>Ga0137443_1000128_pt1 | contig 10796 bp, 12 predicted proteins | sample EasRivERMGT300_2_FD_102324 | JGI IMG/M metagenome (GOLD analysis project Ga0137443, IMG submission 102324) | Soil microbial communities from meander-bound floodplain in the East River, Colorado, USA - East River MetaG ERMGT300_2 | ecosystem: Environmental > Terrestrial > Soil > Floodplain ... | reverse complement strand
CTTCTCCTGATCGATGCCCAGCTCCTTGACCACGGCGAGGATCTGGCCGGCGAAGGCCTCGTTGATCTCGATGAGGTCGATGTCCTCGAGCTTCATGCCGGCGCGCTTCAGCGCGATCTTCGTAGCCGGGACGGGGCCGATGCCCATGATGTCGGGATCGCATCCGGCGATGCCCCAGGAGACGATGCGGCCGAGGGGCTTGCTCCCTTTCGCCTGGGCGTTCGCCGCCGTAGTGACGGTGACCATCGCCGCGCCGTCGACGATCCCGCTGGCGTTGCCGGCGGTCACGAAACCATCCTTGGCGAAGGCGGGCTTCAGCTTGGCCAGCCCTTCCATGGTGGTGTCGGGACGGAGGTGATCGTCGGTCTTGATCTGCTCCCCTTTGCGGCCGACGGCGACGGGGACGATCTCCGCGCTGAACCAGCAGGCCTCCGCGGCCGCGCCGGCACGCTGTTGGCTGCGGAGGGCGTAAGCGTCTTGCTCCTCGCGCGAGATCGAGTACTTGCGCGCCAGGTTGTCGGAGGTCTGCGCCATGTACAGGCCGCAGTACGAGTCGAGCAGGGCGACCATCAGCGAGTCTTCCATCGGCGCCTGCCCCAGCCTGAGGCCCTTGCGCGCGCCGCGGATGACGAACGGCGCCTGCGACATGTTCTCCATGCCGCCGGCCAGGATGGTGGTGGCCTCGCCGAGCTCGATCTGCTCGGCGGCGCTGATGATCGACTGGATGCCCGAGCCGCAGAGGCGGTTCAGGGTCAGAGCGGGAACGGCGGCCGGGACGCCGGCTTTCAGGCCGACGTGGCGGGCGCCGTAGATGGCGTCGCCCGAGGTCTGCAGCGCGTTTCCGACGATGACGTGGTCGATTTCTTCCGGCGCGAAGCCGCTGCGCTCGAGCGCTCCCTTGGCGGCGATGGCGCCGAGGTCGATGGCGCTGACGTCGCTGAAGTGGCCGTTGTACTCGGCCATGGGCGTTCTGGCGCCGTTGACGATGACGATGTCTTTCATTTCGACTCCTTGGAGAGGTTCGAGGTTCGAGGTTCGAACGTCGAATTCAGAAGGGCAAACGCGCGTCCTTCATTCTTCATTCTTACCTCGAACCTCGAACTTCGAACTTCGAACTTCCTTTCATCAACACAACGATCGCCATCCCCTCCACCACCACCATCCACACGCTGGCCTCGATCCCGAAGTGCCCGCCGGTCAGCCATTCCGCGCCGCCGCCGCGGGTCTCCATCACCGTCGTCCGTGACACGTAGCCGCTGACGTTGTAGCCGAGAATCGGGCCGGAGAGGATGTTCCAGGCGGCGTGGATGCCGATGGGGAGCCAGAGGCGCTCGAAGACCTCGTACGCCAAGGCCAGGAGCACGCCGGCCAGCACGAGGTTGATCATCGCCAGCGGCGAGACACCCGCGTTTCCGGCGTGCAGCAGGGCGAAGACGAGCGCGGTGAAGACGATCGCCGCCGGCCGGCTCACGCCGCGCACTTTCTGGTACGGGTAGCCGCGGAAGAGGATCTCCTCGTGAAACGCCGCCGGCAGGTAGACGACGATCAGCTCGGCCCACGGAAATCCGCCCCCGCGGACGTGACGTAGGTCAGTTGTGGCCACGATCAGAAGGTCGCAGACGGCGATCAACACGACGGCGAAGCCGAAGCCGAGGAGCAGTTCGCGCGCCGCGAGCCACGGCGGCGCCGCCAGACCCAGCCGCCACCGCCCCCCCTCGGTCACCGAAATGGCCACGGCGGTGGCGACGATGACGGCGAAGAGCGCGTCCCACTGGTGCAGTGGGAGGTGCAACGCCGCCGTGACCCAGGCGCAGGCGAGGAATGTGGCAAGATAAATGGACCCGAAGAAGCTGAGCGGCACCACAAGATGCCAGACCTGAGAAAGTGGTCCACGGACGCCTCGGCGCTGATGCTGAGGATCGCGGCGGGGCTGATCTTCATCCCGCACGGCTACTCGAAGGTCTTCGGCAGCGGCGGCCCCTCGGCCTTCGCCGCCGACCTCCCCGGCTACGGCGTCCCGTCGTTCCTGGGCTATCTCGCCGCCTACGCCGAGCTCTTCGGGGCCATCCTGTTGATCGTGGGTCTCCTCACCCGTCTCGATGCGCTCCTCCTGGCCGGGACGATGTTCGTGGCCGCCTTCGTGGTGCAGCTTCCCGACGCGCTGCGCGATCCCGACGCCGCAGGCCGCCGTTTCTTCGCCTCGATGCGCGCCATCGAGCTCCCGCTGGCGCTGTTCTCCATCGCGGTGACGCTGCTGCTGGTCGGGCCGGGACGATTCTCGCTCGATGCGCTGCTGCGCGTCGAGGAGAGGGTTTGGAAGAGAAAGGTGTAGCGACCGGCTGAAGCCGGTCCCTACACGATTTACTGCGCCGCCTCGACGATGATCCCGATGTTCTTCGCGCCGCTGCTGCGGGCCAGGTCGAGGAACTTCATGGTGGTGTCGTAATCGTTCTCGGGCGCGCCCTGGAAGAAGACCATTTTGCTCTGGTTGCCGCGGGTGACTTCGCGAAGCTTGGCCGCGAACTGGTCGGCGGGAACTTCATCCTTGTTGATGAACATGCGCCCCTCGGGCATCAGCCGGAGGATGATCTGATCCTGAACCGCGGACGGAGGGAGGTTCGCGGGCGCTTTGGGGGGAACGCGGACCAGATAACCCATCTGCACGACGGGCGTGATGACCATGAAGATGATGAGCAGAACGAGCACGACGTCGACCAGGGGGGTGACGTTGATGTCGGACTTGACTGAACCGCTGCCGCCTACTTGCATGCCTAGGTTCCTTGCTGGGGTGTGTTCTTCGGCTGCGCGACCAGGCCGACGTCGTTGAAGCCGACCTCGCGGCAGGCCTTCAGCACTTCGAGGACAGCGCCGTACTTGGCCTGTTTGTCGCCCTTGACCGCGATCTCGCGGTCGGGCGTCTTCTGGTGGATGGCTTCGAGCTCCGACTGCACCTGCTCTCTGCGCACCACGTTCGAGCCGAGGTAGACGGTGCCGTCGGATTTGACCGAGATGAGGAGCTGTTTCTCGCTGTCGGGAGTTTTGTCCGGATCATTGGTGACCGGGAGGTTGACCGGCACGCCCTTTTGCAGCATGGGAGTGACGACCATGAAGATGATGAGGAGGACAAGGCACACGTCGACCAGCGGCGTGACGTTGATGTCCGAATTCATCGCCGACTTCTGGAACTTGCCGACGGAGCTATGCCACCGATGCCTTATCATGCACTCCCGCTTCCTTCATGAAGTAGATCGCCATCTCCGAGCCGGAGTTGGACATTTCGACGGTGAAGCGATCGACGCGGTTCTGGAAGTAGTTGTACGCCCACACCGCGGGGATGGCCACGAAGAGACCGAAGGCGGTGGTGACGAGCGCTTCGGCGATACCGGCCGACACCGAGGCGATGCCGCCGCCGGAGGTGGCCATCTTCTCGAACGCGTGCATGATGCCGAGAACGGTGCCGAAGAGGCCGACGAACGGCGCGGTGGCGCCGATGGTGGCCAGAGCGCCGAGGTTCTCCTTCAGCTCCGCGACGGTGATCATCGCCGTACGGTCCATGCCCTGCCGCGCCGCTTCCACCGGCATCTCGGGATCGGTGCTGAAGCGCTTGTCGCGCCGCGCCGCCTCGAATTCCAGCAGACCGGCCGAGATGACCTTGGCCAGATGGCTCTGCTTGTACTTCTTGGTGACGTCGATGGCCTGCTGGTAGTCGCCCTTGGTGAGCAGATTCGAAAGCGCACCGAGGAGCTTCAGCGACTGGTTCTTGGCCTTCGTGAAGGTGATGTAGCGCTCGACCATGACCCAGATCGAGTAGATCGACATGACGAACATGACCACCACGACGAGCTTGGCGGCCCAGTCCATCGCATTCCATAGCCCCTGAAGACTCATATCCATGATTCAGTTCCCTCCAAAACGACCGGCACGGCCGGCCGAAAATCAGTTCAGTTTGAAATTGACGGTGAGGTTGAAGAGCACGTCGACCGGCTGGCCGTTCAGCGTGCCCGGCCGGAACTTCCAGCGCCGGACGGCATCTACCGCGGCCTGGTCGAGCCCGAAGGGCAGCGGCTTGAGGACGTGCACGTCGGTCACATCGCCACTCTTGCTGATGGTGCACTCCACGATGACGATGCCGGAGATGCGCGCCTTCCGCGCCACCTCGGGATACTGCGGCTCGACGCGATTGATGATCACCGGCGCCTTGACGTCGCCGCCGACACGCAGCGGCGCTTCGACCTTCGGTGCGTCGATCACCCCGCCGATCACCCCGCCCACCACGCCGCCCAGGACGCCGCCTTCGACACCGCCCTCCACACCGCCTTCCACGCCGGCATCGCTCGGCGCGGCGGCCACCGGGGTGACCTTCTCAGGAACGACGGTCGGGGCCATCTCCTGGATGTCGCGCGGGATCTCCACCGGCTTCACCACCTGGGTGGGCTGCGCAGCCGCCTTGGGTGGCGGGGGCGGCGGAGGGGGTGGGGGCGGGGCGGCGGCAACGGAGTACTGCGATCCCTGCGCCGGCGAGTTCGTGGGGAACTCCACCGTCCAGATCGCCCCCACCACCATGGCCACGATCACGATGACGTGCAGGGCGATCGAAACGGGGAGCGTCAGAAACTTCTGAAGTCCGATCGTGTGTCTTTTCGATTCGACTGTGCTGGTTTCGAACATTCCGTCAGCTCTTCTTGGCGGCGGCCGCCGCCTTATTGGCCTTCATGATCTCGACGGCGCGGTTGCGGATCTCGTCCGCATTCCGAATGTCTTCCTGCGCCTTGAGAGGATCGGTTTCGGTGAGCGCCTGCTGGCGCCACAGGAGATTGAGGTACGCCATGGCCTCGAAGTAGTCGGGCTTCATGTCGGTGGCGTGCTGCAGGGCGTTCTTGCCGCGGTCGATGATGTTGCGCTTCTCGTTGACGTCCGCCGGCGGATTCTTCGCCACCTTCTCGTAGCAGACCACCCCGAAGATGTAGAACGACTCGGGGTTCTTCGCGTCGAGGAGGGTGATCTTCTCGTACCAGTTGAGCGACTCGTTGAAGTTGCCCTGCTTGGCGTAGAGCGTGGCGATCGATTTGACGGCCTCGAGATCGGCAGGATGATCGACCAGGTAGTTGCGGAAGTAGTCGATGGCCTGCGAGGTCCGGTTGGCGTTGAGGTACATGTTGATCAACGCGTCACGGGCGATGAGGTCGTCCGGCTTCTTCTTCAAATACGTGGAGAGCTGTGCGATGGCGGCGTCGGCCCGAGCCTCGTTCTGCGCGGTCTTGTCGTCGGGGATGTAGAGGCCGATCTGCGAGTAGCCGATCATCCGATCGAGCTCCGGGAAGCTCGGATCGATCTGCTTGGCCTTCAGGTAGTGCGCCAGCGCCGTGGAGTAGTCTTCCCGTTGGTAGGCCTCGTTAGCCTGCTTGATCTCCATCCTGGCCTCGATCTTCCGGCAGGAAAACGAGGTCAGGGCGAGAGTCAGTGCCGCCACCAGGCACAATCCCTTTTTCATCGATTGTTCAACTCCCGAAGTAGTGGGTACGACGCAGAAACACTGAAGAGCGTCTTCAGGTTATTGACCGGCCCCCCGAAGCAATGGGTGGCGACTATACCGATCGACTTTTTCACCGTCAAGCTAGATCCTAACGTTTGAAACCGAAAGTTTTAGCACTGCTTTGACACGCGCCGCCGGCGATTCGAAACCGGGCGTCAATACGTGGGCTTGAACTCCGCGGTCAGCTCGCTGATGACGTCCCACAACCGCGGGAACAGCGGCTCGCGCGTACCCAGCTCGAGCTGCGACGCCGGGATACCCTTGAGCGAAAGGACCTTCGACCCGATGACCCTGAACGCCAGCCGCATGTGCGTGAAGCGCCAGTTCAGGAACGCTTCGTCGTAGTTCATCATCGCCTGCACCAGGCGGAAGAGCTCTGCGTTCTCCCGCGGGCTGCGCTCGATCTCGATGAGCGCCGCGCCCCGCCTTCCCAGCAGCTCTTCGAAGGGCGGCCAGAGGCGCTTCCCCACATCGAGCAGTTTGGCGAACCCGGGCGACTCCTGCCCGCTCCCCCGCCCCAGCGACGTGGTGCGGATGACGTGGTAGTCGGCGGGAGCCATGGTTTCCAGAATCACGATCTGCTGCCGCAACAGATTGATGATGCCGGTGCAACGTTCGAGCAAATCCGCGGCGTGCTCGATCTTATCGGCGCCGAGCAGCTCGATGGCCCGCCCGATCTCGTAGTCCACGTGGTGCAGCCAGAGCTCGGCGGCCTGATGGGTGGTCTGGAAGAGCCGCTCCTCCGGATGCGCCAGCAGATCGGCCGGCTTCACCAGCTCCAGCAGCTCCGGAACGCGGATGTAGCGCTCGTAGTCGGTGTTGCCGCGGCCTTCGAGAATGGGACCTGTGTGGGCTGACATGTGGTTGTCGGTTGCCGGTTGTCAGTTGTCGACAACCGACAGCAACTCTCAAACTAAATCCAGAATGTGTCCCAGTTTCTTCTTCTTCGCTTCCAGGTACTTCCGCGTCTCGGTCGAGGGCGCGATCTCCAGCGGCACGCGCTCGACGATCTCCAGGCCGAAGCCTTCGATGGCCACGTACTTCGCGGGGTTGTTGGTCATCAGTCGGATCTTGCGGACGCCGAGCTCGCGGAGGATCTGCGAGCCGGTGCCGTAGTCGCGGATGTCGGGGGCGAAGCCGAGCTTGGCGTTGGCCTCGATGGTGTCGTGACCCTGCTCCTGCAGCTCGTACGCCTTGAGCTTGTTGATCAAGCCGATGCCGCGCCCTTCCTGCAGCAGGTAGAGCACCACGCCCTTCTTCTCGGCGGCGATCAGCTCGAAGGCGCGGGAAAGCTGGTCACCGCAGTCGCAGCGGTTGGAGCGGAAGACGTCGCCGGTCAGGCACGACGAGTGGACGCGCACCAGCACGGCGTCGTCCTCGGCGATCTCCCCCATCACCATCGCCACGTGCTCCTCGCCGGTGATGTCGTTCACGAAGGCGTGGACGCGGAACTCGCCGTACGGCGTCGGCAGGCGCGGCGAGGCCACGCGGTGCACGTGCCGCTCGTGGTTCATGCGGTACTTGATGATGTCGGCGACCGAGGTGATCTTGAGGCCGTGTTTGACGGCGAACTCCCGGAGGTCCGGCAGCCGGGCCATGGTGCCGTCCTCGTTCATGATTTCGCAGATCACCGCCGCCGGCATCATTCCGGCGATGGACGCCAGGTCGACCGAGGCCTCGGTCTGCCCGGCGCGCTTGAGCACTCCGCCCTTCTTGGCCCGCAACGGAAAGACGTGCCCGGGCCGCAGCAGGTCGGCCGGCCGGGTCTTGGGGTCGATGGCCACCCGCACCGTCTCCGAGCGGTCACGCGCGGAGATGCCGGTGGTCACCCGGCCGCGGGCCTCGATGGAGACGGTGAACGCCGTGCCGTACGGCGCGGTGTTGTTCTCGACCATCAACGGCAGATCGAGCTCCCGGCACCGCTCCTCGGTCAGCGCCAGGCAGATCAAACCGCGACCCCACTTGGCCATGAAATTGATCGTTTCGGGCGTAACCGCTTCAGCCGCGATGCAGAGGTCGCCCTCGTTCTCGCGATCCTCGTCGTCGACGATGATCACGAACGAGCCGCGGCGATAGAGATCGGCGGCTTCCTGGACTGTGGCGAAGGGCATGGACGATTATCCCGTGATCTTGAACGGCTGCTCCACGGTGTACGACTGCTTGGTCACCGTGTCGACGATCTTCATCTTCAGCGTGTAGTCGCCGGCCTTGAGCAGCGGCTTCATCTCGCCGAGGGGAATGGTGCTGACGATCGCGTAGTGGCCGGGGCCGACCGAGCCGGAGAGCGGCAGGGCCTGCACGTCGGTCAGCGGCGCGCTGATGGTCTTCTTGTCCGGGCCGACCAGATCGAGCTTGTACTGCAGCTTCGGCAGATTCGACGCCGTGTCGATGCCGGGGTTGTTCACCTCGACGAAGTATCCGAGCTCCCCGTTGTTGGCGAAGGAGAGATTGCCCTTCGGCACGATCTTCAGCTTGCCGAAAGCGAAGGGCGCCTTCACCGGCTCTGCCGTCGCCAGCTCGTAGATGTTGTCGGAAAGGATGAGCTTGGAGACGCCCACGGCGTCCGCGGCTGGGGTGGCGGCCTCGATGGAGACGGTGGTCACGGCCACCGGCGCGCCGCCCTTGGCCAGGCCGACGACGGCGGTGTATTTGCCGGCCGCCGGCACCAGCACGGTCCTGTCGGCGAAGAAATCGCCCTTCGACGCCGTCAGTTTCGCCGGCTCCTCGAAGACCGCGATGCGCTTGCCGTTGGCATCCTCGACCACCCCGAAGATGGTGTCGGCAGCGTCGGCGCCGATGCCCGCGCTGGCGGGAACGTAGATCTGCAGGGGGATGTACGACTCACCGTTCGGCGAGACGAACTCGGCGAAGAGGGCGTTGACGTTCTTCGCCACCTTCCCCTCCTTCGCCTCGGCCACCGCGCTCTCGAACGCCGCGGTCTTCAGCACGTCGGACGGGGTCGCCGGGGCCGGCGCGGTCGTGGGCCGCTGCGCGGCAGCGGGCATCTGTCCGGCGACTGGCGCGGAGGTCAGTGCGGGCTGGGTGATGGCCGCGATGACCGCCTTCTGCTGCGCGGAGCTCATGTCCACGCCGGCGTTGGTCAGGCGATAGTCGCCGTTGCCAAGCTGATCGACGAAGGTAAAGGTGACGCGGGGCAAGCCGAAAGCCTGCTGCGCGGCGTCGCCCTCGTACAGCCAGGTGACCCGCACCGGTTCCTGCTGCGCTTGGGAGGTCGGACTGTCTTCGTCGAACGCGGCGGCGCTCTGCTGCTTGCCGCCCTGCCTGGTCGCCTTGCTCGGCGAGCCGAACAGAATCAGCACCTTGCCGCGGTCGGAGAGCGCGCCGCGCAGGCGGCCCTTGAAGTTCTGGTCGGCGTATTTGACCTTGACCTCGAAGTCCTCGCGGAGCTCGTTCTGCGGCGTGCCCGGCGTCGGGTCGCGGCGAGCCCAGAAGAGAGCGGCGAAGGCCTCCGCGTCGGCGTCGCTGGTCACTTTCTGCCACGCCGCCTTCTCGTCGCTGGTCATGAGGAACTGCACCGGGCCTTTGGCCCACTCCGCCTTGGCGGCGGAAACCTGCGCCACGCCCGGAGCCGCGGCGGCGACGACGAGGGCGACGGCGATGACTAGGTTACGTACTTTCATTCATGGTCTCCCGATCACGTGATGAACGTCCCAACATCTCAACCTTCGAGCTATTCCTCGTCGAACTTCTCCATCTCGTCGTACAGCTTGTCCATCTCCGCATCGATCTCGTCCTGCTTGAGGATGCCTTTCCGCACCAGGAGCGCGGCGACGCTGTGGAGGAGGATGCTGTTCTCGATGATCATCTGTTCGAACTGATCATCGTCGTCTGCGCCGTTGTCGTTGCGTTCGATGTCGTCCATCGCGGCCTCCGATTTCGCGGCACGATGTATCACAAAACAGCTCTCAGCTCTTAGCTTTCAGCTCCCAGCGGCTAGAATCCGCGTCCATGAAAAAGGCCGCCGTTCTCTTCCTTGCCGTGCTCGCCTGCTCCCGTTCGGAATCCCCGGCGCCCGCCCCTCCGGAGAAATCACCGCAGCCGGTGATGAAGGTCGGGCTGTTGACACCAGGCTCGGTCAACGACAACGGGTGGAACGCCATCGCCTACGAGGGACTCCAGCGCATCCACACCGAGCTCGGCGCCGAGGTCTCGCATCAGGAGACCAAGACGCCCGCGGAGTTCGAAGAGGGCTTCCGCTCCTACGGCGCGAAGGGCTTCGACCTCGCCTTCGGCCACGGATTCGAGTTCCAGGACGCGGCGCTCAAGGCCGGCAAGCAGTACCCGAACACGGTCTTCATCACCACCTCGGGCAGCTCGCTCGCGCCGAACGTATCGCCGATGGTTCTCCAGCTCGAGCAGGCCACGTACCTGCTCGGCGTGATTGCGGCGCGCGAGTCGAAGAGCGGAAAGGCGGGGCTGGTAGGCGGCATCAACCTGCCGTCGATCGCCTCGACGTTCCTGGCCTTCAAGGCCGGCGCGCAGTCGGTGAACCCGAAGTTCGAAGTGAAGGAGATATACACCGGCAACTTCGACGACGTCGGCGCGGCGAAGCTGGCCACGCTGTCGCTGATCAACGCCGGCGCCGATTTCATCATGCACCAGGCCAACGAGGCCGGCCGCGGCGTGTTCCAGGCCTGCCAGGAGCGGAAGGTGCGCTGCTTCGGCTCGAACAAGAACCAGAACGACCAGGCGCCGGACGTCATCGTCGCCTCCGCCGTGCTCGACGTCCCCAGCGCCTTCGTCTTCATGGCCAAGCTGGTGCGCGACCATCAGTTCAAGCCGCAGGTCTACTGGCTGGGCCGAAAGGAAGGGATCGTGTCGCTGGTGTGGAACGAGACGCTGAAGCCGGCGCTCAAGCCGGAGACCGTGGCCGAGGTCGAGCGCATCGAGAAGGAGATCCGCAGCGGGACGTTCCAGGTGCCGCGCGGAAAGTTCTGAGACTCGAGCACATCGTCAAACGCTTCGGCCCGACGCTCGCCGTCGACGACGTCTCGCTCCGCTTCGCGCCGGGCGAGATCGTCGGCCTGGTCGGCGAGAACGGCGCGGGGAAGACCACGCTGATGTCGATCGCCGCGGGCGAGCTGCGGCCCGACGGCGGCACGGTGAGCGTGGACGGCGCCGTCGGCATGGTGCACCAGCACTTCATGCTCGTCGCCGAGTTCACCATCGCCGAGAACCTGGCGCTGACCATGGGCCGTCTGCTGAGCGATGCAGAGGCGGAGGCCGCCATCGCCGCGACCGG
>Ga0137443_1000126_pt1 | contig 10802 bp, 12 predicted proteins | sample EasRivERMGT300_2_FD_102324 | JGI IMG/M metagenome (GOLD analysis project Ga0137443, IMG submission 102324) | Soil microbial communities from meander-bound floodplain in the East River, Colorado, USA - East River MetaG ERMGT300_2 | ecosystem: Environmental > Terrestrial > Soil > Floodplain ... | reverse complement strand
TCGAAGCCGCGCACCGCCCGGCGCGCGTCGAGGATGTTCCGCGGCGACCACCGCTTGAGCGACACCGGAATGGCCCGTACCCCCGCCACAATCTCCACCAGCTCGCGGTACGGCGCCTCCACCGCCCACGCGATCTCGTGCCGCTCGCGCAGCCCGACCACCGCGGGAAGGGTGTGGATGACGTCGCCGAGGGCGGAGAGGCGGATGACGAGGAGCTTCATCGTCGTGGCCACGGATCGAAGACGAGTGAGGTTCGAAGTTCGAGGTTCGAATGAAGAATGAAGAAACCGACGAAGCCTTTGCCGGTTCTCTCTCTTCTTAATTCTTCATTCGAACCTCGAACCTCGAACCTCACCCGGTCCCCTTCATTCTGCGCAGGATCTCCGTCGTCGAATGCTCCTTCGGATCCCCCACGATCGCCACCCGCCCCCCGTACCCCAGCACGATCTCCCGCTCCGGCACGCTCTCGGCGGTGTAGTCGGTCCCCTTGCAGTGCACGTCGGGCTTGAGCACGGCGATCAGGCGGGCGGGGCTGGTGTCGCGGAAGATGGTCACGTAGGCGACGCCGCGGATGGCGGCGATCAGCTCCGCGCGCTCGCGGTCGGTCATCACCGGCCGTCCCTCCCCTTTCAGCGCGCGCGCCGAGTCGTCGCTGTTGACGCCGACCACGAGGAAGTCGGCCTCGCGCGAGGCATCCTGCAGGTAGCGCACGTGGCCGACGTGGAGCAAGTCGAAGATGCCGTTGGCGAAGGCGATGGTGCGGCCGCCATTGCGCTCGTCGGCGACGACGCGGATTAGTTCAGGTTCAGTGAGGATCGGCGCGTTCATGGGTTGACAACTACTCCTTCAGTTCCTCATCCCTCTCGATCGCCCGTCGCAGCTCATCATTCGACGCCGTCGCCGTCCCCATCTTCATCACCACGATGCCCCCGGCGTAATTCGCCAGTTTCGCCGCCTCGGCGTACGAGGCGCCGGCGGCGAGGGCGAGGGTGAAGGTGGCGATGACGGTGTCGCCGGCGCCGGTGACGTCGGCAACCTGGTCGGTGCCGTACACCGGGATGAACAGCGGGCCGGCGGCGCCGCGATCGAAGAGCGCCATGCCGCGGCTGCCGCGGGTGATCAGCACCGCGTCGCAGTCGAGGCTCTGCTGCAGCGTCTCGGCCACCTGCGCCAGCCGTGCGTCGCCGTTGTCGCCGTTGAACAGCGCCGTTCCGGCGGCGGCCGCCGCTTCTTCCTCGTTGGGCGTCGCGGCGGTGACGCCGGGGAAGTTGAGCAGGTCGTAGCGGGAGTCGAGCGTCACCGGCTTGCCGTGCGCGAAGCGCGTGAGATTCGCCGCCAGCGTGGCCTTCACCACGCCGTAGCCGTAGTCGCTGATCAGCGCCGCGCCGCAGACCGAAATCTGTTCGCGCAGCACGTTCCCGAACGCCTCGGCCTCAGCGGCGCTCATGACGAATTGGTCTTCGATGTCGTAGCGAACGATCTGCTGCCGGCTGGCGTGCGGCATGCCGCCGAGGATGCGGACCTTGGTCGGCGTCCGATAGCGGTCGGCGCGCAGAATGCCGCCGCAGTCGATGCCCTGGGACGTCATCGCCTCCACCAGCTTCGTCCCCTCGGCGTCGTTGCCGAGGACGGAGACGGGGATCGGCAGGCCGCCGAGAGAGAGAATGTTGTTGATGGCGTTGCCGGCGCCGCCGAGGAGGATGTCGTCGCGATACTGGCGGAGGATGAGCACGGGCGCCTCGCGGGAGATCCGCTTCGGCGTGCCATAGATGAAGCGGTCCGCCACCACGTCGCCGTAGACGACGATCAGTCTCCCCTTCATCGCCTCCGTAAGCTGGAGCAGCCGCGCGCGTGCGAACATCGGGCGAAGAATACATGAGCAAAGAACCGGTCGAAGGCGAGGACTTCTACTACGAAGGCCCGTACCTGGTTTTCACTGAGAAGTACCTGCGCGAGCGCGGCACCTGCTGCGAGTCAGGATGCCGGCACTGCCCGTACGGATTCCACAAGCCTAACCAGCCTGCTGGAGATCAGCCTCCGCCAGCTCCCTCTTCTCGTCCTCGGTGAGCACCGCCTCCATGTCGATCAGCAACAGCACGTCCTCGGCGTGGGGGATGACGGCGATGAGCAGCTCGCCGCGGATCCCGCGGGCCAGCGGCGGCGGCGGGAGGAGCTGGTCCCGCCCGACGTTCACGATGCGGCGCACTTCGTCGACCTTGACCCCGATCACGCCCGCGCTGCTGTGGGTGATGAGGACCAGCGGCTGCTCGGCGCGCTCGGCCATCCGGGGGTAGAGCCGCCGGCGCAAATCGATGATGGGGATGACCTCGCTGCGGAGGACGATGATGCCTTCGACGAACGACGGCGCGGTCGGCAGGGTGGTCGAGCCGGTGTACGGGATGATCTGCCGCACGGCCATGATGTCGAGGACGAACGTCTCCGGCCCGATGCGGAAGGTGATGAGGCGGAGGTCTTTTTCGTCAGGCACGGCGTGATTCTCCCACGGCGCGGATGGCATCCTGCATCAGCGAGAGCGCGTCGATCATCTCGTTGGCGGAGACGCGGTTGCCGTCGGCGATGGCGCGCACCTGCTGCATGATCCCCACGATCTTCTCGCTCTCCGCGGCCTGGTTGGTGGCCACCTGGAAGATCTCGTGGATCATGTCGATCATCCGCTCCGCGGCGGCGGAGATCATGGCCGAGCCGGAGCGCTGCTCGTCCATCGCCTGGCGCACGTACTTGGTCACTTCGCGCATCGACTCCACCGCCTTGCCGATGTGGCTCGAGCCCTGCGCCTGCTGCGTCGTCGCCGCGTTGATCTGGCTGACCAGCTCCTGCAGGCGGCCGACGGCGCGCGTCACGTTCTCGCTCCCCTTTGCCTGCTCGCGCGTGGCCGCGGCGATCTCCTTCCCCATCCCCGAGGCCTTCGACGCCGACTCGAGGATGTTGTTGAGCGTCTTCCCCGCCTGATGGGAGAGGCCCACGCCCTGCTCGACCAGCTTCGTCCCCGCGCTCATCGAGCTCAGCGCGTTGCCGACCTCCTCCTGCACCGAGTGGATCAGCCCCGAGATCTCCCGCGTCGAGGCCGCGGTGCGCTCCGAGAGATCGCGGATCTCGGCGGCGACGACGGAGAAGCCTCTGCCGTGCTCGCCGGCGGACGCGGCGAGGATCGCGGCGTTCAACGCCAGGAGGTTGGTCTGCTCGGCCACGTCGTCGATCACGTTGAGGATCCTGCCGATGGCGGCTGAACGCTCGCCGAGGCGGGTGATGACGGCGTTCGACTCGGCGACGGAGCGGCGGATCTGCTCCATCCCGTCGATGGTCTCGCGCACGGCGCGCATGCCGCTCTCCGCCGCATCGGCCACGGCGAGGGTCAGGTCGTACGAGCGCGCGGCGTTGGTCTCCACCTGCGCGATCGAGGCGCTCATCTCGGTCATCGATGCGGAGGTGTCGGTGGCGAATTTCGAGAGGTAGTCGACGTTCTGATCGACTTCGTTGATCGACGACACCATCTGCTCTGTAGCGGAAGCGGTCTCCTCCACGGCGGTGAAGAGGGTGTCGGTGTGGCGGCTGACCTCCTCGATGGAGGCGACCATCTGCAGCATCGACGACGACGTCTCTTCCGACGACGCGGAGAGCACCTCGACGTTGTCGGTGATCTTGCGGACGCCGGCGTTGAGCTTGTCGATGGAGTGGTAGGTGTCGTCGATGACGGAGCGCTGCTCGTCGACGCGGCCGGCGACGGTGCGGGTGCGGGAGTCGAGGACCTCGGCCACCGACTGCAATTGCCCCTGCGCCCCGGCCAGCGCCGCGGCGATCGCCACGCGCTCCGCCGCGCCGTCGTTCTGCCGCGCCTCCTGGTCGCCGCCGTCACCGGTGAAGGCACGCCATGCGGCGCCGAAACGCGATAGTGCTCCCACAGCGGTCGAGTGTAGCGGATCATGCCTACTTTATCCTGCGGCGCTTTCGCCGCAGGATAAAGTCAGCTCGCGCTTCCGCTATCATCCGTCGCATGCCGCTGATCCGATGCCCGAAGTGCGGGCAGGCGTACGACGTCCCGGGCGTCATCGCGGTCCGCCTCCCGAACTCCATCGCCATCTGCGACTGCGGCGAGTGGCTCTCCGGCAGCAAGGCGGCGCTGCTGGCACGGCTGCTCAATCCCGCGGACATCAAGGAGATCGACCTCAAGCCGTACAAAGTCGACCGCCCCGAGGAGCCCTCGGCAGGGGCGAGCGGGCCAGCGGATGACAAGGCGCCGGGCCAACCGCGCTCCATCCGCGTCCAGGCGCGCGGCGCGGGCGAATCGGTCAACACCGTCTTCACCATCAGCCAGCATCCGCTCTGGATCGGCCGCAAGGGATGTCATGTCGAGCTGGCGGAGGCGGAGCTCTCCATCCAGCACTGCTCGATCTCGCTGCACGGAGACGACCTGGTGGTCCGCGACGCCGACTCGCACATGGGGACGTTTCTCGACGGTGAGAAGGTCTCCGAATCGGTGATCGGCGACGGCGTGCACCTGCTGCGCGTCGGCTCTGCGCTGGTGACCATCGAGCCGACCGGTGACGCCGGCGCGCCCGTCGGGCCCATCCACCTCGAGGCCAAGGACGTCATCGACGAGTCGGCGGTGCTGCAGAAGCTCGAGGAGCTGAACGCGGCGGCGGCGGAGCCGAAGCGCAACATCCTGGTCTGCATCGACGGCCCGCTCAACGGACAGGAGTTCGAGATCCCCCCCACCGGACTGGTGGTCGGCCGCGAGGGGCACGTGCGCGTTCCCGACGAGTTCCTCTCGCGCAAGCACTTCGAGGTCGCCCCCGACGCCGAGGGGAACGTCCGCGTCCGTGACCTCGGCAGCCGCAACGGAACACTCCTCAACGGCATGCCGGCGCGCGATACCTGGGTGCGCGGAGGCGACGAGATCCGCGCCGGAGTGAATCGGTTTCGGATCGAGCAGAGAGCCTAGTTTGCAACTCCCTGCCTTACCTCCGTACGTTCCACAATCGCCCGGAACATCCTGAGCCGTTTCGATATACTCCGCCATCGATTTTCAGAGGAGCGGAGGCATGGTTCGGATCGCCGAAGAGATGGCGTCCCGCATCGCGCGGTCGCTTTCCAATCTGCTGAAGAAGCCGTTGACGCCGGACGCGCAACTCGCCGATGAAGAGCGCGCCGTGATGCGCGACCTCCTCGAGCTGGCCAACGTCGCGGGCGCGAGCGAAGAGCGCGTGCGCGAGCTCGAAGAGCGCGTGCAGCAACTGCAGCACGAGAACATCGATCTGATCATGAAGAACCGCGTGCTGGCCGAGGTCTCGGCGCGCGACTCGCTCACCGGCCTGTACAACCGCTGGTACGTGATGGAGAAGATCGACTCGGAGATGAATCGATCGCTGCGACACGGCTCACCCGTCGCGCTGCTCATGCTGGACATCGATCACTTCAAGCGCATCAACGACTCGTTCGGCCACCCTGCGGGCGACTCGGTGCTGCGGTCGTTCGGCCAGGTGCTCCGCGAGAGCTGCCGGGTGTACGACGTCCCCGGCCGCTACGGCGGGGAGGAGTTCTGCATCGTGCTGCCGGAGACGCGCATCGGCAACACGCACGCCGTGGCCGACCGCATCCAGCAGCGGCTCGCCGAGAGCCGCTTCGACGTCGGGGACGGCCGAGTGGCCATCACCGCCTCGATCGGAATCGCCGGGCTCGACTCCGTGGCCGACGAGGGACTGGTCACCTCCGCCGCGCTCATCGAGCGCGCCGACCAGGCGCTCTACTCCGCCAAGCACCACGGCCGGAACCGGGTGGAGATCTGGCCGCCGTCCATGGAGGGCGGCGAGACAAATCACTGATTTCGTGAGCGAAATCACGGCCGCGGGCGCGGCACTGCTGTAAAGTGGAGCATTCAAAATCCAACCTGAGGGGAACCTATGCGCACAGTCAAAATCATCTTCATCGCAGCAACGCTCATCTGCGCCACCATGGCGTTTGCATCCGACAAACCGTCAATCGGCGTGGCCGAGTTCACCAATGACACCCACGCCAGCTGGTGGTACTCCGATGTCGGCCGCGACCTGGCCAGCATGCTCACCAATGAGCTCGCCTCGACCGAGAAGTTCAAAATCGTCGAGCGGGCCAAGCTCGGCAAGGTACTCGAGGAGCAGGATCTCGCCGAGGCCGGCCGCGTCAGCAAGAAGACCGGCGCCAAGATCGGCAAGCTCACCGGCGCGCAGTACCTGGTGTACGCCACGGTGACCGCGTTCGACACCAACACCGCCGGCACCGGCGGCGGCATCGGCTTCCGCGGCATCAGCGTCGGAGGAAAGAAGGAAGAGGCGTACCTCGCCATCGACCTCCGCGTGGTTGACACCACCACCGGCGAGATCGAGTTCACTCGCACGGTCGAAGGGCGCGCCACCAGCTACGGCGTCTCCGGCGGCCTCTCCCGCGGCGGCTTCTCCGGCGGCCTGAGCAAGTACGAGAAGACCCCCACCGGCAAGGCCATCCGCGGAGCGATCATCGAGATCACCGACTACCTCTCCTGCGCCATGGTCGACAAAGACGACTGCATGGACGCCTACAAGGCCAAGGAGAAGGCCCGTCGGGACAAGAGCAAGAGCACGCTGAAGATCGAGTAGCGTTCAGCAATTACGCTTCGAAGGGCGGCGAGCCGGGAGGTTTCCGGCTCGCCGCTTTTTTTTGCGCCCCGGCGCATGGTCTTACCACCTCAAAGCCATCGCAAAGCTCTTATGAGCAATGACTTACGCCTCATTAGCGCTCTCACTAAGTAGCTGAGCCAACTTGAGTTCCCCCTGTGAACGAGCTAAACCACCACAACTTACGCTTGACTTTCGCCCCCTCACCACCCATATTGTCCGATGCGAGGGCGAAATGAAGTATCTGACCGAACGACAGCGCGACATCCTCCAGTTCCTCCGCCAGTTCCAGGCGGAGAACGGCGTCGCGCCGACGCACCGCGAAATCTGCGACCGCTTCGGCTTCTCCTCCTACGGCACGGTCTACAAGCACCTCTCCCTGCTCGAGAAAAAAGGGCTGATCCGGCGCGACTGGAACCAGAAGCGCGGGGTGGAGGTGGTGGACAAAGACATCGCTACGCCGGCGCCGGGAGTGCGCGAGCTGCCGCTCTTCGGCTACATCGCCGCCGGCCGGCCGTTGGACGTGGAGGTCTCGAGCGAGACGATCACCGTTCCGGACCGGCTGACCAGCCGCGGCGAGAACTACGTGCTCAAAGTCCGCGGCGACTCGATGATCGACGACGGCATTCTCGACGGCGACTACGTGATCATCGCCCGCCGGGAGCAGGCCGACAACGGCGAGATGGTGGTAGCCAACGTCAACGGCGAGGTGACGCTCAAGCGCTTCTACACCGAGGGTGAGCGCGTGCGTCTGCAGCCGGCGAACTCGATGATGCATCCAATTTACGCCTCAGCGCGCGAGGTCGCGGTGCAGGGTGTGGTCGTTGGATTGATGCGGAGGTTCTGATGGATCTCGTTCTGAAGCTTCGTGAAGTGCGTCGTCTGCGCGGTCTGAGCCAGAAGGATGTCGCGCGGCTTTCCGGGGTCGGCGAAAAGACAATCAGCTCGTTCGAAACCGGCGAGCGGATCGGCTCGATGAAGCTGGCTCAGCTCAAGCGTCTGCTGGCCGTCTACGACTTGACCGAGCAGGACTTCTTCGGCGCCTCGATCGAGAAGCAGATCGCGCCGTGGGAGCTCGATGAAGAGCAGATGGCGCTCACGCGGCTGCTCGACGATCTCCGCGTGATCCCAAAGCAGGCCAAGCGCAACCTCCTGGCCAAGTTCCAGCTCATGGCTGAGGCGGTGGGGGACGCGCACGAGGTGAAGGACCGCGGCCCCAGTTACGTCCGCGACAGCGCCGAAGAGTGGCAGATGCTCACTTCGCGGAACTGACCGCGTGTCGCATCGCGACGTCGAGATCCGGATAGGCGAACGAGAATCCTTCCGCGGCCGCCCGCGCCGGAACGACGCGTTGTCCACCGAGGAGGATCTCGCCGGCCATCTCGCCGAGCGCGATCCGTAGCGCGAAGCCCGGCATGGGCATGATCGCCGGGCGGTGAAGAGCACGGCCGAGGGCGCGAGTGAATCCGCGGTTGGTGACAGGGCTCGGCGCCGTGACGTTGTAGACGCCGCGCGCTGCCTGCCGATCGATGGCCCACTCGATCATCCGCAGCACGTCCTCGCGATCCACCCACGACATCCACTGCCTGCCGCTGCCGATCGGTCCCCCCAGCCCCAGCTTGAACGGAAAGAGCATCTTGCCCAGCGCGCCGCCCGGGCCGAGGACGACCCCGAAGCGCAGGATGGCCACGCGGGCGGCCCCCTCCGCGCGGCGCGCCAGCTCTTCCCACCTCTTCACCACCTCGGCCAGAAACCCTTCGCCGGCCGGCGCGGTCTCGTCGAGCGTCTCGTCTCCCCGCAGACCGTAGTAGCCGACGGCTGAGGCGTTGATGAACGTACGGCGCGGATCCGGCCGGCTGTTGACTGCTTCGACCAGCGTGTTGGTGGCGTCGGCGCGGCTCTCGATGATCCGTCTCTTGCGCCCCTCGGTCCAGCGACCGCCGCCGACGTTCTCTCCCGCGAGGTTGATGACCACATCGGCCGAAGCCGCCTCGCCGGCCGCGTCCCACGGCAGCGGACGGCCCGCGCGGACCTTCGCCGGATTCCGGGTCAGGACGGCGACGTCGTCGCCGCGCGCCAGGAGCCGGCGGACCAGCGGCTCACCGATGAAGCCGGTTCCGCCCGCGACAACGACCCTCATGGGCCGCCATTGTCTCGCAAAAAAATTTGCCCCGCCTGAGCGAAGGCGGGGCAGGTACAAGAGGAGGGTAGGAGATCAGGTCTTGGTTTTTCGCGCTCAGTACTTGGGACGCATCCTGGCGGAAAAGGTTTCAGGCCACCCGTGAACGGACGGTTACACGCCGCGGATCGAGCGCGCCGTCGCTTTTCTGCAGGGCGGCGAAGGCGATCATCGCCGCGTTGTCCGTACAGTAGAGCTTCTCCGGCAGCCGGACGATGACGCCGCGCGCCGCCCCCCAGGCCAGCATCCGTTCCCGCAGAATCCCGTTCGCCGCCACCCCCCCCGCCACCGCCACCTCGGACGGCGGCGACGCGCCCAGTCTCGGCCAGATCGCCTCGAGGCGGTCGAAGAGCTGATCGAAGAGTGCGTCCTGAAAGGTGGCGCAGAAGTCGGCGAGCAGGCCTGGATCGCCGCCGTTCGCGGAAATCCGATGCTCCCGCGCCAGACGAATCGCGCCCGCCTTGATGCCGGAGTACGAGAAGTCGACCGACTGGTCCTTGAACTGGGGCATGGGGAACGGGAAGCGCTTCCGATCGGCGCGACCGTCGCGGGCGCGCTTCTCGATCTGCGGGCCGCCGGGATACGGCAGGCCGATGAACTTCGCCACCTTGTCGAAGGTCTCGCCGATAGCGTCGTCGCGCGTGCGGTTGAGCATCGTCACCGCCGGGCCGCGCACGTCATAGATTGACGAGTGCCCACCGGAGATGACGAGACTGAGGAAACGCGATGGCAGCGCGATCGCCGCTCCGGCGCGCTGCAGGTACGGCGAGTAGATGTGCCCTTCGAGGTGGTTGACCGGGACGAGCGGGATGCCGAGGCCGTAGGCCAGCCCCTGCGCGCCGGCGACGCCGACCAGCAGGGCGCCGATCAGCCCCGGCCCCGCGGTGACGGCGATGCGGTCGATGTCCGTCCACGATGCGCCGGCATCGCCGAGTGCGCGCGAAACCAGCGGAAAGAGATGCTGCAGGTGCTCGCGCGACGCGATCTCCGGCACCACCCCGCCGAACGGCTGGTGCCGATCGATCTGCGAGGCGATGAGATTGGTGCGCACGCTGCCGTCGGATTCGAGCAGCGCGACGGAGGTTTCGTCGCAGGAAGTTTCGATGCCGAGGATCATGACGCGCGACTCGCAACTTGCAACCGGCAACTTATAATCCGCCCTCCAAATCATGCCCGACGAGCTATCGACACGTTACGAACCGGCGCAGATCGAGCGGCGCTGGTACGAATTCTGGGAGAACGGCGAGTTCTTCACCCCGCTGCTCGACCGCGAGCGGCCGAAGTTTTCCATCGTCATCCCGCCGCCGAACGTCACCGGCCGCCTGCACATCGGCCACGCGCTGGTCAACACCCTCCAGGACATCATCGTCCGCTGGAAGCGGATGAGCGGCTTCAACACCCTCTGGCTGCCGGGCACCGACCACGCCGGCATCGCCACGCAGATGATCGTCGACCGCGAGCTGCAGAAGCAGGGCATCAGCCGCTTGGACCTCGGCCGCGAGAAGTTCGTGGAGAAAGTGTGGGAGTGGAAGGAGTCGTACGGGCACCAGATCATCGATCAGCTCAAGCGTCTCGGCGCCTCCGCCGACTGGACCCGCACCCGCTTCACCCTCGACGAAGGCCTCTCGCGCGCCGTGCGCTACGTCTTCGTCAAACTGTACGAGGACGGCCTGATCTATCGCGACCTGGCGATGGTCAACTGGTGTCCGTTCTGCCGCACAGCGATCTCGGACATCGAGGTCGAGTACCGCGAGCTGAACGGAAAGATCTATCAGATCGACTACCCGCTCGTGGATTCCGATCGCCGGCTCACCGTGGCCACCACGCGGCCGGAGACCATGCTCGGCGACACCGCGCTGGCTGTCCATCCGGACGACGTTCGGTACAAGGACCTCATCGGGCGCGAAGCCATCCTCCCCATCGCCAACCGCAGAATCCCGATCATCGCCGACCCGATCCTGGTCGATCCGGAGTTCGGA
>Ga0137443_1000125_pt1 | contig 10824 bp, 8 predicted proteins | sample EasRivERMGT300_2_FD_102324 | JGI IMG/M metagenome (GOLD analysis project Ga0137443, IMG submission 102324) | Soil microbial communities from meander-bound floodplain in the East River, Colorado, USA - East River MetaG ERMGT300_2 | ecosystem: Environmental > Terrestrial > Soil > Floodplain ... | reverse complement strand
GTGGTGGGAGCGCCGAAAGACACGACGTTCACGCCGCGCGGATTGAGGCAGCCGACCACGTGCTTGATCGCGCCGTCCTTGCCGGCGCTGTCGCGGCCCTGCAGCACCACCATCACGCTGTTCACCTTGGCGCCGAACATCGCGTCCTGCAGCTCGAACATCTCCTCGCCGAGCGCGGCGAAGCGCGGACGGGCTTTTTCCTTCGTCATTCCCTTGGGCGGCTCCGCCGAGATATCGTCCAGACGAAGCTTTTCCCCGCGCTGCTTGAAAAGCATCAGTCCTCCGCCGGCAGATCCTGCCCGGGAAACAGTTCTTCGATGAAGCCGAACTTCCTGAAATCGCGGATCCTCATCGGATAGAGGATGCCGTCGAGGTGGTCGCACTCGTGCTGCACCACGCGGGCGTGGAAGCCCTCGACCTCGCGGGTGAAGGCTTTTCCCGCTTCATCGAACCCGCTGTAGCGCAGCCGCAGCCGGCGCGGCACCACGCCGCGCATGCCGGGCACCGAAAGGCAGCCTTCCCAGGCTTCCTCCTCCTCGTCGGTGAGCGGCGCGATCTGCGGGTTGATGAGCACCGTCTCCGGCACCTCCTCGACGTCGGGATAGCGCGGGTTGGACTTGACGCCGAAGATCACCACGCGCAGGCCGACGCCGATCTGCGGCGCGGCCAGCCCGGCGCCATTCAGATGGGCCATCGTGTCCCGCATATCGACTAGAAGATCTTTTAGGAATGAACTGTGAAAGTCAGTGACCGGCGCCGACACCTCCAGCAGCCTCGGATCTCCCATGCGCAGGACCGGCCGGATCATTTCTCGCAGAGGGCTCCTATGATTCGCCGCACGCGGCCCATCGCCTCCTCGAGCACCGCGCCGATCCTGTCGAGCGGGACGGCGAGCGCGCTGTCGCCACGCCCCGCGGCGTAGTTGGCCACCACCGCGATGGCGGCGTACTCCAGGCCGACCTCGCGCGCCAGCGACGCCTCCGGCATGCCGGTCATGCCGACCATGTCGGCGCCGTCGCGCTGCAGCCGGTTCACCTCGGCCGCCGTCTCCAGGCGCGGCCCCTGCGTCGCGGCGTAGACGCCGCCGTCGACGATCTTCTCGCCGCAGCGCGCCGCGGCCTGCAGGACGCGCCCGCGCAGCCGCCGCGAGTACGGCTCGGTGAAATCGATATGGTTGACCGGCACCCCGACGCCCTCGAAGAACGTGGCGGCGCGGCCCGAGGTGTAGTCGATGACCTGGTCGGGCAGCGCGAGCACGCCGGGCGCCATGTCGTCGCGGATGCCGCCGACCGAGGCGACCGAGACCACCTCGGTCGCGCCGGCGTCCTTGAGCGCCCACACGTTGGCGCGGTAGTTGACCTCGTGCGGCGCAATGGTGTGGCCGTAGCCGTGGCGCGCGAGAAACACCACGTCGCAGCGCGCGATGCGCCCGAAGGTGAGCGCGCCGGAGGGCTCGCCGTAGGGCGTGCGCGCCACCTTGCGCTGCGTCACCTCGAGGCTGCCGAGCTGCGTCAGGCCGCTGCCGCCGATGATCGCGAGCAGGGCTTCAGCCATCCTTCATCGCCCGGATCTCCGGCAGGTTGCGCCAGAAGCCCTTTGCGTCCATGCCGCAGCCGAAAACGAAGCGGTCGGCGATCTGCAGGCCGACGAAATCCGCTCTTATCGGCTTTTCAACATTCAATCTTTTCTCCACCAGGACGGCGCAATGGAACGATTTCGCGCCCAGCTCGAGCAGGCGCTGGCGGATCGCCGCCATGGTCTCGCCGCCGTCCAGGATGTCGTCGAGCACCAGCACGTCGCGCTCCTTGACGCCCGGCGGCGGCGTGACGCGCCATTCGATCTGCGCGCCGCGCGTGCCGGCGCCGTAGCGCGAGGCGTGGATGTAGTCGAAATCGAGCGGGAAGCGCAGCCGCGGCAGGATCTGCCCGGCGAACACCACCGCGCCGCCCATCACCGCCAGCACCAGCGGATAGGCGCCGGCGAGCCGCTGCCGGATCTCGACGGCCAGGCGCTCGACCGCCGCCTGCACTGCGTCGGCGCCGGCCACCGGCTCGGAATTCTCGAGAAAGTCCCAGGCCTTCTGCACATCCGGCATGCGGCGAGTCTAGCGTGACTTCAGGTAGCGCGCGAAGGCCTCGCCGGTCTCGGCGTGGCGCAGGCCGAACTCGACCGTCGCCTGCAGGTAGCCGAGCTTCGAGCCGCAGTCGTAGCGCCGCCCGGGCAGGCGCAGCGCCAGCACGCGCTCGTGCGCGAGCAGCGCCGAGATCGCGTCGGTGAGCTGGATCTCGCCGCCCGCGCCCGGCGTCGCAGCCGCGAGCAGCTCGAAGATGCGCGGCGTCAGCACGTAGCGCCCGATCACGGCCAGGTTGGACGGCGCGGCGGCGGGCTTGGGCTTCTCGACGATGCTGTGGATGCGTGCCACGTCGCCCTGCATCCTGTCGATGGTGACGATGCCGTAGCTCTGCGTCTGGTCGGGCGGCACCTCCTCGACGCCGAGCAGCGACGCGCCCTCGCGCGCGAACACCTCCGCCATGCGCGCCATTGCAGGCGGCTTCGAATCCATCAGGTCGTCGGCCAGGATCACCGCAAACGGCTCCTCGCCCACCGCCGGCTGCGCGCACAGCACCGCGTGCCCGAGGCCGAGCGGCTCGGCCTGGCGGATGTAGATGCAGCGCACGCCCTCGGGCAGCACCGAGCGCACCACATCGAGCAGCGCGCCCTTCCCCTTCTTCTCCAGCTCGGTCTCGAGCTCGTAGGCCTTGTCGAAATGGTCCTCGATGGCGCGCTTGTTGCGGCCGGTGACGAAGACCATCTCGGTGATGCCGGCGGCCGCCGCCTCTTCGACCGCGTACTGGATCAGCGGCTTGTCGACGATCGGCAGCATCTCCTTGGGGCTCGCCTTGGTCGCCGGCAGGAAGCGGCTGCCCATGCCCGCCACCGGGAACACCGCTTTTCTGAGTTTCGTGCGCATGGCCATCACAGATTCTGCAACAGTTCGAGGAATTCCTTCTCGCCGATCACCGGCACGCCGAGATCGCGCGCCTTCTCCGCCTTGCTGCCCGGGTCCTCGCCGGCGACCACGAAGTCTGTGCTTTTCGAGACCGATCCGCTCACTTTGTGCCCTTTCGCCTCGAGCGCGGCGCGCGCCTCGTCGCGCGACATGCCGGTGAGCGTGCCTGTCAGGACGAAGGTTTTTGCGCTCGCCGCCCTTTGAACGGTTTTTTCATTGTGAAACACAACCCCATCCTGCCGATCGGTCAGCCGCGCGATGACCGCGCGATTGTGCGGCTCGTGCACGAACTTGCCGATGCTTTCCATCAGCTCCGGCCCGATGCCTTCGAGCGGCACGGCCAGAGGCCGCTCGTCCCTCTTCTTGCGCCGGGCATTGTCCTTCCTGATCGCCTCCTTTGCGGCCGCCAGCGCCGCCCAGTCCGCGTCCAGCAGCTTGCCGAGCGAGCCGAAGTGCCGCGCCAGGATCTTCGCCACTTCCTCGCCGACCCCCGGAATGCCGAGCGCGAAGACGAAGCGGGCCAGGCCGGTCCGCTTCGATTTTCCGATGCTGTCGAAGAGATTCTGCGCCGATTTCTCTCCCATCCGCTCGAGGCCCGACAGCGTCGCGATGTCCAGCCGGTACAGATCGGCCGGGTTCTTCACCAGGTCGAGCTCCACCAGCTGGTCGACCAGCCTCTCGCCCAGCCCCTCGATGTCCATCGCGCGCCGGCCGGCGAAATGCAGCAGGGTCTGCTTGCGCTGCGCCTTGCAGTACAGGCCGCCGGTGCAGCGCGTCGCCGCTTCGCCCGGCACCCTGACCACCGGCGAGTCGCACACCGGGCAGCGCAGCGGCATCTCGAAGCGCTCGCCCGGCAGGCGCGCGCCCTGCTCGCGCACCCCGACGACCTCCGGGATCACGTCGCCGGCCCGCCGCACCACGACGCTGTCGCCGATCCAGACGTCCTTGCGCCGCAGCTCGTCCTCGTTGTGCAGGGTGGCGTTGGTGACCGTGACTCCGCCGACGAACACCGGCTGCAGCCGCGCCACCGGCGTCAGCGTGCCGGTGCGGCCCACCTGGACGTCGATTCCCAGCACCCTGGTGACTTCCTCCTGCGCCGCAAACTTGTGCGCCACGGCCCAGCGCGGCTCGCGCGCGACGAAGCCGAGCCGGCTCTGCAGCTCGATGCTGTTCACCTTGTAGACCACGCCGTCGATGTCGAACGGCAGCCGCTCGCGCAGCGCGCCGATCCGGCGGTGGTATTCCGCCAGTCCCTGCGGGCCCTTCACCACTGCCCGCTCATCGTTCACCGGCAAGCCGAATTTCTCGAGCGCATCCAGCACCGCGCTTTGCGTGGCGGGGAGCTTCCAGCCGGCGCTGACGCCGATGCCGTAAACGAAGAATCGCAGCGGCCGCTGCGCGGTCAGCTTCGGATCGAGCTGCCGGACGGCGCCTGCGGCGGCGTTGCGCGGATTGACGAATACCTTGGCGCCCGCCGCTTGCTGGCGCTGGTTCAGACGCTCGAAGTCCTTGTGGTTCATGTAGATCTCGCCGCGCACCTCCAGGCGCGCCGGCGCCTTCCCCTTAAGGCGGAGCGGGACGTCACGGATGGTGCGCACGCTCTGCGTCACGTTCTCGCCGACCTCGCCGTCGCCGCGCGTAGCGGCGCGCGCGAGCACCCCGTCCTCGTACAGCAGGCTGATCGCCACGCCGTCGAATTTCAGCTCGGCGGCGTACTCGATCGGCGCGGCATCGGCGCCGAGCTCGCGCAGCAGCCGCGCGTCGAAGCTGGCCGCGCCCGTGTCCTCGGTATCGGTCTCGGTGCGGATCGAGAGCATCGGCAGCTCGTGCCGCACCGGCTCGAGCCCGGCGAGCGGCGCGCCGCCGACGCGCTGGGTCGGCGAATCCGGGGTGCGCAATCCGGGATGACGCTCCTCGAGCTCCGACAGCTCGCGGAACAGCCTGTCGTACTCGGCGTCGCTGATCTCGGGGCTGTCTTCGACGTAGTACAGCCGGTTGTGGCGCTCGAGCTCGGCGCGCAGCGCCGCCGCGCGGCTGCGCGCAGCCTTGGGCACGCTCATGAGAACAGCCGCAGCGCGAGCTCGCTCCCCGGCTCGAACCCGGCCTCGGCCAGCCGCGCACGCACCGCTTCCACCTCGGCGCTGATCGCGGCGAGCGCCCGCTCGTCCAGCTCGGCTCCGTTGTCGTCGACCACCCGGCCGCCGCTTGCCGCGGCGAGCTGCCGCGCGGCGCGCGCCATCGCCTCGAAGCTTCTCGCCGGCTCGGCCGTGCGCGGGACGTCGAGCGTGAGGCTTACCCCATCCGGGCGCAGTTCAACGTGAAAAGCATGCTCTTCCGAAGCAAGGGATTCGGCTGAGCCGCCGCCGGCCACGTGCAGCGCCACCTGGATGTCGGCGTCGACGCAGAACTTGTCCAGCTCGCGCGCCTCCTCCAGCGCCGCGCGCATCTCCGGCGCCGAGAGCGTGGCGCCCAGCGCGGCGACCAGCGTCTCGACCGCGGAGCGGAACTCGAGCAGCTCCGCGTCGCCCGCCACCCCGTCGCGGCTCACTATCTGCAGCGCCGCGCGCAGCGCGGTCAGGCTGCGCACGTCGCCGCCCACCACGCGCCGCCAGCCCGCGCCGTCGCTGCCGGCGAGCAACGCGCGGCGCGGGAAGCGGTGCTCGAGCCCCTTCCAGTGCTCCAGCACCGTCGCCGACAGCGTGCCACGCGCGACCTCGATGTCGATCACGTAGTCGAGCCGCGAATCCGGCATGCCCTCTACGGGCCCGTCGATCTTGCGCGCAGCCGTCCTGAGGGCTCTTTCCCCGCTTGCGGGCTCATCGAGGAGCGCGTCGGCGTGGCGCCAGCCGAAGGCGCGCTCGGCGTCGCCGCGCGCGCGGCGCTCCTGCGCGCGGTTGTAGAGCAGCACGCCGCCGACTGCTAGCGCGCCGATCACAAGCAGGCCGAGCTGGAGGTCGGTCATGACGCCAGGGGGCGAGAGGCCGCCCTGACTTCAGGCGGCCAGCTCCTCCCGGATGCGCAGCGCCTCGTCGATGTCGACCGCGACGACGCGCGAGACGCCCGACTCGGGCATGGTCACCCCGATCAGCTGCTCGGCCATTTCCATCGAGATCTTGTTGTGGCTGATGAACAGGAACTGCGTCTGCCCCGACATGCGCTTCACCAGGTCGCAGAAGCGGACCGTGTTGGCGTCGTCGAGCGGCGCGTCGACCTCGTCGAGCAGGCAGAACGGCGCCGGGTTGAGCTGGAACATGGCGAACACCAGCGAGATCGCGGTGAGCGCCTTTTCGCCGCCGGACAGGAGGTGGATGCTGGCGTTTCTCTTGCCGGGAGGCTGCGCCATCACCTGCACGCCGGCGTCGAGGATCTCCTCGCCGGTCATGATCAGCTTCGCCTCGCCGCCGCCGAACAGCGTCGGGAACAGCGCGCCGAAATGCCGGTTGACGGCTTCGAAGGTCTCGCGCAGCAGCTCGCGCGTCTCGCGGTCGATCCTGCGGATCGCGTCCTCCAGCGTGCCCACCGCCTCTTCCAGGTCGGCGGATTGCGAGTCGAGGTAGCTCTTGCGCTCCCGGCTGCTGTCGAGCTCCTCCAGCGCCGCCAGGTTGACCGCGCCGAGCTCGCCGATCGCCGCGGTGATGCGCGTGATCTCGCCCTGCAGCGAAGAGGCGCGCGGCGCGCCCTCCGCCTCGGCCTGCAGCAGCGCCTCGTCGGCGTTCGCCTCGCGCAGCTGGGTCGCGAACTGCTCGAAATTGAGCTGCGCCGCCTGCTCCTTCAGGCGCAGCTCGCCGACGCGGTCGCGCAGCGGCGCGACCCGCGCCTCGACCTGCAGTCTCGCCTCCTCGAGCTCGCGCAGCGCCGCGGCGGCCGCCTCGACCACGTTGCGCGCCTCGGCGAGCGTCTTCTCGCAGGCGATGCGGCTCTCGACCGCGGCCTCGAGCGCGCTGCGCACCTGCGGGATGGGGTCGACCGCCAGCTCCTCGGTCAGCTTCGCCACCTCGGCATCGGCGCGCTCGATCTGCTGGTCGATGACGCGCACTGCATTGTCGATCTCGGCGATCTTGGAGGCGCACTCGCGCTCGCCGAACAGCGCGTCCTGCGCCTCGCGCTCGCTCTGCTGCAGCGTGCTCCTCTGCGCGGCGAGCGCGGCCTCGGCGCCGCCATGCGCTTCGCGCGCCGCCTCGACTCCGGCGCGGGCGGCGGTGATTTCGCCCGCCAGACGCTCGGCGGCGGCCCTGCCCTCGGCGATCGCCTGGCGCCCGCGCGCCGCCTCCTGCTCGAGCTCCTCGTGCTCGGCGCGCATCAGCGCGCTGCGCTCGAGGTACCGCTCCTGCGCCTGGGCGAGCTTGAGGTGCTCGATCTGCGCGTCGTGGTGCGCCTTCTGGCGCCCGGAGATGTCGAGCCGCGCCTGCTCGAGCTCGGCGCCGCGCTCCACCAGCTCGGCCTCCGCGCGCTGCGCCGCCGACTCGGCCTGCGCCAGCTTCGCGCCCAGGCTCCTGCAGTGCTTCTCGAGCTCCTCGATCTCCGCCTGGCGGGCGAGCAGCCCGGTGTCGGCCGGGTCCGGTGCGTGAAAAGTGACGGTGTGGCGCGTGAACTGGTGGCCCTCGCGGTTGACCATCACCGCGCCGGCCGGCAGCGCCTCGCGCATCCTCGGGTCGGGCGTGCCTTCGACGGCGACGACTCCCGACAGCCAGTCGGCCAGCGCGCCCGCGACCGCCGGGTCGGCGGCATGGATCTTCGACGCGAGCGGCAGCCCGGCCGCGGGGGCTGCGGCGCCGCGCGAGCCATGCTCGAACGCGCTCGCCCGTACCGGCGGCTGATCGGACAGCAGCGCCGCCAGCTGCCCCGCATCGGTCAGTTCCAGGGCGTGCAGGCGCTCGCGCAGCACCGCCTCCACCGCCGTTTCCCAGCCATGATCGATGCGCAGCTTCTGCCACAGGCGGGTGGCGCCGCCCAGCCGGTGGCGCTCCAGCCATTCGGCGAGCGGCGCGTTGTCCTCCGCGGCGGCCTGGATCTGGCGCAGCGTGGCGAGCTGCGCTTCCGCAGCGGCATGCTCGCGCTGCACCGCCGAAAGCGCCTCGGCCGCCGTGGCGCGCCGTTCCTCGAGCGCCGCCGCAGCCTGCTGCAGCTCTTCGAAGCCGGTCTGCGCCGTGCGCGCCTCGCCGTCCAGCGCCGCCATCCGCGCAGCCAGCGCGCTGATCGCCGCCGCCTCGGGCTGCTCGAGACCCTGCATCTCGCCTTGCAGCCGCTCGCGCCGCTGCTCGAGGCTCTGTGCGCCGCGCTCCAGGTGCGTGAGGTTGGCCTGCTCGACCTGCAGCCGGCTGTCCGCCTGCAGCAGATGGATGCGCGCCTCGTTCAGCCGGTCCTGCGCCGCGCGGAAGGCCTGCTCGGCCTGCGGCAGGCGCGCGTGTTCGTTTTCAAGTTTCTGCTTTGCCTTTAGAACATTCTCCTTGGCCGTGACCGAGCGCGCCGCCCACATGTGCAAGGCCAGAGTGAGCTGCGAGCGCTGCTCGCGCCAGGCGCCGAGCTGGGCGCGCCGCTCGGTATGCTGGCTGTCGAGCCGCTGGCGCGTCTCCTCGGCGTGGCGCAGCTCCGATTCATGCCGCGCCACCTCGGCGTTGGAGGCGTACAGCGCGCCCTGCGCCGCGTTCAGCGCGTCGCCGGCGCCGTAGTGCCCGGCACGCGCCGTCTCGACCCGCGACTCGGTGCTGCGCAACTCGGCGTTCTCCGCCTCCAGGGCGTTGGTCGCCTTGCCCACCTCCTGGCCGTGGCGCTCGCGCTCCGCCGCGGCGTCGCGCCGGCGCAGGAACCAGAGCAGGTGCTGCTTGAGCTGAAGGTCGGACTGGTATTCCTTGTAGCGCGCCGCCACCCTGGCCTGCGCCTCGAGCTTCTCCAGCTGGGCGCCGAGCTCGAGGCGGATGTCGGTGATGCGCGCCAGGTTCTCGCGCGTGTCGGTCAGGCGGCTCTCGGTCTCGCGGCGCCGCTCCTTGTACTTGGAGACCCCGGCCGCCTCCTCGAGGAATACGCGCAGCTCGTCGGGCTTGGCCTCGATGACGCGCGAGATCATGCCCTGCTCGATGATGGCGTAGGCGCGCGGCCCCAGGCCGGTGCCGAGGAACATGTCGGTGATGTCGCGCCGGCGCACGTGCGTGCCGTTGATGTGGTAGCTCGACTCGCCGTCGCGCTGCAGGACGCGGCGTACCGAGATCTCGGCGTACTGCGACCACTGGCCGGCGGCGCGGCCCTGTGCGTTGTCGAAGATCAGCTCGACGGCCGCGCGCGCGAGCGGCTTCCTGTTCACCGAGCCGTTGAAGATCACGTCCTGCATCGAGTCGCCGCGCAGCGCCGAGGCGCGCGTCTCGCCCAGCACCCAGCGCACGGCGTCTATGACGTTGGACTTGCCGCAGCCGTTCGGGCCGACTACGCCGACCAGCTTGCCGGGCACGTGTATCGAGGTTGGATCTACGAAGGACTTAAAACCGGACAGCTTTATTTGAGTTAGACGCACCCGAAAATGATAACATTTGCAGCGCTCCAATCCGCCGTTCTGCATGTAAAAAGCGCGTGAAGAAAAAGCGTCCAAGCAAGCGCCTCGAAACCTTTCCCAATCCGACGCCGAAGCGCGACTTCCGGATCCACATGGAGATCCCGGAATTCACTTGCCTCTGCCCGATGACGGGACAGCCCGACTTCGCCACGCTGGTGCTCGACTACGTGCCCGACCGCAAGTGCGTCGAGCTGAAGTCGCTCAAGCTCTATATCTGGTCCTACCGCAACGAGGGTGCCTTCCACGAAGCGGTAACCAACCGCATCCTCGACGACCTGGTGCGCGCCACCGCGCCGCGCTTCATGCGGCTGGAAGCGCGCTTCAACGTGCGCGGCGGCATCCACACCTCGGTCATCGCCGAGCACCGCAAGCGCGGCTGGGCCGGCAAAGTTTGAACCCGCTGCTCGAGCGGCTGCAGCCGTACCCGTTCGAGAAGCTGCGCGCCCTGCTCGCCGGGACGACGCCGAATCCCGCGCTGCGGCCGATCAACCTGTCGATCGGCGAGCCGAAACACCCGACGCCGGACCTCGTCAAGAATGCCCTGGTCGCCCACCTCGACGGCCTCGCCGCCTACCCTGCGACCGCCGGCCTGCCGGCGCTGCGCCAGGCCATCTCGGGCTGGCTCGCCCGCCGTTACGCCATTACGGCGCCCGACCCCGACACTCAGGTCCTGCCGGTCAACGGCACCCGGGAGGCCCTCTTCGCCTTTGCCCAGACCGTCCTCGCGCCCGGCGCGCGAGTCGTTTGTCCCAATCCGTTCTACCAAATCTACGAAGGTGCCGCGATCCTGGCGGGCGCGACGCCGGTCTATGGCGAACCCACCGACTGGAAAGGGGTGCAGCTGCTTTACGTCTGTTCGCCTGCCAATCCGAGCGGCAAAGTCATCGGGCTCGACGAGTGGAAGCGCCTGTTCGAGCTTTCCGACCGGCACGGCTTCGTCATCGCCTCGGACGAGTGCTACTCCGAGATCTATTTCGGCCAGCCGCCGATGGGCGCCCTGCAGGCCGCTTTTCAATCGAATCGAAAGAACTACGAGCGGCTGGTGGTGTTCTCCAGCCTCTCCAAGCGCTCCAATTGCCCGGGCATGCGCTCGGGCTTCGCCGCGGGCGACGCCGCGCTGCTGAAGAAATTCCTGCTTTACCGCACCTACCACGGCTCCGCCATGAGCCTCGCCGTGCAGCACGCCTCGATCGCCGCCTGGAACGACGAGGAGCACGTGCGCGAGAACCGCCGGCTGTACGTGGAGAAATTCAACGCCGTCCTGCCGTCG
>Ga0137443_1000124_pt1 | contig 10826 bp, 9 predicted proteins | sample EasRivERMGT300_2_FD_102324 | JGI IMG/M metagenome (GOLD analysis project Ga0137443, IMG submission 102324) | Soil microbial communities from meander-bound floodplain in the East River, Colorado, USA - East River MetaG ERMGT300_2 | ecosystem: Environmental > Terrestrial > Soil > Floodplain ... | reverse complement strand
TTTGCAAGGCAAATTCTTCTGCGTTCTGGAAATTACCTCTGTAAAACCTCATCCAAAGAAGGCTGCCAATAATAATTCCGTCAAACACTCTGTCATTAATAAATGCTTCAATAGTCAGATATCCCCATAACACATTCCATCCTAATGAAATCAAACCGCTGAGATATTCTCCGGTATAAAACTGTCCTGCACCCGGGATGAAATAAGAAATTGTTTTTGCAAATCCAACTGAATATTGTTCCTCATCAACTTTTTCTGAAAATATTTTAAGTTCGTGGTTTGCATCAATAAGGGAAAATTCAATTGCAGCATTTTCCCAATCATCAGAAAATATGTAAGCCCAGCCGCGCCAATAATTAAGTTCAGATTTTTTTGATTCAAACTCCGGGTTGCTTTCAAGTGAATCAATCAGCTTTAATGCCTGGCTGGTAGTTCTGCGCAAAATGTTTAAGCGGATAATTTCGATACCGGCATCATAAATTTCTTTTTCACTCGCAGCATTAATTTGTGCAAATGTGACAAAATGAATAGCATCCGAAAACTTTCCACCCTGTTTATAACATTCACCGATAAACATATTCCCGCTGTAAATATATTTCTCAGACTTATCGAAAAAAAATAGGCGCTTTAACTCTGTTATAGCATCGAAGTATTGTTCCTGTTCGTACAAAGATTTTGCAAAATCATACTGAGCATCAAAATCAGTTTGGGCATACTGACTATAAGTTATTATGAAAACAGAAACTAATATTAATTTCAGCTTACTTACAAAATTCATATTCCGGTGTGAAATAGTTTTTATTCGACAGGTAAACATTCAAACTTTGATTAAACTCAAATTCTATCCTTGCATTAAATATTTGTGCTGCAGCAACTGAGCCATAAATATTTCCTGCGTAGAAAAATGCACCCAATCCTGTAAAAATCCATGCTCTTGTGTCGTGATCTGCTTCAAAGTTATCATAAGCTAAAAATGCAAACAAGCCGGTAACAAGAAAAGCAGTGATGCCGTCTCCCCATTCACCTAAATACATTTTACCTGCGCCGGGAATAACAGCAGACAAAATGCCGGCAGTAAAACTGCTTTTATATGGCGGATTAGATTTCCAATCATAAAATGAAGAAACAACTTTTTTTTCATCTTCATTAAATGGAAAAATAATTTCTTCTTTCAACGGAAGAGTTTTATTACCAAAAAAGTAAATGAAATTATTCAGCTTGTTACTTTCAATTGAATACTTGTTTTCTTTGATTTCAAATTCTTCTTCATAAATTGATGTTGCACGTTTATAATCCCCGAGCAGAAAATATAATTTTAATTGCTGAAGTTTTGCATCATCGTACCAGATTGATGAAGAAGTGATCCGGCTAAAATTGTTATTTCCATTTTGATAATCACGTATGAAGGAGTATCCCAATCCAATTTTAAATAATAGTGTGTCATCAGCGTCATTACCTAAAAGTCTTTCGTATTCAAAGTTTGCCCGCAGGTAATCTTTTTCGCAGAAGAGATGATCGGCAAATTTTCTTATGTTCTCAGGAGAGTTGAAATCAACAGATATCGATTGACAAAAACAGCAGCTTGTGCCTATCAAAATAATTATCAAAATCCATTTCATTCATCTTCAACAATAACTGATGGAGGAATGTATTCAATCTGATTTTCATTTAGTGTATATAAATCCGGCGGATCATAATAATATCCCGATGACACACGCGGATAGTGTTTATGTTTTTTAACAACATTCATATCACGTGTGAACCTGTCAAAAAACATAAGCGTTCCCTGGGGGATATTTGTTTCTGCAACAGATTCAATAAAAAAAGTGGAGCAGGATGGACGGAATGGACAGTTATCTCCATCAACATCGGAAATAAAAAACCAATAAGCATTGGCGATTGATTTGATAAGAAATTCGCCTGTACTGCCGGCTTCAAAAGAATATTCTCTCCGGGTTTGTTCAACAGGTTGTTCATAACGGAAATCGGCTTTCTCCCATTTCACAAAATCTGTCTGGGAGAATGCTGAATTAATTCCAATAAAAAAAAATAATATTATTAATTTCAATTATGTTTTACTATCCAGTAATGATCTTGCAATAACTACCCGTTGAATTTCAGAAGTGCCTTCATAAATTTCTGTGATCTTTGAATCGCGAAGATATCTTTCAACAAGATATTCTCTTACGTAGCCGTAACCGCCATGAATCTGAATTGCTTCAAGGGCACATTCAACTGCAATTTTTGACGAATAAAGTTTAGCCATCGCAGCCTCAGCATAATATTTTTTGCCGGCATCCTTAAGTGCACAGGCTTTAAAAGTTAATAATTTTGCCGCATCAATTTTAACCGCCATGTCGGAAAGTTTAAACTGTATTGCCTGTAAACTTGAAATGACGCTTCCGAAAGCTTTTCTTTGTTTTGCATATTTTAACGATGCTTCGAGAGATGCTTCTGCAATGCCGATTGCCTGCGCAGCAATCCCGATTCTTCCGCCATTTAGAGTGCTCATCGCAAAGTTGAAGCCTTTGCCTTCCTCCCAAACAATATTTTCAGCCGGCACTTTACAATTTTCAAAAGTCAATGAACATGTATCAGAACTTCTGATACCCATCTTATCTTCTTTTTTACCATGACCAAATCCTTTGGTCCCCTTTTCAACGAGGAAAGTTGTAATCCCTTTATGACCTTGCTCTTTATTTGTGGTTGCCATTACAAGAAAATAATCTGCTGAAATACCATTTGTTATCCAGTTTTTCATTCCGTTCAGAACAAAAAAATTACCATCCTTATCTGCCATAGTATGCTGCTGCGTTGCATCGCTGCCTGCTTCAGGTTCAGACAATGCAAATGCACCGAGCTTCTCACCTTTTGCAAGCGGGATTAAATATTTCTGCTTTAAAAAATCCGATCCATATTCTTCTAATCCCCAGCAGACAAGTGAATTATTAACTGACATTATCACTCCAACACTCGCATCAACTTTTGAAATCTCAATCATAGCAAGCACATAACTGATTGTATCTAATCCGGCACCACCGTATTCGGGTAAGATCATCATTCCGAGAAAACCAAGTTCTCCCATTTTTTTTACAATCTCAGCTGGAAATTCGGCATTTATATCGCGATGAACTGCAGAAGGTGCAATTTCATTTTGAGCAAAATCTTTTGCAGATTCCTGGATCATCAGCTGGTCTTCTGTAAAATCAAAATTCATTTTTCACCCTGTTTTTTTGAAGTATGGATTGCTTGAAATGCAATTATCCGTTAAGTAGAGTTTCATTATTATAAAAATAACTGAATAAAATCTTGATAGCAATTGAATCATTCTTAAAAGATAATAACTAAGCAAATTTTCTTACAAATTTCACTTTACTATATTTGAGTAATGGAGAACAAATTAAATACCGGTATTAAAAAAATTATTTTAAAGGGTTTGACTCTTCCCGAGCTTAGAGATTATTTTGTTTCGATTGGTGAACCAGCTTTCAGAGCAGAGCAGGTTTTTAACTGGATGTATGACAAACAGGTTGACAGTTTTGACCAGATGAAAAATATTCCAAAGTCTTTATTGTTGAAACTTGAAGAATCAAGTCAGATAAATACTCTTAAATACTTTTCTTCTGAAATTTCCAGGAACTCGGGAACAAAAAAATTTATTTTTGAAACTTCCGAAGGAAATAAAATTGAATCAGTAATAATTCCTGAAAGCAAAAGAACAACACTATGTGTTTCCACACAAGTCGGATGCCCGCTGGATTGTAAATTTTGTGCAACCGGGTTGATGGGATATGAAAAAAATCTTTCTGCAGGAGAAATTTTTGATCAGTACAAATTAGCGCAGAAAGACTATGCAGGAAAAAAAATTACAAACCTGGTTTATATGGGAATGGGTGAACCTCTTCTTAACTTTAAGGAGACCGTTAAGTCTTTACAAATTTTTGCTGAAGAATTAACAACCGGAATGAGTCTCAAAAAAATTACAATTTCAACTGCAGGAATCGCACCTAAAATAAAAGAACTTGCAGACACCGGATTAAAAGCAAAGCTCGCATTTTCACTTCATTCCTGTTTTGAGGACATACGGACTGAGATTATGCCAATAAATAAAAAATATTCTTTAGAAGAAAATCTGAATGCTGTTCGTTATTATTCAAACACAACCGGAACAAGAATTACTTTTGAGTATGTTATGCTGAAAGGTTTAAACGACAGGAATGAAGACATCAAAGCACTGACAAAACTTTGCAAGTCTCTGCCGTCAAAAATAAATGTTATTCCTTTCAACTCGCTGCAGCATATGAACCCGGGAGGTTTATCTGCAAAATTACGGCCAACTGATAAAAACAGGATTGAAGAATTCGTCAGGAAATTAAGAGAAAAAGATATAACGGTAATGGTCCGGAATACCCAGGGAGATGACATTGCTGCTGCATGCGGACAATTAGCCTATCCCCAAACCCCTTTCCTAAGGAAAGGGGCTTTATGATGAAAAAACTTTCTCACGACGAGATTGCGAAGAACAGAAGTACTCTTGATGAAATTCATAAAGTTAAAAAGCTTCCCGTCAATGTAATTTTGAACAGCATAAGGAGTGACTACAATGTAGGTTCAATTTTCAGAACGTCTGATGGAGCAATGATAGAAAAACTTTTTCTTTGCGGCTACACTCCACATCCGCCAAATCCTGATCTCCTGTCAGGCAAAAAAGAAATTCTTAAAACCGCACTAGGTTCAACACAAAGCGTAAGCTGGGAATATGTGAAAGATCCAAAAGAGGTAATTATTTCATTGAAAAAAAAAGGAATTAAAGTTTGCGCTCTCGAAATGACAGAAAAAAGTTTTCCTTATTATGAATTGAAGAAAGATATTTTTCCGCTTGCATTGCTCGTCGGCAATGAAATTACAGGTGTCTCACAGGATTTACTGGATATGTGCGATTTTTCAATAGAGATTCCGCAATATGGAATCAAACAATCTCTGAATGTTGCGGTGGCGTATGGGATCACGATTTTCAGGTTGAGAGAGTTGTTTGATAATTCAGATTCGGATTGAGTGTATCCGGATTTTTTGCATTGTATCGAATCCTATTGTTTTCGAAATTTGTCAAAGCATTTCAACAAGAAATTGATATTAATTTTTTATCCGGGATTTATAATAAAGGTGATGAGATGAAAATATTTTTGTTCATTGGTCTGGCTGCTTTCTTATCTAATTGCGCATGTTCTTTATCAGAAGATGATTTTATGGATAACGGCACTATCACCGCTTTTGATACGAGGGAATGTTCCTGCTGTGGAGGATTTTTTATTGATATTGAGAATGACACCTACCGGTTTTATACCATACCAGGTAATAGTGATTTGAATTTGGAGAATCCGGTTTTCCCAATCAATGTTCAATTAGATTGGACAAATGATGCGAATGCCTGTCTTGGTGATGAGATTGTAGTTTTAAAAATTAAAAAACGATAACGTGAATCTGTCAGTTTATCCGAATTAATTATTCAGGATAGTCAATCAATTATTTGAATTGGTTTTATTAAGCCGCAGCAGTAAAAAACTCTTCCCCGTTATCTTTTGTGTGAATCATCAGCAGGTTTGCTCTGACCATCTTAACAAGAGTTCGTGAAGCTCTTCTTTCTGAAATGTTAACAAGTTTGCTTAACTCTTTTACGGAAATCTTTTCCATCCGGTCAAGATATTCAAATATTGTTTTCTCAACCGAACCGATTGTATATTTTTTTAAGCTCAGGTCGTCGGTTTGCGCACGCAGTATTCTTACCATTTCTTTGCTTGCCTGGATGCTTTTATCATTCACCCTGATCAGCACAACTGCGCTGTTGATATCAAGTTCATTCTGGTAATCCTGCAGCCTGTGCGGTTTGTCGTCTGATTCCGGAATTGAAACAGCTATCACTTCTTTGCCGTATAATTCTATAAAATCAATTGATAATCTGAGCGGCGGCTCACAGTAGTTTTCGGCGGCATCAATTATCATTTCGGCTTCTGATTTTTCGCTCTCAACACCGACAACTTCTTTATCATCATCAACACCAAAAATCAGAAAGCCGCCTTTGGTGTTTGCGAAGGCAATCATTTCCTTTGCTATTTTTTCCGGCGTGGTGAACTGTCTTTTAAATTCGCACTGAATATTTTCCCCCTCTTCAATTAAGTCTTTCAGTTCTCTTCGGTTCATAACTCAAAATCTTAATTGGCTGTTAAAGAAAAAAGATGAAAGTAAAAAGATAAAAGTAAGGCTAATTAAATTTTTTTTTACTAATTTTTATTTACGTCTTCTGGGATTCCAGACAGGTGTTTTCATCAACTGCAGTTCCGTTTTTTTAACAACGGTTTCTCCCGGTTTTGTTACCGGCTTTTCATCACTCATTACGACCTGAACCGAATCCCCGGGAATTTCTGTTATATCTGTTCCAATACTATCACTACCTGAATCATAAATTGTGGAATCAGTCAAAGTCATCTGTAAAGCAAGAAGTGAATCCTGTATGGCGGTTTCAAGCTTTCTTTTTTCCTGCTTGTATAAACTCAGCTTTGGTGCGATCTTTCTCACGTACTCTGATGAAGGATAGTTCGCTACTAAAGAATCATAATAAACTGCGGCAGAATCCAATTCATATAGTTCGTTTTCCATAATCCATCCGCAGGTGTAAATAGCTTTTGATGCAGCCGGTGATTCAGGATAATTTAAAAATATATTGTAAAAACCTTCCACAGCTTCCGGGTAATTTCCTGCTGACAATAAAGATTCAGATTCAATGAAAGCATCAATTGCAGGATCGTAGTCGAGATCTATAAATGGTTTATTCAGCTTATCTGCAGCTGCATTAACAATACTTTCATTGTTATAATTTTCATAAATAATATTGAACAGGCTATCGGCCCGCGTTTTTTCATCGACGGTTAAATAATAACTTCCCATAGAATATAATACTGTTGCCTGGTAAATCGTATTTGGATACACTGTTAATATATTATTGTAATACCAGTATGCAGAATCCGGCAAATTCATTTCTGTCAAAAATAAATTGCCTAGCTCCAACTGGTTTTTACTAATAATTGTCCTCAGAGAATCAGCAGAAATTTTGGATCTGCGCGGCGGATTGTTCTTAAATTTTAAAGTGTCAGGCAGCTGCTGCACAATTTGGTTTTGCCTGGCCTGCTCTTCTCTCTTTCTTTGTTCAAGACGGATTTTTGCCGCCGGATCGAGCGGTCGGTTGGTAAACATACTATCAAATAATGCAATCACTAATGTATCCTTCAGTTCAGGATCTTTAAGTTTTGTAAAGACGGAATCTCTTGTAAGGATTAAAGTCGTATCTCGTACAAGAAGAGAATCAAGCAGTTTATTTGCGAGAATTGAATCAATGACTTTTAACGTATCCTGGTAATATCCCACAGTGTCGGTTACGCTCAGCAAGTCATCAAGTCCTGACCATATTTCCTGGTACTCCTTAATATTTGCAATTTCCTTTGCCGTAATCAGTGAATCTTCAACATAAGTGATTGAATCTTTAACAAATTCATCGGGATTGAGAAGATAAAAAAGCTGTCTTTCATAGTTATTAAGATTTGATCTATAAACCTGGTACCTGTTAAAAAGATTTGTTTTTTCTTTCGCAATTAAAATATATTCTTTTGGCAACGTAGAGGTACTCGCTTTTTTATAATATACGGTTGCGCTGTCAAAATTTTGAAAAGCGGTTTCATATAAATAAGCTATCTCATATTTTGCTGCAGCCGAACTTGGATTATTTTTGTAAGTTGTATCAACAATTGTGAACTGTTCAACCGCTTCATCATACCTTTCAAGTGTTGCCAGAGACTTACCTATTTCAAAATCGATCTCCGCATATTTCTCGGCATATTTATCCTCCGATTTCATATCTATAAATATCTCATGCGCATCCTCATTGCGTCCGCCTGATCTCAACGCTCTTCCGTACTTTAATTTTGCATCAACCTCCAGATCAAATCCCGGTGAAAAATCAAAAACTTTTTCATAAGCAATAATCGCATTATCAATATCACTTAATTTCATATACAGATTACCGATTTCGTACCAGGCTTCTGCTTTGATAATATCGTCATCGGAAATAGTCATCAACTCATCAGCAAGTGCAATTGCCTCGGTGTAATCTTCAATTGTGACCCTGTAAATGATTTCTTCGAGAAAAGATTCAAGTATGATTTTTTCTTCATCTTCTTCGATGGCTTTAGTTCTCACTGCAGTTAATGTTACTAAGCCGTCCGAAAAATTTTTCAATTTCATCTGGCATTTTCCAATCCATAACTCCGATTCGAGGGCATAATCACCTTCAGGATCAGCAGCGATCAGTTCAATAAATTTTCTTTGAGATTTCTGATAGTTTTTCTGGTAATAAAAAGATTTGCCGAGCATCATTAGTGCATCTTCAACATAACCGGTTTCTGAATGGTATTGGAGAATGACCGAACTTTTTTCAATCACCTTAACAAGGTCAGTATTAACACTGCCCGGCACTACCAGTTCTTCAGCTGAAAATAATCCCCGTTTCTGAGTATAGATTTGTTCTTCGCATTTTTCAAACAGCAGAGAAGAATTATAATATAAATTGAAGTAAGTCGTAAGGTTATCCCACACACCGCAGCCCGATGCAAAGAGAAAAATTGAAAAAGTGAAAATCAGTCTGAGCTGCTTATGGATTGAATTGTTCATAACCGAAGCTATTAAAGAATACAAAAATCTAAAAGGTAATTTTTTTACAACGCCTGTTTGCCGGATTCGTCAGTTCTTATCCTTATCACATCTTCGATATTTGTAATAAATATTTTCCCATCCCCAACCTGCCCTGTTTTTGCAGTCCTGAGTATTGCATCAATAATCTTTTCTGCTTTTGAATCTTCGACGACAACCTCAATTTTTATTTTAGGAACGAACTCAATATGGTATTCGCTTCCCCTGTAAGTTTCAGTGTGTCCTTTTTGTCTTCCGTAACCGCGCACTTCAGAAATTGTCAGCCCGCGAATCCCTTCTTCGACAAGAGCTTCTTTAACTTCTTCTAATTTAAATGGTCTGATGATAGCTTCAATTTTTTTCATGTGATGCCTGAAAATTATTTACCGTGGCACTGTTTAAATTTTTTCCCGCTTCCGCAGGGACAAGGATCATTCCGGCCAACTTTTTCGTCAACTTTGACAGGCTGGGCTTTACCAGCAGAATAAGGCGCAGTTTGTGGTCTTGCCCCGGGAATTAATCCTATATTTGTCGTACTCTGCTTGATTTCCATTGCTCTGCTTACAGATTGCCTTCTTCTTTGTTGAATTTCTTCAGGTGCATGAGGAAAAAATTTAAATGTGAATGAAACAACATCATCCCGTACCTGGTCAAGTAGTGAAACAAAAAGAGTAAATGCTTCACCTTTGTATTCAACTAAAGGATCTTTCTGAGCATAAGCACGCAGCCCGATTCCCTGTTTCAGATCGTCCATTTCACGAAGATGATCTTTCCATTTCTGGTCAATTACACTGAGCACAGCAAATCTTTCCAGTCTTGCCATCAATTCTGAACCAAGCATTTGCTCTTTCTTAGCATAAAATTCTTTGGCGACATTCATTATCTTTTCTTTAATTCCATCTTTTCCAAGTTTCTCGAAATCCTCCGGTTGAAGTTTTACTTCGACAAGCAAGTTGTGAAGAATTTCTTCTCTTATATTATCTACGAGTACATCATCAAAATATTTATCAACTATACCGGTGACAAACTCATCCAGCAGATCAAGAATTTCCCCCTTTAACCTGTCACCTTTCAATGCGCGGTTTCTTCTTGTATAAATAACTTCACGCTGCTGGTTCATTGTGTCATCGTATTCAAGCAATCTTTTCCTGATAGAGAAATTATTTTCTTCAACTTTTTTCTGAGCACGTCCAACCGACCTGGTTATCATTGGATGCTGGATAACCTCGCCTTCTTTTATTCCCATTCTTTCCATCACTGATGATATTCTGTCTGATCCGAACAAACGCATTAAATCATCTTCGAGTGAAAGATAAAACTTCGAAGCGCCGGGATCACCCTGTCTTCCTGAACGACCACGAAGCTGTCTGTCAATTCTTCTCGATTCATGTCTTTCAGTACCGAGAATGTACAAGCCGCCTTTTTCTCTAACTCCGGCACCGAGCTTTATATCAGTTCCTCTTCCCGCCATATTTGTTGCAATTGTAATTGCGCCGACTTCACCGGCATGAGCAACAATTTCAGCTTCCCGCTGATGCTGCTTTGCATTCAAGACATTGTGCGGCAGCCCTTTGCGTTTCAGCATGCGGCTGATGGTTTCTGAAACTTCAACTGAAGTTGTACCAACAAGTACTGGCCTGCCTTGTTTTCTCAACTCTTCAAGTTCTTCAGTCACAGCGTTATACTTTTCTCTTTTTGTTTTGTAGATTGCATCATCCATATCATCGCGGGCAGTTGGTTTATTAGTTGGGATAACTACTACGTCGAGATTGTAAATCTGGAAGAACTCACCTTCTTCAGTTTCTGCAGTACCAGTCATACCTGCCAGCTTATTATACATTCTGAAATAATTCTGAAGAGTAATTGTCGCAAGAGTCTGCGAATCACGCTGAACTTTTACATTTTCTTTTGCTTCAATTGCCTGGTGAAGCCCGTCACTGTATCTTCTCCCGGGAAGAATACGACCGGTGAACTCATCAACAATAGCAATCTTACCATCCTCGGTTATAACATATTCATCATCTTTCTCAAATAGAGTATAAGCTTTTAACAATTGATGAATTGTATGAATCCTGTCGCTCGCTTCTGAG
>Ga0137443_1000123_pt1 | contig 10829 bp, 10 predicted proteins | sample EasRivERMGT300_2_FD_102324 | JGI IMG/M metagenome (GOLD analysis project Ga0137443, IMG submission 102324) | Soil microbial communities from meander-bound floodplain in the East River, Colorado, USA - East River MetaG ERMGT300_2 | ecosystem: Environmental > Terrestrial > Soil > Floodplain ... | reverse complement strand
GCTTGCCGAACGGCATCGGTGTGTCGTCGGTGTACTTCACTTCGCTTCCCTCGCGAACAACGGGTTGACCTCGGCCAGCCGCCGCCTTGCTGCCGCGGCCGTCTTCGGGTTGATCTCGATTCCCACGAACGAGGCACCCATCTCGAGCGCGGCGATGCCCGTCGTACCCGTGCCGCAGAACGGATCGAGAACGATGCACGGTCGCGACTTATCGGCGCCACACTTGCACGTCGCTTCCCAGCCTGCGGTTGACCTGGAGCGCTGCGCCGCGAGGATGCGGGCCTTGACCCTCGCCGGGTCCTGCGCGCCCGCTGATCCGTAATCCTTCGTCGCGTGCCCGTTGTAGTGGCCGTTCCTGTCCCCGCCCATGGCGCGCTGCTGGTCGACGTTGACCGCGCCCTTGCTCACCACGCGCCGGCGCGGCGCGCCGCACTCCGCGCACCCGCCGCGCTCGCTCACGCTCGCACGCAGGCACAAGCGCGGCAGGTCGATGGGAAACGTCGCGAAGTGCTCCTCGCGGCTTGGTGGCCCGCCCGCACTTTCTTGCGCTTCTCCTCTCCGCGGTATCCCGCCACCATCGCGGACGACGGCGTCGGCCACCGACCCGTGCGCGCCATTCCTTCGAGTGTCGGCGTCTGCCTTCCCGTGGCCCTCCGGTTGTTTTTCGTCTGCCAGAACCCGGAGGCGATCGGCGTTGGCAGCCAGGCACCACCACCGGACCCGACGATGCGGCGCGCCGACGTCTTCGGCGGAGAGCAGGTCCCATTCCGCAGAGAACCCGAGCCCGGCCAGGTCTTCGAGAACATCCGCCATTCCGCGGTTGACGATCCCGGGGACGTTCTCGAGGAAGACGCCCCACGATCCAGAGTCGCGAACACATCGAGCCACAGACGGCCAGAGCCAGCGCTCGTCACGCTGCGCACGGCGAAGGCCTGCACAAGACACGGGCTGGCAGGGGAAGCCCGCAACGACGAGATCCACTGCGCCACGCCATGCGAGAGCGTCGAAGGTTCGCAGGTCGGACCAGATAGGAGCCGTGTCCAAGGAACCCTCTTCCATCGCGCGGACCAGCGTCGCAGCGGCAAAGGCTTCCCTTTCCACGTAGCAGACGGTGCGAGCGATGCCGCCCAGAGCCAGGTCGAGGCCTCCGATTCCACTGCACAGACTGAGGGAACGAAGAGCCACACCTACCCGGCCGCCTTCGCCTCGCCCCAGCTCGGACCTTCCTTCTGCTCGGCCAGCGATGGCACACGCAGCGGAACCGCTTCTTCCATGATCCGCGCTGTCTCGGCGATCTGCTTCGTGTCGACGAAGCTGCCGGCGAGCTCGTCGTGCACTTGCAGTTGCAGCGGCATCCCCGCTTCGAACGCGTTCGCCAGCGCCATCTTCATCTGATCGGCGCTCGACCCCTGCACCAGCTTGTTCAGCGCGGTGTAGTCGTCTTGCACTCCGCCGCGGCCGTCCGGCATGAAGCGACAGCGGCGACCGCTAAGCGTGCGGATGAATCCCGCCGTGCGTGCTCGCGTCTTCGCGAACCCGTCGATCGCCTTGAGGAACGGCAGCAGGTCGTTGACGCGCGCGATGAGCTGCGCCGCTACGGGCCCGGCCACTTCCTTCGTGCCGCCGTACTTCTTGTTCGGCACCGTCACCGTTGGCAGGCGGAGCTTGTGGCACAGCGTCGCCTCGCCCATGCCATAGCAGCGCGCCAGGAAGACGATCTTCGCGGCGTAGCGATCGATGCTCAGAACCTTCGACGTGCGGCCGTGCACGTCGAAGTGCGGGTCGGCGCGGTAGCGGTCGCCGGCCTCGCGCGCGCCGGGGAAGCCGCAGATTTCGGCGTAGTGCACGAGCATGCGCGGCTCCTGCGACGCGTAGTCGACCGAGCCCCACACGCAACCGTCGTCGGGCACGTAGATCGATCGCCAGCGCGGGGCGATCTCCTTGTCGCGAGACGGCTGCTGTTGCAGGTTCGGGTTGTCGCACGAAAGCCGGCCCGTGATCGTGCCGACCAGCCCGCGGTCCTCGTCGTCTGAACGCTTCAACTGATTGAAGGACGGGTGCACCCGATCGCCGATCGCGTACTTGCGGACGCTGGCGACGAACGTTCCTCGCAGCTTGTTGAACTTCTTCGCGCGGCGCAGCGCGTCGGCTGCCGGATGGTCGGCGTTCTTCAGCGTTGCGTCGTCGACCTTGACCTTGCCGCCTGGCGTCTTGCCCAGGGGAACTCCGCACGCCGTCAGCACGCGCCCGACCTGGTCCGGCATGTTCACGTCTTCAGGCCCGAGCAGGATCCCGGAGAGTTCGCGCACCTTCGCCAGCGCCAAGAGTTCCTCGGACTCCGCCCAGCGATCGACTTCGGCCAGGCGCGACGGCGAGAACCGCACACCGCGCCGGCGCATGGCGACCAGCGCCGGCAGCACGCGGCATTCGAGTTCCCACACGCCGAGCAGCTCCTGCTCGGCCATCTCGCGCTCGAGCAGGCGCATGGACTTGAGCGGGAGCGCCGCGTCTGCCTCGCCGTAGGGCCCGACGAACGACGCAGGGAACCGCCACAGTCCACCCTTGGGCGAGACGCGGTACGCCGCGGCTGCTTCCTCGAGGAGGTTCTCGTCCTTGCCTTCGAACCCCAGCCGTCTGGCGACCGAGTTCAGCGAGTAGCTGCCGTGCCTCTCGTCGCACAGCGTCGCGGCGAGCAGTGGGTCGAGGTAGCGCTTCGCGTTGAACGTCACGCCTTCCTCGGCGAGGAAGTCCAGATCGTACGGCAGCCCGGCGTTGCAGAGCTCGCCCCGGAACGCCTGCGCCTGATCGCGCAGGTATGCGAGCGAGGCGACCGGGTCGAGGTTGCCGCCGCCCTGGTGGCGCATGGGGATGTAGTACGAGCGCGGGTGATCCTCGATGGCGAACGAGTAGCCGACGATGTACGCCCCACGCCGGCAGCCGATGCCGGTCTCCGACAGCGTCGGGTCGCGCGTCTCGACGTCGACGCAGAGCCGCTTCGCGTCACGCCACGACGGCAGCGACGCCAGGTCAGGCGCGCGCCACGTCGAGGTCGGCCCGAACAGCGGTCGCTGCGTCGGGCCGCGGTCGTTGATCTTCGCTGCTTTCATCCTCGACGCTGTTGCTTGTGGGCCGCCACCGCCGCCGCGGCGAAGACCTGCTGGTTCGCCTGTTCCTTGCGCGCGCGATCGGACATCGCTTGGAGCACGGCGACAGCGTGCTCGAGCCCGACGGCCACGCCCGCCAGGCCACACGCGAGGCACGGTGAGAGCGTCTTGCGCTTGTCGGCGTAGTGGGTCCAGACGCACCCGCACACCACGGGTTCTTGCGCGACGATGAGGGCGCTCGGCTTCGGAGGTTCCTTCGGAGACTCGGCGGGATCAGGTGCCGGGGTTGCTTGCTCTTCGCTCATCTCATGCCGTCCTGTAGATCACGAGTTCCTTGGCAGCCCGGGTAATGGCCGTGTAGACCCACCGGCGACGGTGGCCGCGGGCGACGAAGGACTGGTCGACGACCGCGACTCTATCCCAGCCGCTGCCCTGCGCCTTGTGCGCCGTCATCGCGTAGCCGTAGCCGAACCAGGACGCAGCGCCTGATTCGCGATAGGGCGGATCGCAGCCATCGAACAGGTCGCGGTGTACCTTCGTCACGACCGAGGCCTTGCCGGAGTCCTTGTCTCGCGACAGGGCAAGCGTCGGCCACTTCGCTTCCGGCGTCTGCACTTCGTGCACCCAGAACGTCTCGCCGTTCAGGATCTCGAGGTCGTGGTTGTTGCGCAGGCAGACGACCTTCTCGCCGACTTGCGGGATCGGTCCCGAGAAGCCCAGGTGCTTGCGCGCCCACGCGTTGAACGCGTGCCGCGTGTCGTTCTTGCCGACGATGACCTGGTCGCACTCGATCGCACGCTTGCGGTCTATGGTCCCGGCGATGATCTCGCAGCCTTCCACGCCTCGACCTGCCAAAGACCAGAGGTCGCCGCCTTCGCGCACGAACGTCGCCAGGCGCAGGATCGGCGACCCTTCCGCCTGGCGGTGGACCTCGGTCAGCAGCACGTCCGGCGCCTCCCGCGTCAGGGCACCTTCGCCGCCATTCACCGGCGGCAACTGCGCAGGGTCGCCCAGCACGAGCAGCTTCACGCCGAACGAAAGCAGGTCCTTCGCCATCTGGTCGTCGACCATCGAGCACTCGTCGACGACGAGCAGGTCGCGGTCCTGCAACGCGTCGGGAGGCTTGAGCGAGAACCGTGGCGTTCGGAGGCGACGCTCCTCCGTGGCGATCTCCGCCGCTAGCTCGCGCCGGCGACCGTCGTCTGTTGCCGGGTCGTCGCGCTCGCCCTCGAGCGCGTCGAGGCGCGCCTCGCTGGCCCCGGCCGGCTGGTAGATCAGCCGGTGGATCGTGGTCGGCTCGTGACAGCCTGCCCGGCGCATCTGCAACGCAGCCTTGCCGGTGTAGGCGCAGTAGCCGACCCGGAGGCCCTCGGCGAGCGCGCGCGCGATTGTCGTCTTGCCGGTGCCTGCGTAGCCGAACAGCCGGAAGACCTGGCGCCCGCTTCGAAGCCACTCGCCCACGAGACGCTTGGCCTCGGCCTGTCCGTTCGTCCACTCCACCGGGTCCTCTCTGGTTCGTGTCCGGGAAAACGCCCCGCCGCGCGCAGGTCCTTGCGGGATCTGGGAGGGGATGTGCAGCGCTCGCGCGGCGGGGCCGACAAACTCAACAGGAAGCGGAACTAGAACGGAGGCTTCGGGCCAGCGCCAGGGGCAGTCGCCGGACCGTCCTCCGGATCATCTTCGCCCGGTGCCCGCTGCAGGGACGCGTCCAGCCGGGACGAGAGCGCGCCGGAGTCCACGTCCTGCCACAGTTGTCGCGCGGCTGCGTAGACCGGGTTCAGGGCTTCCTTGCCGTCCTTGCCCTTCACCACCTTCGGCAGGAGGCTCTTCATCGCATCGTCCCGCGACGACTTCTCGCCGACGGTCTGCGTGACCGGCAGCACGCGGGAATAGAAGTACGGATTCCCCTTCCGCGGGTTGGCCTCGAGCTTGCTCGTCAGGCGCACGCGGTGCGCGTACGGCGGCGCGGTCTTGCCTTCCTTGTTCGTCACCGTCGCTGCGATGTTGAGCCAGTGCCGGAACGGTTGAACCTTGCTGCTCGTCATCGGGAACACGACGACGTCGCTCGGATGGTCCGCTTCGGGCGATTCCAGTCGCAGGCACCAGAGATAGCGCGTGTCGATCAGCTCGGTCCCGGAGTCGGGCAGGAGCAGCCTGCCGATACGTCCATCGGGATCCGGCTTCGTGCCGCTCGGCTGCTCTCCAGGCACCCACTGCCGCCTACCGCGGAACCCGCCGCCGGCGTCGTGCGGCACCCACTCCACCCAGGAATGGGTGAGGTAGCACGGCACGAGGACGAGGCCCTTCTCGCCGTCGAAGACCTCGCGCGTGATCGTGTTCAGGAACGCGCCGCCTTCGGCGCCTGGCACGTACTGCGCCGTGCCCTTGGTGCACGCCTTCGAGTTCGTCTGTAGCAGCTGGATGATCGGCTGCAGCAGGTCGCTCGGGTCGACGTCGCCGAAGCTGCGGCCGAAGTCTTCGCCGTAGTCGATGGGGCTCGCGAGCCCGGTTCCGGGAGGAACCGCGGGCAGGTTGCTCTTCTTCTCTTCGTTGGTCTTCATGTCACTCTTCCTTTGGTTTGCTCTTCCGGCCGATCTTCGCCGTTGGGCGAGGCGTGTAGCCGAAGAGCTGGTCAGGGAACGGCCGCTTGGCCTTCGTCATCTCGCGCAGGAACGCGCCCAGCGTGGACGCCTCCACCTTCGTCGACTGCGAGATGTTGTCCGGCGAGACGTACTTCGCGAGTGCGGCCCGCATCTCCAGCAGCACGATCGGCAGCAGCGCCTTGCTGTCCCGGCCCAGGGCAGCGGAGACGGTGCGCTTCACCATCGCGCTATGCCCGTTGGCCTCGAGCCAGTCGATGGCGGGCCCGGCCTTCTCGCCGGCGATCGAGTAGTCGAACGCGTCGCGGTCGATCGACACCTTCCGGCCGTCGACGGTCACGCTGTCGACGCCGAGGACAGCGAACAGCTCCGGCAGTTCCCTCTCGAGGACCGCGTCGCGGTTCCTTTTCAGCTCGGAGAGCTCCGCTTCACGCTTGTCGATCGCCGTGCCAAGGTGATCGACGAAGCGCACGAACGCGGCGATCTGCGCAAGGCCGTCCGCCTGCATCGGGATCCCCGGGACCGGATCGCTGGCTTGTTCCATGTCGACCATCATGCCCAGGGTTGTGATTTATGGCAAGCGTCTCAGCGGGTCGCGACCCAGCGCGAAAGCGCGACGTGGACCGGGTGCGCGACGTCGTCGATTCGGTGCAGCGATCCCCAGCGCTCATCGATGAAACCGTACCAGCAGGCCAGGGCGCGGGGCTCCAGTTCGGCGTCGAGCCGCGCGACGTAGTCGGTCGACGCGTCCGCCATCTCCGGCGTCCGCCAGAGCGACGCCGGCGCGTCGTCGGGCGGCTCTGGCCCGCACTCGTACAGGCTCAGTCGGACCGGCCGCGGCATGCCCGAGAGCAGCTCGCGCCAGGCGCGGACCTCGGCGATCGCCGGCGCGACCGACGCGGCGAGCTGCTCGGGTTCCCGGCAGCCGCGGGCGAAGTAGGGAGCGATCGCCAGCTCGCCGATCTCGGAGAGCAGCGCGCGCGCCTCGGCGCAGACGGGTTGCCCGTTCTCCGACATGAACGGCCAGCGGTTCACCGCCCACCACTCGAAGACGACCTCGACGCGGTCCGAGATCCCGGCCGCGTCGATGATGCCCTTGAGCTGGCGCAGCGCCCGCAGGGCGAGCAGCGCGATTCCGACCAGCCAGTCGCGATTGGCGTTGCCGCGGATCGCCAGGTCGCGCATCAGGTGGTGCTGCGGGAAGATCGAGTTCCAGAGCTCGTTCGCCGCTGTCAGGCGCAGCCGCGTTCCGGGCGAGAGCCCGGCGAGCGCGGTCTGCACCCAGGGGATCAGCTCGTTCGGCGCCGATAGGATCCGCAGCGGGATCCCGACCCAGACGACCTTCGCGCCAGGCAGCGACCATGCCTCAGGGCGCGCGCCGCGGTCGCGCGACCAGCGGTAACCGTCGGTCGACGGGTCGAGGTAGGGCCAGCGCGCCGACCAGGACACGTTCGCCGGCCCTGGAGCGAGGGAGGCGTCGGACTCGGCGCCGCTCGCGCCCGAGACGCGCACGCACTCCCGGTAGGGCGCGAAGGCAGCCGCGAGGTCGGGCCGCCAGATGCCGACGGGATCGCTCGCGAGGGATGCCGGAATGATCCGGAGCCGGACAGCGCTCAGCTCGGCGTCGGCAGGCGCGACGAACTCGACCCACGAGTTCTCCGGCCCGATCCGGTAGACGTCGCTCCCCAGGTGGGCGACGTCGCCGCGCAGGAAGCCGGAGAGCGCGCGCCCGTCGACCTCGAGGGAGGCGCGGTAGACGCCACCGACCGCCGGACCGCCGGTCATCGACCCCTTCGCGCCGACGCGCGCGCGGTATGTCACGCCGCGCTCAACGCGAGTCGTCGCGTAGACCTCCGCGTTCCAGTCGCCGCGCCATGGCGGTTCCGCCTGCAGCGCCTGGTCGAGGAACGGGCGGAACGTGCGCCACTCGTCGAAGCCACCGACAACGTTGGTACCAAGCCGCATGGTGTTCTCTCAGAAGTCATCGACGACGGCACGCGGCCGTCGTCGCTGTTGGATCCACTCGCGAAGACCGTCAGCCGTGACGATGCGCGCGACCTCGTCCTTCTTCACGAGCGCCGCTGTCACCTTCTCGTCGATCGTGTTGAGCGCGACCAGGTCGACGTACATCACCGGGTTCGTCTGCCCGATCCGGTGCGCGCGGTCTTCCGACTGCAACCGCTCGACGAGGCTATAGCCGCACGAGTAGTAGACGACCGTCGTCGCGCGCGTGAGCGTCAGGCCCGACCCGCCGACCTGCGGGTTGCCGACGAAGACGCGTGTCTCGCCGGCCTGGAACTTGGCGACTTCGCCAGGCCGATCGGCCTGCGGCACGCTGCCGTCCATGCGCGACGTCTTGACGCCGGCGGCCTCGAGAATGGCGCAGATCGTTGCCACGTCCGCCGGCCACGACGCCCACACGATGACGCCGCGATCCGGGCTCGACTCCAGCGCATCGTCGACGACCTCGCGCAGCAACTCGAGACGTGCGGCGCGCGCCGGCGTGACCTCCATCTCGTCGCCGCCTGGATAGATGCCGCAGGCGGCGCGGCGCAACTGGATCACGTTGCCCGTGGTCGTCGAAGCGACGTCGTCGAGCGTGTCGAGAACTCCGTCCTCGACCAGGTCGTAGCGTCGGCGACCTTCCGGCGGCAGCTCGAAGAACCGCGTCGTGTAGCTCTTCGGCGGCAGATCGAGGACGTCCTTCTTCAGCACGCGGTGCGAGATCCTCGCGAGCTGGTCGCGCAGCAGGTCGAGATTGCGGTAGCCGACCAGCTTGTTGAAGCTGCGGCCCTGCCCGAGCGACACCGGCACGAAGCGGCCGAACAACGACCGGAACCCGGCGAACGTCGACACGCCGATCGGGCGCCAGAAGAGCGGATCGAGAAAGCGCACCGGCGCGTAGGCGTCGAACGGCTTGTCGGCGATCGGCGTGCCGGTCAGGATCCGCCGAACCGGGGCGTAGGCTCCGGACTTGAGCACGCGCTTGGCCCGTTGCGTCGACGGGTTCTTGATCGCCTGGCACTCGTCAAGGACGTAGAGGCACGGCCGCGAGCGAAGCAGGTTCCAGGCGGCAATCCTGCCGCCCTCGGTCATCATCGCGTCGTAGCTCATCGCCAGGACGGCGAGCCCGTCGGGCGCCGCGAGGAAGGCCGCCAGCTCGCGCTGGAACTTGCGCGTGCCGGCGCGCGGCGACAGGTACAGGAACGAGCGAACCGGCACGCTGTCGGGCATGTGCGTTGGCACTTCGAGCGTCGTCCAGTTCGGCGCGACGGACGGTGGCGCGAGAACAAGAAGCCCGCGGATCTTGCCGGCGTAGAACAGCCACGCCGCGGTGTCGACGACGACCTTGGTCTTGCCTGTGTTGCCTGTCGGGAATACCCCTCCGTCGCGACGCGCGACGAAGAAGCCGCTCGGTACCGTGAAGCAATAAGCACGCTCGCCGTCGGGCACGACCTCTGACACGTTCTTGCTCGTGACCACGTAGCCGTTTGTCCTGGTGCCTCGAAGGGACACTGTCCATAGTCCAGCGGAGAACGTCTTGCGGGCCACGTCGCCCGACGACGCCGCGACGAACTGGATGAAGTCGGCGTCGCGCTCATGGACGGAGAAGAACCGCTCTCCTCTGCCGTTCTTGGCAGCGCTTCCGTCCCATCGGAATACCTCGTCGCGGATGACATCCCGGTCCGCTGCGGAAATGTCGGGCCACCACGACGCGATCCTCTTCTGCCGTTGCGGCGCGTTGAAGGCGAAGACGACGAACCCTGTCTTCTCTTCGATCCTCTCTTTGCGCTGAATGCCTGCCTCCTCTAGCAGCGTTCGAAGCCTGTCGATCTTCCGTCGCTTCTTCAACCGCACGACACAGCGCTTCGTGTGCGGCGCTTCCCGTGGAAACGAGCCGTCCGCCATGACGGCTACCTGAACGCGGATCTGTTCGGCGGACAGGCCTAGTCCTTTCCCCGGCAAGACAGGCATCGTCCACCGAGAAGGGAGACGGAAGTAGGCCTTCGCGTGCCGACGTAGTCGGATCACGACATCGGTCGCCAGAGCTTCCCCTTCTGGAAGGAGAGGCATCCGATGGTCCGGCGTGAGGACCTGCGTAGGAATCGATCTCCCGGCGAACCGGTACGCCTCGCGGCAGTGCGCTACGCGATAGCCGGAGGGACGCACGAACTCCGCCTCCCCCGTGTCCTGGTTCCACTGCGCGATCATCTCCCCCTGCCACAAGTCGATCCGCTTCCAGCCCACGGGCGACAGGAACTCCGTTGCCCCGTCGACGCATCCCATCTCCGACAGGTCCCCGCGCGCCGGCAGGTCGCGCGTGCGCTCGAACCATTCGCGTTGGTGCTTGCGCGGCTCTGTTCGGTACGGGAACACGGGGCGGGACGGTACCGACAGGTTGCCAAAAATGCCAACAGCTTCCGCTCTGTCGGACTTGAGCCGTTGTACCGCGATGAGACACTATCTGTCTCGCGACGGGACGGCGGCGGCCTGCCGGCGGATCTCGACGCGGTAGCCGGCGAGGTAGTTCGGCCAGTCATCGGCCGTCGGCTGCGCACCGGAACCGATCCGCGCAGCGAGGACCTCCTCGAAGTCCCGCGGCGGGGAACCGGCCGCAGCGTCGAGGCGTCCCATCGCTATCGCGTTCACTCGGCACGCTCCGCCAGCAGCGTCGCGCCGTCGGCCGTCCAGACTCGGCCGTTGTAGGAAACGTGCGCGACCTTGCGCTTGCCGGCGCGCACCGTGCCGTCGCCGCGACTCATGTCGGACCCGCCGAAACCGTTCTGCGTCACGTAGTGCCGCAGCACGCGGGAAGCGTCCGCGAGGTCGAGTACCGGGACGAGGTTCTTGCCCAGCTTGATCGTCAGGCCTTGCGTGGTGTGTTCCATGCCCCCTCTATCGGCAATCGGACGCGCGGACTTGAACCCTTGGCCCTTGGCCCGCGTTCTCGTCTCAGAGTGAGCGGCCCCCACTGTCTCCCTTGCGCCATCGGTCCGCCTCATCGCGCAACCTGTCGATCTCGGCGAACACGTCGAACGCGTCGAACGTGCCGGCAGGCTCGGCGCGGCCCGCTTGGTACGCGGCCCGCAGCAACTCCGCCGCGGCGCACTCGACCGCGTCGCGC
>Ga0137443_1000122_pt1 | contig 10832 bp, 12 predicted proteins | sample EasRivERMGT300_2_FD_102324 | JGI IMG/M metagenome (GOLD analysis project Ga0137443, IMG submission 102324) | Soil microbial communities from meander-bound floodplain in the East River, Colorado, USA - East River MetaG ERMGT300_2 | ecosystem: Environmental > Terrestrial > Soil > Floodplain ... | reverse complement strand
TGGCGATCTACCGGATCACGCGGTTATGGTGGCGGACGTCGGCAACTGGGCCATCTACGCCGGGTCACGGTCGCGCTACCTCTCGCTGACCGATGACAACTTCGGCTTTGCGAAGTGGGTTCACGCCAACGCGACGGCGCTCGTGGTACTTGGTGAAGGCCGTCACTACGGCGAGTGGTGGGGTTCCGGCATTCAGCGCGGCTACGGACTCCAGAAGGGTGAGAAGCGGTTCAGCTTGTTCAACGTCGCCCGATGGGCTGACGACCGGGACCGCGAGAAGTTCCCAGCGGATCGGCCCGCGTGCTGTTCCGTCGTGCCGGTGCTCTACGCGGGCCCGTTTCACACCGACCGTATCGATCTCACGCTGGACGACTTGAGCCGACATGGCTCGAAGGCCGCGCCTGGATTCAACAACCCCGAGGGCGTCGTGATCTGGCACGAGGCGGCGCGCGTGCTGTTCAAGAAAACCATCGTCGGGGACGCGGAAGGCAAGGAACAGAAGGCGCGGCGGTTAGCGGTGACGACATGAGCGGTGTAGCAGGCGGCGACAAGTACCGCGAGATGGCTGAGAAGAACACGATTCTGCGTGTTCCGGCTGGCTCCACGCTGCACGGCTTGCACATCCCAGGCACGGATGATCGGGACGAGGTTGGCGTGTGCATCGAGAGCCTTGAATCGTTCGTCGGCTTTTCGGAGTTCGAGCAGTACATCTACCGGACGGCAGCGGAGCGCGAAGGCAAGCACGATGCGCCGAGTCAGGCCGGCGATCTCGACCTGACCATCTTTAGCCTGCGGAAGTTCCTTCGGCTGGCGATGCAGGGCAACCCGCAGATCCTGCAGTGCCTCTTCGTGCCGTTCAATCTCTGCCTTCAACGTGACGCACGCGGCGCGCAGCTCCAGGAGTTGGCCCCACTCATTGTGAGCCGTCACGCGGGCCATCGATATCTCGGCTACCTGGAAGCGCAGCGCCAGCGGCTTCTCGGTGAGCGCGGCCAGAAGAAAACCAACCGACCGGAGTTGGAAGCGAAGCACGGCTACGACACGAAGTACGCCATGCACATTCTGCGTCTCGGCTTCCAGGGTGTTGAGTTGATGTCCACCGGCAAGCTCACGCTTCCGATGCCAGAGAAGGATCGCGCCTTCGTCTACGCCGTGCGCCTAGGAGAAGTCCCGATGCAGGAGGCGCTGACCAAGGCGGGTGAGTTGGAGCGGGAGATCAAGGACTTGCTCGACGACGCCCCGGTGCCAGCGGAACCGGCCCGAGAAGAAATCGAGCGGTGGATGGTGAACATGTACTTCCAGAACTGGAAGGCCGATCAACCCGTTGCGAATCTTCTACAGCAGGCGTTGGAGAAATAGAAAAAGGGCCGGACACCCGTGAGAGCGTCCGGCCCAATATTTGAGGTGACGTAAACACACATCGCAGTATAGGACAAATACAGTCCGCAGCCAACGCAGAGATCTAGGTGTTGGTAAACAAGACATAAGGACAAAAAAAGGGCCTGGCGCTTTTTGGAGCACCAAGCCCACGAAGATGGCCGATAGCCATTGAGGTGACAGCGACCATGAGTACCGTAGCAAACAAACCAGAACAGGTCAAGCCCATGACAGAGTCCAAGCCCGAGCAGGGTCTGGCGAAGCGCGTCGTCGAGGGCGAGATCGTGGACGCCTCCGCCTACAACACGCAGGTCGCCTCCTGGCAGACCAGCGGGTTCAGCGTGCTCACGCCGGCGGCATCGCTGAGCTCGCTGCCGCGGGATCACAAGGTCCTCGTCCAGAAGGTGCAGATCAACCCGGACCCGGCCGGCGGCGAGGTCTACACCAACCCGCTGTTCACGCGGCAGGGTGAGGTGGCCCTGTCGAAGTCTGGCCTCGAGAAGGTCGCCCAGGCCGCCGGCATCACGATCGACGACATCGTCCGCGTGGACAGTCGGACGGTGCCGCACCTCTACACCTACCGGGTGACCGGGCACTGGCTCGGCTTCGACGGGAACCTCATCGCGCGCATCGCCCACAAGACCCTCGACCTGCGCGATGGCTCGCCGGACATCAAGGGGTTCACGGCGAACCAGATCGAGCAGGCGCGGCGTCACGGCGAGGCAGTCTGCGAGTCGAAGGCGATCAATCGGATGTATCGCCAGTACGGCCTCCGTCAGAAGTACCAGCAGCGTGAGCTGGCCGAGCGGCCGTTCATCGTGCTCAAGCTCCAGTGGGAGCCGGACATGACGAATCCGGTCGTGGCGGCCATCGTGACGCAGATGAAGCTGGGCGCGACGACCCTCTTGTATCCCCATGGGATGCCAGGCGGGATTGATCCGGCCACGCTACCGTCGTATCAGGTTCCGCCGTCGATGCGCGCGAGCCTTCCGAAGCACGTCGAGGACGAGGAGGACGACCCGCCGGCCAACCAGCAGCCGACAGGCAAAGTCACGGACTTCACGGACGACGAGACCGCCGCTGGCGAGACCGCCGCGGTCAAGGTCCTGCACGTGGGCCAGAACGAGAGCAAGACCGACTACTACGTGACGATCGAGGGCGGCGTCATCTTGCACAGCAAGGATCGGATAGTCGCCAAGACCTGCGCGGCGGCGATGAAGGCCGGACAGCCCATCGCGATCGACGCCGATGGTGCGGGGGAGATCCTCGAAGTCGGCGGCGGCGGGAAGTACTAGGTCGCCATGCTCACCATTGATGAACTCCTTGCGGAGAACAAGGCTCTCCGTGAGGCGCACGCGAAAGACGCGCAGGTCCTTCGGTGGACGCTCCGCGACAGCTTCGCCAGCGCCACGCTGACCGGGCTGTTGGCTCCAGAGGAGGACGTCTCCAAGGATAACGCGGCTGGATATGCACGTCTCGCCTACGACTTTGCCGAGGCGATGCTGGTCGAGCGCGAGAAGCGCATCGCGGGAGTGAAATGATGCACCGATTCATCCATCTCGGGGACCTACATCTCGGTCCCAACGACCGGAACGCCGACCGGATCGCCGCGCTCGACCAGGCCATCGCGGAGAACATCCTCCAGCCGGCGGCCGCCTGGCTGATGCCTGGTGACCTGTTCCATCAGAGAAGCCGAGCCGAGGACCGCAACGTCCTGAAAGAGCGGCTCAAGAGGATGGCGAACCACGCGCCAGTCGTCCTCTGTTACGGGAATCACGACGCCCCTGGCGACCTCGACATCTTCGCGGATCTCTTCGCGGTTCACCCGATCCATGTCATCAATCAGCCGAAGGTCATCGACGTCCACACCGCGACTGGCGTCGATGCCGCAATCTTCGTGCTGCCCTACCCCCAGCGCGCCGGGCTGATCGTCCTCGGCGTGGCCTCGGACAACCTCGTCGACGCGGCGCGCGGCGCGCTCGACCTAATCTTTATGGACGCCGCCGCGAAGCTCGAGGAGTCCCGCAAGGCCGGGATGTTGACGCTGATGATCGGCCACGTTAACGTCGCTGGCTCGATCGTGTCGTCGGGACAACCGAACATCGGGAAGGAAATCGAGATCGACCAGGCTCTGCTGGATCGTCTCGGGGCCATCTACAAGGGGCTGGATCACATCCACAAGGCGCAGGCGATCTGCGGAGCGCACTATGCGGGGTCGCTGTGCCGCCTGGACTGGGGCGAGACCCATCAGAAGGGCTACCTCGTGATCGACTATGACCGCGTGTCGTTCGAGCACAAGGGGGGCCCAGAAGTCTGGCACCACGTCGTCACGAGACGACCGCTCGACGTTGCGCCGATGTATCACGTCGAGGGCACGCTGACGCGCGAGGGCTTCGACTGGCGCATCATCAACGGCGAGCCAGACCGCCTCGACTACGCGCTCAACCAGCCACCAGACGCCGGGTGGGACGGTTGCGAAGTGCGCGTGCGCTATCGCTTCGCTGCGGCGGAACGGTCCGCTCTGAACGAGGCTCTCGTCAAGGCGCCGTTCGTCGGCGCGAAGCGGATCGACACGGACCCGATCGCGGAACATTCACGCGCCATTCGCGCCCCGGAAGTCGCGGCCGCCCAGACCCTCGACGAGAAGCTCCACGCCATCGCGAAGGGCGCCGGGCTCGAGTGGACGGAGACGCTCACCGAGAAGCTGGCGCTCCTGCAGCAGGCGCCGGATGGGGCGGCGTTTCTCTCCGCGGTTGAATCTCGGCTGACGGTGATCGACGCCGAGGTCCAGCAGGAGGTGTACCAGTGAGTTGGATTAACGACGCCATCGAAGGCGCGCGCGGGAAAGGCTGTCCGAAGTGCCTCGTCGGTCGAACAGACCTCATGGCCGATCCCGCGTTCGCGTGCGATGTCTGCCACGGCACCGGCATTCCGCACTATCAGGCGCTCTCGGCAACTGAGGAACTGCTGGTGGCGCTGAAAGTCCTACAAGAGAAACAATTCGAGAGTTCACAGGCTAACGATCTCGCGTGCGCCGCAATCGCCAAAGCGGAGGGCCGAGCCGTATGAGCCAAATCAATTCTGATATCCGGCAACGAGCCGACAAGATCGGGGACCTCCCCGACGATGGCAGTGGACGCCAGCTCAGTAAGAGTAGAGGGAGCAGGGTGCGAAGGCTCACCCCGTATCGGTGCGTTGGAGACGAAGCAGAGCGGCGTTGCCAATCTGCTGAGTTGAAAGTAATCCGCCGGTCAAACCTTTCATCTGACCATAGCGATATGCCCTCCGAGAGCACGAAAAGGTCCACATGCGCCGGCGGCCCCGTGGCGCGAGACGACAAAATCAAAACGGACGGCGCGCGCCTAGTAACCGCGCGCCGGACGGCACGGTCGATTGTCAGGGCTACTAACCCTGATGAGGAGCCGGTCGGGGTCAGTTTTTCCAGCGTCCAGCAGGAGATGTGCCAGTGAGCAAGCCCAAGGACAGCGCGTTCCCTTGCGCTCAATATGCACGTTAGTGTGATTCTCAGCAATAAAGCGTGGAGGGCAGCGTGAGGCCAGAGATCCTAACTATCCGCGGAATCCTTGCGTTTCACGAGGAGAGAACGCTCGACTACCGGAACCTTCCGCCCGGGTTAATTGCGTTCTGCGGAAAGAACAGGGCCGGTAAGACATCGCTTTTAGAGAGCCACGTGGCTGCGCTCTATCGTCGGTTCCCTAGCCGAGAGAAGGAACTGTACGATTATGCGGGCAGAACGGACGCGTTCATCGAACTCCAATTCGAGTTGGAGGGACGTGGACTCTTTAAGTCTCGCCTGTCAATAGATGGCCCACATCGAAAAGCGGAAGCGGTGTTGTCGCAGATCCACGCGGACGGGCGCGTCACCTTCCTGAACGACGGGAAACTGACCAGTTTCGATGCTGCGATCAAGGAGTTGCTGCCACCGCTGGAAGACCTCCTCGCCTCAGTCTTTGCCTCGCAGGGGAAGAATGGGGCGTTCTCCGACCTGGACCGGAAGGGGCGTCGGCAACTGTTCGCGTCGCTCCTTGGGCTGGACCGCTACCAGCAGCTCGCGGAGCGGGCAACCCAAGCAGCGGCACGTCTCGCGCGCGAGAGTGAGGTTCTGATCGCCCAGCGTGATGTCCTGGCACGGTCAGCGACGGCGGAGATCGAGTCGAGCCTTGAGGAACGAGCCCAGCAGCTCCACGTCGAGGCCGGCTCGGTCGATGTTTGCCGAGCGACACTCTCGAACCAGATCGCAGAGGGAGACGCCAAACTCGTGGCGCTCGGGGACGCGATGGAGCTGCACGCCAAGGCGGTGGCGGAGGTGGCCCGGCTCGAGGCTGAGCAGCGCGCCCAGGGCGTCCAGCGTGACGCCACTGCGACGGCGCTGACCCGGCTGGACGCTGACCTCGCGCAGGAACGGGCGCTAGGCGCGGCGGCGCTGGAGGCCGCCTTGAGGCGGCTGAAGTCCGATGAGGCAGACCCCCGCATCTACGAGACCGAGATCCGCCAGATCGAGGCGCGCCGGCAGAAGGCTGTCGAGGATGCGACGGCGAAGATCGCGGCCAACGAGGGGCTCAAGCAGGACGCCGACGCCATCCGTGCGGCGGTGGCGCGGCTGACCGCCATCGACGCGGAAGTGGATGAGATCCACAAGATGAGCCTTGAAACCCAAGGACGGTTACAGGGTCGTCAGGCCCGCGAGCGAGTCATCCTCGACGCCATGGCCGTCATTCGGGAGCGGGAAGCCGAGCTTGTGCGGGCCGAGCAGGACGCCGCTGCGATCAGCGCCGCCCCATTCGGGAAAGCGTGTGCGCCCTGCCAGTTCATGACGACGGCCGCCACCGCGATGGCCCGGATCCCTAGTCTCCAAGAAGCCGTGGCGTCTCGGACCGCGGCCGAAGAGGAACTCACCGCCGTGCGGGCGCTCATCGCGCCGGCGGAAATCGACATCCGTTCCTTCGCTGCGGGTACGGCGGCCCTGCGGGCGGAGCGGGATGGGTTGAAGGACAAGGTCAGTCTACTGCCGCACCTCACTGCGGCCGAGGAACGGATCGCGGCCCATCAGAAGCGCAAGACGGACGCCGAGGCCGACGCGACGCGCGACCTAGCCGAGGCGGCACACCGGCGCGATCAGCGGGTCCTGCGTCTCCGCGCGGAACAGGCGAACCGGAAAGACGAGCACACCGCCGCCGTGTCCGTCCTTGAGGAGCGCACGGCGGCGCGCCGGCTGAGCCTGCACGAGCAGGGCGTTTCGATCGCCCTCGTGATGGACCGACTGGAGAGCAGCCTTGTCGTGACCCGTCCGCAGGTCACGTTGCACGCAGAGGCCGCGGACAAGGCCCGCGAGCAGCAGAGCCTCCTGACGGTCTACCGCCGGGAGTGGGACGCGACAACCGCCACCAGGGCGCGCGTCGAGGCGCAGGTCGCCGAGTTAGGGCGCCAGCAATACGCCTACGGCGAAGCCAAGGCGGCACTGGAGGCCGTCCACGCGCGCGTCGAGGCGCTGCAAGAGGACGTCGTTGAGTGGACGCTCCTGGCGAAGTCCCTCGGCCGGGATGGCATCCAGACGCTCGAGATCGATGCCGCAGGCCCGACCGTGTCGGCCTACTGCAACGACCTCCTCCAAAGCTGCTACGGCGGCTGGTTCACTGTGGAGCTCGTGACGCAGGAAGAGAAGGCGAGCAAAGGCAAGGACGGCAGTACGCACAAGGAAGTCTTCGAATTGAAGGTCTACGACCAGACCCGCGGCGGACAGGCGTGCGACCTCACCGATCTCAGCGGCGGAGAAAAAGTCATCGTCGAGGAAGCGTTCCGGTGCGCGATTGCGTTGCTCATCAACACCAAGAGCCGCGTCCCTATGCGTACGATGTTCAGGGACGAAACCACGGGCGCCTTAGACTCGGAGAATGCCGCGCAGTACGTGACGCTCTTGCGCCGCGTGCAGCAGATCGGCGGCTTCGAGCGGATCATCTTCATCTCACACAACGAGGACGTGAAGGCGATGGCGGACGCGCAGGTGCAGGTCGCTGATGGAGACTTCGTGGTTGCGCTGCCGCCGTTTGTTCACACCGACAACCGTCAACTCGTGGAGGCATAGAGCGTTATGGCGAAGGTGTCATTGTTCCCGTCCGTGAGCATCGAGGACGTCGAGCGCCCCGAAGGTGTTCGCACGACGTGGATGGCCGTTACCCCCGAGTGGGCGACCAAACAACTCGACGCGTACGAGGCGTTCTGCGACGCGCACCAGGACGAGAGGCAGAACCGGCCGATTCATCAGTCGCAGGTCACGGTCTACGCCAGCGACATGAAGGCAGGGATGTGGGGGCGCCACCATCAAGGCATCGCCTTCGACAAGGCCGGTATTCTGATGGACGGCCAGCACCGCCTGTGGGCGGTCATCGAGTCCGGCGTCACCGTCATGATGCCGGTGACCTGGGGACTCGATCGTGAAGCGCAACTCACGATCGATTCGGGCCTGAAGCGATCCACGGCCGATGTCGCTGCGATCGCGGGATTCGAGGGGGTCCGGCCGATGCACGTCGGGGTCGTCAAGGCGCTGGCCCGCGGCGTCGCGGGTACGAAACCGTGCTTCACGCGCATTCAGGAGTTGGAACTCCTTCGCGAGCACTGGTCCGCGATCGAGTTCGCGATCGGACTCTTCCCGAAATCCAAGATCCTCGGGATCTCGCGCGCGCCGGTCATGGCCGCCATCGCGCGGGCCTGGTACAGCCAAGACCGCGACACCCTCACCCGATTCGTGTTGGTCCTGACCACCGGGATCAGTAAAGGCCAGGACGAGTATGTCATCATCACGCTCCGGAACTGGCTGATGACGAATAGGTCCGCTGGCGGTGCGGCCTCGTTGGAGGTCTACGGGAAGACGACGCGGGCGTTGCAGGCGTACATCAAGGGCGAAACGATCCGCATCCTGTACGCTTCGAAAGAAGAGTTATTCCGGCTCCCCGCGCGGAAGAAGTAGATGCGCGGCGAGAAGATCGTCCAGTGTCTGAAGCCCTCGCAGCGCCGCGCTGTCGTGAAGAAGCTCGCCAAGCAGGCGCGAAAGCTCACGCGTGCGCAGGTCGTCGCGAAGGTCTGGTTGCGCGACAAAGGAATCTGCCGGCGGTGCGGCAAGAAGTGCGTCCCGCCCAAGGAGACCTACCCGACCGACCCCGACCGCGGCGAGGTGAACGACATCGTGCCGCGGTCGCTCGGCGGGGACCCGCTGTCGCTGAGCAATAACGAGTTGCTTTGTGCGGGCTGTCACCGAGGGGGTGAGAGTGGGGCGCACGCGCCGACGCTGGCGCGGATGAAGCAGGTTCGGCGCTGACGTGACGGTCAGGTCATACGACATGGACGAACAGCGATCACTGTTTCGAGACGTGCAGGTCGAGGCCGACATTACGGGGATGGTCCATCGAGACGATCCGCACACGTCGGTGGATGCGGCGGCGGTCATCGAACGGCGGCGGAACGAGTTGCACGAGAAGGTGCTGGCCGCGTTTCGGCAGCACGGGCGCATGACGGACGAGGACCTCGAGGAACTTCAGGAGTTCCGCGGCTACGGACCCTCCACGATTCGCAAGCGGCGATCGGAGTTGTTTCAGCAGCACGCCCTGGTCTCGGTTGGTGACCGTACGAACTCGCGCGGGCGAAAGATGTTGGTTTGGGACGTGGCATGACGAAAGTGAGGATGACCGTGACGGACACAGAGCAGAGTTTGGTGAAGAAGGCGCGGGAGTTGACGAAGCTCGAGACGAAGCGGGCGGAGGCCGTGAAGTCCGAAGCGACACGACAGGTCGAGGCCGCCACGAAGGTGGCCGCGATCGACGCGGACATCGCGCGGGTGCGCGGGGAGATCAGCGCGCTAGTGTCGCCGGCGTCGGCCCAGGCGTGAGACGCGGTGCCGTTCTCCCGCTTGATCGGCAGATTCAACTAGCGGGCCTGCCGACACCGGAGACGGAGCACTACTTCGCTCGACCACGGAAGTGGCGCTTCGACTTCGCGTGGCCGGATCGGTCCATCGCGATCGAGGTGGACGGGGCGGTCTACAGCGGCGGGCGGCACACGCGCGGCAAAGGCTACGAGAACGACATGGAGAAGTTGAACGAGGCGGTGCTGCGCGGCTGGCGCGTCCTGCGGTTCAGCACGGGGATGGTGAACGACGGCCGCGCGCTCGGCGTGGTCGAACGATTGTTTCAGGAGGTGTGATGCGGGCATTTATCGACACGCTTCGCGATGTGCGCGACGGGGAACTCCTCGCCGAGTTGCCGCGCAAGCTGCAGGAGGTCATCGAGGCCGTCCAGGCCACTGGCAAGAAGGGGAAGCTCACGATCGTGTTCGAGCTCGCTCCGGCGAAGGCGGGCATGTTCGTCCTGACGGACGACGTGAAGCAGACGATCCCGGAGCCGGAAAAGGACACGACGACCGTGTTCTTCATCACCGAGGAAAGCGACCTGTCACGTCGCGATCCGCGGCAACCGAAATTGCCAATGGACGGTCCGCGTGGGGTCGTCCAGCAGATGTCGGCGGAGAGAGCAGGAGGAGAGGGCAATGGATAACGTCAGAAGGGACATGGTTCGGGCGTCGGAGACCAACGCCGCGGCTGGCCTCATTGCCGGAGAGGAGTATGAGCGCAAGATTGTTGCGCTCACGGCCGAGATCCAAGAGTTCGCGGACGGACGGCCGTACCGGATCACCGAGGCGGGCGCGATCGAGACGGTCGAGCGGTTGTGTTTCCAGCCGACGTTCCGCCGAGGTGACGTCGGCTTCTACGAGGCGCTGAGCTTTAGCCGCTTCGTGAAGCGGTTCCGCAACAACTCGACGGTGATCTTCGCGGACGCGCTCGGCCAGTCCGGGCCGCGCTTCACGGCGGTACTCGACTACCACCCGGGCGGCCCGGAGCAGGGAACCGCGCAGTGGGACTTCTTCCGGGCGGTGCTGCCGCTTCGTCACACGCCGGCCTGGCTGGTCTGGTCCGCCGCGAACGGCAAGCAGATGGCGCAGGCCGACTTCGCCCAGTTCCTCGAGGACAACATCCCGGACATCGCGGAACCGGCGGGCGCGCTCCTGGTCGAGATCGCGCGCACGCTGGAGGCGAACAGCGCGGTCGCGTTCCAGTCGCACATCCGGGCGGACAACGGGTCGCACCGGTTCGGCTGGGTGGAGACCGTCACCGGCTCGGCGCAGACGGCGAAGGACGGGAAGATCGACATCCCGGCCGAGATCACGCTCCTACTCCAGCCATTCGAGGGCTCGAAGCAGTACCAGATCAAGGCCCGTCTCCGCTACCGGCTCGCTGGCGGCAAAGTGACGCTCGGGTTCGATCTCGTCCGGATGCAGGACGTGCTGAAGGAAGCCTTCAACGACGAGTTGCTGAAGATCGAGGGCGAGGTCAACGGCCCCGCGAAGGCCGGTGAGTCAGAGACGATCGACACCCCCATCTACAACGG
>Ga0137443_1000121_pt1 | contig 10860 bp, 7 predicted proteins | sample EasRivERMGT300_2_FD_102324 | JGI IMG/M metagenome (GOLD analysis project Ga0137443, IMG submission 102324) | Soil microbial communities from meander-bound floodplain in the East River, Colorado, USA - East River MetaG ERMGT300_2 | ecosystem: Environmental > Terrestrial > Soil > Floodplain ... | reverse complement strand
TGAGCGGATGGTCGTCCACCGTCAGGACGACGGCTGGCGTGGCGCGGTCCGGCATGAGTTTCAGTGTACCTTCCCTCGATGCTGGAAAGCGTGCGCGAAAAAATGGCGGCGGCGCGCGCGGCCGACGCGCTCGAGCTGGAGCAGGGGCTGCTGCGCATTTTCCTCACCGGCGGCGTCATGCTGTACCTGATAGCCGTTTTTCTGTGGGATGGCGTGATCCAGCCGCGCGAGCGCACGATGATCTTGATGATGGGCGGAGTGATGCTGCATCCCTTCATCCTGGTCGGGTGGATGCTCCTGCTGCCGGGAGTGAACCAGGTGCGCCGGCTGATGGGCACGGTGTGCGACATGGTGGCGATGACCGTGACCATGGTGATGGGCGACGAGGCCGCCGCCATCGTGTTCCCGCTGTTCCTCTGGGTGGTGATCGGCAACGGCTTTCGCTTCGGCATCTGGCACCTGCACTTCGCCCAGATCCTGTCGCTCGCCGGCTTCGCGCTGGTGGTGGCGCTGAGCGAGTTCTGGCAACGGCACGTCGACATGAGCGTGGCGGTGTTCGTCGCGCTGGTGTTGATCCCGATGTACGTCAGGCTGCTGCTGTCGCGGCTGCAGGCGGTGAACGAGCATCTGGAGGAGGCGCGCGGCGAGGCCGAGGCGGCGAACGCCGCCAAGACCAGCTTCCTCGCCGCGGCGAGCCACGACCTGCGCCAGCCGATGCAGGCGCTGTCGATGTACACCTCGGTGCTCGAGGAGCGCGTGACCGAGGCGGCAGCGATGCGCGTGGTGAACGGCATCCAGCTCTCGGTGAAGACGCTGGAGCAGTTGTTCGACAGCCTGCTCGACGTCGCGCAGATCGAGTCGGGCGTGATCCGGCCCAGGGTGGGCGCGTTCGCGCTGATGCCGCTGATGGAGCAGGTGGTGCGCGCCGAGCTGCCGCTATCCGCGCAGAAGGGGCTCGCCGTGCGCGTGGTGCCCACCTCGGCGCACGTATTGAGCGACCCGGCGCTGCTCGAGCGCATGCTGAAGAACCTGCTGACCAACGCCATCCGCTATACGGAGAAGGGCGGCATCCTGGTCGGCTGCCGGCGCTCGGGCGCCGCGCACCTGCGGATCGAGGTGGTCGACTCGGGTATCGGCATTCCGACCCGGGAGCAGGACCGCATCTTCGACGAGTACTACCAGGTCTCCGGCGCGAGCGGGCAGGGCCTCGGGCTCGGCCTGCCGATCGTGAAGAGCCTCGGCGACCTGCTCGGCCACCGCGTCGCGGTGCGCTCGGCGCCGGGGCGCGGCAGCGTATTCTCGATCGAGCTGCAGCGGGTGCCGCCGTCCGCCGTCCCGGCCGGCCTGCCGGCGGCAGTGCCGCCCGCGCTGAGCGGAGCGCGCGTGGTGCTGGTGGACGACGATGTCGAGATCCGCGACAGCGTGCGCCTGCTGCTCGAGGGATGGGGCTGCCACGCGGTGAGCGGAGCGAGCGCGGCGGAAGTAGAGGAGAAGCTGCACGCGCAGCATCTCACGCCCGACGCGCTGATCGTCGACTACCGGCTCGCCGACTCCTCCACCGGGCCGCAGGTCGTGGAGAGGTTGCGCGCGATGTTCGGCCAGGGGCTGCCGGCGCTGATGATCACCGGCTCGCCGAACGCCGCCCTGCTGCAGCGGGATTTCGCCGGCATCCCGGTCGCGCTGAAGCCGGTCGCGCCCGGCAAGCTGCGGGCGTTCATTTCGGAAGCGATGCGGCAGGCGGGCCGCGGCCGCGCCGCCTAGGCGGAGAGCGTCTCGAAGTCGAGCACCACGCGGCCGAGGACGCGCCCGGCCTTGAGGTCTTCGAGCGCGGCGTTCACCTGGTCGCCGGGCCGCGTTTCGATGGGCGAGGGCTTGAGCTTCTTCTTTTTCGCCAGCGCCACCACTTCCTTCAGCTCCTGCAGGCTGCCGACATAAGAGCCGCTGATGCTGATCGCGCGCTGCGCGATCGGCGGCAGCGGGTGGACCAGCTCGCCGCCGAACAGGCCGCAGATGACGTAGCGGCCGCCCTTCCTCAGGGCGCCGATGCCGAGCGCCGCGGTGGCCGGGGCGCCGACCAGGTCGACGGCGCCGGCGATGCCCTGCAGCTTCTGCGCGGCGTCCGGCGCGCGCGTGTTGACCGCGCTCTTCGCGCCCTGCTTCAGCGCCGCGGCCAGCTTGGCGTCGTCGATGTCGCAGGCGACGATGTTCTTCACGCCCTGCGCGCGCAGCACCGAGATGGCGATCAGGCCCAGGCCGCCGCAGCCGAGCACGGCCACCGCGTCCTTCGCGCCGAGCTTGGGCAGCTTGTTGATGGCGCTGTAGACCGTGACCGCCGAGCAGGCGAGGGTGGAGGCGAAGGCGTCGTCGATGCCCTTCGTGTCGAGCAGGTACTTCGGGTCGGGCACGAGCACGTGGGTCGAGTAGGCGCCGGGCCGGTTTACGCCGAGGAAGCGCGTGCCCGAGACGCAATAGTTGTCCTGGCCGCCCTTGCACACCGCGCACTTGCCGCAGCCGATCCAGGGGTAGATGAGCCTTTTCTGGCCGATCTTCACGCCCTTTGCTTTTGGACCGAGAGCTTCCACCACACCGAAAGGCTCGTGGCCGAGGGTGAAGGGCGGAATGCAGCCGCGCTCCTTGACGTAGAAGCGCTTGCCGCCGCCAAGCTCGAAGTAGCCGTCCCAGATGTGCAGGTCGGAGTGGCAGACGCCGGAGCGCGTGATGCGCATCAGCACTTCGCTGCCCTTTGGTTCCGGGTTTGAAAAAACCCGCTTTTGAAGCGGCTGACCGTGCTCGATGATCTGGTACGAAATCATGCGAAAAAGCCTCCCTAGGCGCGCTACGCGCGCGATGCCTCTTCTAACGCCTGGTCGATGTCCCACAGGATGTCGTCGATGGACTCGATGCCCACCGAGATGCGGACCATGTCCGGCCTGACGCCGGCCTTGAGCTGCTCCTCGTCGCTCATCTGGCGGTGCGTGGTCGACGCCGGGTGGATGACCAGGGTCTTGGCGTCGCCGATGTTGGCGAGGTGGCTCATGAACTGCGCCGCCTCGATGAACTTCTCGCCCGCTTTCGCGCCGCCCTTGACGCCGAAGTTGAGCAGGCCGGAGGCGCCTTTCGGGAAGTACTTCTTCGCGAGGGAGAAATACTTGTTATCGGGCAGGCCGGGGTAGTTGACCCAGGCGACGCGCTTGTGGCCCTGGAGAAATTTCGCGACTGCAAGGGCGTTCTCGCAATGCCGGTCCATGCGCACATGCAGCGATTCCAGGCCTTGCAGCAGCAGCCAGGCGTTGAGCGGCGGCAGCGCCGGTCCGAAAGTCCGCATGATTTCCATGCGGGCTTTCATCGTATAGCCGAAGTCGCCGAAGGTCTCGTGGAAGATGACGCCGTGGTAGCCGGGCGAGGGGGTGGTGAACTCGGGGAACTTGCCGTTGCCCCAGTTGAACTTGCCCGACTCGACGATCACCCCGCCCATGGTGGTGCCGTGGCCGCCGATGTACTTGGTGGCCGAGTGCAGCACGATGTCCGCGCCCCACTCGATCGGCCGGCACAGGTATGGGGAGGGCACGGTGTTGTCGAGCACCAGCGGGATCTCCGCCTCGTGGGCGATCTTGGCCAGCGCCTCGATGTCGACTACGTTGATCAGCGGGTTGCCCAAGGTTTCGGCGTAGATGAGCTTGGTATTCTTTTTTATTTGTTTTTTGAAGTTGGAAACATCATCCGGATCGACGAAAGTCGTTTCGATCCCCAGCTTCCTCAGGTTGACGTGCAGCAGCGTGTGCGTGCCGCCATAGAGCGTGGAAGCCGAGACGATATGGTCGCCCGCGCTGCACAGCGTGAGGATCGCGGTGACCTCGGCCGCCTGGCCGGTGGCCGCGGCGAGCGCCGAGCGGCCGCCCTCGATCGCCGCCATACGCTCCTCGAACACCGCAACCGTCGGATTGGAAATCCTCGAGTAGACGTTGCCGAAGGTCTGCAGGTTGAACAGGCTCGCCGCGTGCTCGGCCGAGTCGAACACGAACGAAGTGGTCTGGTAGATCGGCGCGGCGCGCGCGCCGGTGGCGGCATCGGGGATCTGCCCGGCGTGCAGGCAGAGCGTCTCGATGCCGAACTTGCGGTCAGCCATGCGCCGATTCTAGCGGAGCCTCGGTGAGCGGCGTGACGGTGACCCGCACCGCCAGCTGCTGCTCGCCGCCGCCGAGGATCACGCCGCGCATCGGCGTCACGTCGGCGAAGTCGCGCCCCCAGGCGAGCGTCACGTGCTCGTCGCCCACCACCACGTCGTTGGTCGGGTCGAGGTCGACCCATCCCTGGTTGTCTATGTGAATGGAGGCCCAGGCATGCGAGGCGTCGGCGCCGACCAGCCGCGGCCGGCCGGGAGGCGGCCGGGTCAGGATGTAGCCGCTCACGTAGCGCGCCGGCAGGCCGAGACAGCGCGCGCAGCCGATCATCAGGTGGGCGAAATCCTGGCACACGCCGCTCCGCTGCTTCATCACCTGCCTGAGCGGTGTGGAGACGCTGGTGGCGGTGCGGTCGAACTTGAAGTCTTTATGGATACGGCGCATCAAGTCAGTGGCCACCTCCAGCGCAGGCCGACCCTGCGCTGAGCTCTTCGCCGCGTAGTCGGCGAGCTCGCGCCAGGTCTCGACGTGGGGCGACTCGTAGACGAACTCGCCGGGCTCGCCGGGCAGGGCAGCGGCCTGCGGGCGCGGCTGCACGTCGACCTCCGACTCGGCGCGCACCAGGAGCTCATCATGCGGCGTGGCGAGCAGAACCCGAACCGTACGGTTGCCGTAGTAGTCGTCACGCTCCTCGCGCTCAGCCGGCTGCGGTGCGACCGTGAGCTTGTGGGCGGTGCATTTCTGCCATGGCAGGTCGCGCGGCGTAAGGTGCAGGAGTTGGTGCGACAGCGGCACCGGGCTCGAATACTTGTAGTGCGTCTCGTGAACGACCGAAAGCTTCATGGAGCGAAGCTCATGTTGCAAATGTTTGCCGGCTGGCTTCGCCCACGTGGCTGAAGAAGCGCAGGCTGAGCTGCTCGGCGAGGCGGAAGGAAGCGCCGTGCCAGCCTTCGAGCAGCGCGGCGAGGCGCTCGCTGCCGGGCTGCAGGTCGGCGCCGGGGTCGATTTCGGCCAGCGTGGCAAGCGCGCCGGCGAAGCGCTCGTCGCCGAATTCGCCGAACAAATCGGTGAGGCGCTGCACGTAGTCGTGCAGGCCGCTCACCTGGAACGCGATCGAGCGCGGGTTGGCGCCATCGCGGATCAGCAGGTCGAGCGCCGGCAGCCACTCCGGCCGCGCCATGTAGCGCGCGCGGTAGGTAATGATGGAGTCGGCGAGGCGCAACAGCCAGGTCAGGTCCATGTCGCGCGGCCCGGCGAGCGCCTGGCGCAGCGTCGCGCACATCCATTGCAGGCGCTCGATGCGCCGGCCGACGGAGAGGAAGCGCCAGCCCGGGTCGCGCGTCATGCCGTCGAGCGCGAAGCCGGCGAGCGTGGTGATCGAGGCGACCGCGGCGTCGACCTCGCCGAGGAGGTCGGGCAGCGCGGCCTTCTTCGTCCTGCGCAGCGTGAGGCCCTGCGTCAGGCGGTTCACCGTGCGCCACTGGTCGGGCGAGAGCCGCTCCCTCAGGTTCGCCGCGATGCGCGCCAGCTGGCGCGCGTTTCCCGCCAGCCCGGGCAGCGCCTCGTCGGTGATCGCCGAGCGCAGCGCCGCCGCGAGCTCGGGGTCGGAGGGCAGCTGCGTGCCCTCGGCGAGCATGCCGGCGCGGCGCAGCAGGCCGACGATCACCGGCCAGGCGCGCTCGTCGTCGTCGCCGGGCGCGTCGTCGATGAAGTGGCCGACCGCGAGGCGCAAGAGGCGCGCCGCGCCGTCGCAGCGCTCCGTATAGCGGCCGTACCAGTAGAGGTTCTCCACCACGCGGCTCGACAGGTTCGTGCCGGCGCGCACCAGCTCGTCGGGCCCGACCGCCCGGCGCAGCAGGCTGAAGGTGCTGACCGGACCGGCCGCCTGCACCCAGGTGTCCTTGCTCGAGCCGCCGCGCTGCATGGAGATGACGCGCGCGTCCGCCGCGCTCGCCACGCGCGTCAGGCCGCCGGGCATGACGACGTAGCCGTTGGGGCTGGCGCAGGCATAGACGCGCAGGCCGATGGCGCGCGCCACGATGCGCCGCGGGTGCGCGCGGTCCCACACCGGCGCCTGCGAGAGCTGCACCAGCTCCTGCGCCACGTAGTCGTTGGGGCGCGAGCGCAGCATGGCGAGCACGCGCTTCCTGCCGCGCTCGTCGAGGTCCTCGCCGAACATCGGCTCGACGCGCAGCTGCGGGAAGGCCGCCTTGACGACCAGGCGATCGATCTTGGCCGACACCTCCTCCAGGGCCGCCGGCTCGCCGCACCACCAGGTGGCGACCGAGGGCATCTTGAGCGGCTCGCCGAGCAGCTTTTCCGCCAGGCCCGGCAGGTAGCCGAACAGCGTGCTCGACTCGAGCAGGTTCGAGCCGAGCGCGTTCGCCACCAGGACGTTGCCGCGCCTGACCGCGTCCACCAGCCCGGGAATGCCGAGCGCGGAGTCGCTGCGCAGCTCGAGCGGGTCGCAGTAGTCGTCGTCCAGGCGCCGCAGGATGGCGTGCACGCGCTTCAGGCCCGACAGCGTCTTCAGCCACACGCAGCCCTCACGCACGGTGAGGTCGCTGCCCTCGACCAGCGCGATGCCGAGGTAGCGCGCGAGATAGGTGTGCTCGAAGTACGTTTCGTTGTGCGGTCCGGGCGTGAGAAGCACGGTGAAGGGCGAAGCGCCCGCTTTTGCCTTATCTACGGGGGCCCAGTGCGCGAGGCTGTCGCGCAGCGTGGCGAAGAAGCGCGCCAGATGCTGCACCTCGAGGTCGCGGAACAGTTGCGGGAAGGCGCGCGAGATGATGATGCGGTTCTCCAGCGCGTAGCCGGCACCCGAGGGCGCCTGGGTGCGGTCGTCGATTACCCACCAGCGGCCGTCGGGCGAGCGCGCGAGGTCGGCGGCGTAGAGGTGCAGCATCGTGTCGCCGGGGGCCTTCGCCCCGACGCAGGGCCGCAGGAAGCCGGCGTGGCCGTAAAGCAGCGCCGGCGGCAGCAGCCGTTCCTTGAGCAGGCGCTGCTCGCCGTAGACGTCGACCAGGATGCGATTCAGGAGCGTGGCGCGCTGCGCCACCGCGGCCTCGATGCCGGCCCATTCGTCCTGCGGCAGGACCATCGGCAGCAGGTCGAGTTCCCAGGGCCGGTCGGCGCCCTGCGGGTCGGCGTAGACGTTGTAGGTGACGCCGTTCTCGCGCACCTGGTCGGCGACCTGCTGCAGCCGCTCGCGCATGCTCTCGGCGGGCGCGCCGCCCAGGCTGTCGAGCATCACCCGCCAATGCTCGCGCGGCTCGAGCGGCGCCGCGAACATCTCGTCGTAGCGGTCGTTCGCCTGCGGATAGTGCTCTAGCAGGTCGCGGGGCATCGCGCGGCGCAGGTTAGCACGCGCCGCGGGGGCGCACCACGCCCTGCGCCGCCCGCTGCGAACGCGTCATACAATGAGATTCTGATGCCGCGTATCGATGCCGAACCCGCCGCGCTCGAGATCGAGCTCGCGCGCACCGCGCTGCTTGTCATCGACATGCAGCGCGACTTCCTCGAGCCCGGCGGCTTCGGCGAGGCGCTCGGCAACGACGTCAAGCTGCTGGCGCGCGCGATCGCGCCGTGCCGGCGGCTGCTGAAGGGCGCGCGCGGCGCGAAGCTGCTGGTGATCCACACGCGCGAGGGCCACCGCCCTGATCTGTCGGATGCGCCGCCGGCGAAGATCGCGCGCGGCGAAGCAGGCAAGCGAATCGGCGACCCGGGCCCGATGGGCCGGATACTCGTGCGCGGCGAGGCGGGCCACGAAATCGTCAGCGCGCTCGCGCCGCTCGCCGGCGAGCCGGTGATCGACAAGCCGGGCAAGGGCGCGTTCTTCGCCACCGACCTGCACGCCGTGCTCGCCAATCGCGGCATCGAGAACCTGATCGTGTGCGGCGTTACGACGGAAGTGTGCGTGCACAGCACGGTGCGCGAGGCCAACGACCGCGGCTACCGCTGCATCGTGCCGGCGGCTGCCTGCGCCTCGTACTTCCCGCAGTTTCACGACACCGCCCTGCTCATGATCCGCGCGCAGGGCGGCATCTTCGGCTGGACCAGCGACACCAAACGAGTGCTGGCCGCCATCAACAAGGGAGATCCAACATGACGACGGGCAAGCCGGCGCTCTGGACGCCGGGCGACTGGAACGCGTTCTTCGGCTTCGGCACCAACATCCTCGTCAACCTGCTGGTGCTCACCGGCCTGCTGCGCTTCGTGCTGAAGATGCCCGATCCGATCGTCTTCGGCCGCATCCTGCCTGCCGCCGGCCTGATGATGTTCCTCTCCACCGTCTACTACGCCTGGCTCGCGTATCGCCTTGCAAAGCAGACCGGGCGGACCGACGTCGCCGCGCTGCCCTCGGGCATCAGCGTGCCGCACATGTTCGTGGTCGTGTTCGTGATCATGCTGCCGATCTCGCTCAAGACCGGCGACCCGGTGAAGGGCTGGGAAGCCGGCCTCGCCTGGGTGTTCATCCAGAGCTTCGTGCTGATGGGCGGCGCCTTCATCGCGCCGTGGATCCGCAAGATCACGCCGCGCGCCGCGCTGCTCGGCACGCTCGCCGGGGTCTCCATCGCCTTCATCTCGATGCGCCCGGCGCTCGAGATGTTCATGACGCCGGTGATCGGCTTCACCTGCTTCGCCATCATCCTGGCGAGCTGGTTCGGCGGCGTGCGCTATTTCAAGGGCATTCCCGCGGGCCTGGTGGCGATCGCCGCCGGCACCCTGATCGCCTGGCTCTCCACCGCCTTCGGCCCCGCCTGGGGCGGCATGAGCCTCGCCAAGCTCTCCGGCGCCGTGTCGAGCTTCGGCTTCTCCGTCCCGCTGCCCGCCATCGGCCACACCTTCGGCGGCTTCGAGTTCCTCGGCGTGATCCTGGTCACCGCGATCCCGTTCGGCATCTACGACCTGGTCGAGGCGATGGATAACGTCGAGAGCGCGTCCGCCGCCGGCGACAGCTTCCCCACTACTCGAGTCCTCACCGCCGACGGCGCCGTCAGCCTGATCGGCTGCCTGATGGGCAACCCGTTCATCAACGCGGTCTACATCGGCCACCCCGGCTGGAAAGCCATGGGCGGGCGCATCGGCTATTCAGCAGCGACGGGCGCCATGGTGATCGTCCTCACCTGGTTCGGCGTCATCGGCCTGATGATGGCCCTCATCCCGGTCGTCGCCATCGCGCCTATCCTGCTCTATATAGGAATGCTGATCGGCGCCCAGGCATTCCAGGAAACCCCGCGCAGCCACGCCCCCGCCATCATCCTCGGCCTCGTCCCTCACGCGGCTGCATGGGGCAAGCTCCAGATCGACGGCGCCCTGGCTGCCGCCGGCACCAACGCCGCCGCGGTCGGTATGGACAAGCTCGCCCAGGTGGGCGTCCTCTACCAGGGGCTCGAGATATTGGGTGGCGGCGCCATATTGGGCGGCCTGATCCTCGCCGCCATCGGCGTCTTCGTCATCGAGCGCCAGTTCGAGAAGGCAGCCGCCTTCACCTTGGCGGGAGCCGCGCTGACCTTCTTCGGTTTCATCCACGGCGAAGCCATCGGCTTCGCCAAGAGCCCGCTGGTCGCGCTGAGCTACCTGTTGGTTGCCGCGGTCCTCTACGGCTGCGCCCGCTTCGCCGTGACCTCGCCCGCCACCGCGTCTAGCGCCGCAGATCGAGCGTGAAGGGGAAATTCGGGTTGCGTTCTTCCGGTCTTGTATCCACGCGTCCGGGCGTGTGGCCGATCTTGAAGAAGCGCGCCAGGCGGCGGCCTTCGGCGGCGTAGGCGTTTACCGGGAAGTCCTCGGCGGCGCGGCCGCCGGGGTGGGAGACGTGGTATTGCGCGCCGCCCAGCGACCGGTTCATCCAGGTGTCGACCAGATCGAAGACGAGCGGGCTGTGCACGCCGATGGTCGGGTGCAGGGCTGAAGGCGGCTGCCAGGCGCGGTAGCGCACGCCGGCGACGTACTCGCCGACGTTGCCGGTGGGCGCGAGCGGGATCGGCCTGCCGTTGCAGGTGAGGACCATGCGATCGCCGACCAGGCCGGTGGCCTTGACCTGCAGGCGCTCGACGGACGAATCGACGTAGCGCGCGGTGCCGCCGGGCGCGCCTTCCTCGCCCATCACGTGCCAGGGTTCCAGCGCGGCGCGCAGTTCGATCTGCGCGCCCCGCGCGGCGAAGTCGCCGTAGCGCGGGAACTTGAACTCGAAGTGCGGCGCGAACCAGTCCGCCTCGACGGGATAGCCGAAGTCCTCGAGCTCGGCGATCACGTCCTGGAAGTCCTGCCAGACGAACCAGGGCAGCATGAAGCGGTCGTGCAGCTCGGTGCCCCAGCGCTTGAGCCGGCCGGGGCGGTAGGGCTTCTGCCAGAAACGCGAGAGCAGCGCGCGCATCAGGAGCTGCTGCGTGAGCGACATGCGCGCGTGCGGCGGCATCTCGAAGGCGCGCATCTCGAGCAGGCCCAGCCGGCCGGTGGGGCCATCGGGTGAATACAGCTTGTCGATGCAGAACTCCGCGCGGTGCGTATTCCCGCTGGAATCGATCAGCAGATTCCTGAAGATCCGGTCGACCAGCCAGGGCGGGCAATTGAATTTGCTTTGTCTTTCCAATTCTCTGAAGGCAATCTCCATCTCGTAGACGGAGTCGTTGCGGGCCTCGTCGATGCGCGGCGCCTGGCTGGTGGGCCCGACGAACATGCCGGAGAAGAGGAACGACAGCGACGGATGGTTGTGCCAGTAGGCGATCAGGCTCGCCAG
>Ga0137443_1000120_pt1 | contig 10870 bp, 19 predicted proteins | sample EasRivERMGT300_2_FD_102324 | JGI IMG/M metagenome (GOLD analysis project Ga0137443, IMG submission 102324) | Soil microbial communities from meander-bound floodplain in the East River, Colorado, USA - East River MetaG ERMGT300_2 | ecosystem: Environmental > Terrestrial > Soil > Floodplain ... | reverse complement strand
CGCGGTTAAGCTGCCATATGTGCCATGTCTCGTCCGGTTTAGGAGAGCCGTCAGGCAATGTTAATGGATATCCCCAGATTTCCTGTCCCGAAAATTCCTGAATATGCCAACGGGGATCATCTAACTTCCCGTAGTACTCATTCATGACGTTATCTTCGTACAGTACTTCAAAAGGATGCCAAACAAAATGAAGGGTGTCATCAATACCCTTTATATCCTGAATGAACTCCGCCGGTAAATGAAGACCCGGCATAAAGATCTGGTGAACCAGACCCCTAGGCCGGAAATCTTTTGGTAAATGACTCTTCAAGCTCTCCCCCTTCGTACTAGGCTTTGATTAGAAGCCGAATACTGCGACTACTACGCTACCGCTGCCACCGCCTGTTGTCGGATTGTGGACTGTTACAGTTTTACCTGAAATAGCCGACTGAGCAGTAGAGTTTGCGTCTGTATTGAATTCGCTGGTTAGAGCGAAAATAGGGCGCTGCATTAGGGTTGTGAATGTATCTTGATCCGTTAGAGCTGTTAGATAAACAACTTCCATTTTGATTGGGCCAAGTGCTGTTAGTGCTCGGTGTGATACGGTTGCCATGCTATATTACTCCTAACTCTTAGGCTTCTGCGCCTGAGTTTGTGTGCGGGTGAAGGGTGCAAACAATAACCTTCTGGCCGGCTGTGCCGACTAAGGTCACTGTGTTACCCGACTGTGTAGCTGTACAAGCTGCCTGTCCTGCTGGAAGTAGACGACCTACGGCCGCGCTTGCTGTAGCATGGGACGGCGACGGTACGGTTACAGTATCGCTTGCAGAAAGTAGAGTTACTTCTGTAACTCCTAAGACCATACCTGGAGCGATATCTACGAATTTTTGTCTTGTTGGAACTAGTAATGCCATTGTTTATTCCTTATATCTTAGGCTGCGTTGCCTGAGTGTTTACAAACGAGAGTAACGAGCTTACCTACTGTGCCACCTGTTAAAGCAACGGAATCTGTGTCCGCGCCTGCTGTGATAGCTGCTGATGGGGCTGTACCGCTATCGACGAATACTGTCGCCTGGATAGCGCCGTAGGGAACGGTTACCGTTTCGGCTGAGGCGTTGTATACGAACTTAGAAAAGCTCCACTTTGCGCCTTGGACCCATAACTCATCTTGTGTTTGAACTGCTACTGATGCCATTGTTTATTCCTTACCGGGCTGCGGCTGGGTTGCTGCCGTGCCGTGAAACTAGAACGATTCCTGTGCCTAGTGTGCCGCCTGTGACGGTTACTAGGTCCTCAGTCGCGCCTGCTGCTACCGTGCAAGTAGGAGCTGTACCACTTCCTACTAGTACTGCCGCTGACTGACAGCCGCGTGGGACCGCTACAGTGTCACCTGAAGTTGCATAATTGAACTTAGTGAAACAGTAGGTGCTGTCGTTAAAAGGCGTGAGCATGTCGCTTTCTGTGACGATACTTGCTGCCATGTTGCGTACTCCTATTGAAAAAAATCCCCACCAAGACTGACTGTTCGACCCGAAGGTACGAAGCTAGTCTTGGTGGGGTTATATTATGCTAACTGATTAGGTTAGCTCGATGCCGTCTAGCGCGTCGCCCATCGCGTCGAAGCGGAGAGCGTGTGTGGTACCTGTGGCCTGTGCCTCAAGTCCTGCGCCGATTGTCTGGAGAATGTAGAAATCTGAAGAAGAAGTTACGTAGTTTACCCAACGTGAACCGTCGCCTTCCGAGTTTGCAGCCTGATCTTCGTGAACAATCGAAATCCAATCGATTGCAGCGAGACCTAGATCGGTCGCTGTTAGCGACTCGCCTGCTGATGTGTAGCTTGTTACCGAGATCGAACCGGTTACCCGGCGCTTTCCCTGCTTGGCGTTACCTGCGCTGTCAAAACCAGTGCCAGGAAGAGCCGAGCGTACTCTTGTCTTAATTGTTCGTGCCATGTGATATTACCTCTTTTATGTAGAGGATTCCTCGTTTGAGGCCCTTCCCCTGAATTATGACCCAGCATTTAATCAATGCTATACGGGTATTCCTACTATTATAGTAGCTCTTTATAGCCGATTTGTCAAGGAGTCTTGACTAGTTTGGCTGATACGCGCTCTGCTAGTAGGTCAACGCCTGCCTTAGCAAGAGTCTTCTCTGCTTCTTTGAGCTTACCGCGATCGATTTCAGCCTTGACTTCGGCTACGACGCCTGCTAAGGCCGCTGCTCCGAAAGTAGAGCCTACAGTTTTGAACCAATTTGACCAGAAACCCATAATGTATCCTTTCAATGAAAAACCCCCTAGAGTTTTTAAGGCTCTAGGGGGTTAGTTGTTAGTTCACGAGGCTATTAGTACGTTGGTACTGATAGACCAGTGATCTTTGCTGTCTGGTTAACCAGTCGAGCAATATTCTCGCCGTAATACTTCATAAGGACAGTAAAGGCGTCTTGACCCGGCTGCCACGCCATATTGACACGTTCGTCAATACTTAGTGGGCGAACCACGCCGCGAACGATAGCATCCATGCGCATCATGTAAACTTCATCCGGCTTGGATGCCCATGAGATGTACCATGGACGACCTTCGAATGTCGTTAGTTCCTGCTGCGCACCTAGCTCCAACCGCATGTCGTTAAACCGGCGGAATGGAAGGGCGATCTCTGTGTAGCGATCGAACTGGTCGTAGTTGGAAATGAAGGCAAATCCATCCATCGAACCAGTGTCGGTCTCTGTTAGGAGCCGCTTGCGTAGGCGTCTTAGGAGGGCCTCATCGAGTGACGCACTCGAAGCCGCGATTACCTGAGACTGTAGGATTGGGTATGTCGATCTGCTTAGGTTGTAGATCGTACCGCTGTTGTTGATGATTGCTGGGAGACCTAGTGCGGTTACCTCTGTTGGAGCTGCGGCCTCTGACTGCTCGCCTGAGATGTAAACGCCGTCGTCGTCCGATAGGGTTACTGCTGAGGAAGTGGTGATTGTGCCACCGCTTACTGAGCGTGCTGTAACGCTAACTGGACCGGCTACCTTTAGACCTGTTGTGTTGTTTAGGAACACAACTACCTGGCCAACGCGGAATGGGCGTGCGTCGTCAACTGTTACCGAAGTAGAAGCTGTGACTGTGCCGTTTACGTTGGTTAGGCGGCCTGTACCGTCGCCCCGGAGGAACGTGACCTCGAAGTTCGCGCCTGCACGCTTAACAGCCGCAGAAATTGCGTCTGTAATTGCGCTTGCGAAAGCCTCTTCGCCACCGCGCCGTGAAACAGCCTCGGCTAGACCTGAGAAGGAAACTACGTGGTAGTACTTCTTAGGGCGAACTCTGTGCTGCTTGATGCGCTCGTTGCCTGCTGATGGGAGGGAGTTGTCGTCTGTACCGCGCCAACCACCGCCGCTCTCGTTACCGTCTAGTCTTACGGCGAAATATGCACCATCGCCCGATGGAGTGAAGCGCGAGTCTTCCTTTAGCATCGAGTAAATTGGCGTAGATAGCTGCTGCATCTGACCGATGAAGTCAACCACATAGCGCCGTAGGAGCATATCGCCTAGTGTTGCGAATGTCTGCATTGTTACTTGTCCTTAACTACGAGTGCCTGAGCGCCTTATCGACCGCCGCGTGACCGTCTTAGTTCCTCGGCTAGGATTTGGCTGAAGTCGTCATCGGATAGAACTGGACGACTTACGTCCTTGGTTCCGACCTTTTCAGTCTTCATCTTGCCTAGTTCGAGCTTAGATAGGTCTACAGTGTCCTTAGACTTGGCATCTGTAGCATCTTTTGTTTTACTTGTAGCTTCAGCAGCGATTCGACCTTTTGGATTTCCATACCAGTCCACGGCCTTCTGGAACCCTCTTGCGACTTCGCCTTCCAATAGGTTAGGCTGAGCCTCAATCGCGTCCCAATCGATCATATCTGCCAAGGCAGAATTAAGGACCTTTCTATCATCCGCAGTATACTCAGCGTCAGGTAGTTGTTCGAAAAGCTTCTCTAGCACGAGGTCTGACTTCATTAGAAGAAGATCTGACTTCTGATCCGCTGCCTGTGCCGCCGCCTCTTGACGGGCCTGCTCAATGTCAGCTTTGACGTTTCGTAGGAGATCGACGTTTGGCGCTGGAGTTTCGTCCTTTGCCGATTCAATCTTTACTTCGACGCCCCGGATTGCCTTATCTAGCGTTTCTACAATATCCCGAAACTTTGGGTCCTGGTGCAGTTCGTTGATTTTTGCCACTACCCGAGCATCCTGCTCGCGGTCCTGAACTAGATCAATGAGCTTGCCAACTTCCGACTCTTTATCGGCGTATTTGGCTGATAGTTCCTCGAACTTACGTTCCGCTTCTTTCCTTGCGGCAACTAGCTCCTGGATTCTATCCTGCGCCCCAGACTTTTTAACTGTTTCAGTCTTGTCGTCCGTTGCTACGACTGTTTCTTTTTCGACCTCGGTTGGCGTTTCCGATGTCTTATCTGCGTTTGCGGCTGCTTCCAGCTTCGACGTGATATCTTCAATGCTTGCGCCCATGTGTGACTCCTTTGCGGTCGGAGAATGACCGATTTTAACTTCCCTTTACCCGGTGGACGAACCCGGAACGCATAAAGCGGCAGTAAAGCCTACGTCCATCTTCTTTAATAGCATAGCATTCTTTATCATTAGAATGCAAGTAGGTAATAAAAAACCCCGTAACACCAGGGGAGAACCGATGTTACGGGGTGAACACCCGCGAAGGAGGAGGGGAACGGGTGTTGCTTATTAAGTTCGGGGCTTTTTAGGGGCTCCGCGAGGAATGAAGCTTTGCTTCATAGGATCAACCTCGGATACAGCATTGGCTGGGCCTTGGTTAAGTGCCTGCATCTTCTGGTCTTGGGCTTTCTCCGCTAGTGTCTGAGCGAACTTAGCCTTTTCAACGTCGGCCGGATTCGGCTTGCCTTCCGCATTCTGGCGAATGTCAGGGATGACAGGCTTCTTCTTCTGGCCCTTGGTTAGGATACCGAGCTGCATCATTCGCTGGCCGCGTGGACCGGGAAGTGGCTGGTCGTCTTGATTTATTGTCTCGTCCATTACGACTCCACTACGCCCTTCTTGGGTTTAGCTGTTCCTTCTGGAGTTAGGTCATAAGCTCCAGACTTTAGTTTTCGAAGAGTGCTAGCACCTTCCACTACGCCCTTAATAATACCGTATGCGCCTAGTTTGCCGCCCATCTTACCGCCAATACCCTTGAGTCTATTAGATAGTGTGTTTCGGGAGCCGTCTAGATTACCTGGCCGACCTGCAACAGGGTTGCCTGCGGCTTGTCGCTTCTGGGCTAGCTTGCGGAGTGTGCCTTCAGAACCCGGAGTGCTAGCTTCCTTGCGAACCGTGTTTAGCACGGAACGGTTAAGATCCTTTTGAGGGGTTCCAATTTCAAGGTCACCGGTCTTCGTCTTGGGAAACTCGCGGCTCTGTAGGTGATGCTGCTGAGTGCGCTTCTCAAGCCCTGGCTTCAGTTTGCCTACGAAAGCCTGAGCCTCGCCTGTTTCGGCTGCGGCCCGCATTCGTGAGTCTGTTTTATAGTCATCAGACAAAGCGCCCGGTGAGTGGCGTTGTAAACGCTTGTTGGCAGCTTCAAGTAAACGAGTACGTTTCGGTCCGACTTCGCGGACTAGACCTGTCTTTAGTGGCTTATCTTTATCGGCCATGAACTTTTCCAGACTGGATGTTGGGGGCTTCTTTGCCCCGGATTGAATGTCTGCGGCTTCTTGGGCTGCCCAAGCTTTAGCAGCGTCTCTTAGCTTCTTAAGATGTGGCATTACTCTTGATCGGAGAACTTAACGGCTGTGCCCGGTGGAGTATTGAAGCTTTGGATCTTCTGATTCTGCTTCTTGCCACGTAAAGTAGGGTCATTCGTATTGCGATTACGATGAGGCATCATTTGAAAGGTGCCCTTGCCTGTTGGAGTAGTTTCCGCAGGCGGCTTGTTCGTCGCCTTCTTTCGGCGTTCTTCTCTAGCAGCGGCTTCTGCACGCTCTTCGGCTTGTCGCTTCTGTGTTAGGGTCATCTCAGGCATTATCTATCCTCTGCGCCTTTCTTGAAGGCATTTCTATCGTAAGGTTGCTTCTCTTTCGGCTTACCCTTACTGTATTCTTTATTACTGCGATCTGCTTGGCGGCGCTCACGGCGTCTGTTCTTAGCCTTAGCTTTAAGATCACTCGCGTCTTTCATTACTTATTCTTCATCTTTTTGTAGGCTTCGTCCATAGCCTTAGTTGCTGCGCCGGGTCCATAAACTTCATCAATATCTGAATCGGTGATAGGTTCGTGGCCGTATTTCTTTTGAAATTTCAGCTTCTTGATCGCTGTGCTTAGCTTATCCATCATTTGCGAATGGGCAATGCTATCCTTGCTAGTAGTAGTAGTTGCAGATTGACCAGTTACAGTCATTCCTTTTACCTTACGAGCAGTTACAGCTTTATCAGCGAGAGTAGGCATTAGCGCTTAGCACTCTTTAGCTGCGCAGTGGCCTTACCCTTTAGTCCTGCTACTCCAGTTGGCTTCTTGGCCGGGATCTTAGAAGGAGCCTGCCCGGAGACTACCCTGTACGTGTTCTTAGATGTACTAACTCTTCGCCCCATTGAGTTATCTGTTGCCATTACCGTTTCCTTTTTGCAAGCGCCTTATGGCGTAGTTTCTTGGGAGGTAGAGCTTGCGCTTCCACTACCTTATTCGTTTCATTGTCAAATGCCAAGCGAACCTTCTGTCCGTTGGGCATCGCTTTAACTCTATATCTAACGCCTTCGAGTGGCATTATACCTGTTCACTTCCGCCCTTTGGCTTGTAGCTGCCAGTGACTACGTTACGTCTGGCTGATTTCTTTAGGCGAACGTATTCGCCTTGTTCTCGGCGCTTCTGACTTAGACTCTTGCCTTCTGTACCAACATCTTGTGATGGGTCGTGAACCTTGATCTTCGGTGAGCCGCCAAAAGCCATTCGTGCAAACGAAGGTTCAGCGTGTGTTACCTTTAGACCGGCCTTCTCGCCACTACGAACGTGCTGGCTCATAGCTGCGCGGCTGCTTGTCTCTGTTAGAGCTGCTTGCTTACCGGTTTCCCAGAGAGTTGCTGCGGCAATGCCCTCACCGGCCATCTTGGCTCCGCCTACGGCTAGTCGGCCGCCTGTTAGGGCTACTGCTCCGCCTGTTCTAGCTGCGGCCCAACCCTTAGCTGCCCGAGCTGCGACGTTAGCTTTTAGACCTTTAGCGCTTGTTACTGCGGCGTCTGCGGCTACGTGAGCCGCCTTTCGCTCGCCGTGACCTGCTGCGAACTTGGCAAATGGTTCCCAAACAGGGGAAGTCACAGACTTAGCTGTGCTGATTAGTGCCTTGCCTGTATTAGAAGCTGCCCACTTCGCGCCCTTAGCAGCATACGTTCCGGCTGTTCTCGCCGCACGTTCACCGGTAGATTGCATGGCTCGGCGTCCCATCTTGAGGGATGCTTCATAAGCTGCTTTAACTTCATCGTCAACTTTCCACGAAGCGGCACCTCGACCGGCTTTCATGGCCGAGCGCATAGCGTCTGCTACCGAGTTAGTAGGCTTTGCTGCGCCCGGAACGGGCTCAATCGCACCGCCAGGAGTCATTACCTTCTGTGCCTGGAGTGCTGCCCGGCGTTCTGCCTGTGGAGCGGAACCTTGTGTAATTCGTCTGTCGGCATCCTTAGCGGCATTCCATTTCGCGACGCCTTCTTTAGTAAGCAATTTATCGCTTACTTTAACTGTGACCTTCTCTACTGGCTTGTCGGCCATAGAACCCTGCCCGGCTAGCGGGCGGTCAGGTAGTTCGGGGGCTGCGCTAGACTTGGTACCTGGAAACTCAGGAGCAGGAGCCTTAGTGGCTTTAGCTGCCTTAGCTAGCTTGCCTTTAGATTTAGGTTGCTCATATGTCTTAGTAGGGACTTCGGTAGGAGCATCATTCGTTACAAGGTTAAGCTTTGGTTTAGACGCTACTTGTGGCTTCTCGAAGTCAAATACGCGGGTATCAGCCTGAGAGATGTCCATGTTACCGCCTATGACCGTCCGGCCAGGATTCACCAGACGACCGCTCTTACTAGCAGCGACCGTATCGGCTGAGACGGCTGCTGCTTTCTTGCCGGCTAGTTTGCCTTTATTGCCAGAACCCTTAGCCTCAGCGTCTAAGGTAGCGCGCTCGGCTGCCTTGCGCTCGGCCTTAGCCGCAGCGCGGGCTGTATTCTCCGCAGCCTGTTCGGCCGGGGTCATGTCTTTCCAGTTCTTAACTTTTGCCATTATATAGCCTCTAATGTAGTTTAGCTAAAATCGAGAGATTCTGCCTGATTTTAAAGCTTTATCTTGCCGGCTGCTTGTAAACCGGCTGGTTTAACTGTTTGAATAGAATTGGCTTTCTTACTGGCTATCATGTTAGAAGCCTTATTTTGCGGTGTGACAGAGTTAGTTACATAGCCGTTCTGACTGACGTTAAGTTGACCGATAGTGTAGTTAGGGACCTTAGATGTCAGAGTGGAGGTGCCTTGTGTTAGTATCTCGAATGTAGGCGGCGTATATGGCGGTTTTGGCTTTTCTAGCATAGCCATCATCTTGTCAAAATTAGTAGGCTCACCCGCGCCGAAAGGTCTATTTCCACGAGCTACCGCTCGTTCTTGAGTTTTTTTAACGTAATACTGAGCTAGATTTTTGAGTCCTTCATATCCTGTACCACCCTTGCCTAGTCCGTAAAGGAATTCTGCGGCCCCTTTATTGGCCATGGCTCGTTCAAGACCCATGAGATCCAGGGAACTAGAGCCTACTAACGGATTCTGTTTGAACCACTGTTTAGATTGATTCTCTAACAACGGAGCCCATGCTAGACCAGTCCGCTTAGACTTATCCGGGCCAGCTTGCGGAGTACCCATGTCCATAGCCATTGGCGTAAAGTCTTTCTTCTTAGCCTTTTCTTGCTCTGGCCACTTAGCTAGATGATACTCTTGAGTCGGATCATTTATCTCATTGTCTTCGTCGGCTGTATACTCATCTGGTTCTGGCTCTTCGATAGTGCGTTTGCGCCAGTCAGCCCAAAAGCCAGGCTTGGAGATGCCTAGTTGCTCGTAGACATAGGTGCGCACAGGACTAGCACGATGGGTACTAGGTACGCGTCGGGACGGGTCCCAGAGTCTACTGCCCTTCTTGATAGGCATTTACTTACTGTCCGCCTGGTGAGCCCTTGGAACGAAGTCCGGGGATTGTAGCGAATGTCTTTAGGAAATCGAAACGCTTTTCCGGACGAGGCGGAATGTAAGGTTGTTCCGCGCGCAGCTTCGCGTCAGGAGAATCTAGCGTAGGATGGCGAAGAGCTACGTCGTTTGGACGAGCCTTTACCTTCTTAGCGAGTCCACCTTTCTTCTTAGCTGCTGCTGTCTTAAGTGCGCCCATTACTTCTTTTTCCGCGCCGCTTCTGCTTTCGCTCGCAAAGATTTATTTCGTGCGTCAACTTTTTCTTTGTTAGCACGCAACTCTTCGCCTGACCAGCCTTTCTTTTTGGCCGGCGCTCCAGCTCCGGATAAAGTCTTATTTGACTTCGCTTCGGCGATTGGCTTCTTATTCATAGATCGCATTTCGTCCATTTCACTCATTACTTCCAAACCTTTTTGTAGTTCTTACCGAAATCTGTTGCTTCGGCGTCTGTTTTGAACTTGATGTGTTCACCTGTTGCATCAGCATACTTAGCTGCTGCTTTGCCGGAAAGCCGATACAATCGATTATTCCGTTTGTCTTTAATGACAGTCGGAAACACTTTTGCGTCACCGGATGCCATACTGTGCGTGGATACACTTCCATCTGGATTAGCGATCTTCTGTTGACCTTCCGGTTTGAGAATACGTTGAACAAAGTTCTTGTTCTGGTTCTTCTTTAAGATCCCTTGTATGTTCTCAACTGTTAATGGCATTACTGCTGCGGTTGTCCACCCTGGACTTCGTTAGTAGCCTGAGCAAGCTCGAACTGCATCTTCAACTGAGCGTTCTCGATACGAACGATCTCGCCCTTGTAGTAGTCCATGAGTTCGATGAGCTTCATCTGCTGTTCTTGCGGGTAGTCCATGAATGGCTCGCTCTTCATGTCCTCTACTAAGAACTCGTGGATGACATACGGATCGTCCTCTGGGAACGGGATCGCGATGTCGAACCGGTTGTTCTTGATTAGGCTTAGAAGGATCTGTGCTCTCTGGATGTCAGGGCTCTTTGGACTCATTGAGTCTGGGAATCCTAGCTCGTCCATTAGCTTCTTCTGTAGCGTTAGAGGCATGTTCACTAGACCGGGACCGTATTGTAGAATCTCGATAGCTCGGGCCTGCTTGGCTTCCTTAGAAACCATGGCCTGCGAAGCTGTGTCTACACGAACGATTACGTTGTCGCTTAGGTCTGAGCCAGTGAACCCTTGGATAGTAAAGCGTGAAGCCTTCTCTCTTGAGAGGATCTTTAGACGCTCTTCGTATCTAGAGTCTGCCTTGATGTGCTTGATTACCTCTTGAAGTAGGCTGGTGCCAACGTGCTGCAACGACTCGTCCCATGCCTGGAGAATGGCGGAACGAGAGCTAAGTGCCTGCTTTCGCAGAACATCCAACATTGCCGCTGAGTTAACGCCGGTCGGGCGCTGTCCTCGCAGAACGTCTTCTGTGCCCGCGATGGCTTCCATTTCCTGCTTACACGTATCCCGCTCGATGAGGGCGGCTTCCGGGTAGTTAGGTGGATGTACAGGTGTCGGTGCAGCACCATTGGTCTTGCGCGGATCGTACTCTACATACGCACCGGGGCGGCCTGAGTGCAGGTCTTCGATCGGACTAGTGCCCTTGGGCATAATCCAGGTCGCGATAGGTACAGTACGACGCCACATGATAAGGGTGGTGTCGATGGCATTGATGCGCTTGATCTT
>Ga0137443_1000118_pt1 | contig 10889 bp, 20 predicted proteins | sample EasRivERMGT300_2_FD_102324 | JGI IMG/M metagenome (GOLD analysis project Ga0137443, IMG submission 102324) | Soil microbial communities from meander-bound floodplain in the East River, Colorado, USA - East River MetaG ERMGT300_2 | ecosystem: Environmental > Terrestrial > Soil > Floodplain ... | reverse complement strand
TGTTCGGCGAGTATGCAGATGGGGAGTCCAGCATTGGCACAGGGGTGAGCGCTGGCAACGTGACCTACATCAGGGTTCGCCCATAAACAGATAATAAAGGAGACATTATGCCGAAATTAAGCAAGATCAAATTGAACAAACAGTATGGCCGTTACTGGAGCCAGGTCCTTCTATATGAGCCGGCTGGCAAGGGTTGGTTTGAAGTCGCTAAACTTCCGACTGAGGAGGAATACAAGCAGGCCCTTAGAAAGAAATTCAGTTTTGATGTGGGAGACCTCCTTGAGGACGCCAAGAGCGAAGTTGAATCATTGTGTGGTGAGCTTCAGGATTGGTATGATAACTTGCCTCCAGGTTTTCAAAGTGGTGACAAGGGGGATCAGCTCCAAGAAGCGATCAGCACATTGGAGAATATAAGCTTTCCTGACCTGCCTGACTTTTTGAGCAACACGGAAGGAAGCTCCCAGATTCGGGTATTTTGCTCGCCAACCAGGAATGCCCTGCCTGGGCGGACCGGGCTGGCGAAGCCGCTGGTAAGTTGAATGCTGTAGTTGAGGCCATCAACGCAAAGGATGGTGAGTTCAATGACGAACAGAAAGAGGAGCTCAGTTCATTTGCCGGGGAACTGGAAACGGCCGCCAGTGAGATTGAGGGTGTTGAGTTCCCAGGGATGTATTGAATTTATGACACCAAAGCTCAAACAGGTCGACCTTTCCAAATGCTGCCGGAAGAAAGGCGGACATGGTGAGAGCTGGCACCCAGACATCGATTCAAAGAGCCAATATCTTGTCTTGATTGGGAAAGAGTTCTACGCAGGTCATTTCAATTTGGAATGGTATGGTTGGAACTTTGATGGTGGTCCTTGGGAAGTTGGTTACCAACTAGACAAACCAGGCACCAATGCCAGTGAATGGAAAGGTATTTGGGAGATTGTGAAGTGAGGACTGGATTGAGACAGCTTCTTATTGACACCTGCAATGATGTGCTGTCGATGCAGACGAGCAGCATTCAGATGCACACCGAGAGTGGTGGCACTGGGCCTTGCAACTGTAAGTGGTGCGTGATGAAACGCGTCCGTGCTATTCGAAAGCTGGCTTTGCTTGGCGCACAAAAGAAATCATGAATCCTTGCAACTTCCTAGAAGCAAACGCCAAGTTTGGACCTCCGCCGGGCTTGGAGGAGAGCCAAGTAAGATCCATTGACGTTTACCAGGGTGTGGTGCGTGGCGGGTCTTGTGATGGCAGCATCATGATTATCACGGCCTGGGTCCCTTCAGCGGAGGATATCCAGCGGATGGCAGCTGGGCATCCAATCTTCCTTACCTGCTTAGGAGGACTGCCGCCCCATTTCCTCTCCACTGATTTCCAAATCGCCAGCAACCCACAATAGCCAAGCCGCTTGCAAAATAAAGGCATTTCTGCTAAGTGATGCTGGAATGTTACGTGAACGTAAATTCACCCTCAGGTTTATCCTTGATTTCTACGACGCTTTCCTGCGCGAGCCAGACCTCCGGAAAGTCAGCGAGGCCCTAAACATTTCGGACAAAAATGGTCAGCTTGGCATCTGGATTAAATCCAGCAAGCACTTGAAGCTGGCCAAGGAATTGGCCGACGAGCGTCGTGGAAAGACAAACAGCCTGGCCAATTACATCCTTGGAAACCTGTCCTCAGAAGCCAGGAAAGTCTGGGATGACATCGAATTCTACATTGACGCTGACGCCCCTGTCACCCCCAGAGGAATGGAGAACCTGAGCACATCCATTCGCAAAGAAATATTCTTGCAGGCCTTGGTGTCATGCTCCTACAACTTCTCCAAAGCCTGCCGCATCGCCGGAATCAACCGGCAGACATACGAGGCTTGGCAGACGGGTGATCTGTCCTTTCACGAACTGGTCAAAGAAATCCAACACCATAAGAAAGACTATTTTGAAAATGCCCTGATGGACCTGGTTGAGCAAAAATACCCTGGCGCGGTCATGTTTGTGAATAGAACCATCAATGCTGACCGAGGCTACAATGAGAAACTGACAATTGAACACACTGGCAGCGTCGGCCTTGATATCAGTGGGCTTGACCTGGATCTCGATACCAAAAGAAAGATCCTGGAAGCCATTCGCAAAAAGAAACAACAAGGCAACGTGATTGATGCAGAAGAAGTGAAATCGCTCCCAGCCCCAGTGCCAGTCGAAGAATGAGTGCAGAACCCCACCGATATGAAATCAAAAGCCACCGTAGAAAGAGTCCCGCGCCAGGTAGTTGAAAACAAACTGCTGGCGGCTTTAGACGACGCAGACAACAATCAGGTTGCAATCATACTCAAGGAAGAGGATCTGTCCATTCTGATTTGTGCGCTCCGCAAATACAGGACGACGGAAGCACAACAGATGGTTGAAGATTTCCTTCAATTGAAGCGGCTCGCCTTTACCGAACAAGCCAGAGCGGAATGAAGACGCCGGCGTGGGCATTTGGCAGTGACAGGTCTCCCACCGCAGTCCGTTTTTCCGAGGAGAATGTCCTCGCTTCCATCGTTCGAGAATCCTTTTATGATTTCCTGAAAGAGTTTTGGCAGATCATGGCGGGCGAGGAATACATCGACAATTGGCACATCAGGTATCTTTGCAACGAGCTCCAGGAAGTGGCCGAACGCGTCTTTAGGAACGAGCCGAGCAAATACGATTTGGTAGTCAACGTCCCTCCTGGCTCCACCAAATCAACAATCTGCTCACAAGCCTTCCCAGCTTGGGTCTGGACGCGCATGCCAACGGCCAAGTTCATCTGCGGCTGCTACGCACACCAGGTGGCGCTGAAGGATTCGCTAAAGACACGTGACATTGTTCAATCCGACCTCTACCAGAAATGCTTTCGCATCCAGTTGCGCGAAGACGAAAACACCAAGGGCCTGTTCGCCAACACCAAAACTGGATTTCGCCTTTCCGTAGGCGTGGGTGGCTTAGTGACCGGGTATCATGGACACTTCCTAATCGTGGATGACCCGATCAACCCTGAGGAGGCGTTTTCTGAAGCTGAACTGAAATCAACAAACCGATGGATGCGTAACACCCTGCCTTCCAGAAAGATCGACAAGAAGGTGAGCACCATGATCCTAATCCAGCAGCGTCTGCACCAGGGTGACCCCAGTGGAGATATGCTGGAACGGAGGAAGAGCGAGATAAGGCATATCTGCTTGCCCGGTGAACTGATTTCAAAGGAAGTGAACGGCCAAACCGTGGTAAACGTCTCCCCTGCTCACCTGGCGTCGAAATATGTCAACGGGCTGTTAGACCCAAACCGCCTGTCTAGGGCCGTCCTGGACCGCCTGGCCGAGGAGATGGGCGCCTATGGTTATGCTAGCCAGATCCTGCAGGACCCGGTGCCGCTTGGTGGCGGCATGTTCGAAACGGACAAGCTGCACCTCGAAGATGAGGTGCCCCGTCTCCTGCGCGAAGTCCGGTCTTGGGACAAAGCTGGCACTAAGGATGGTGGCATGTATTCAGTAGGCCTGAAAATGGGAGTGGACAAAACCGGCCGATATTGGATTACAGACGTCCGGCGTGGGCAGTGGGGAAGTGCCACTCGCGAGGAACATATCCTGCAGGCTGCTGAAGACGATGGCGATGAAGTTGAAGTGGTTTTGGAAATTGAAGGCGGCAGTGGTGGCAAAGAGTCAGGCGAGAACACCGTCAAATCACTGGCTGGGTATCGGGTCTATGCCTTCCATCCCACCGGAGACAAGGAAGCACGAGCCTACGCCTTGTCCAGCCAAGTGGGCGCTGGACACGTTCACGTTTTGAAACGAACGTGGACCAAGGACCTGATTGAAGAGATGAAGTATTTCCCTCATTCCAAATACAAGGACCAGGTGGACGCTGCTAGTGGTGCCTTCAATCGCCTGGCACGACGGGCGCGGAAGATCGGCACGCTCTTCTCGTAAGGGTGGAAGAAATGAGTTGCTGCTGCATCGTTTGCCTGTTAAGGTGATTGGCATGGGAAAGCAGCATCAGGATGAGGAGAACGATAACCGAGGTGCACTAAACCACATAGCGCGATCCATTTCAAAAGTAGCTGATGCCATTCTGCGATGTTGCGAATCACCAAAACCAAAAACACGTCTGCTTGTTTTCGCAACCGGGCATGACGAGCGAATAGAGAAAATAATAGTTATGCAAGTTACACTGAGTAAGCCAATCAAACCGGGGTTTCGTCGTGCGTTCACTGTCAGCACTGACGAGGCCATTGACAAACAGGCCGACGGCACATTCGCCAAGAGCGAAGTCGTCGAAGGCGATTCGACCGCGCCGGTGATTCTGCCTGAATCATCTGCTACCGAATTGAAGGGTTGGATCAACGGCGACGGCTCCGTTGGCAACAAGAAGGTGCTTGTCCGCGCTGATGGCCACGTTGGCGAAGGGGAGGTCCCTATCGAGTTGGAGATTTCCTACGAAGTCGCCAGCGCCGACGCGACGGCATTCACCAACTTCAAGGAAGGTGCTGACGAAGCGATTCCGATCTAAACTTGCCCTAGTCCCAGCGCCTCGGCCTGTCTGGCGTCGGGCTGAGGCGCAGCCTTAACAAAAGGTTTTTGTTATGTCACTGATTGCATTGATAGTCCTTCTGGTAATCATCGGAGTGATCCTGTATTACGTGAACACGGCGACAAAAATCGACCCAAAGATCAAGAACATCATCAACATTGCCGTGGTGATCGCAGTGATTATTCTGTTGCTTAAGGTATTTGGTATTTGGAGTGAAATCGTCAACATGAGGGTCAACTAGTGACCGAGCCCGCTAGCATGACGGTGGTATACCTTGCGCTCATTGGCGCAGGGGTGTCGCTGGTGACATCGGTGGTAGCACCCATCATACACGCACACCTGACGAATGCCGCGCGGGCCAAGGAAAAAGCGCAAGATTGGGCCCGCCAGGACGAAGTGGCCCGCCGGGCGGAGGCAACAGCGGCAGAGGCTAAGAAGGCCGTCGACCAAGTGGTTGTGGCGGCAAAGGTGATGGACGGGAAACTGGACGCCATTCACACCTTGGGCAACAGCGGGGTAGTGGCAGGGCTCCAGCGGGAATTGGATGACTCCGAGACCAAGTTGGTAATGATGAAGGAAATCATAGGACTGCGGGAATCATCTGGGCAGCAACCCCAAGAGGGTTCCCAGGCGGGGATTGTGGCCATCGAGAAAAAAATAAAAATATTGAAATCGGATTTGGAGGAACGAGCTAGGCAAACCACTATTGCTGAATCCCAGATGGCTAAACCATGATTAATGTGATCATTTCACATCCAAACGGGCAGCGGCAGGAAGTCCTTTTAGCGGGCGTTCCACGCAAAGGTGAACATGTTCGATTGTCCAGGAGCGAAGTGTCGGGACCGTCGCTGGTTGTTGAGCATATTTTGTGGGTGGAAGGCTACGGCAATTCGCGAGAACCGAGCGTGGTGATTGCCGTGCGCCCACACGCTGAGGGACCACCTTGATTCCAAAAACCAACGAAAGCAAATAAAACTATGAAAAAGACAATGATAGCCATCACAATCCTTGCACTAGCTGGCTTTGCCCTGCGGGCGCAGGAATTCAAGCCGGGAGTCCATGTTGATTTTTTCGGTCAAGTCGCCACCGACGACTTAGACACCGGGCACGGATCTTACGGATTCGGTGTAGGAGGTTACGTCACGGAAAACCTCGGGGTGGGCGTGCGGACTACTTTTGATGAATTGTCGGGGCACACCTTCGAATCTATCAGTCCACGTGTGATGTGGCGCGTCCCACTTGCTGGCAAACATGCTCTCTACGCATTTGCGCAGGGCACGAGGACGTTTCACGGAGACGCTATCGGCTGGGCCGTGTCAGCAGGGCCAGGTTATCAGTATAACCTGTTCGATCACTTTGGCGTTTACACAGAAATCTCAATGCTCAAGCAGGTTCAGGGAAAGAATAGAAGCACCGATACGTTTGGTGTGGGCGAGCTTGGGTTAAGGCTTACATTCTGATGTGGAGGTGGAAAATAGCACTGTTGGGCTTCGCTCTTGGTGTCACTATCGCCAAACTGAAGGTGACGGACACCGCTACGGGCCTGAAGAAGCGTCATCCGTTGCCACCTTCACCCAAACCAAAATGGAAATGAAAACAATCCTAACCACCCTGCTGGCCTGCCTGCTCTTGCCGCTCAATGGGGCCGAGTGCGATGAGCGGTTACAGCTGGAATTCCAGTTTTATTCTGCCTATCCAGACCCGCCCGCTACCGATGTTCTCCTGGTGGTGTGGCGAACCATGTGCCCATTGTGGCGCATCGAGACGAGCACAAACTTGGTACAGTGGGTGCCCTACGGCGACTGGTATTACAACCAGTGCGATGTAACCAACGGGCACCAGACTAATTGCAGTTTTCACATCATCGAGCGCCCGAATGGCCCGCATGCTCCAAAGCAGACGTTTTACCGATTACAATTACACCCAGGACCAATATGAAATTCATCCTCCTTTCTCTCACCCTCGCCATCATCGCCCTGCTCTGCGGCTGCGCCAACCTCATGCAGCCCCGTGACCCGAACGTCGTCACAGCTCAAGCCACCGCAGGCTCGGCCGAGCAATGGGTCAAGATATTCCAGCGGTTCGTTGCCGCCAACCCGCAATTGGGTCTTGGGGAGAAGGGGGCGGCTGAAAATCTCGATCGCTCCTTTGACAACGACTTGAAAAACCTGTATGGGACATTGGCCCTTTACAAAACCAGTCCACAAGCCAACCAACAGGCACTCCGGGACGCAATCGCGCTCGTGGCACAACATGAGCAGGTTGCAAAGTATCACTTGAACGGGAAGGACATAAGGGGCCAGGGTGCACCTTATGCCCCATCCATCACCTTCCCTAGTATCGCCTCCCCCGGCCAACAGCCGACCGTTCTGGACAACATCTACGATCGTCTGGGTGGCATCCAAGCAGAGCAGACCTCCCAACGAGCTGTGCTGACCATGATACAAACCAATCTAGGGAAGCAAGGACATGCCATCTGGTCGATCACAAACCAACTTGCTGGCGCTACCAATATAGTGCCCAAGGCGCCGGCCATTCCAGGCAAATGAGGGAGTCTCCTACCATAGTGGATCTGGTGTTGGGCAGCCGCGCCGACGATCAGACCTATGGTGGTTTGAGCTATCGACAGTTGGAAGTTGTAACCATGGCTGCATGGGGCCATCACGCCAAGGATATCGCTAAAATGCTTCACATTTCGCTCAGCACTGTGGATACTCATTTGGGTCTGGCCTATCGCAAGTTGGGTGTGGATTGCCTTCAGCGTGCTGTAGTGGTGCTGCGGCAGAAATACGGCATGGACGTATTGGCGAAACCTTGTGAAAAAGAAACCAAAGTGAAAGAGACAAAATGACCAACCAAACCAAGCTGATAACGACGATCAAACTCCCACAGCCACGACGCAACCAAATGGTGGCGCGGATCAGCAAGACCATATTCAGCAAGACCAACCTGGCTTTGTTGAACAAACACACCACGAGCATACCCCTGCCAATGGTGAGATATATGGTTGCCGGAGCCGCGAGAGCCGGAAATACCATCGAGCCAGTCATACAGCTCGTGTTCATTGAGAAGTTCCCTTACCCGATCTTTGGCGAGGATGGCCAAACAATCCTTGGGTGGGAGAACATTGATGTGACAGCCGCTAACTGGCTTACCACGCAATTTGGATTGCGCTGGGATTGGATGTATCGCGAGGTCGGCACTGTGGTGCCGATAAAGCCGCCTTTCGTCGTCGAGAACTCGCTGGTAGGTGCGGCTAGTATTGTTCTGCCGGCCAGCGAGGAATACGAATATTTGGCGATGTTCCGGTGAAAGTGCTCCTCCTTGCGTTCGGGCTGACCTTGTCCCTCCATGCTCAGAACATCACAGTTCTGCTGCCCTCTACCAATATTCTGCCGCCCTCTACTAATACTCCACCTTACGTCTGGTGGGTAAACTGGACCAACCAGTATGGTGGTACAAAGTGGGTGGTGCAAGGCGGCCAGACGCGCGACTACTGTTGGGACGTGACTATCACTTGGACTACCTTGCCCGGTTTGTCTTATTCGGTTGAGACCAGTTGGTTGAATGGCCAGGGATGGGTGACGCTTCTGCCACCAACACCCAGTGGCACCAACAGGATAATGGGATTCAGGACCGGAACAAAATACAGCTCTCACTTCTTCAGGGTGCGGCAGTGGTAAGATGACTTCTCAGAGATCCAAGAAATACTCACAAGGTGGGCAGGATGGGGTGATAGAATACCTCTTTAGGACAATTGGGACTACCAACAAATTCTTCGTTGAGTTTGGTGCTGGGGACGGTCTCCATCTTAGCAACACCGCCAATCTGCGTTTGAATGAAGGCTGGAATGGTGTGTTGCTGGATGCTGACCCTCTCGCCAGATTGGGCTTTCCGGCAGTCGATGTGAAAAAGGAGATGGTAACTGCTGAAAACATTCAAAACCTCCTCAAGAAATACAAGGTGCCGCATGCCTTTGACTACCTTAGCATCGACATAGACGGAATGGACTTTTGGGTGTGGCGTGCCATTATTATGTATTGGCCACGCGTGGTCTCGATTGAATTCAATTCAAAGTTTGCCTGGCACGAGTCTTTCACCGTGCGATATGATAAAAATCACGTCTGGGACGGAACGGACTACTATGGTGCCTCGCTAGCCGCTCTGCACAAGCTAGGGGAAAGGAAAGGCTACCAGCTGGTCCACATAGTTGACAATCTTGACGCTTTCTTTGTCCGGGACGATTGCATGGGCTCCTTGTCCCCGAAAACACCACAGGATCTGCTGCCAGAGCCCATTGTCTGCTTCCCAGTGAGCGACAAATCGTGGAAAGCGGTCACGTAAGCAAGATAATAGCAGCAATGCCCGCACTGAAAGAGATGGTAAACACGAAAAGACGGAAGAAACTCCAAGGCCCGGTCCCTATTGCTGACTTCGGTCGCGATCACTGGTCTACCTTTGGCTACGTAGAAACCCTTTGTGTAGATAAGGATGGACTTCCTGACATACGTCGGATGCGATGCAATCCCAAGACGCACCCAGGACTGGCCCACCTCCCGTGGGACAAGGCATATGGCACCCGCCTCAAGGGGCATATGGAAGATTTTCCAAATACCCTGCCAATGCACGATGATTGGGACTGCATTGATGATTTGATTGCCGCCGGATTGATGGAGAACATTGGAAATGGAATCAACCCAAAATTCAAATTAACCGAGACGGGCCTTGCCGTCGCAGCCGCTTTGCGAGCGCACAAGGCCCGCGGTGGCACTTGGAGCACATTCAACCACGAACTGGAACCCAAAAAAGGAGGATGGGGATTCAAGTACGGAAAGGGGAGGCTGTTCGTATGAAATTTATGGAAAAAGCAAAACAACTGTTGGTGTTGGCAGCATTGCTGTTCAGCATGGAACTCAGCGCGTCAACTCATATCAAGTTCGTCAATGAGACGGACATCGTATTGTCTTGCCTGTTGGCATCTACACTGAGTTCATCTGCTGTTGGGATTTGAACAACCTGCTCAAGTTCTTTGCCTTGCGCGACGACCCCCACGCCCAAGGTGAGCATCAGGACTACGCCCGCGCCATGAAGGTTTTGACGGCTAAGGTGTTTCCTTGGACCATGGAAATTTATGAAACAAGAAACCAGAAATCGTGAATGGGTACTTGTGGTGATTGTCATCACAATAATGGCGGCCTTCTCTGTGAAGGTTTTTGCCGGCGTGACCAATGTTGTGACCCTCACATGGGACCATGATACCGTCCGAACCAATTTCAATGTCTACTATGGGAGCACTCTCGTCGGCCAGGCCATAGTTCCTACCGCCGTCACCAACGTCCGAACGAATCAGGTGACGTTTGCCCTCACGAACAGCACTACTTTCTTTGCCGTAACTGCCATTGATACGAACGGCCTCGAAAGCGATTTTTCCAATGTCCTTACCGTTTCGCGCCCAGCGGTGGGGACCAACCTGCGGATCTTGGGCGTTACCAACTTCCTATTTGGGCCCTTCCTGCCGTAGGCGTGCCCGAAATGCCCCATTAGTGGCTTTTTTCCTTTACTGTTTAAGGCGCGTCCTGTAGTGTTCGATCGTGGGAACGAATAAAGGACAGCCAAAAGCCAGGATGGCTTTGAATGGACTCTTCGTCAAAAACCTTTTGCTGGAGAGGCAGCTCTGGCTGAAGCAGCAACTCGACCCGCGACGTGACATTGACGCTGAGTGCGGCCATCCGTATTCCGTTACTGTTGATGACTACAAGCGTCTTTTTGAACGTGGCGATATTGCGGCTCGGGTAGTGGAAGTCTTGCCAAAGGAAGCTTGGTCGGAGAGTCCTGAGGTTTTTGAAACGGAGGAAGAGGACGAAACTTTGTTCGAGCAGGCTTGGGATGCATTGGTCAAGCAGTTTAGGATCTACTCGGTCTTGGAACGGACAGACATCCTGAGCGGCATTGGCAGGTTTGGTATTTTGCTTCTAGGGATTGACGATGGAAAGGATCTCCGTGAACCTGCTGATATGGCAACCCAATCAGCGGAGGGGGCGCCAACTCCCTCCGCTGCGCCTTCGCGCAAGCTCTTGTATCTGCGGCCCTTTGACGAGGCGCTCGTTCAAATCACCGGCTTGGAGTCAGACCGGAGCAATCCAAGGTATGGGCTGCCCCTCTCCTACCAAATCCGATTTGAAGACGCCAACCCAATTTCTAGCATCGGCGGAACGGCTCCGCTGGTTGGCGCGACTAGTTTCAACCAAGTGGTTCATTGGAGCCGAGTCATCCATGTAGCTGACAATCGGATGTCTTCTGACGTTTATGGTTTGCCGCGGATGCAGAAAGTTCTCGACCGATTGCTCGATATTAAAAAGAT
>Ga0137443_1000117_pt1 | contig 10907 bp, 9 predicted proteins | sample EasRivERMGT300_2_FD_102324 | JGI IMG/M metagenome (GOLD analysis project Ga0137443, IMG submission 102324) | Soil microbial communities from meander-bound floodplain in the East River, Colorado, USA - East River MetaG ERMGT300_2 | ecosystem: Environmental > Terrestrial > Soil > Floodplain ... | reverse complement strand
TCCTTCGGGTCGCTCGGGATCGGGGGCGCCATCGCGTTCGTGATCGGATCGGTGATCCTCATCGATACCGACATTCCCGGCTTCGGCGTCCCCTTCTCGCTCGTGCTCGGGCTCGCCGCCGCGAGCGCCGCCTTCCTGTTCCTGGTCGTCGGCCTGGCGATGAAGGCCCGCAAGCGGCCGGTCGTGAGCGGGCGCGAGGAGCTGATCGGCAGCTCAGGGGAAGTGCTCGAGGACTGCGAGCGCGAAGGTTGGGCGCGGGTGCACAGCGAAACCTGGCGCATCACGAGCGCCGCGCCGCTCAAACGCGGCCAGCGCGTGCGCGTGACCGCGATGCATGGCCTGCAACTTCACGTAGTCCCGGATTCCACCGACGGAGGGTGATCATGGTCTTGAATTTCTTCCTGGGCGCCGCGCTTCTCGTCGTCTTGCTGGTGGGCTGGTCGCTGCGCATCCTGCGCGAGTACGAGCGCGGCGTCGTGTTCCAGCTCGGCAGGTTCTGGATGGTGAAGGGACCGGGCCTGATCATCCTGATCCCGGTGATCCAGCAGATGGTGCGGGTGGATTTGCGCACCGTGGTGCTCGACGTTCCGCCGCAGGACGTGATCACGCGCGACAACGTCTCGGTGAAGGTCAATGCCGTTGTTTATTTCCGCGTGGTGGATCCGCAGAAAGCGATCATCCAGGTCGTGGATTTCCTGGGGGCGACCAGCCAGCTCTCGCAGACGACCCTGCGCGCGGTGCTCGGCAAGCACGAGCTCGACACGCTGCTCGCCGAGCGCGAGAAGCTCAACATCGACATCCAGAAGACGCTCGACACCCAGACCGACGCCTGGGGCATCAAGGTGTCGACCGTCGAGATCAAGCACGTGGACCTGAACGAGTCGATGGTGCGCGCGATCGCGCGCCAGGCGGAGGCCGAGCGCGAGCGGCGCGCCAAGGTGATCCATGCCGAGGGCGAGCTGCAGGCCTCGGAAAAGCTCCTGCAGGCGGCGCAGATGCTCTCGAAGCAGGCCGAGGCGATGCAGCTTCGCTACCTGCAGACCTTGAGCAACATCGCCGGCGACAAGACCTCGACGATCGTGTTCCCGGTGCCGATGGACCTGATCACGCCGATGCTCGAGGCGCTGAAGAAACGCACGTCGTGACCGGCCGGGAACGAGCCGGCTCAGACGTGGCCGTACTTCTTCAGCATCTCCTTCAGAGTCGCGCCCCGGTCGAGCTCGCGGCGGATGCGCACTTCCCTGGCTGTCAGGCGCTCCGCCTCGGCCAGCACCTTCGCCGCGACCTGCTCCGGGACCACGATGACGCCGTCCGCGTCCGCGAGCACGAAATCGCCGGGCCTCACCTTCACGCGCGCTGAGGTCGCGCCCGGCAACTCGACCGGCACCTGCCACGCGGTGACCTTCCAGCGGCCGATCGACTGCACCGGCGTACGGTAGCGGGCGTAGACCGGAAACCTCTGCCTCGCGATCCATTCGATGTCGCGGATGCCGCCGTCGACGAGCGCGCCGGCGCAGCCGCGGTGCTTCATGCCGAGTGCGATCAGCTCGCCGAAAAAGCACACGCCCCTGCCTTCGCCCGACCACACGGCGAGATTGCCCCTGCCGACGCCGTCCACCGCCTTCATCTTCTGCGGATCGCCGCTTGCGGAATAGCGCGTCATCCTTCCGCGGAGGGTGTAGGCCCAGCCGCCCATCCTGCCCGCGTTCGCAGGATAGGGCGCGAATTGGGGCGCAAGGCCCTGGTTGGGGAGGCCGAACACGTCGAGCACATCGGCCACCGTTGCGGTGTCCACCTTGAGATAGCGCCTGCGGATCGATTCGGGGCCGCCGTGCCGCGGCTGCGGCGCTCTACGTGCCATAGCGCACCGGCGAATTGAACTGCCTGAACGCGGCGAGCGCGCTGTAGCAGGCGAGCATCGCCGTCTTGGGATTGTCCGGGGAGGGCACGCTCTCGAAACTCAAGGTTATGGTGCCGGTCTTGCCGCGGATCGTGATGAAGTGGGTGTTGAACCTGAGCGCCGGATCGGCCACCACTTTCAGTCGCGTGCGGTCGAAGCCGATGCCGGCGAGTGAGAGCACCGCCGCGATGTTGACGTTCGCGGGGAAGTGCGGCACGCCTTCGCGCGCCGTGCCTTCGAAGAGCGTCACCGGCCCCGCCAGCCGGTCGAGATCGACGTTCAGCTTTTCGACGTAGGGAATGCCCTTCCACGCCGCGGGCGGCTTGGTGACGGCGATGCTCACTTCGTCCACGCCGGCCGCGCAGGCGGCTTTGAGCGCGTCGAGCCCGCCGATTCCGCCCGAGGGAACGTAGAGCAGCGCGCGGTGCTTCGCCGCGGCGCGCTCCAGGCGCGCGCGCAGCTCGTCGTCGCAGAGCGCCCCGCCCGAGAGCACGATGACGGCGACGCCGTTGGAGAGCAGCGCCTCGGCGTGCTCGCGCACCGCCTCGTGGGAGGCGGCCTCGATGACGACCTCGGGCCGCGCTTCGATCAGCTTGTTCACTCCGATGACGAACGGCACGGCGAACTCGCGGGCGAGAGCCTTGCCGCGTGAAGCCTCGCTGCGGCCCGCTATCGCGACGACCTTGGCATTGTCCATCTCGCCGCGGCGCGCATGCTCGAGGAAAAGCCTCGCGATGACGCCGCCGCCGAGGATCGCGACGCGCATGTCAGCCCCGCTTCGCTTTCCTGAGCAGCCGCTCGCGCATCTTCTGCACGTCGACGATGAAACGCTCGTGCGTTCCGCGCGCGACCGCGTCGGCGCCCTCGCTGACGGCGGCTTCGAAAGTGACGCGCCGCCCGTCCACGCCGGTGAGCTTGATGGAGAGGGTCACCACGTCGCCGAGCAGCGCCGGGCCGACGTGCTCCCAGTTGACCCTGGTGCCGACGGAATCCTCTCCGGCGTCGAGGTGCCCGAGAAGAAAGTCCCGGCAGGCGTATTCGACGTCGCTGATGATGCGCGGGGTCGCGTAGACGCGGCAATCGTCGCCCATGAAGTTGATGACACGCGGCTCATCCACCGTGATTTTCTTCGTATGGGCGAGGCCGGGCTTTAACGTGGGTTTCATTCCCGCTCCTGGGACAGGCGTTTCCGATCCTCGCGGATCATATCCGAGTCTGACATTCCGGCGTTATTATTGCCGCTGGAGAACCCGATGAGCTCGACCGAGAACCTGAAGCCCGGCCTGAAAGGCACCGCGGAGCTGGTCGTGGGCGAGGAGCACACCGCCCCGCGCGTGGGCAGCGGACGCGTGCACGTGCTGGCGACGCCCGTCATGATCAACGTGATCGAGGCGGCGGCGCTCGCAGCAATCGAGCACCTGCTCCCCGCGGGACATCAGTCGCTTGGCACGCGCCTCGATATCCGCCACTTCGCCGCCACGCCGGTCGGCATGCGCGTTCGCGCCGAGGTCGAGGTCGTGAAAGTCGAAGGCCGCACGGTGACCTTCCGCGTGTCGGTGGACGACGAAAAAGAACCGATCGGCGACGGCACGCACGAGCGCATGGTCGTCAACGTGGCCCGATTCGACGTGCGCGTGCAGGAAAAAGTCGCGAGGGTGCGCGGCCGCGGTTGAGCGCGGGGGCGAACCCGCCCGGCATCTGCTCGTGGCCGCGAGCCGGGAACTCTTGGTAAGAAAAAGGCCGCAGGGAACTCCGGTCAAACCCCGCTGCGGCCATAAACCTGTCTTGCTACGAATCCCGAGTGAGTGCGAAGGAACGCGATGAGGTCCCATTTTTCCATCGCGACGACGCCCTCCCCGGAAGCGCCCGTACAACAAGTCTCAAAGTCGAGCCAGTCTGGCAGCAGACGACGCTTCGTTCCGTGTCGTGTTACACACGATTCTTGTGAACTACTCACACAAACGGGTTTCGCTTGCGCATCGCCCGGGCTGACAACGGTCGGCGACGGCATTCACGAGCGCATGGTGGTGAACGTGTCCCGCTTCGACATGCGCGTGCAGGACAAGATCACCCAGGTGGGAGGCCGGAAGTGCCCCGCGCCCCTCAAAAAAGCCCCAGCTTCTCCAGCTCCGCGCGCAGCTTCGCCGCCCCGGTGAAGTGCAGCGCGTGCAGGCCGAAGGCGCGGGCGGCGGCGACGTTCTCCGGCCTGTCGTCGGTAAACACCGTTTGCGCGGGGACCAAGGCCCAGCGGCGGATCGCGAGTTCGAAGAGGCGACGGTCGGGCTTCGCGAAACCGTGTTCTCCCGACACCACCACGTCGTCGAACCAGCCGAGGAAATCGAAACGCTCGCGCGCGATGGGCCAGGTTTCGGTCGAGAAATTGGTGAGCGCGTACAGACGCAGCCCGCGCTCGCGCAACCCGGCGAGGATCTCGACCGTCTCCTCGATCGCGCCGCGCAGCATACGCGGCCAGCCTTCGCTCCAGCGGCCGATCAGCGCGGCGTGATGGGGCAGGAGGCGCTGGCGCTCGGCGATCGCGACGCTCGCGGGCTTGCCGGCGTCCATCTCGGCCACCCACTGCATCGGTACGGCTTCATGGAGAAAGCGCTCGAGCGCGCGCGGGTCGCCGAAAAACTGCCCGTAGAAGTAGCGCGGGTTCCAGTCGAGCAGGACCTTGCCGAGATCGAAGACGATGGCATCCACCCGGCGACTTTATAGCATCCCCATTTGAAACTTGAGGTCCGCCTGTTCTTGCGATTAGCTTGAGAGGCGTGTGATGGCCGCCTTGGCGTCGTCAACTATCCTGATTCCCGTCCTGCCGGTGAACCTCTTGATCGCGGGCTCGCTTAGCAGCAGGCGGTACGACGCCAGCGCACCGGTGCGATCGCCGCTAAGCTCCTGCAACTGAGCGAGGACGAAGCGGAAGTGGAACAACCAGTACTCTTCGCTGCCCTCCTTGGGCTCGTTCTCCGGGAACAGCCAGCGAAACAGGGAGAGGTGCTCCGCCGGGGGCAGCGCGGCGAGGAAACGTGGCGGTTTCTCCTCGCCTTCGATGCCAAAGTGGTAGACGCTCCACAGCTTCCCCTTGAACGAACGCGGCCCCCAGCCTTTGGGCCTCGTCTCGCCGTCGATCCGCATATCGTTCGCGACCCGGATTGCCTCGTTTTCCCGCTCCGGGTCCTCGATCCACGCGTTTGTATACGTCTGTAGCAGCGCGGAGACCTGCAGGGTCCGGACGTACTCGCGTTCCCGCCGGGATTCGAGGGCGGCCGAGAAGTGCTGCTTTGCCTCGGCGACGGCTGCGGGAGAGCCGCGCCTTTTCAGGGCTTCGAAGCCCCACATGGCGTGCGCATAGACGTTGCGCGGATCGACCTCGAGCGCGCGGCGGTAATGCTGCGCGGGGTCGAGCCCTCCGACTCCGGCACGCTCGCGCAGGTAGTCTGCCCATCCCATGTGGGCGAGGAGGTTCGCCAGGCGCTCACCCTTCGCCCCGGACGCGCCGCGTGACAGCACCGGCAACATCCTGTTGACGAGGTCCTCGAAGTAGCCCCTGCTGCCGCCAAGGTTGACGCCGGCACCCCGGAGCAACTTCATGGCGAGCCGTTCCTGCGCCTCGAACACCTCGTTGGACGCGGGTGCGACGGCGAGCGCCTGCTCCAGAAGCTTCCACGCGTTCGCGTAGTCCCCGGAGTCGGCCTGCGATTGGCTCTGCTTCACCAGCACCCCCGCCTGGGCGGTCTGCTCGCGGCGTTCGAGATAGGAGGGCAGCCCCATCCACGCGCCGCCGGCAAGGATGAGCACTGCCACGACCGCAGGCACCAGCCGTCGCGGCTGGAGCATCCGCCGCCACCACGGCGCGGTCATGCGGTCCACTTCGGCGGCGACTTCGGCCACGAGGTTGCCGCGCGGCCGCAACATCGTGACCGCCCGGAGGAATGCGGGAACGGCGTCCTTCGGCGTCGCGTCGGCGAACACCGGGAGGACATGCCCGGCCGGGTGCCCCCACTTCTGTTCGGCGAATTTGAGCTCGGTGAGCGTGTAACGCCCCTGCGCGATCGACTCGCGGCTGATGAGGAAGATGAACAGATCGCTTTCCTCGATCGCTGTGCGTATGCGCGCGTCGAAGGACTCGCCCGGCGGCAGCGACGAGCGGTCGCGAAATACGGAGTGCCCGTCCCCCTTGAGCGACAGCTCGATGCGCGTCGCCGCTTCGCCCTGCTCCGAAGAGTACGAGATGAAGACCGTACCCATTGTTCAGGCTCCGATCACCGTGGCGTGCACTGTGCGGCTGCACACCCCCTGCCGTCAAGGGCGCCCGCGGCAAGACGCGAAAAGGCCGCAGCGAACCCGCGTCCCTGCGGCCTTCGAGCTCTCTTAGTGCGCGGAGCCGCTGTGTATCCGCGCGGCGGGCTTATCGTCCGCGAGCGCGGCGCTTTGCCTCCAGAAGCCGCGAGCGGGTGCGGCGGATGTCGGCTCCGGCGTGTCCGAAGGCAGCGATTCGCGGTGGGTCGCAAGGTATACCCCCCAAGCGAGAAACAGGACCGCAAAGGTTTGTAGTGCACTGATGATAAGTTCCACGATTCGCGTCTCCGTTCGGTATCAAGGCCCTCCGGGCCGACGCTGCGGGCGCATCCCTCCCGGTTCAGCCGGAACCCGGTCGTCGCATCCCGGCACGAATGCGCCCGCAACGCGTGCCATGATCGGGACGATCCCGGCCCGCGCCAAGCGCCGCGTGCAAGGTAGTGCGGGCTTTGACCTGGGGTATCGCCAGGTGATACTTTTTGGGCGACAGGAGGAAACGACATGAGCGCAAGCGCAGCACTGATCGACACGCTCAAGCAGGAGCTCAGGGCGCAGGGCGTGACCTAAGCGGCCGTGGCGCGCGCCCTCGCCATGAGCGAGGCGAGCGTCAAGCGCATGTTCTCGCGCAAGGACTTCACCTTGAAGCGGCTCGACCAGGTGCTGGAGCTCGCCGGTCTCGAGTTCGCGGACCTCGCCCGCTCCCTTGAGAGGCGGCAGCGGCTGCTCTCGCGGCTCACCCCGGAGCAGGAAAAGGCCATCATTTCCGACAAGAAGATGATGCTCGTGGCGCTGCGCGTGCTGAACCAGTGGCCGATGGAGAAAATCACCCGCACCTACACCCTCTCGGAGGCCGAGTGCATCCGGCTCCTGGTGCGCCTGGATCGCCTGGGCATCATCCGGCTCCTGCCGGGGAATCGCTACCGCCTGCTGCTGTCGCGCACTTTTTCCTGGCTGCCCGACGGGCCGATTCAGCAGTTCTTCAAGACCCAGGCGCAGAACGAGTATTTCCGCACGCGCTTCGACGGCCCCGACGAGATGATGCTGTTCGTGACCGGAAGGCTTTCGAAATCCTCCCGGGAGGCGATGCTGGTGCGCCTGCGCCGCGTCGCGAACGAGTTCGCCGACTCGCACAACGACGACATGCGACGGCCGTTCGAGGAGTGCACCGGAATGAACATGCTGCTCGCCATCCGGCCCTGGGAACTGTCCAAGTTCAGCGATATGCACCGCAGGAAATAGCGCGTGGGCAGAAGGCGGATGAACAGTCGGCAGTGTCCTGAGTCAATGATTCGCGGCATAAATACGCTCCCGTCATTCCCGCGAAAGCGGGAATCCAGTGTCTTGAAAAGTCTCTGGATTCCGGCTCACGTCGCTTTCGCGACGTGGCCGGAATGACGGTATAAATATGCAACGCATTTGCGATTCACGACGCTAGGCGAGCGCCCGCGAGGCGATTTCGAGCACCCCTTTCGAAACACCCTTCGCGCCGCGGATGCGCTCGAGCGCCGCTCGGGCGTGCGCCTGGTGCCCCGCGTCGAACTTTTTCCAGCGGTCGAAGCCGCGCGCCATGCGCGAGGCGACCTGGGGGTTGATCGCGTCGAGCGCGATCACCTGCTCGGCGAGGAACGCGTAGCCCGACCCGTCGGCTGCGTGAAAGCGCACCTGGTTTCCGCGGAATCCGCCGATCAGCGCGTAGACCTTGTTGGGATTCCTGATGTTGAACGCCGGGTGGGCCATCAGGCGCTTCACGTCGGCAAGCGCCGAGGGCAGGCGGGTCGTCGATTGCACCGCGAGCCACTTGTCCACCACCAGCGGCTCGTTCTTCCACTTGTTGTAGAAGGCGTCCAGAGCCCGCGCCCGCTCGGGGCAGTCGCAATGGGCGAGCAGGGAAAGCGCCGCGAGCGCATCGGTCATGTTGTCCGCGGCCTCGAACTGCTTCATGCACAGCGCGCGCATGCCGGCATCGTCGAGTTCCATGAGAAGCCCGAGCGCCGAGTTCTTGAGCGCACGCCTGCCGGCGGAGACCGCATCGGGCGAATAGGGACCCGCGCCTTTGTACGCGCGGTAGACCGCGAGCAATTCTTCCCTGAGCGCGGCGGCGAGGCGCCGCCTCAGAGCGTCGCGCACCGCGTGGATCGCGTCCGGATCGACGACCGGCATCTGCTCGGCGACGTAGTTTTCAGAAGGCAGCGAGAGCATCTCGGCCGCGAACGCGGGATCCCTCGATGAGTCGGCCACCACGCGCGCGGCTGCGTCGGCGAAAGCACGCGGCACTTCGAGCGCGCGGCCGCCCTGCGCCGCCGCGATCCCGCGCAGCAGGATGCCGAGCGCAAGCCGCTGGCCGGCCTCCCAGCGGTTGAAGGCGTCGGAATCGTGCGCCATGAGATGCGTGAGCTCGGCCTCGGTGTATTCGTGCCTGACGATCACCGGCGCGGAAAAATTGCGCAGCAGGGAAGGTACGGGCTTTGCCTCGACATTTTCGAATACGAAGCGTTCCTCCGGCTGCCTCACCGAGAGCACGCGCGTGCCTTCGGCGAGCAGGTCGCGGCCGTCCGGTCCGATGAGCCCGACCGCGAGCGGAATGTGGAAGGGGAGCTTCGCTTCCTGTCCGGGCGTAGGCGGGCAGGATTGCTTCACGGACAACGCATAGCGCCGCGCCGCTGCATCGTGCTCGCCCTTGATTTCGAGGACGGGCGTGCCCGCCTGGTCGTACCAGCGCATGAACTGCGAGAGGTCGGCGCCCGCGGCATCGGCCATCGCCCGCGCGAAATCGTCGCAGGTCACCGCCTGCCCGTCGTGGCGCGCGAAGTACAGGTCCATGCCTTTTCGGAAATTCTGCGCGCCGATCAGCGTTCGGATCATGCGCACGACTTCCGCGCCCTTCTCATATACGGTGCTCGTATAGAAATTGTTGATCTCCATGTAGGCGGCCGGCCGCACCGGGTGCGCCATCGGCCCCGCGTCCTCGGCGAACTGCCCGCCGCGCAGGCCGCGCACCTCGCGGATGCGCTCGACCGGCCGCGAGTACATGTCCGCGCCGAACTCCTGGTCGCGGAACACGGTGAGCCCTTCCTTGAGCGACAACTGGAACCAGTCGCGGCAGGTGACGCGATTGCCGGTCCAGTTGTGGAAATACTCGTGTGCGATCACGCGGTCGATGGCCAGGTAATCACCGTCGGTGGCTGTGTCCGGCCGCGCGAGCACGTACCGGGTGTTGAAGACGTTGAGGCCCTTGTTTTCCATCGCGCCCATATTGAAGTCGCCGACCGCGACGATCGAGTAATTGTCGAGGTCGACTTCGAGGCCGAAGCTGTCCTCGTCCCACTTCATGGATTTCTTCAACGCCTGCATGGCGAAGCCGCATTGGTCGAGCTTGCCAGGGTCGACGTAGATCGCGAGGCGTACGCGCCGGCCCGAGCGCGTGACGAATTGGTCCTCGAGCTTGTCGAGTTTCGCCGCCACCATGGCGAAGAGATAGGAGGGCTTGGGAAAGGGGTCCTGCCACTTCACCCGGCGGCGGGCGCCGGCTTCGTCGCCACTCCCGACGAGATTGCCGTTCGACAGCAGCACGGGATACTTTTCGCGGTCGGCGTGGATCGTCACCGTGTACTTCGCCATCACGTCTGGCCGGTCGATGAAATAGGTAATGCGCCGGAAACCTTCGGCTTCGCATTGCGTGAAGAACCCGTTCTCGGCGGCGTACAGCCCCATGAGCCGGGTGTTCTTGCGCGGGGTGATCTTGCACGCGGTTTCCAGCACGAAGCGCGCCGGCGGTTTCGCGACAGTGAGATGCACGGCGTCCACCGCGTATTCGTCGGTGGCGAGCGAACGGCCGTCGAGCGCCACCGACTCGAGCTCGAGCTCCTCGGCGTCGAGCACGAGCGATGCGTTCGAATCGGCTGCCTTCGGATTGCGCGATATCGCGAGACGCGAGCGAACGCTTGCGTGATCCTCGAACAACTCGATGTCGAGATCGACGGTCTCGATCAGAAAAGCCGGCGGAGCGTAGTCCTTGAGGAGAATTGGAACGGGTGCGGGATCACGCATCGGTGGCGGGCGAGTTCGGACTGGGACGCAGGGAGTATGGCGCGCGCGGGCACGCGGCGTTTGGCTGCTATGCCTCCGGAAGCGGGATGAACTCGTCGTCCCCCGGAACCCGCGGAAAGCGCTGCTCGCGCCAGCGAAGCTTTGCTTCCTCGAGGAGCTCGCGCGAGCTCGCGACGAAGTTCCACCAGATCAGGCGCTCGCCGTCCATTTTTTCCCCGCCGACCAGCATCAGGCGGGCGCGCGTCAGCGCTTTCACTTCCACCGGCTCGCGATGTGCGATGACCGCCATGTGCTGCGGCGGGAGAGGCGTCCCGGCGACGCTCACGTCCCCCTCGAGCGCGTAGACGGCCCGCTCCTCGTGCCCGGCCTCGAGTTCGAAGGCGCGGCCCGCGTCGATTTCGACACCGACGAAGAGCGTCTGCGTGAACACCGGCGCCGGGGAGCGCTTTCCGAAGGCGTTGCCCGCGACGACGCGCAGTTCCACGCCGGGTGCGGAAATCCGCGGCAGCGTCGCCTTGGGGTGATGGCTGAACGCGGGATCGGCGAGCTCGTTCTTTTTCGGGAGCGCGACCCAGGTTTGCAGGCCCTGCAGGCGCGCCCCCGTGCGGCGCAGCTCCGGCGCGGTGCGCTCCGAATGAACGATTCCGCGGCCCGCGGT
>Ga0137443_1000116_pt1 | contig 10913 bp, 13 predicted proteins | sample EasRivERMGT300_2_FD_102324 | JGI IMG/M metagenome (GOLD analysis project Ga0137443, IMG submission 102324) | Soil microbial communities from meander-bound floodplain in the East River, Colorado, USA - East River MetaG ERMGT300_2 | ecosystem: Environmental > Terrestrial > Soil > Floodplain ... | reverse complement strand
TGAAGCCTGATTTTATCCCTACAATCACCGGGGAATTTCTTAAGCCAATGTTCAAACCGGAAGAATTAGAATTAGCACAGATCTCGAACCCGATTGAAGGCGATATGAATCTGCTTGATTCAGCAGATTTTTACAAAGGAATAATTTCTTTGTATGCCGGAAGATATACTTTGCCCGGTGGTGAAATAAATTATGCATACCCATTTGAACGTGGAATGCTGCATGGAATTTTAACCGGCGATAACCAGATTGAATACCTGGATTATTCTGATCGTGTAACCTACTCGGGGGAACTGGATTTCAATTACTCTCTTGCCAATGATAATGAAGTCATACCGGGAACTAAATTCTCTCTTGGCGGTAAGCACACAGTTAATAAATATAATTTTTTTGGATCAACAACACCTGAAAGAAAAAGAACATTGAACGCAGGTAATGCTTATCTTGGTATTCAGAATTTGTACGGAAAGAAATTTATTTTTGATTTTGAACTTGCCGGTGATTTCAATTACCTCGATACCGAAAATTTTAATGAGTCTGTTTTACTAACAAATGCATTTGGCAAGTATACTCTGGATGATATTGCATTAACGGTTAAAGCCGACTATCAGAAACAATTTCTTACAACAGACTCACTTGGAAGTCAGCGTCCAGATTATTGGTTTTTACGTCCAGCAGTCTCATTTAAGATAATTAATAAATTTATAGCCAATGCAGGATTTACTTTTTCAGGTTCAGGCAGCGAGTACATGCATAATATTTATGCTTCGCTCAGTGCGGAAATTTCGAAGAATCTTGTTATTCTTGGCGAGTATCAACCGGTTGGAGAATTTGTTACATCGGGAAGTTTACTTCGGGAAAATTTCTATTTCAATCCTCAATCTTACAGCAGCATATTTGTGAAAAAGAAAAATATGCTTAATATTACTATGGTTTATGAGTACGACAAATACTTTCAGATTGATGGAGGATTGAAGTATTTTAAAACCGGGAATTTGCCATATTATTCAAATCCCGACACATCAGGAATTTTTGAACTGGCTTCCAGTGATGCAAAATCCTTTGTTCTTTTTACAAATCTTTTATTTCACTTAGGACCTTCCGGAATTTTTTATGGAAGCTTTGAATTGTCGGATGTCGAAAATTCAGAAGGGAATAGAATTCCTTATTATCCTGCAGCTCATGGTTCGTTTGCTTATGGATATGAGTTCAGCAAAGAGATAATGGCAAAATTATCTTTAGAGTATCTTTCAAAACGATTTGTAAATATTGACAATTCAAATTCAGTAAAAAGTCTTTTTGATCTTGGTTTATTATTAGAATATAAATTCAGGAACAATTTAATGCTGAGCCTTCAACTAGAAAATATTCTAGGCACTAAAAATTATTTGTGGGAAGGATATCAGGAAAAACGTTTTGATATAACTTTGGGTGCAAGTTTATTATTTAATTAATTTAATCTGAAAGAAAATGACCAGATACGAACTCATAAATGCAATCACAAAAAAAGCAGGTGTTTCGGAAATTGAAGCAACCGCTTTCTTCGAAATCTTTATGATGAGGATATCCGGTATGATTAAGCCAAATCAGGCGGCAAGCCTGGAAGGTGTTGGTTATTTTAATACGCGTAAAGGTCTGGCTAAAAAAAATCAGGTTGCTGCAGGCACTACTGAAGAGGAAGGCGAGGATTTGGATTTAATCATATTTGCGGAAAAGCTTGAAGACATTGAGGATCTCAAAAATAATCATATGTTTATCATCCCGAAACCGGAAGCCTATGATTATAATGAAATAGATTCTCATTTCAGCTTAAGCATTAACAAACCGGTGATATCTGAACAATCTTCAGCAAATGAAAATTCTGCAACCACAAGGGAAAGTTTTCAATCACTTTATGGTAAAGAGCTTAAAAAGTATCTGGTTAATAAAGCTGATCATTTAATCAGCGCTGTTCATGTAGATGAATATAGTAGCGATAAAACTAAAGATGCAATTACTGAACTCCCTGAATCTGCAGAGCAAAACTTTTCCATTATAAGTCATGATCAGGTACAAAATATTGCAAGAGATTTGGGTGATGGTATTTCGCATCAGGTTGAGGAAGAAGATCCGAAGGTTAAAAAACTTAAGCTCTCTCAGTCTGAAGAAGAGAAACGAAGGATGGAAAGTCTGCCATGGAATTACGGAAAGAAGTTTCAGGTCAAAAAAATAGATCCCCATGATGAAGGAAAACATGATTTATCAGCTGAAGATAAAATTGCTCACGAACAATTGTACGAACGAAAACCTGAACCGTTCAGAGTTGGCAAACCCAAGGACCCGAAAAGTGATAATAAAACAGATAATAATGGGCAGGAAAGTGTTTCTAAGGAAGAATTAGAGAGTGAAATTTCAGAAATTATTGGGAATTTCCAGAGAGTAAAACCATTTCTTTCCGGTGTAAAAGATAAAATTGATTCACCAGAAACAGAAGATCAAAAAGAAAAAAAATCTTCTGAGAGAATTAAACCTTCACCAGCATTATTAAGAAGAGATCCTGCCGGGTACCTGGAAGTAAAAAGTAAATCGGAATCATTTCATCTTAAGGAACCAATTAAACCCAAAGGCAGAGAGTGGAAAAAAGAATCGGCAAGGAAAGAGAGCTACAGGGATGACTCGGAAAGTTTCTACGGTAAGCCATTAAAGAAAAATAATTCTGCGTTAATTTATTTCATTGTAGCTGGAGCGCTCATCACTCTTGGTGCAGTTTATTTATATAGTGATTGGGAAAATATTTTCAACGGTGGCGCTGATGATAATGTTGAAATGGTTTCGAGACCCCCTGATGTTAATGAGATTGAACCTGATTATTCCATCCCTGCAGATTATCCTTCTGAAAGTACAAATTCTGAAAATGGAATTTCCAATGGAAATTTAGAAAATACCGAAAACCAAAATTTAGCTGAACAAAAAGAAAGCTTAGATAAGCCAACTGACAAAGAAAAAGGTATTGAGATAAATACAGAACCAATTAAATCATTACCTGTAACCGTAAAGAAAAAAGAGGAACCGAAAATAACTGAAAAAGTTACCCCGCCGCCGCCTGTTGAGGAATCGAATGTTGCCAAAGCCGGAGATTATTATAACGTTGTGATGGGAGTATATGATAGTAATGAAATTGCAGAACAGGAAGCAGAAAAATATAATGACATAGGTTACAATGCATTCGTTCAAAGTGTTGTAATTCCAGGAAAGGGTGTAAAATACAGATTACGCGTTGGCGATTTCACATCTGAAGAGAAAGCGATTAAATTTAAAAACTTACACAGCAAATAATTCAATATATAAAGGATAGAACATGAAATTAATTGAAATGTTTCTGAAGGGCGGAGTTATTATGTGGCCCATTCTACTCTGCTCTGTCATTGGACTTGCGGTGGTTATTGACAGATTTCTTATCATCAGGCGAGTAAAAATTAATGTTCCTGCATTTATGGTCAGAGTTAGAGGATATATTAAAAATGGTGATATAAATGCAGCAATATCTTTTTGTATGCAGGAAAAATCACCCATAGGAAATATGGTCAGAAAGGGATTGAAGAAATTCAAGCTTGGACATCAAAGAGTTAAAGAAGCAGTTGAAAATGCCGGCAGAATGGAAATAAACACACTTGAAAGAGGTTTACCAATCCTGGCATCAATAGCTGGTGTAGCTCCGATGCTCGGCTTTCTTGGAACCGTAACGGGAATGATCCAGGCATTTATGACTATTGAAGATCTTGCAGGTGCAGCAAATCCCAGCGATCTTGCTGGCGGTATCTGGGAAGCACTTATTACAACTGCTTTCGGATTAATTGTCGGGATTCCGGCGTTAGCTGCTTACAATTATTTTACAAGCGCAGTTAAAAGATTTGTGAGTGATATGGAAATGGTTGCAAATGATGTGGTTGATACTGTTCAGGATGATAAAAAAGAAGAAGCAGATATCGACGATGAAATTGAAGTTGAGATGTAGGAAATCAAAATGAATTTCAATACCACAAATCAACCATTGGCTGTTTTCTCTTACGCTTCTTTAACAGATATTGTTTTACTGCTGCTTATTTTCTTTTTATTATCATCACAGTTTGTTATTCAAACAGGGGTCAAAGTCAAGCTGCCGGGATCTAAAACAGAAGAACTATCGGACCCGACACTACTTGTTGTAACGATAACTTCAGCAGGTGGAATTTATGCCGGACAGAACGAAACCGGTATCGAACAATTGCCTCAAAAGCTGACTGAATTAAAAGGGTTATCTGAAGCAAGCAGTCTTGTAATCAGGGCTGATAAAACGGTTCAGATTGACCTTGTAATAAAAGTAATTGATGCTGCCAAATCGATTGGGATTGGCAAATTTACAATTGAAACTGAAAAAGAAAAATAACAGGTGATTATTATGCCGTCTAAAAACAAACAAATTTCATATTCAGTCTCTCTCCTGTTTCACATTTTAGTTGTGATTCTGCTGCTGTTTATTAATCTGTCTTTTGATTATTCCCCATCAGAGTATGTTGAACTATCATTCGGAGTTTCAACTGAGATGGGGTCATCTGGTGCACAGGGAAATAAAATCGAAAAAATAGATGAAGTTGCAAAGCCGGAAGTAAAAAGCCAGACAGAATTTAAATCCAAAGAAGTAAAAGAAGTTGAATTGCCTCTTGCAAAAAATACTGAAGATGAAAATGTAGTTGTCCCCGCAGATAAAGAAAAAGAAATTGCAGAAGAATCGACAGAGGAAACAACAGAACTAAATAATTCAAATATTACAACTTCAGGCCAGGGTAATGAATCATTAGGTGACGGCAGCTTTGGATTTGATATTGATTGGGGTGGAAAGGGCACAAGAAAAATTTATAGTTTTGTTCTCCCTAATTATCCTGACGGAGTAAAAAAAGAAGTTAATATAAAACTGCAGTTTACAATCTTACCTGATGGAACAGTCGGAACAATAATTCCAAAGATTAAAGCCGATGCGAGATTGGAAAATGCTGCTATAAATTCTTTAAGACAGTGGCGGTTTGAGGCATTAAGCTCAAATCAAAAACAGGGCGAACAGACGGCGATTATTGTGTTTCCTTACCGTCTTCAGTAACAGATTCTTTGTAGTAAAATTTGTAGAAGAAAAATTCAATTACTGTCAGCAGTGATAATGAAAAAGTATCTCTGTCAAAGAACAATCCGAATCCCTCAGGTTCAAGTAAAATTTTTGCGAGAATTCCGGTAAGCGACCAGCCAACGGCAAATAATATTGCTATAAGCGCAATGTTTAAGAATGCAGCAGACAAACTATCTTCCTGCCATTTTTTTGTAAAAATAATTATAGCAAAAAGGAAATGGATTGCAAATATAAATGCTGAAATCATTTAAGCTTTTCTTTTATTTATCAGCGCAACTCCAAGTGCACCGCCAAGAAATCCAAATATGCTGTAAGTGAGTACGTTACTTATCGTAATCATAACAGCATACAAAAGTGAAAACCCTGACGATTTAATATCTCGTGACATACTTTCCATTAATTTGATTGACTCTTCAACCAATGCTCCGAGATTCCAGTCTCTGATAATATCTTTTGATTCAGGCAGGCTGCTGATAAAATCATTTGTCATTGTAAAGTAGGTTATGATTACGTCGAACAGGCTTGCAAATAAGGCTGCAAAAATTCCTGTGAATAAGCCAAGCATTAATGCAGTACCTATTGAAATTTTTAGATTATTCTGCGCAGTTTTTTTGTGCAGATAAACAGCAATTATTGCCGCCAGCGGAACTAATAAGCAGCAGGCAATATTTCTTAATCCAGGGATTGTAGTGAATACAGCAGCACCGAAACCACAGAGCAAAGCCGGAATATATTTATGTTTCATTGGTTTGTGTCAACCGGTTTGAACTGAAAAATTTTTCTAAAACTTCTAATATGTAAATATATAAAATTGCTCCGAATAGGATGCCGGTGATGAATGATATTTCTTTTGAATAATTATAAACTCCCAGGCTTGTTAATATTATATCAAGTAACAGGAGTATTGAGGCTGACATTAAAGGCAGCAGGTTTTGAAAATATAAATATGAAATAAAAATGACTGCTATTGAGCTAAGCAAAGAACCGAAATATATACCTGTACACCTTGCACAAACTAAAAATTTACTTCCATCAGCAACAAAACTTTTCATCTCATTTTGATGACAGACTAAAGAGTAATTATAATTCAGGAGTTTTACAGGTAATGAATATTTATGGATTTCCGGAATGAATAACTGTGAGATGATTCCTAAACACCAGAAAAGAATTAGAGCGGAAAAAATGATTCTTACTGAATAATTTTTCTTTACATTATCATTTGAATTGGATAATTGGAAGAATGATTTTCCCCAAAACAACTTAATGAGTCCTGTCAAAAATAAGAATGTTCTTTTTTGTCAGCACATATAACTTGTCATTGAATACCAGGCTGGAAATAATACCGATCGGGATTTCGTAACCCGACAGAATAATTTCATTGAGACTTAGTTCCTGTAATTTTAAATTTGAAATAAAAATTTTTTCAGACGTATTTACTGTCAGCCAATTGTATAAAATTCTAATCCCTGCGAATTCTTCATTTCCTTCGGCTTTGCCAAGGCTATTGCCGTACTGGTCGAAAATTAAAATTTTGTTTTTATCAATCACATAGATGTTGTTCAGCATAGAAACAGCAAGCTGCTTCGGATTTTCAAGTGCATAATTTCCATAATCATAGCCGCCGAAGTTCTGGATAAAGTTTCCGAATATGTCAAATTTAATTATTCTTGAATTTTCAGAATCGAGGATGAAAACATCCCCCTGGTTAGACATAACAGCACTCAACGGATACCCGAATCTCTCCTCCTCATTGTCATTATTTCTTGTGAATATGGCGAATATAAAATTGAGATTTTTATCAAACCTTTGTATCCTGTGATTATTTTTATCCACAACAAATATTTTTAGAGCATCGGCATAAATATCCACTGGCGAGTCAAAAGCACTCTGTGACCAGCCGTATCCTCCAATCTTACGGATAACATTGCCAAGCGTATCAAGTGATATCACTTCATCAGTTTCTATATCGGTAACACAGACAAATCCTGCCGGACTGATATAAAATGAAGAAGCATCTTCAAAATTTCCGATAGACGAAACGTATTCAAACTTTTGAGCAAGGATTAAAGGAGAAATAAAAATAAGTGTGATCAGAATTTTCTTGAACATCATTCGAAAGAATAATTTATTATTGATTTAATATTACTTTTTAAAAACTATAAATAAAATATATTAATTCCATCGTGATTCTGATTTTTTTTCAAGCCGGAATTTTGCCGGAAAGACAGCCAGTAAGCACCAATTGATGACGCTTATAAGGATTAAGTTCATTGCATTTCCTTACACTGATATATATATTTGGCAGGCAAAATTGTCCCGTGGTGTAATTGGCAACACGTCTGACTCTGGATCAGAAGAGTCCAGGTTCGAACCCTGGCGGGACAACCAATGATGGAAGATGGTTGATGTAAGATGTATTATAAAAGTATTTAATAATCATCTTTACACTAAATTAATCAATCTAACATGATTTCAGGCGCGTTCGTCTAGTGGCTTAGGACATCGCCCTCTCAAGGCGGGGATCGCGGGTTCTCCCAAAGGGACTCCTTCGGAGGAATCCCGCAGGAACTAATAATTTCCATTCTCAAAAAATGTTTTATACTTACATTCTGAAAAGCTTAAAAGATAAGAGCTATTATTATGGATCCACGAACAAAATTGAAAACAGAATAAAAGTTCATAACTCAGGAAAAGTAAGATATACCAAAGGTCAAATACCATATGAACTGCACTATTTTGAAACCTTTAAGACGAGGAAAGAAGCAATTACAAGAGAAAGATTTTTCAAAACAATAGATGGATATCTCTGGTTAAAATCTAAAGACATTATTTAGATGAATTTAAAATAGAATTTAGTTGATCATTGAACTTAAAAATGTATATATCTATTTTAGAAGAGATTTTTTTCAAAAATACTGGCGCGTTCGTCTAGTGGCTTAGGACATCGCCCTCTCAAGGCGGGGATCGCGGGTTCGAATCCCGCACGCGCTACACATTTAAAGTTACAACCATCGTTGATTTAAATTTACAATTTTACGAGTTCGCGGATTCTCCCTACTTGCCTATCGGCAGGCAGGGGGGACTCCTTTGGAGGAATCCCGCACGCGCTACAACGAACTCTTAAGTTGCAACAAGAAATCCAACCAGAATTATTGATTAATTCTGACCAGGTTTGAATAACTGGAAATTCTTCCAAAGAGGCCGGAGTCGGGATGAACAGGATCGGTGATCGTTATACTATCTGCAAGTATTTCTCTTCTTACCAACCCATGTGTTAAACTAACAAAATCATTTAATTCAATGTTTTTAAAACCTGGCCAATCAACTTTTATTCCGTAGCAGCTTACAAATTGACCATTGAAGTTTACATTCACAATTTTATCAACGAATCTTTCACGATACCAGGGTTGAATTAATTCTACCCATCGTTTTTTAATGGCTAGTGGATATGCTAGAACTTTTCTGTACGTTTCATATATAATTGAATCAGAAATAATTTCTGATGAAAGAGAAAAGAAATTTTGTTCAGGAGAATTGATCAAGTCTTTTAATTCTTCGAAAGTTAAATATCGATTTACATTAATTTTCGGATAAACCAGTTGTGATGAACCTGCATTCAAATATGCCACTGCTATAAAAGCTGTATCCGTATTAGAATACCAGTGATAGCTTATGTTAGCAGGAGTTGATAAATCATAAGTTTCAAATTTAATTAGATTGTTGTATAGACCTAAGGTGTCATTTATTTTAATTATTTTAACAACAGTATTGCCATAATCAAGAGTTTCTGTACCTGAAATTTGACCGGTAGTATCATAATATTCTATTGTGGTTGTAGTATTGTACTCCCATCTTGTATTTAATTTGGTTGGGTATTTTGTTCCACCCAGTGGTGGATCAATACCTTGCTCTGATTCATTGCAGCTATTAAAAACGATTAATAAAGCTAATGAGAAAAAGAGAGTATATTTCATTGTGGTTCCCTTGTTTTACAATATAAAAATAAGGCAGCACTTCAATAAGTACAATCCAATTTATTTTCTATTTTTATTTTATATTTGATTTCAAACAATATTTATCATTTATGAAACGATTCGAGAAACATATTTTTGTCTGTGAGAACAAAAGACCTGATGGTCATCCCAAAGGCTGCTGTGCAGAAAAGGGTAGCCTGGAAGTAAGAGAAATTCTTAAAAAAAGGCTGAAGGAACTTGGTTTAAATTCAACTGTTAGAGCAAATGCAGCCGGCTGTCTTGATGCTTGTGAGTTTGGAATAACAGTCCTCGTTTATCCTGAGCAAGTTTGGTACGGAAGGGTAACAATAAATGATGTTGAAGAAATCATTCAGAGTCACATCATAAATAACAATCCGGTTGAGAGATTAAAAATTAAAGATATGAAGTTTAACAAGGATGCAGTCAAAGGTAATTAAATTAAGAGCTGTAAAAGTTTTTGAATTATTAAGAAAAGAATATCCTGCAGTTCAACCGGCGCTGGAGTACAACAATTCATTTCAATTATTAATCTCAACGATACTTTCGGCTCAATGCACTGATGCAAGAGTAAATATTGTTACAAAGTCACTCTTCAAAAAATATAAAAAGCCGGAAGATTATCTTAAAGTATCCAATGAAGAGCTGGAGAAAGATATTTTCTCAACAGGTTATTACAGACAAAAAGCAAAGAACATTAAGAATACCTGCTCAATGCTGATTGAAAAATTTCATGGAAAAGTTCCTGAAGATTTTGAGTCACTTGTAAATTTACCCGGAGTCGGGAGAAAAACGGCTTCAGTTGTTGCTGGAAATGCGTTTGGTATTCCTGCAATCGCTGTTGATACACACGTGATAAGACTTTCAAACCTGCTCGGTTTTGTCGATTCGGATAATCCTGAGAAAATTGAAGAAAGATTAAAAGAAATTCTTCCCGAAACAGATTGGATAAATTCATCGCACTGGCTTGCAACTCACGGCAGGGAAGTGTGCATTGCACGAAGACCGAAATGCAGTATTTGTGTGCTTGGTAAATTATGTCCTTCTTTTAATCCTGGTAAATAAATTTTAAAATCTAAATTTATGATGGAGAATTAAAATGGCTGATGTTAACAGGGACAGGGAATTTTGTTTTTCAATTTTAACAGAGCACACCAAAAGCGAAAGTCTGATAAAGCATGCTTTGGCAGTTGAAACTTGTGTTAAAGCTTACGCTGTCAAATTTAATGAGCATGTGGAATTCTGGGGGAATGTTGCGTTACTCCATGATTTCGATTATGAAATGTATCCTGATTCATCAGGACATCCTTATAAAGGAAATGAAATTCTGAAAGAAAAAGGTTTTGAGGATGATTTCAGAAAAGCTATTATGTCGCATGCAGATTATACCGGAGTAATGAGAGAAACTTTATTGGAGAAAGTTTTGTTTGCATGTGATGAACTGGCAGGATTTATTACTGCAGTAACTTATGTTCGTCCTTCAAGAACTGTTGATGAAGTTGAAGTTAAATCAGTCCGAAAAAAGATGAAAGATAAAGCATTTGCAAGAACGGTGAGCCGGGAAGATATTATTAATGGTGCTGAAGCTTTGGGAATTCCTCTTGATGAACACATTGAGTTCTGCATAAATGCGATGAAGAATAATAAAATTAAATTAGGACTATAGTGATCAATAAGCTTGCACATAAATTTATTATAAATAATCAGATTGGAAAAGAATTTAAACTCTATAAAAATTTTAATCTGAATTTACTGTTAGTTTTTTATTCTAAATATGATTCTTA
>Ga0137443_1000115_pt1 | contig 11055 bp, 21 predicted proteins | sample EasRivERMGT300_2_FD_102324 | JGI IMG/M metagenome (GOLD analysis project Ga0137443, IMG submission 102324) | Soil microbial communities from meander-bound floodplain in the East River, Colorado, USA - East River MetaG ERMGT300_2 | ecosystem: Environmental > Terrestrial > Soil > Floodplain ... | reverse complement strand
CCCGCTCTCTCCGCCAACGATCACCCACGAGACATCCGGGAGTGCCTCGGCCAAGTTGAGAGGCTCGAGCAACGGCTCGGCACTGAGGAAGCGCACCAGGGCAGGAACTCTTCGCATGTGGGCCATGCGCGCTTCCAGCCGCTTCTGATCTTCCGTGGTAGTCCCTAACCACGCGTTGGCCGGCCAACCCTCGAGCCACGCGGGCGGTACCATCGCGAGAACGTTCTCTGGGCGCTTGGTCAGCAGCTGCCAATCGAGCGCGGGCGTATCTGCAATCAGCTGCCACAGCCGCACGCGCGGCTCGTCCAGGTCCTCACGGGCCTCGAACACGTCTGCCATGGACGAGCAAAACACTCGGAGCCGAGCGCCGTCCTTTTCAGCCGACCGGTTCCACGCGAGTGGCTCCGCCCAATGCTTGTCGCCGAAGAACCGGCGTGGCGACGTCGGTCCCCATACCTTCTGCCCGACGCGCTTGGCGAACGCTTCGGCGTAGCAGTGCTCGCAGCCGGGGGAGACGCGCTGGCAACCCCACCATGGCGAGAATGTGTGGTCCGTCCAAGCGATCTTTGAGTCCTTACCCATCAGTGCGCCCCCCCCCTTCTCTTCTCGTTGATCAGCGCTCGTTCGCCTGTACACAGCGCCCGCACCGCGTCTCTTCGTCGGGCGCCAGCTCGTCGCCACAAGCGCACCAGCGCTCCCCCTTCAGCGCCTGCGCGGGCACGGGCACGTGGTGGATTGGCATGCTGCTCACGAGGTCCTCGATCTTCTGCCTCAGCCCCGCGTTCTCCTCTGCTTGGTACACGGCGAGATGCAGCAGCATCTCGAAGAACGTCCACTCTCCGATCCGCGACATGGTCAGGTGGTTGTGAACAGTCGCGTCTGTCAGCGCGAGCGTCTGCAGCTTCTCTCGCAGCTCGAGCTCCAGGCGCATCTTCTCTTGCATCTTCGCCGCCATCACGCGCCCGTCACTGAGCGCAGCCAGTTCAGGAACACGCGCCCGCCGCCGCGGTACGTCTCACCCTTGCCCGCCACGCGCCACCGGCCAGTCGACGGATAGAAGTCAGCCGAGATGGCGCCGATGCGAAACAGTAGCGCCTCTCCTCTGTCCTCGTACGGCAAGCCGCTCGCGTCGATCAGCGCGCGGTTGGCCTTGTGCCACTTCTCGTGCAGCTCCTTGCGGTGCTCGCGCATCGCGCGGAAGTCGTCACCCATATCACTCGCCATCGCCGCCCCCGTCCTTCGCCTGGCGGTTTGCTGCGAGGGTGCGGTTCAGCTCGCGCAGCCGCGCGATCTCCGCATCGCGCGCGGCGAGCTGCGTGCTGATCTCGATCAGCCGCGCGTGCGTGTGGCTCGCTACGACCTGTCGCGCTGGCTCGGTCAGACTGCGCACCATCTCGGCCGAGATGTCCGGCACAAGTTGGAGAATCTCGCTTGCGGTCTCGCTCTCGAACCTGTGCCCACCCGCGGCGCGGGTCGCGGCGCGGGTGGCTGCGAGCTCGCGGCGGGCGGCGTTGCGCTCGTCGCGTGCCGAGTCGCGCTCGATGCGGAGCGTCTCGTGCTCGGCGAGCTGCTGTTGCAGCGCGTCGAAGCCGCTCACGTAGCCCGCGCGCTGCCCCCGCGCGTACCGCTCGATTTGTTGTTCGACCTCGGTGTACGTGTGTTTCCAAACCATCATCGGCTTCTGCGCGCAGTTGCCCCAACCGAAGTCGCGCGCGAGCGACACCAACTGTGGGGCCGTCAGCCCCCCCGTTGTCTCCTCGATCAGCGTCATGTTGACCGCGACCGCCGCGTCCCGCTCCCGCTCGCGAATGCAGATCACGTCGTAGTTGTGGTCGGCCCTCCGCTCGGCCGCTTCGGCGCGCCCGCGCAACCGGCACAGTCCGCACGGCTTGGCCGCGTCGCACTCGTACGTGGTCTCGCCCGCGTGAGCCGCCGCGCAGCCGCCGCGCTCAATCTGGTCACGCAGCGCGGCTACCACTTGCTCTGCCGCGCTGCACTCGCCTGCCGCCTTCGCCCACGCATGCGAAGCCTCGGCGTGATCATCGCGCTCCATGTCGTATTCGCGCTCGGCCGCTTCGGCGCGGGCGATGGCGGCGTCGCGCTCTTCGCGGACGCGCGCGTGCGCTTCCTCGCGGCCCCGCGACAGCGCTTTCAGATCGGTCAGCTGCGACGCTGTGGCTGCGAGCCGCTGCTTGTAGCCCTCCGCGAGCCCGGCCTGCATCGACGCACGCAGGCTCAGCACATCGCGCTCATTCTCCAGCGCTACCACCGTCTCGTCGCAACAGTCGAGCGTTGCAACGCGCGGGTTGTCGGGGCCGATCACGTGCGGCGCCACCGGCGGCACGACGGCGGGCATGGGCGCGGGCGTAGGCTTGCCGTTGCGCGCGGGCGGCAGCGTCGGCGCGGGCGCGACGGCCGTGTTGAGAGCGCGCGCGACTCGCAGCGCCCACGACGCCAGCTCGGACGCGCCATAATCGGCGGGTTGCCACGGGCACGACGGGGCGTGCGGCGTCGCGTAGAGCGCGTGAAACGCGAGGCAGTTGCATGCGAGGTCGGGAGCACCGTCGGGCGCTGGCTCGATCGGCTCGAGCAGCGTCGGCGCGATCCCCGCGCCGTCTGACGCCGGGGCGTGCACATCTTGGCATCTCTCGTCGGGCTTGGCCTGCTCCACGATCGCGTTGCAGTTGCGGCACTGGTACTGAACGCGAGGATGTTGAGCGATCAGCCTGTGCTCGTTGGTCGCTCCGCACACGGAGCAGACGCGGCGGGAGAAGAGGGCCACTGTTGCGCCAGGCATAGTTACACCCGCGCCTTCGGAACGGCTCCGCCGCTGTACTGCAGCTTCGACATCTCTTTACCCATGCGCCACGCGTTATACGCCGAGATCGACTTCGCGGCGTCAGCCACTGGGTCGCCTCGCAGCGCGCCGCGGCTCCTTGTGCTGCGCATGCGCCGATTCGATAGCAGGTAGTCGGCCAGCAGCCGCGCCTGACTGCACGGAACACCAGAGACTATCCCCGTGTTGTTGAACGCCGCGGTGAAGAACCGCGCGGCTTCCGAGCTGTTCGCGCGCAGGCACCGAAGTACTCCGGCGAGGCTGCCAGAGGTGACGCCGAGTTTGTAGTTTCCGATCCCGTACAGTTCAGAGAGCTGCTCGATGTGCTCGCAGCTATCCACCAGCTCCACCTTGTCCACCTTACTCAGGTGGCTCAGCTGGGTCTGGCTGAAGTCCGAGAATTCGAGCGCGACTGCCGCGATCAGCGCTCCGCTGTATGCGCCCCCACCGCGCACTCGCTGGATGTCTCGCACGCTGCGCGGTGCGACGGCCGTGTCGATGTACTGGATTGCCTGCGCGTCGTCGAGGCGCAGGCACAGCACGTCGCGCATCGGAACACCTGAGGCCACGCACGCAGCGAGCCGGTGTTGCCCATCGATCACTTGGCCGCTCGGATCGAAGCGCAGCGGGTCACCCAGCCACTTGAAGTTCCCATCGCTCATCGCCTTCGCGATCCTCTCCACGTGCCGCTCGCGCAACGAGCGCTGACCGGGATGAAGGCGCTGCAGCAGCTCCGCGGCTCGCTTCGGTGACACCTCCCTCTCGATCCACACCGCAGCTTGGCCGAGCTGCACCGGTGTCTCCGTCAGCGCCTCAGGCTCCGGCGCCTCAGTCCGCTTCATTTCCGCGCCGCCAACTACGCGCAGCGTCGTCGGCGCGGACCACTTCTGCGCGCGCCTCTTCTTGCTTGGTTTCCTCGACATGACCACGCTCCTTTTTCTCACCGCTCTCTTCCAGCGACGACCGTTGTAGCCCGCGCGCCTTGCTCGCGGGCACCACCCTCGATCGGCGTACTCTGTAGAAGATGTTCGCCGTGGAAGTTCGTACTACCGACCACCTGCCATCTCTCACCGCGCGCTCGCCGCGCTGCACGTCGTTCGCCAGCTGCGGGCTACCGTAGTGATGCGCACCCGGAGCGGGGTTGGGGAGCGCCCCCAGCAGAGCCTGCGCTGCCACCCGCTGAAGCTCAGCCCACTGCTGGTTCCACCTGGCGCCGAAGCGATCGTCGCTCACGGCGCCGCACACCAGCGAGCGCCCCTCGGCCGCATGCTGCGTCTCGCCGTCGAGCGCGGAGTAGGCCCACAGCATCCGCTCGTAGCTCCACCCCGCCATGCGAGCCCGCTCCGCAAGTACGTACGCGATGCCGGCGCAGTCGTCCGAGCGGAACGTCGCCTCCACGTAGCAGGCACGTGCGGTTAGGCACGAGCGCTCGGCGAAGCTAGAAGACTTCGCCGAGCGCCGTGACCCCCGATTCCGTACCGCTGTTGAGGCACCGGGGCCCCGAGCCGGTCTCGAACCGGCGACCACCCGCTTACGAGGCGGGGACTCTTCCAACTGAGCTACCGGGGCAACGACCGCGTGTGCCGTAGCGTCGGGGGTGCGTGGCCCCGACGCTACGGCTACTTCTGCGCGGTCGCTCGAGGTCACCGAGGGGGGGTTCGGCGACCGATCGTCTTTTGGTTGCGGACTGAAGGCTAGGCAGAGAACGACCACGATCAGCGGAAGAGCCGCTAGCGGCAACATGTTCTTTCTCATCCCTCTTCCTCCTGTTGGCCGCCGCAGTCGAATGCGAGCAGGTCACGTAGCGAGCGCTCCAGCGCATCCGTATACGAGTGCCGGTGTAGGTCGTGGCTGAACGCGGGGCGCCCGCCGGCGTTCCACTCCACGCCGTACTTGCGACACGCGGCGATCACCGCGTCTGCCTGCGCTTGGTCGCGCTCTCGCTCGAGGTCGGCGATTCGTTCGCCGAGCAGCCTGATGGCGTTGCGGTTGAGAATCTGCCCGCCTTCCAGTTCGGCTATTCGGGCGAGCGCGGTGAGCGCCGACTCGCACAGGTCCATCACGAGCGCGGGGCCGAATAACGTGCGACCTTTCTGCAGCGCCCTCGTCGCTTCATCGAGGTAGTGCTCAAGCTGTTTGTCGGTCAGCGGCGCCATCACATCGCCCCTGCAGCGCCGGTCGGGCCGTCGGTCAACCTGGGGCCGGTGGGGGCGGGCTGCGGGTCGCCATCCATGACAGCGCCACGGTGCGCGCCGCAGAAGCACGGCCCTGCGAACATGCGACACGCGACGGCGCGCATGCCACGGGCGTTGTAATCCATCGCGTACTTGACCAGATCTTCGAAAGCGTCGACGCGCACCGGCACGGTGTGGACGGTGACGGCGGGCTGCGGGTAGCGCAGGCGATACAGGTCTACCGCGTACTCGGCAACCGCAAGGCACTCGGCGCTAAGGTGCGGGGCCGCATTACCGCGGCCGTCGTGGGCCAAGCGCTCCGCCCGCGCGCCCCAGGCGCTAGCGTAGATGGCGGCTTCGGTTGGGTCTGTGGGAGTCGGCTTCATACTCGTCCCTTCAGGTACCGCATCCCATCTCACAGTCTGGGCTGCATGGCTCCCCGGCGATCATGCGCTGTACGGCCTCGTCCTGCGGGACGGGGAGATCGTACCGCGCGCACAGCGCGGCGAGCTTCGGGCATCCGTACTGCGGATACGGCGCAGCGTTCATCTTCTCCGCGGTCTCATCGTCCTCGAGCAGCCAAAGCCAGGCGAGCACCTTCTCGATTGTGCGGCCCGCGCTGATACCGCGGTGCCCACTCGCCTTCGGCCACCCCACCTCCGCAACGTACGCGGCCATGTGTGCCCGCGCGTCAGCAACGTTCTGAACCTCGCCCCAGCCCTCCTCCGTAGCTTCCGGCTTCAGCAGTGCTCGCGCCTGCGAGAAGGTGAGGTAGCTGATGAAGACCTCACTCTCGAACCCAAACATAGAGTTCGACTCGAGGACCCTCTTCACGATCTCCGAAGCGGTACGCACTGGCCCAGCTCCCGAATGACACAAGCGAGAAACGCGCGTTGGTGTGCGATGACCGCGCGCGCTCCCCGCTGGTGTCGTTCCGCAGTTGGGTCAGCTGAACCGGTCATCGCAGGGTAAGCCTCGCATCGCCCAGTAGCACTCTACAAGCGTCGCGCGTATGTTTCACGGCGCAATGAAGATCTTCTGTACGCAGTGCAAGAAAGAAACGCCGGCCGAGAAGCTCTCGGGCCCCGCGCCTGCGCACTACCGCCCGCGATTCGGTAAGTCGCGCGTGCTCTGGTGGAACACTTGCCTGTGCTGCAGCTCGCGCTACGAGGGCCTCGCGCCCGCGTCCGGAAGAGAAGAGACGCGCCGTCAGCGCGCGCTCGAGCGACGCCACGGCCAACAGCAGCTGTTCGAGCCCACGCAATGAGCTGGGCCAAGGCGCATATCGAGAAGCTGCGCAGCACGCGCGCTCCGGTGCAGTTCCGACCATTCGGTCGCAGCATGGAGCCGAAGATTATGTCGGGCGCGCTTGTCACCGTTGCGCCGCTAGAGAAGGGCGAGGACCCCACCACCGGCGACGTGGTGCTGTGCACTGTGCACGGCTCTGACTACCTGCACCTCGTAAAGGAGGTGCGCGACGGGCGGTTCCTCATCGGCAACAACCGGGGCGGACTGAACGGCTGGGCCAAGCGCGACAAGGTGTACGGTCGTCTCGTCGCGGTGGAGCCGTGAGGTACCAAGCCGCCACGCCGGGAGAGTGGCGCGACCAGCTCATCGCGGCCGCAGTTCGCATCCTCCAGCTCCGCGCCGAGCTGCGCCGGGCAGAGGCGGAGCTGGCGGCCTTGACAGCCCGCCGCCCCGCGCCTTAGCTTTCTGCCCGTGACCACCGCGAGCCATTGACCGCCGCGCCGAGAAGGCGCCCAGTGCGAGTCAGGAGCCCGCGAGCAGTTCGAGTACATCAAGCGCGGGTAGCTCAGCTGGGAGAGCGCCTGGAGTAATGACCCAGGAGGTCGCAGGTTCGAGCCCTGCCCCGCGCGCCGGAGGAACCATGGCCAAGCTCTACGTCGTTGTCCGAGACGATCTCCCGCCCGGGCTGCAGGCCGCGCAGGCGTGCCACGCGGTACGGCAGTTCGCATCCGAGCACCGCCACCTGGAAGAGCAGTGGTACCAGCTGTCGAAGACGCTGGTGCTGCTCTCCGTGCGCGACGAGGAGGAGCTGCGCGCCATGGCCGAGCGGCTCGAGCGCCTCGGGATCGCCGTCTCGCTGAACTTCGAGCCAGACCTGCACAACACCGCTACTGCTCTCGCTGCCCTCGGCGCGGAGGCAAAGCGCCAGCTGCGGGGGCTCCCGCTGATGCTGTCCGCCCTGCACTGATCCGCGGAAGCGCCCATGTGTCCTGTCCCTTGCTGTGCGCGGGTTTTTGGCTACGCACCAGCTCGCCGCGCGCAGCCATGGCCACGAGGGGCTTGAGCACCTCGCTCTCAGTCACGCCGAGCACGAGCCCGCACTGGCTCGTCGTCAGCCGACCGCTCGGCGTCAAGAGCAGCTTCGCGGCGAGCCTCGCCAGCATCTCCTGTGGTTTCATTGCGGCACAGTACTCCTGCCACAGTTCTACCGGGTCATCGCTACGGAACTACGTGCGCTTGTTCTGGAAGCTGCACGTCTCCGGCGTCGACCAGCAGAGCGCCCTGCGGCACTGCGTGTGCCTGCGCGACACGCATCTCGTCCATGCGCGCCCGCAGCCTGTCCTCGTACTCGGGGCCCGGCTGCGGGCCGTCGCTCTCTCCGTGAATCGTGTACCAGAGGCCGAGTTCGGGAGACCACGTTGGATTGCCTGCCCGCAGCCAGCGACGCAAAGCCATCGACCGGCGAAGCCCGTTCGCGCGGATGCGTTCGCGCACGGTGCGGCGTCGGGTCATACCAGCCGCTACCCTACCGCTCGCCCGCTGGGGGGCAAGGCGCGGCTGCCATCAGGATCGACCGCCACGTAGGCAGTCTCCCATCCCATGCACGGGTCCATTCCGTCAAGGTACAGCGTGGTCGCGTGCGCCTCGCAGTCGGTTCCGATCTTCGCATTGCAGCCGTCGCACCTAAAGCGCGTCTTTGCGGTCCCCCTCACCACTCGCAGAAACTCGCGCGGCTCGCGCGGCAACGCCTTCTCCGCTGTTGCCTCAACCGCCTTCTTCTGCCTCTCCACGCACGGACCGCACAGTATTTTCCTGCTCGCCATCTTCCCTCCGTAGTCACCGTCGCCACCACCCGAAGCTGACCGTGATGTCCTCCCCGTCGGGCCTGGGCGCGCGCCTTCTCCGGAGCTCCATCAACACGAAGTCCGACTTCGCGCTGTCGTCTCCACCGAAGTGGGGCCGGTTGCTGAGTGCCTTGAAGCGCGTGATGTCCGTCCAGCGCCAGAACTCGTAGCGCTCGTCGCCGTAGATGATCGCTGCACGGAACACGCCGCAGAGTCTCGTCGAGCATTGGAGCACGCGCTCCGCGAAAGCGATTTCCTGACCATCCTCGTAGGGCGTGTTCAGTACCGAGATGTCGAACGAGCCCGGATCGGATGCGGCTAGGAAGTCCTCCTGCCGGATCTCGGCCGGAAGCTGGTCCCGGTTCACAAGCTCCGCCAGTGTCGCGCAGTGCATCGGGTCTACCTCGTACGCAACCAGACTTTGCACCGGGATCGCCAGCTCGCGCAGTGGCCGGATGAGCGCACCGTTCCCCGCGCTCGGCTCGAGTATGCGCAGCGGTCTCGTCGCCGGCGCCACGGCCCAGCGCCACAGCTTCCGAGCAAGGTCCGGCGGAGTGAAGAACTGCGACAGGTCACGCCTTCGCTGCTCGGATTCCATTCCTGGCAAGTAGCTTTGTGCGGACAGGCTGGTACCGCCCACTGATTCGCATCTCTTCGAGCCGGGGCCGATCGCGCTCACGGTTCCCTCGCGCCGTCTGCCTCGGCAAACTCCTTCACTCCGCGCACACTGTACTCCGCGACGACGAGGCTTCCCCCGAACGAGCACAGCACGCTCCAGCGCCCGCTCTCTAACTCTGTCGCATCTCCGATGCGCTGCTCCCCGCGGCTCTCCAGCTCGCGGTCGATCGCCGCAACAACCGCGTCGCGGTAAGCCCCCTGCGTCACCGCTCCGCGGCCTTCCTAGCGTCGGCGATTCGCACCTCTACAAGGCGGCGCCCCTTGCCGACTAGGCGTTGCACATGCGCGCGAACGCTCTCCTCCCGCCCCCACCAGCACTCGCAGCCCCACACCACGTCGCCGTTGTCCAGCTGCAGCTTGGGGTTCACCATCTTCTGCACGCGACAGAGCCTTGCGAAGGTACCGCCTGCACTCGCGCCCGGAACCTCCTCGCCCACGTACACGCCGTATCCGAGGAGTTGGACCGTGTCCTCGTCCGCTCCCAGGAGCGCTCCGACGCGATCGCCGACAGTTCGCGCCGTCATCCTTCCGGAGAAGTCCGCCTCATCAGTTCGCACTGCCGTTCTCCTTCCGGTGCGAGCCGCCGCACTCACCGTGCGCGTTGGAGTCGACCCAGCGCTTCCACCACGCGCTGATCTCCGGCCCGCCAACCATCTTGCCGAAGGCTGCGTCGCGCTCGAAATGCGACCAGAACACGGACAGGTCACGGCAAAGCTTCACGGCGTGCGTAGAACACATGCCTAGCCCGAAGGCCGCCACCATCCGCACTGTACCGCTGCAGTCGGGCCCGTAGATTGAGAACTGCCCAACAAGCGCCCCGCTCGGCACGTGCACGACGGTGTACGAGGGGGCGGGCGCGCACTCCACGCCTTCCGTGTCGCGCACGTCCACCACAGCCCACACACCCAGGCGAAGAACCTCCTCCGCCTCGGCTGGCTCCGGCGTATTGATCCTGACCTTGCTCACAGCTCCAGATCCATGAGGTCTTTGATATCGTAGAACTTAGCTAGCGCCAACACCGCAGAGTAGAGCGGCGTGCCGATGCCGCGCTCGATGCGGCTCACCGTCGCCTTGCTAAAGCCAGTGTGCTCAACCACCTGGGCGATCGTGTACCCGCCGGCGAGGCGCTCGTACTGCATCCTGGCACCCAGCCTTCGCGGGGCCGCGACTTCTCCAGAGCCATCGCAGTGCGGACACTTCACTTGACGCCCGACGGTTCCACCTGCGACTCGCGGCTCTTAGACCACTGGATCTTCACGGGCTCGTGCGGCTCACCTCCGAGCCCGCTCTCCCGGCACTTGCGCTTCCACTCGGCGAGCGCCTCGGGCTCGGTAATGTTCGCCTCGACGCACGAGATGCCGACTACCGCCGCAACCACGGCCTGACCATCCTCGGTGCGGCCCACCCAAAGACGCACAGGGATGTCGTTGCAGCGCACGTGATCCGGGGTCGGCACGAGCCAGATCGCCATCAGCTTATCTGCCGCGGGGTGCTGATTCTCTTCTTCGTCGCTCATCCCCAGTGCGCCTTTCGCTCTACCAACTCAGCCAGCTTACCCAGCCCACGCACTCGCAGCCAAGCTACGACGGCCTTCCGCTCCGTCAGCTCAGCCTCCTCCATCAACGCACCGATCTCCCCCGCCTTCTCCGCGCGCTCGGCCTCGTGGTGCCACTCGTGGTGCCTGACGCACGCCGCTGCGACCTCGGCGACCGACGCCAGCATCGCCGCAGCGCGCGCGTGCTCCGGCACGAAGTTCTGCACGAGAGCAGCCTTTGCGGCTTCTACTTCCTGCCGCAACCTCTCGTGCGCCTCATCCATCGGACGGCTCCACAGGTATCGCGTTGCCGTGCTCGTCCCAGAGGTGACGGCCCTCCAGCTCGGCGCGCCGACGCAGCTCGCGGTGCACGTCGGACTCGAGCATGCGGAACCGCTGCTCGCAGGCTTCGTACGTAGCGCAGCCGTACTCGTGGCACTCACCCTCTGCGCTTCCGCAGCACGCGCGCGACTCAGCAACCGGAGCGCAGCTGCACACGTGGTGCCCGCACCTTCTGCACGCAACGTCGAAGTCGGCCGTCACGGCTTGCACCGCTGCGCGGGGCGCGCGCTCTGGTTCAGCTGACGCAGCTCCGCGGCGATCTGCTTCTGCGCTGCAGCCTGCTCGCGCAGCGCAGCCAGCACCTGGTGCTCGACTCCAAGGTCTGCGTGCGCGCGAGAATCGCAAAACTGCAGGCACAGCGCCAGCAGCATCAGTGTAGCGAACACCAATACACGGTTG
>Ga0137443_1000114_pt1 | contig 11071 bp, 17 predicted proteins | sample EasRivERMGT300_2_FD_102324 | JGI IMG/M metagenome (GOLD analysis project Ga0137443, IMG submission 102324) | Soil microbial communities from meander-bound floodplain in the East River, Colorado, USA - East River MetaG ERMGT300_2 | ecosystem: Environmental > Terrestrial > Soil > Floodplain ... | reverse complement strand
TAGGCTAGCTTATTTACGCAGACGATTAGACGATCAAACAGGTCCGCCAACGTGTTAAAGTTGGGTATGTGTGTCTCTCCCATGATCTCCTCCTAAATGACATAGTTCAGCCAGACAAAATGTTGACAGAACCGAATGAACATTAGCCGGTAAACCGTTTGACTATTTCCCATAAAGCTATTAGACCGCCTGAGGTAATCGAACTCCAAAGGAATGCCTTTGTCTTGGCGGCTCCTAAAGCTTGGTTATCTTTAGCAATCAAAGCATCTAGTTTCTCGCTCATCTTCTCAAAATTAGCGCTATCCGCTTGTGTGTGCTCTTCGAGTTTACGGGCCAGTTCAGCGTTTTGAACTAGGCCATTTTTTAGGTCTGCTGCTATAGTGGCGACAGCTTCACAGAGTTCAATTTCTTTTTCTGGGCTCATTACTTATTTCCTGTAAGGGATTTGTAGATTTGCGCGCGAGTCATAACGTCCGCTGAATAATTGTTCCCGGTTGTTCCCTTATCAAGCCCCTTCCAACTCTTTACGTTGCCGACACCGAAATTGTAAGCCGCTACAGCCGCTCGCATACGCTGTTCTTCGCTCCACTTCGGGAACTTCTCATCAATTTGCTTTTTGTTTTTAGCTAAGATCTCGGCCGATTGATTGATATGTTCCTGAGAATCTGGCTTCTTTCCTCTGCGTTTATGGAAGCGTTCATCTACCTGCATGATACCATAAGCCTGCTTCTCTTCATCGTAACCGGCCGCGTTTAAGTGTTTACCTACTCTAGATTCTCTAGATGCTATCCCGGCAAGGATCTCAACAGGGATGCCGTACTTAGTAGCCGCATGCTCGAAACGATCTTTTAAAGCCTCAATCTCTGAAAGGTCGTCTTCGATCGGATTTGGTTCAGCCGGAACTCTCATTCCGCCTTTCGCTGACGTACTGGTGATCTTGCCGGGGGCTGGTCTACCAGCCGCTCCACCTATTCGCATAGGCGCCGCAGGCGAAATGCCTACAATAGCGTCCAGCTCTTCTAGCGTGGAAGGTGCTTTACTTGGCATCGTTCTTCCAGGTAGTACCGTCTGTGGTCTGAATACTCTCTAGGTACGTCTTCATTCTCTCGATATCTTCGGCTTTGGTAGTAGTCTCGCCGCGATATGTCCACTGGCCTGTGTTCGGAGCAGACCAAGGCTTAATCGGAGCGAAAGGTTGTGGCGCTGGTGGGATGTACTGGTGCGGGTTAATTGCCGGGTCGAAGCGCCAATTCTGACTCTCTGGATCTACGGTGGCAAGCTTCTCCATGACCCTGCCTACGTCTTCGGCAGTTAGCTCTTTCCCTTCGAGTGCGCCTAGGAAGCCTCGGAGCCACATAGCAAACTTCGCCCACTCAAGAGTTTCCTGCTGGTGCGCTTGAGCGGCTTGGTTGGCCTTTACAGCGTTGTTCATAACCTGTTGTGAATACACAGCTTGTATTTCCTGCATCTTCTGTTGAAGAATCTGCTCTGTTAGCGTTGGGTAGTTTATATCCGTCGCCATCATTGGGTCGAAATCTCTAATTGGCATTGCCGTTCTCCCTTATTGATTATCCGCAAGTAGATCTCAAGAAATAGAGCTGCTTCTCGTGAAGCTCCATCCACTTAGTGATAAGATCCATAGTGCCGAAGTCTTTGTTCTCTTCAGCGGTTTTGATAGCGATTCTCATTTGCTCTACCATTCGATCCGAGTCATCGATTAGGCATTTAATCATCTGATCCCCGTTGCATGGACAAGGCTCTTCCCCTAGGAATGAGTCCCGTTTAAAAGCTTCGAGAGTCCCCTCGGGGCACCCGTCTAGCTGGCGGATGCGTTCGGCGATATCGTCAGCTTGGTCGTTAAGGGCGGTATACATCTCTCCGAACATCTCATGGAGCATCATGAAAGTTGGACCCTTGACATTCCAGTGGAAGTTCCGCGTCTTGGTAGCTAGGACGTACTCACTAGCTAAAAGCGCTTGTAGGATGGTGATGTTAGTTGTTAAAGCTGTAGGATCTAGACCGAGCATTAGATGGATACTTTCTTCTTAGCGCAGGCTTCCTGCCAGCGTTCGCAATCTTCTTTGGTAGTCATTCGCTTAACCCGAGGGTCGTTCTCGTAAGCTACTACCCCGAACCGGTTTAGATCCTCTTCTGGCACCAGCCAGTGATTCTCGTGTCCGCATTCAGGGCAGGCTCCGAATGACAGATCTTCCTTAACAATGGTCTCGAAGAAGTTGTCGGCCTCAGTGCTATCCAGTAGCTTGTTAAGGATGTTTACCCTCAACGAATCGCTAGTATTGGGGTCTACGATGAGAGCCGCTAGGATCTCAGCGTTGTCTTTCTCTAACGAATCAAAGTCTTTACCGGATTTTCTGCCCATAGTTCTATTGTATTTTAGCTTTTTTCGCGAGTAGATATCTGAGCCATTCCCCGTAGGCGTCCTCGAACGTAGGGCGGAAGTCCTCTCCTCTACCCAAGGACTCCCCGGAATGGAGGTATTGGCCAAAATGATGAACAAGTTCGGCTATTTGGGTGAGTCCAAGATCGTTGATGCTTCCTGCCTGAGCGGTGGCAACCATCTTAAACATCTCCATATAGTTAACTTTAAACCCCTTTTTCGCGTATTTAAGGGACCGTCCTAGGACATAGAACGGGTTTTCCAATAAGGCTTCCGGGTGGGCGTGCTTCAATACCCCGGCGTCTAGGTTCTTGACGGCGTCCGCATGGGCTAGCATGTGCCCTCCATCTAGAATGGCAAACTTAGCTAGATAGAAGTCAAAGTGATCCAGAACCTCAGTAAGGTTCTTGCCGAAGACAGGCTTGATTAGTTGTATCGGTATCCTACATTCGTCCAATTTGACGTTGGGAGATGCCGTATACGTGTGCTTGGCACTCTGATCTAGACAATATCGAAGGTGGCTCCAGTTGTCCTCGTTTAGGTATCCCTGGAAATCATCCCAGGTGGTGCAGTATTTCGACTCTTTCGTCACCCTGAACCCTGCATTCGTCAGACGCGAAACCATAGCATAGTAGCCACGGTCGTTGTACGTGAAGATGTCGATATCGTTAGGGTAATTGGACGGGACTATCGTATTAAAGCTTGAGTGATACTCTACTTCAAACTGGCCGTAAGACTGCCCGAAATAGTTCCAACTGAACCTATTGGACATATGCCACGCGGCATAGCCGCCGGCAATGTGTGCATCCACGGGGCCAATAAGCTGCCGAAGCCGGGGCCATGCTACTACAGGCCAACGAGTCGGAGTGATTTCGTAGGACATGTACATCTCTTAGTTAAGAGTTACGATCGGGCTTTTCTTTGCGTTAGCTTCTACTTCCATCAGACGCCGGTCTAGGTCGCCTAAGATGGCGAACATCTGCTGGAACACTGCCGGTAGCGGCATTGGAACCTGCTGTCGCTCATCGCCTACTAGCATGAACACCTTAGCGCCATCGATTAGGCGATCCCGTTCCGCGTTCGCGCGCGCGAGCAGTTCCGGCTCGATCACTTCGGTCGGTTCTACTACTTCTGGTCTTTGCGCTGGGTTCATCGTATCATCGCCCATTAGAAAATCTCCTTGTTATTCTCTACCCACTGAATGACGTGCTCAAGTCCTTCTTTCGGCGTCACCAGCGGTTTCCACCCCAAGTCTAGCATAAGCGGACGAATATCGCTAGTGTAGACCCGCTGATCGCTCGGCCGCCAGTCCTGAAAGTACACTTCGAGGTCTGTTTGCAATTTCGCGTGCAGAAAATCTAGACACTCTCTCAGAGATAGCGTATTGTTCGGACCTCCACCAATGTTCCACACACCGTGGTCCGGCGTGGAGAAGTCAGGCTTAGGATTGACAAACGCATCGTAGGCGCGTACTACATCTTCAACATAAAGCATATCACGAACTTGATCGCCATCACCGTAAATTGTAATAGGCCATTTCTTAAGAGCTGCTATGACAAACCACGTCGCCCATCCTTGTTCCTCGAATCCGAACTGATTAGGTCCGTAGATGCACGACATACGGAAACAGGCGGTCGGGATGCCGTAGGTGTAGTGATACTCCTGCATTAGGAGATCGCCTACATACTTGCTCGTGCCATATGGCGTTCGAGCGCCACCGAAGTTGTCCGGGTGCTTTAGCTCCCCGTCCTTAGGGAAACCGAAGCGGTGCCAATCGGCGTCTCGCCATTCCCACTTATTACTGTGCGAACTCTTGTCCCAGCCGGCGTGAAGAGGATAGGTCTTGTTCGTGCTTGCGTAGACGACTCGGCCCTTGCCGGTCTTGCGCACGTACTCAAGCACGTTGAACGTACCAATAGCGTTCACCTCGAAGTCTCGGCGAGGGTCGGCTATAGAGGTAGGGACGCCGCACTGACCGGCAAGGTGGATGATGATGTCAAAGCCGTCCTGAGGTAGGTTGTCCCAGGTAGCTTGCTCAGAGATGTCTCGCTCGATTAAGGTGACCCCCATGGCAAGTAGTTCCTTGTAGTTGAACCTAGCTCTGGTCTCGTTAACTACATGCCCTAGAAGCTTGGAACGCTCTAGGTTATCGATTCCCCATACCTCGTCCCCCAGGTTGACATAGAACTTGCAAGTATTGAACCCGATAAGACCACATGCCCCTGTTACTAGAACCTTCATTTTGCCTTCTCCAACACAATCATACTCGGATAGAATGATATACAGTGCTTATCTGTGATAGCTCCCTTCTTGGCAAACTCCTCTGCCTTCAAGAGATTCTCCTTTACATGATGAAAAATACGATCGCTAGCGTTCCCTCGTTTGCCCCAAAGCGGAAACACATCTTCAATAAAGTACATACCGCCCGGATTTAGATGTGGCCACAGTGCCGTGAAGGAAGCTAGTTGAGGCTCAAACAGATGGCAAGCATCATCTATGATAACATCAAACGGACCAAACGTATCGATCAAATCCTTTAAACGAACCGGGTCGTCTTGACTGCCTTGTAGCAATTCTATTCGAGTATAATCTTCAATTTGTAGATCTACCAATTGCACATCATAGCCGATTATACGCGCATTGGGCAAGTAGTCGCGCAATGCTTGTAGAGCCCCGCCTCTCGCAATGCCTATTTCTACTACCGTAAGAGGATCGTTCTTACGTCCGTCAAGATGTTTCGGGTAGATATCTTTAGCGTAAGTATGCGAATACGGGTACTTATCTCTAGTCTTTACGGAGTTGTACTTTCTATGCAATTCAAATAATGTGCTCATTATGACCTCTTATGTTCATAAACTTTCTTATATTGAAACCGTAGTATGTTACTGTTGTTTAGTAACGGATTAGCTTTCTTTGCTCCAAATAATTGAAGGTTTACGCCCTGTTGTTGTTCTGTTCTATGGACCCCCACACCCAATGGGCCAGTTTTAACGCCTGGTTCATTCAAGGATTCCATATATTCTGTTATTATGATACCATCTATAACCGATTTACAAAATCCCTGCATTCGGACTTTGTAATCAAAGTGGTTATCAAAAAATCCGTATCCGCCCGAACGCGAGCCGGTAAAGTCTTCGTCAAACCCACCTACAGTCGTGAAAATATTCTTGTGGAGTAGATTGGCACACGGCAAGTATCTGGTTAAGCGCTTTCTATCTGGGTTATCAGTGATACGATTTCGTCTAAATTTATACATATAGTTAGGAAGAGGATCAGCGGTCATCAATTTGTCCATCATATTAGGCTCTAATACACAATCTGAGTCTAGGTGAAAGATAAAATCTGTTTTCGCTTCAACAGATCCTACATTCAAAGCGCCAGGCGTGTTGTATTTTAGATTTTCGGTAATTCTAAAGACTGTCAAATTGAAATCACATACGCGTCCCGGCAATAGATCGTGTATTGGAGGTGTTCCATAATCATCGACAACGATAATATGGAGTTTATCTTTAATTTTTTCGGGATATTTACTCCAGTAATTATCGAATAAAGTATTAAACCGTTTAATCTCGCCAAAAAACGGGTGTACAATTGTTAATCCGCATTCATATAAAGTCTTATCTCCGCCTAATGGGAGCTGTTTTAGTGTGATTTCTTTATTATTTGCCATGCATTATCCTATCAAAAAGCTGTAGCGCTTCGTCAATTTCCCCTTTTAGATCCGAGTTAGCTAATTTGTCCTTGAGATTCATCAGGCGGCAATACAACGCTAACAGTGTGTTGTCCGAAGATAACAATACCTGTTCCTGTATCGTGGGCGATAGGCCGGGGTAGCAATAGTTTTGGTCGTTTGATTCCATTCCAAACCTCGTGAAGTCCTTTGAATTTTCTAGGAAAATTGACATCATCCATGATTAGTATGCCGTCATATCCTATGGCATTTAGTCGATTTAAAAAACGAGCCTCATCGTAGCCATTGTGGCTGATATCTAGCGATATGATAGGAGAACGCTTAAGAATATCATCTGACAGGTCTTCTGCTGTCCCGTGTATAAAGTCTATACCACCTTTCTGCAAGAAGGGACGAATATCAATATTCTTGTAAATAGGTGTGATATCACATGCAGTTACCTTGTTGGCTGGATTATCGGCCAGACAAAATGCACTAGTACCGCCACGAGCACCTACATCCAAAATATGAATGCCGGTGAACTGCCAGCCTAGCCAAGTCAACATAGCGTATTGTTTCTCGTGTTTCTCGTAGATGCGATCTCGTTCTCTATGATCTCGTGCGCCGGTCACAAACAATCTAGGAATTATAGCTTCCATGGATGTTTTCTTAATAGCTTCTATATCAAATACTATATTCATGGTTGTTCAACTCTCCACGTAGATATAGGTTTCCCCTCTCTAGCCGATGCCGGAAGCCACCGAAGTGCTTGAGGATTCGTCTGTAGGTACGGTGGAAGCCAACTTAGGTCATCAAGAGGCATGACAGACTTCTTAATTTCTAGTTTCTGATTAACGAAAGGCAGTATACCATCAGCAAGCATCTTCTCGCATTCCTCTGGTGAAGGCACATTCTCCCATCCATTATATCGAACGCTCTGCGCGAGGCCGACGCCTTTCATCCAAATACCGAATCCGGTAGGGTGGCAAGTTGTAAAGTGCCAACCTACATCTGTATTAGTGGCCGATCGCTTGGTGCCTCGTTGTCGGACATGGGTGCTCATTTTAGAATTAGTGATTCGCCAGAAATCTTGCCGTTTAGCCACGGCATCGGCGAAATAGAAGAAGATACGAACCATGGGCGAGATGTAACACATGTCCTGTTCCATGAGGTCATGGATTACCGGCCACTTCTGCTCGGCCCAAATTTCATCGGTATCCGTATTGCAGATGTAGTCGAACCCTACTTTATACTTCTCAAAAATGTATCGTTGTTGACGTTCTCTGTTGTTTCGACGCTCATCGAACCACTTCTTATGCTCGGCCTCTGAATAGTTACCAGGTATAGGTACAAACAAAGACTTAGGTATAACCTCGGACTCTACTCCATACTTTTCAAAACGTTTCTTATTTTCTTGGAAGTATAGAGGTTTTGACATACCAGAATAGGTTACTTCGGACTCTATGACAATAATCCTGTCCATGAACTTTGAATGTTCCGCTATGTGAGCCTCAAGCAGATCTAATTCATGTAAAAAGTTGATAACCTCTACGGTTTTAGGATTCTTCATTTTAAAGCAATACCCCAACAATCAGAAAACTTATTCGGCTCTATTATAGACACATACGTATTTATAGTTTTTAGTTTAGCATACTTAAACAGGGCTTGCCATCCCTCAGGAAGGAAACGCCAGCGGTCCGGCTTATGATGATCTGGCCAATCTCTAGGGGCGGTACCTATAAAGAAACCACCCGGTTTAAGCACCCGAGCACACTCTTGTATAAGCTGAAACGGGTTCTCTGCGTGTTCAAAGCAAGAACCGGTAATAACCGTATCGAAGGATGCATCGGCAAAAGGTAGTACATCTGTACACACTACATCAACATTAGGCCCTTCTACAATGTCGGTGCCTACGTAGTCAGTGCAGAGTTCTCTAAAAGTAGGATGATTAAGTTTTACCTGTAGGCTGCCTATATCCAGTATCTTACCTTTGCCGCACAAGGCTAATAGTTTTTTCATCTCTTCAAAGGCTTCTACGTGCATGGGAACTCACTTAATTCAGTAACAGGTACTTTAACTGCACTGAAATTCCTAACCTTCTCAAATGCGTGGTTCTTAATGTTGTCTCCATGGTCTACCTGCGCCCACCCTATCTCAGGCACTAGGTTGAACGGAATCTTTGTTCTGTCCGCCACGTTATGGGCGATATGAAAGACAGTTTTCAAAGGAGCTGCATATTCTACATACGATAAGAATGGGTTGACATTGTACTTTCGTAGCGCTGCATAGCCGTCTTTGATAATGTACCCGTATTCAAAGCTAATCCATTGCTCTTTTTCAAAAACTTTTTGCTTCAATTTTTCTACGAACGTGCTAGCGAGCATATCATCAGAGTCTAATCGGGTCGAGCATACCCATTGATTCACATATTTGGCAGCCAGAAGAGGCCCAACTTCCGGTTGAGCCTCACTCCACGGTGCATCTATATCTAGAATTCGGCCAAATCTACGCAGTTTCTCAATATGATCCTCAGTAAGACCTGGAAAAGACCTGTTTATCAAGAACCACCAATCAAAATCCTGACAAGTCTGGGCAACAACCGATGGAACACAGTATTTTTGCAGCAAATTCATGCGATAATCGACCCACCCAGGCTTTTCAAATCGCCTTCGTGGGTTATCCTCTGCGAAGCGTAACGCAAATCTAGTGATTAGTAGATGCTTCATCTTCTTTTAATAGCTCGGCGAAGAACGCTAAGCGTTCCACGTCCACACCGTTCCACCAATGCATAATAATTTCTCGATCGTGAAAGAAAGAAAGTGGGCGGCCTTCCTTAATAGCCTGTATAACGCCATATCTGCCTTTGAATTTGGTAGTTCGCGAGCAATCGATAGCCGTCATACGTAGGCTTTCTGCTGCTTCATGCAAGTGAGGCTGAGTAGCACCCCAAGGTGTATACCACTTCATAGGAGCGTAACCGAAAGCTGCCTCGAACCACTCCATAGCTTGAGTCAAATCTTCGATTACTTCCTGTTTGGAAAGCTTTCCGTAGTCAATATGGACTTTTCCGTGGAGTTGAGGGCGCATTCGAAGAGCTTTGGTCTCCTCTTGAATGTATTCTACGGCTTCCGGGAATGCCTGAATCTCATCGGTTACAATAGCCGGAACATGAATCAGGCGTGACGAAAGCTGTGTTAGCTCATGCACCCGCTTGAAGCGTTGGAATGAATTGTCGTATTGAGCTGTTGAACTCAATAGAACGTCATCGTTTCGTATGACGATACTATTAGGCAAGGTGGCTTCTGTCCTGTCCGCATTTAGGGCAGTTGTTTCCAGGATCAGCTTTCTTGTACCCCACGGCTCTCAAGCTTCCAACGCCAGTCTTTGTTACCTTAACCTCTACAAAACCGGCTCTGTACATATACTGCGCCAGCGTGATAACAGTGAAAACTGATTGTCTCTTGCCGTTAGACAAAGGACCTAGTTGAGGCTGCTTATTGGTAGAGGGGAATTCAGCATCCCTACAGACAATAGCAAGGACCCCTCCTCCAAATTTCAACGCTCTATACCACTCGTTTAGCACTTTGAGTGGATTCGGAAATGCATCGAGATAGTTCGTTACAATGAAATCTATCTTACCGGGTTCGGAGAAAGTTAGCTCATCGCCTTCATTAAAGTGGTCTGTACCTATTTGGCGCTCGTGTCCGTCCACACCCATTGCTTGTTCAATATCGCCACACAAGAAATCCCCGCACGCAATGTCTAGCCCTTTGCCTTTACAGAATTGATCTAGCCAGCGGCGGTCATCTTCAGCCGATTTAGCTATAGGATCATTTGGATTAAGCTTGTCAATGAAACTCTTCTTGACTCCTTCTACACGGGACTTGATAGACTCCACTCGCCTATCCAAACGCCACTTCATATAGTCTCTATAATCGCTAAATTTTGGCCGTTCCGCCATTAGTTTCTCCCCCATTTCTCTTTTATGAACTTAACCCAGCCCTCTCTATTTAGAGGAAACTGATCTCTTTTTACATTCCAAATACCGTTAAAGAACGGTACATGCTGTTTACACTCTTCGACAGACCCGATCTTCCACTTATGTTTCGGATGAAGAGACCCTGGCCCTCTGGAGTACTTAGTGTACCAATGTGACGGTCCTCTATATCCCCAATGAGCCAATAGAGGAGCATCTGATGCGCACCGTATGCCGTCTTCTTGAAGATAGGCACCCAATCCTCTAGGCCAGGGACGACCATCGTTCTCAAATTGTACGCCCGGTAAAGGTCGAAACGTATAGTGGGAGAGAACTTCCATCCAATGTCCATTCGACATTTTCTGGTCTATGGGTAATTCCCAATTGGGATAACACTTATCTTCAGTTTCCCACATATCCGGATCAGTAGCGTTTATAAGATGCCAAGACATGGCGGCGTTGCCATTGTTGTACTTAGCCCAGCACGCGCGTATATCCGTGTCTAGAATAGTGATATCGGACTCTATAACCTGGACCAGTGTGTTCTCAGGTTTAAACTTCGAACGAATAAAGTCGAGAAGAGCTTTCTTCTTTTCCATCTTAGGCTTTGCTTCTAAGATATACAACACCTTAGGATGATCTTTGAAAGACTGCATGACGGCTAACGAATTGTCGGTTGAACCGTCATCCGCCATCACTAGGTAATCTACTACCTCTAAGGCTTTAGGAATAGTGAACGGGAGAAGGTCTCCCTCGTTCTTATTCCACATCATTCCTACTATCTTATCCATTTATCTTTTCGTAGTTCTCTAGTGCTTTAACCACTGATTTAACGATCTCGCTGCGCTCTACTTCTTTTGCTGTGAAGTGAACTGTGCCTACGTCTTCGATCTTTGACAGTGCCTCTATTATAGCCTTTAATCCCGAATTAGGCAAATCGCTCTGCCCAGGGTCGCCATTGATTACACACTTACTATTGTGCCCTAGGCGGGTTACCGCCATCTTTAGTTGCTCGTATGTACAGTTC
>Ga0137443_1000113_pt1 | contig 11125 bp, 9 predicted proteins | sample EasRivERMGT300_2_FD_102324 | JGI IMG/M metagenome (GOLD analysis project Ga0137443, IMG submission 102324) | Soil microbial communities from meander-bound floodplain in the East River, Colorado, USA - East River MetaG ERMGT300_2 | ecosystem: Environmental > Terrestrial > Soil > Floodplain ... | reverse complement strand
TTGGCGCTTGACGGCTTCCAGGTCCGCCTTGACGCGCTCGAGTTCGGCCTTGAGCACCGCGACATCGCCCGGCGCCTCCTGGGGCGCCTGTGCCCAGGCCGCCGAGGCCAGGGCGAGGATCATCAACGCCCGAAGTAACACTCGTCGCACGGTTCGCCTCCGTGATCCCGATGCTTCTCCAAACGGCAGTGTGTTACTGGCAGATGCTGTTCACGCAGACGCCCGACGCGCAGTCCCAAAAACCGTAACAGTGCTGACCTCGTCCGCATTTGGCCGCACAGGATCCGCCACAGTCGACATCGCCCTCGTCGCCGGTCTGCTGGCCATCGAAGCAGTGCGGGGCGCAACAGCCGTCGAAGCCGCAGATATAGCCCGGGCCGCAGGTGTTGGCCATGCAGTCGCCGTACTGGCAGACAAGCTGGCAGTCCGGGTCCAGCGAATCGGCGAGGCCGTCGCCGTCATCGTCCAGGCCGTTGTCGCAGATCTCCACGCCACCCGCGACCGGAGCGCATGACACGTTTAGTGCAAGCGAAGCCGTACTGCCGGAGGTAAGGTCGACCGGCGGCAGCGAGTTGATCTGCATGCAGTTCGCCGCGATTCCGTTGACCTCCAGATCGTATTCGCCGGTGGTGAGTCCGAAGAAGCGCACGTTGCCGTTGGCGGGCACACTGGCGGACGCCGCAAGCATTCGGCCTCCCGTTATTCGCATCCAAAGCATGACGCCGTAGCCGTCCGCATCGAGATTGACCCCAGTGGTCACCGTGTTCAGCTGAATGGTGGGTCCCGATCCGCAGGTGACAGCGAAGGCGACCTCGGTCGTGGCGCCGCCGGCCACGCTAACCGTGCGGGGATTGGCGCCTTCTACCGAGCAGTTCGAGGCTACACCGTAGAGTGTGAGAGTGTGCGGTCCGCCCGCAACTCCGGTCAGGGTGACAGCGGCGCTGGTGCCGATCGCCTGGCCCGCTACCTGGTCCAGCGCCAAAAGATAGCCGTTCACGTCGAGATCGAAGCCGGACGTCGCGGTCGAGATGTGGATGCTTCCGGGCTGCTCCGGAGGCGCCAATGTCGTCGCGCAGGCGGGTTTCGAAAAGTCTGAGTACCTCGTCCGGCCACCCGATTTCGTAAGCGCGCGGACCTTGTAGCAGTACTGGGTCGATGGATTGAGAGCGGAGTTGCCCAAGGCAGTGACGCCGGCGGCCGCATTCGCGACCAGCGTGAACAGCCCGCTCGGTCCATCTGCAGAACGATAGATTTCGAAGCCCGCTTCGTTGGTCGAGTTGTCCTTCCAGTACACGTCAATCCGGCTCTCGGACACGGCGACAGCGTTCGTGTTCGACGGCGCCGTCAGTTGCGACGCGGCGTAGAGTTCTACCGGCTGGGTGATCAGGGCAATGAGCCAGACCGCAGCTGAAAGAATCGAGCTCGACATCCGCTGGTAGCTCATATCATTCTCTCCCTTCATGTCGACGCAACCGCCCGCGTACCACCGTTTTCGGATACCGGGACTGCATTGGTGTTCGATGGCGCCGCCACCTCCCGCGCGGCGAATGCCGCGGCCGGCTGCGTGATGCAGAGCCCGCCAACGTAGACGAACAGAAGCTTGCAGTTCATGACGGTCCTTCCCTGCCGGCATCGGCATCGGCGGAATCTTCACCGGTGTCGTCGCCGCTAGTCTTTGCCTTTCAGCTTGGTACGCGTCGTCATGTAGAGATCGTTCCCTCCACATTCGCCGCGGTTCGACGCGAAGTAGAGGGTCTGGCCGTCAGGCGAAATGTACGGATTGATCTCGTTGGAAGGCGTATTGACCACCGGGCCAAGGATTACTGGCGTTTCCCAGTTCTCGTTCACGCTCCTTCGCGTGGCGACCCAGAGGTCGGAGCTGGGAACGCCCGTGGGCCCGAGTGTCGAGCCGGTCCGGTTGGAGAAGAAGATCATCTCGAGGCCGTCGAAGCGGATCGACGGGCGCTGGTCCGCCTGTGGGCTGTTGAGCTCGGCGACGAGCTGCTTGTTGCCGAACGTGCCGTCGGGTTGCAGCTCGGCGACCCATATGTCGCTCGTCGCCAGCGCTGGCCCGCTGCCGAAGAAAAGGAGCGGCCTGCCGCCCTCTTCATTTTCGAAGTAGATCGCGCCCGCGTCGAATCCAACAGTATTCACGCCTGGGCCAAGATTGAACGGCGTTTCCCACGCGAAGTCGTCGTGGACGTGCGCGCGGTAAGAGGCATACAGGTCCACGTCGCCGAGGCTGCCGGCACGATTGCTGTTGAAGAACATCCAATGCTCGTCGCGGGACAGGCTTGGAATGTTGTCGGTTCCAGGCGAGTTCACGGTGGGTCCCAGGTTGCGCGGCATGCCCCACGGGCCGTCGGCCGACGGGCGCTGGGCAACGTACACGTCGAACCCGCCAGAGGCATCCGGAGAGGCGCGATTGGATCCGAAGTAAAGACCGCGACCGTCCTTGGAGATGGCGGGTCCTTGATCATCCGAAGCGGAGTTGATGGTTCCGCAGCCCAAGTTCACCACAGGTCCCCAGTCGGAGTATTTGCGCTCGGCGATGGCTGGGCTGCAAAGCAACGCAGCGACGACGAGGAATGCACCTGTCTGTGCGTACGCGGTCATCGTGGCCTCTCAGGTTGTGCGCTCCTTTAAGCAACGCCGATGCCAGATACGATCGTGTGAAGAAACAGCGAGTTAATCGCGGCGTGCTTCGCCTCGGCTGGTGGTGGTGGTGGTGGTGGAGACGCAAGAGTGGTATAGCGGCTCCGTGATCCCACTTTGCGAGGTGCTTGGTGAAAGCCCCGGGCTGAAAGCGGTCCGGGAGCAGATTCGCCACATGCTCGAGCGTCGCTCGACGAGCCGGCGCCTGCCACCGATCCTCATCCAAGGGGAAACGGGGACCGGGAAGGGTCTCGTTGCGCATGCCATCCATCGCGCCGGCCCGCGATCCTCCGGGCCCTTCGTGCATGTCAACTGCGCTGCGATTCCCGAGAACCTGCTCGAAGCAGAGCTCTTTGGCTTCGAGCGCGGAGCGTTCACGGATGCAAAGCAGGCCAAGCCCGGGCTGTTCCAAGCGGCGGACCAGGGAACGCTGTTCCTCGACGAAGTGGGTCTCTTGCCGGAAGGGCTGCAAGGTAAGCTCCTCAGCGCGGTCGAGGAGCAGGTGGTGCGCCGGCTGGGAAGCACGCGCGCCGACCCGGTCGATGCTTGGATCCTCGCCGCTCACAGCGAGGACCTCAAGATCGCCGTGCGCGCGCGTCGCTTCCGCGAGGACCTGTATCACCGGCTCGCCTTATTGACGGTCTTGCTGCCGCCGCTGAGGGAACGCGGCCGCAACGACATCCTCCTCTTGGCGGAACATTTCATGGCGCGCGCCTGCGCCGACTACGGCTTGCCGCCAAGAGCGCTGGCACCGGAAGCGCGTGCGGCCCTTGCCGCCTACCCGTGGCCCGGCAATGTCCGTGAGCTCGCCAACGTTATCGAGCGCGTGGCGCTGCTCTCCGACCAATCGCTGGTAACGGCCGAGGTGCTCGCCCTGCCGCGGGGCATGCCCGCGGACGTCACGGTGAAGCACCCGGGGGAGGGCGTAGAGCCCGAGCAACTCCACGCAGCGCTGCGGCAGACCGAATGGAACATCTCGCGCGCGGCGGCGTGGCTGGGAATTTCGCGGAACACTCTGCGCTATCGGATGGAGAAGCACGGTCTTGGTCCGGATGGCGCCACAGCGCTTCAGCGCCCGGCCGAGCGACTCGACATTCCGGCGGCACCGACGCAGGCGGCCATCCGGCCGACTGCGGCCGAGCCCGCGGTCGTACAGTGGGAGCGCCGGCGCCTAGCGGTGCTCCGCCTTGTCCTCACGGCGCCTGACGAGGAGTTGCTGTCCGACACCAGCCAGGCGCTCGAGGAGGCGATCGAGAAAATCTGGGTCTTCGGCGGGCGCGTCGAGGAGCTGAGTCCTGCGGCCATCGTGGCGAGCTTTGGCATCGAGGCGCTCGAAGACGCTGCTCAGCGCGCAGCGCTTGCGGCGAAGTCGATTCTGAGGACCACGCAACGCAGCCGCGGTGCGAGTGGCGCACCCGTGTCGGGCAAGCTGGGGATCCACGTGGCCCCCTTACTCATCGGCAAGGTCGGAGCTATCGCCCAGATCGATCTGCAAGGCAAGCGCGAGGCGTGGGCCGTTCTTGACTCGCTGACCGAAGGCGCGGAGGCGCATGCAATCATGGTTAGCAGCGCCGCCGCCCCGTTTCTCGAGCGCCGCTTCGAGCTCCTTCCGACCGGCGCCGACAAGCCGCGGCCGCAGGAGATATACAGGTTATCCGGGCGCGAGCGCGCGGGGTCTTCGGATCGCGTCGCCGGTTTCGTCGGGCGACAGCAGGAAATCGAGCTCGTGCGCGGCCGCTACGAGTCCGCATCGCGAGGCCTTGGGCAGGTCGTCGGCGTGGTCGGCGAGCCGGGCATCGGCAAGTCACGCTTGCTGCGCGAGTTCCGGCAGGGACTCGCCGGCCAGCGCGTCACTTACCTGGAAGGGCGGTGCGTCTCATACGGCAGAACTATTCCTTATCTCCCGATGCTGGACGTGCTTCGGTCGAACTGCGGCATCACTGATGCCGACAGCCCGAAGGTCATCGCCGAAAAGGCAGGCGCGGCCCTCGGCGGGCTCGGCATGACGCCCTCGGAAGGCTTGCCATACCTGCTGCACCTGCTCGGCCTCGAGGAAGGAAGCCGGGCGCTGGCCGGCCTGGAGCCCGGCGTGATCAAGACGCGTCTGCTGGAATTCCTCCGGCAGATGACGCTGCGGTTGAGCGAGCGGGATCCCCTGATCATCGCGGTCGAGGATTTGCATTGGACCGACAAGTCCTCGGAGGATTACTTCGCGTCGCTGGTGGATGCGGTGGCGGGGGCGCGCGTCCTCCTTATTTTTAGCTATCGCCCCGGATACCGCCCGCCATGGATCGGCAAGTCCTATGCCACGCAGATTGCGCTGCAGCCGCTCGCGCCCCGCGAAAGCGAGAGCATCGTGCGCGCAGTGCTAGGGAGGGATCGGGCGCCCGCGAGCCTCGTCGAAGTCATCCTGGCAAAGGGCGCGGGAAATCCTTTCTTCCTCGAGGAGCTGGCGCGGACCGTGCACGAGCATGATTCACCAGTGCCCAGCGTGCCAGATACAGTACAGGAGGCGATCGCGGCGCGCATCAACCTGCTCGAGCCGCAAGCGAAGCGCCTTCTTCAGGCCGCGGCGGTCATCGGCCCGGAAGTTCCCGCGATGCTGCTTGGCCCCATTGCGGATCTCCCAGAAGAGGACGTTCGGCGCGAGCTCCTGGAACTACAGGCGGCTGAGATCTTCCATGAGAAAGCTGGTGCTCCCGAGCCCGCGTACTCCTTCAAGCACGCGCTGATCCAGGACGCGGTCTGTGAAGCCCTGCTTGAGGAGCAGCGCCGTGCGCTCCACGCGCGCACCGTCGGGGCGATCGAGCGGCTCTGGGCCGGTCGCCTCGGCGAGCAAGTCGAACATCTGGCCCACCACGCGTTCCACGGAGGGGCGTGGGGCAAGGCCGTCGCCTATTTCCGCCAGGCCGGCGCGAAGGCCGCCGGGCGCTCCGCCCACCGGGAGGCAGCAGCCTGCTACGAGCAAGCGCTGGCGGCGCTCGAGCGCCTTCCCGAGAGCCGCGAGCGGATGGAACAGGCCATCGATCTTCGCTTTGACCTGCGAACGTCCTTGCTCCTGCTCGGAGAAATCGAGCGGGGCCTCGACCACCTGCGGCAGGCTCAAGCACTCGCTGAGGCGCTCGGCGATCACCGGCGACTGGGGTGGGTTTCGTTCTACCTGATGGCATACCTCCGTTTCACCGGCCAAGAGACCCGCGCCTTGGAGGCCGGTCAGCGCGCCCTCGCCATCGGGGAGAAACTCGGAGACTCCGCTCTCCATGTCGCGACGGTTACCCAGCTGGGCATCGTCTACGGCACCCTCGGAGACTACCGCCGGGCCACCGACATTCTCCGGCGGAATGTGCAGTCCCTCACGGGCCCTCGCGCCCGCGAAAAGTTCGGTCTGGCGGCGGTCGCCAGCGTGCAGTCCGGCGGATACCTGGCCTGGTATCTTGCCGAGCTGGGCGAGTTCACCGAGGCGCTGGCGCGGGCGGAAGTAGGGCTCAAGATCGCCGAGTCCGTGGATGATCTGTACACGCTCGCTTCGGCGTGCACCATGGCCGGCCTGCCCGCCTTGCTGAAAGGGACGCCGGAGCAGGCTATCCCCGTAGTGGAACGCGGGCTTGACATCTGCCGCTCCATGTACTTCCGGCACTTGTTTCCCTCGGCCGCCTCATGTCTGGGCGGCTTGTACGCGTTCGCAGGGCGCTCCGGCGAGGCGATCCCGCTTCTGGAGGAAGCCGTGGAGGCCGCCGCTTCCATCAAACGGAAGGACCGCTGTTCGATATTCCTCGCCCGCCTGGGCGAGGCGCACCTCGAAGCCGGTCGCCCGGACCGCGCGACCGAGTCGGCCACGCGTGCGCTGGAACTGGCCCGCGAGCAAAGGGAGCGAGGGCACGAGGCCTACGCGCTTCGCCTCCTCGCCGAGATCGCCTCACAAGCCGCCATCCCCGAGGTGGAGAAGGCCGAGGCTCTCTACTGCCAAGCTTTTGCGTTGGCCGGGGAGCTCGGGATGCGTCCCCTCGTCGCCCACTGCCACCTGGGCCTCGGCAAGCTCTACGGGTGTACGGGCAAGCGCCAGCAAACGCTAGAAAACCTCACGAGCGCGACAACGCTGTACCGCGACATGGACATGCGGTTCTGGCTGGCGCAGGCGGAGGTGCGGAGCTGAAGTCGCTAGGCTGAGCGCCTCTCCCTGTCGTCTCGATTCGAAGCTCCATACCTCGCAAGCAGCGCAATCGTTGGACAAGAGTTCAAAAGGTCACGATAGCCAATAAAAAACCCCGACACTCTCTCGAGCCAGGGGTTTTCGTTTGCAGATGGCCTGAAAGGCTTTGGGCTGAGATCGCGCCAAGCGCGCCTCATAACCGATCGCGATGCTCACGGTCATGGGGTCAAGCCGCACGGGCAATAAAGTTGCCGAGGAAATGATCGATCCAGGTGGGATAGTCGGAATTCATGCAGTCGTCGCGGAGTAATGGGTACAGGCGTATGCTATGCGGGCCGTTCAAGATAGGGCGAGGATGTCATGAGACGACCGCTCGCGGCTGCACTGGGTGTCGCGGGTGCAGTCCTGCTCGTCGCGGCATCCGGTCATGGACAGGATTACCCGGCGAAACCGGTACGCATCATTGCCGGTGCGGCGGGCGCCACGAGCGACATCCTTTCGCGCCACCTCGCGCAGCAGCTCACCGAGCGCTGGGGCAAGCAGGTGATCGTTGAAAACCGGCCGGGCGCTGGCGCCACAATCGCCGCGGACGTCGCCGCCAAAGCCGCACCCGATGGCTATACGCTGCACATGACACAGGTCGCCTCGTTCGCAGCGGCGGTGACCCTCTACAAGAAACTGCGGTACGACCCGATCAAGGACTTCGCGCCGATCACGCTTTACGCCGAGACACCCCTGCTGCTGATGGCACACCCGTCCATGCCGCCGAAGAACCTGCGCGAGTTCATCGAGTTCGCGAAGAAACGTCCGGGTCAGATCAACTTCGCCTCCGCCAGCCCCGGGACCGTAAGCCATCTTACGACGGAACTTTTCAACCACGCCGCCGGGCTCAAGCTGGTGCATGTTCCGTACAAGGGTTCCGGCGCGGCGATGCTGGCGCTGATGAGCGGCGAAGTGCAATTCTCGTCGATCGTGATCCCCAATGCTCTGCCGCAGGTCAGGAGCGGAAAGGTGAAAGCCTTTGCGGTCACGAGCAAGAACCGCTTTGCCGGTGCGCCCGATATCCCGACCGCGGCCGAGGCGGGGCTTCCTGGGTTTGAATCCACGGCTTGGTTCGGGATGTCCGCTCCATCAGGCACGCCGCCGGATCTCATCAGCCGGCTCAACCGCGATATCGTCGAGATCCTGCGCGCGCGCGCTACCCGCGAGTGGATGCTCGCGCAGGGCGCGGAGCCCCTGCCCAGCACGCCCGAGGAGTACGCTGCATTCCTCAGGAGCGAGATCGTGAAATGGAGGAAGGTGATCGAGATTTCCGGCGCGCGAGCTGATTGATCCGCGTCGCGTCGAAGCGCGAGTCAGCGTCCAGCCGGCACGAATTCCAGGAAGTACTGATTGGGCAGAAACGCGTGCTCCCGGGCGAGCACGTAACCTGCGCGCGTCAGCTCCTTCTTCACTGCCTCCGCACCTGGTTGTGCACCGAAAAACCGCTATGCCTCCAGCCCAGCAGCTTGCAGCGCCGAGCCGGGCCCGGCGGAGGCGAAATTGAGGGCTCCTGGTCTCGCCCTGGCGAGTTCGATCAGGTCGCTCATCCGCCGCGCAGGGACGGACGGGTGGACCACTAGCACATAGGGAATCGAAACCGTCATCGAGACCGGCGCGAGGTCGCGTTGGGGCTCGAAGCCGGGCTTCGAATAGGCGAGGGTACTGAGCGCAATGGACGCCGACGTGTAGAGAAGCGTATGCCCGTCTGCTGTCGAGCGCGCCACCGCTTCGGCGCCGATGTTTCCGGTGGCGCCGGTGCGGTTCTCCACCACCACGGGCTTGGCAAACGCGCTCGAGAGCTTGCGCCCGATGGCGCGCGCGAATATATCGGTGCCCCCGCCCGGCGGGAAAGGAACAACGATGGTGATCGGGCGCGAAGGGAACTCCTGCGACCAGCCCCCCGCGCCGAGTGAAACCAGGCAGGCGGCGGCGAGCAGCTTGGCCGTACGGCCGATGGCGCCGGGTTTCCTCTTCCTCATACCCCTCCTTCCCGGTAGAAGCCCCCGGCGGCCATCCTGTCCCTTTCACCTTATGCAGTCCAATGCAAAATTGGCCGGACACGATCGCGGCCGAGGAGGGGGCCAAGAACCCGTTCTTCAAGAAGGTGCACGAATCGCAGCGCCAGTACGCGAGCCTCGCGCACGGGCAGGATTGCTCGATCGCGTCTTCTCGTTCAGAAGCGACGGAACACGTGCCGCGAGCTCAACACCGACCCGTGATGACCTCCGCTGGGACGCTTTCCGGGCTTCCCGAAATGGCGGCGAGATCGTTGCAGTCCGACGGCCGTGTCGAACAATCCGGAAGCGGCATGCCGGCGAAGCGCTTTATGTTCCCGCCGTACTCTTTCGTCGCGAACTATTACCTTCCGGAGGGCGGCGCGAAAGCGGCCGCTTCAGAGCTAGACGGCCATGAGGCGAAACTCATCGCCACGTAGGGAAAACGTAGGACTTCTACGCCCGTTGGCGGGCGCTAGCGGTTGAGGGCGGACCGGTCGTTCAATTACCTTGAGTGGTAAATTCAACTCTTAATCCGTTGGTCGGCGGTTCGAATCCGCCACGGCCTACCAATCCTCTACGCGGAGCAATCCGTCCGCAGCGTCACACGCTATTCCGGCTTGATGCCGGCGGCCCGGACGACCTCCGGCCAGCGCTTCAACTCGCCCTTGATGAACGCGTCGAACTGCTGCGGCGTGCCGCCGACGATCTCGGCGGCCTGCGCTTCGGATATCGCGGTGCGCACCGAGGGGACTTGAAGAACCTGGTTGAAGATGCCGTTGATGCGCGTCACGAGTGCGGGGTCCATGCCTGCCGGGCCCACGATGCCGTGCCAGACGCTGACGTCGAAGCCGGGGATCGTCTGTCCTGCGGGGGGCGTGTTCGGCAGTTGCGGCATCGGCCGCATCGAGGCGCCGGCAAGCGCGCGAATCTTCCCCTCCCTGATCTGCCCCAAAGAGGTGGAGACGGTAATGATCGCGGTGTCCGCATCGCCGCGCAGGAGCGAGAGCAGCATCTCGGCGCCCGAGCGGTAAACGACGTTCACCTGGTCGATGCCCGCCTGACTGTTGAGATAGGCCATGAACAGATGCGTCCAGTTGCCCACGCCCGCCGATGCGTAGTTGAACTTGCCCGGCTGCTGCTTTGCCGCAGCCACGTATTCGGCCAACGTCTTGTAGGGAAGCGTTGGGCGGATGAGGATGACCGCCGGCAGGTTGACCGCGTGGATGATCGGCGTGAAAGCGGTGTGCGGATCGTAGGGCAGCTTGAAGAGCGTGTGCGAGACGGCATTGGGGCCGACCTCGGCGAGAAACAGCGTGTAGCCGTCCGGCTTCTCGCGTGCCACGGCCGCCGCCGCGATGGTGCCGCCGGCGCCGGTGCGGTTCTCCACGACCAGCGCCTGCCCATTGGCGAACTGCGAAAATCCGCTCGACAGGTTGCGCGACAGCGTGTCGGCAGCACCGCCGGCGCCGACCGGCACCAGCAGGCGGACCGGCCGCTCGGGCCATTGCGCGGCCGGCTGGGAAGAGGCGGGGACGGCAGCGAAGGCGGCAATCGCAATGGCCGTGATTCCGGCGAGACGGCCGAGGAACCGGCGTTGAGCCAAACAGGCAAACGGCATGAGGACTCCCTCTGAAGCGGATAGCGTCAAGTTGTGGTGGATTCGACGGGTCATTGCAGCAAGAAAGGATTGGGGAGTCAATCCGGCTCGTATGCCGCGTTCTTGTTGCACCCGCCATCGGCGCGCATACTGGCGGGGCCGGATCCGGAAAGACTGCGCTCCGGGCCCGACATTACGCCGCTGGAGATTGCCGATGCACCCGATCCCCGTGCGCACCATGAAATTCGACGTGCCGAGCGCCGGCGATTTTCATCCCCTGTACCTCGCCGGAAGCGCCGCGCTTTCATACAACCATACCGCGTTCGGCTTATACGCCGCGCTGCTGGAGCCGTCGGCACGCTTCACGCAAATTGCGGAGAGCGTGCGTTAGCGCCGCGCTCACCTCAGTCGACGGCGGGTCTATCGCCTGATAAGGGAGGAGGGATGAGGATTTCCCCGAAATCGACAAGCATCGGCTGGCTCTTGCTGATGGCGCCGCTCGCTGCGCTCGCGCAGATCGCGCCGGAGGATTACACGCTCATCGGCGCTGCGGTGCGCACGCGGCCGGCATATGACGGGTCCAAATCGCAGCGCACGGATCTCATTCCGGTGCTGCGGTATTTCGGCAAGCCCTGGTTCACGCGCACGACGCAAGGCGTGCTGGAGGGCGGGGCGCGCTGGGCG
>Ga0137443_1000111_pt1 | contig 11175 bp, 6 predicted proteins | sample EasRivERMGT300_2_FD_102324 | JGI IMG/M metagenome (GOLD analysis project Ga0137443, IMG submission 102324) | Soil microbial communities from meander-bound floodplain in the East River, Colorado, USA - East River MetaG ERMGT300_2 | ecosystem: Environmental > Terrestrial > Soil > Floodplain ... | reverse complement strand
TGATATTAAAACAGGAAAATTTTTAGTAATCAAATAAAAAGGAGTAAGTAAAATGAAAAAAACTTTGTCAGTTCTGCTATTATCCTTCATATGTTATGTTGGGAGTAATTACTCGCAGAACCTGGTAACAATTGAAGAAGTTCAGTACCAGGATTCAGTTTCATTGCTGACTAATGGTGATTTGCCATCACCTTACAATGGTCAAACTGTTAAACTCAGAGGAATAGTAATGGTAAGACCGGTGGTAAACGCACAAACAGACAGAAGACCGATTATGTGGGCAGGGACGAGATGGGTTACATATTTACAGGATGATGAAGGATTAGCTTATCCTCATTTTGATGGAATAAACGTATTACAGGATGACACAACAGGTCCTAATCAAGGAACTTTTTTTGATTTAATAGACACAGCGCAGGTTGTTGAAGTTACTGCGACAATTACTGAATATTTTACAACTACTGAAGGTCTGATTTTACTTACACCTGTTACTCCGGTGAGTATAATACAACAATTATCAAAAAGACCGGATCCAAAGGAATTACAAATTTCTGATTTTATTAACGGAAGTGTATTAAATCCTTTGGCGGAAAAATATGAAGGGGAATATATTGTTCTCAGAAATGTAATAACAAGTGATAGAGATCAGAACACGGGACGTTTCAAGATTAATGATCTCGATGGTAATAGTATGTTTATGTGGGATCAGTCAGGATATTTTACAAAAAGATCACATCGCCTTACGGGATTGACAACTTTTGAACCACCTGTTGATGGATCAACATTAAGTTATATTCGTGGTATTCTCGAAACAAGGAGTACAGGATATTATATAATCCCAATGTATCCTAATGATATCGGTGAAGTATTAGCTACACCTCCATTTATTTCAAATATGAAAAGAAACTTACCTCATGTAATGACGAATCAATCGGTTACTATAACAGCTAATATAGAAGATTTTGATGGGACAGTTGACTCTGCAAAATTATATTACCGTATTGATGGTAGTTCTTACAATTCTGTGGATATGATATTTGTAAGCGGATTTAAATACAATGCGGATATTCCTGGAGTTAATAGTGATTCTGCTTTAGTTGATTATTACATTTGGACAAAAGATGACGAGGGAAATATTTCTACCTTCCCAACAAACATTAGTAATGTGAGATATTTTTATCTCGTACTGGATAGAGATATTACAATTCAAGATATTCAGTATAATCCGTTCGACACTGATGTCAGTGGATATAACGGATATAGAGTTCCATTAACTGGAGTTGTCACTGCTGATACAAGTGATTGTACTACTTCGTTTGCTCTCAGAATTTATATTCAAAATGGACAAGGTCCCTGGAGTGGAATTCAGGTTGGAACAAGGGGCACAAACGGAAGTCAAATCCGTGGATTTCAGAAAGGTCAGTTAGTGACAGTAAATGGTTTGATCTGGGATGACACCGGAACACCAACATTTAATGTTACCAGAATAGATAGCACAACGAGTATTCAGATTATTTCATCGGGTAATCCGTTACCAGCTCCTGAAATTGTACAAACAAACACCATCGGAACATCTGGTAATGGAGTTGTAGCAAAAGAACAATGGGAGAGTGTTTTATTAAGATATAACACTGTAACAGTCATAAATGAAAATGCTGACTTCCCAAGCAATTTTGGTGAAATGTTCGTCAGTGATGGAGGCGGTGATACCAGGGTAGAGCTTGAGGATGGAAGACACGATTATCATAATCTTTCAGATCCAACAAGATTATATTATGTTAAAACAGGAAGCACTTTCGATGCGCTTCAGGGAATTCTCTATTACTCTTTTGGCAACTACAAACTTGTTCCAAGAAATAATAACGACTTTATTGGTTACAATCCGGTAAGTGTTGAAGATGAAGGAACGATTCCAACCGAGTATTCTCTTTCACAAAATTACCCGAATCCTTTTAATCCATCCACAAGGATTAATTTTTCACTTCCATTTGAATCAAATGTAAGTTTGAGTGTATTCAATATACTTGGTCAGGAAGTTAAAGTGCTGGTTAATAACCAGGTTCAGCCGGTTGGAAACTTCAATTTAACTTTTGATGCGAAGGATTTACCTTCTGGAATTTATTTTTACAGGTTAACTGCTTCTGGAATTGGAGAAGGCAGCCGTAATTTTGTTGATGTTAAAAAAATGATGTTAATCAAATAATTATTTTAAGAACCTTCTTCATCTGGAAGAGGGTTCTTTTTTTATTATCGATTAGGACAATGTCTGATAAAAGATTTTTACTATTATTATTTTCCGTTATTGTTTCTGCACTGATCTACTCGTGCAATGAGGAAATTGTCGGTGTTCGGAACAGTAATCAGTCTCCGGAAACGAGTGTTTCACTCTATCCTGACAGTGTAATTACTCCTCAGCAAACAAGACTTTTAGTTAGCTGGTGGGGTGATGATCCTGATGGGTTAGTCGTTGGTTTTTACTTCAGATGGGATGATGAAGCATGGCAGTTTACTACAAGTAATGATAGTTTGTTTGCACTTAAGATTGGTGCAACAGATACCACCTTTAAATTTAATGTAGCAGCAGCAGATGCCGAAGGCAACGGAAAGTATGATGGTCAGATACTGCAAAACAATATTGATTTTGGTCCTGAACCATTCATAGATAAAAATGGAAATGGCCTCCGGGACAATAGCGAAAATTATTATGATATTGGATTAATAGATCCGACACCCGCAGAATTTTTCTTCCCGCTAAAAAATTCAGCGCCAACAATTGAATGGAATGAGTTGAGCTTTTTACCGGATACATCTTTTCCGGTAATGTCATTCGGATGGATAGTTGATGATATTGATGGCGTGGAAACAATTCTTAAAATAAATATTGCACTGAATGATACAAGTAATCCTGATAACATTATTTCTATTGATGGCAGTGTCAGGACGGTTACACTTCGAACAAATGAATTTACTTCTCCCAATCCTTTAATGGAGATTTTAATTGAAGGTCAGGAAAATAATATCCATCCTGAAAAACTGCCCGGATTAATTTTTAATGATTTAAATTACTTTTACGTTCAGGCAGAAGATATATCCGGTGCTAAGTCTGAATTTATCAGACTACCTGGCATCGATTCGTTAGCCTACTGGTATGTTAAAAAACCTGTGGGCAGTCTTCTCATCATCAATGATTATTCAGCGTTTGATAATGTGGATGTGGCTGCATTTTATTATGCAATGTTTGATAGTTTAGGTCTTACTGGTAATTACGATGTGTATAATATTATTAATCAGGAGCCGCCGTTTAAAAATGTAACGTTCCTTGAAACAATAAAATTATTTGATTATCTCTTCTGGTATACTGATAACAATCCTTCAATTGATTTAGCATCATTCTCAACACAAAAGTATTTGAGTCAGGGTGGTAAAGTTGCATTCTCGATGCAGTTTCCGCAGACAGTTGATCCGGTTGAACTGCAAGGTTTTATTCCGATAATTTCAGATAGCATTGATCAAGCAAATTCATTACTTCCCGGAACAATTATTTCAGCTGATACAACGGATCCTGGGTATCCCCAGTTAGAAATTATACCAAATCCAACTGTCTTTAGAGTTAAATCATTTTATTTAAACCCATTAGCTGCTAATCCAATTTATTATTATCCAAATGGAGAACTGGAAGGATTTGCTGGATTTACGAATATCGAACTGACTGAATTTTTTATCGCACTTCCCCTTGATGAATGCAATGGAGGAGATAGCAACGTTAAAGAACTGTTGGAAAGAGTTTTATTTGAAGATTTCGGATTAGTTCCATGAAGATAATAACTGGAATCATACCACTTATTTTTTTCCCTATTTTGCTTTTTGCACAACAGTCAGGTAGTCTTGCTGGTAATGTTACCGATGCAGCTACCGGAGAAGCATTACCAGGAGTAAATATTATTTTAAAAGGAACTTATTATGGTGCTGCTACTGATATAAACGGAAATTTCAACATAACAGGCATAACGGTTGGAACTTATAATGTTGATGTCTCGTTGATCGGGTATAAAACATTTCAATTTACCGGAACCAGGATCGAATCGAACAAAACTACACGTTTAGATGTCAAGCTTGAGGAAACAGTACTAACGCTTGAACAGGATGTAGTTGTAATAGGTGAAAAACCTTTAATGGATGTTGAGGAAACCCAAAGTAAGAGAAGTATTTCAAAAGAGGAGATTGACCAGCTCATAGTTGAAAATGTTCAGAACATTGTTTCGCAGCAATCGGGAGTTGTAGTAAATAATTCAAATGAAATTCATATTCGCGGCGGAAGAACATATGAAAATGCATTTCTCCTGGATGGAGTTTCAGTTCAGGATCCAATTGCGGGTACTGGATTCGGATTGCAGCTCAGTGCGTCTTCGATTGAAGAAGTTGAAGTTATAACAGGAGGATTTAATGCTGAGTATGGACAGGCGACATCAGGAATTGTAAATGTAAAAACAAGAGAAGGCAGTGAAAAATACAGTGGTGCATTAACTTACAAACGAGATAATTTTGGCAACACTTCTTCCGATAACGTATTTAATATTGATGTTCTTGAGGCAAACATAAGCGGACCGGAACCAATCACATCTTTTTTACTGCCGGCTTTTGGATTAAATATTCCCGGAAGGTTTACTTTTTTTACAAATTTTTATGTCGGTATCAGTGATGGAATTACACAAGGCTACAATAAAGTTTCAGCCGATCAGCTAAATTCTTCAACATTTGGTGGAAGCAGATATGCACCTCGTGAAGAAAACAGTTGGTTCTGGCTTGCAAAGCTATCTTATTTTTCCTCGCCAACTTTAAAGTTTAACTATTCATTTAACCAATCAGTGAATATCAATCAAAACTCGCAGTCGCTTCAATCAAATCTTGAGTATGTAGAGCCTTCTCCAGGATATCAATACACTTTTCAAAATATTCTTGATAACGCAAACACATTTACTCACAATAACATCTATCATAATATTAACGTAACTCATACCTTGAACTCAAGAACATATTATGAAGTGAAAGCAAATTACTTTTTTACTAATTTAAGAGGAGATGCTAACGGTCTCTACTATGACCAATACAATCAGCCGAAAGATATAGTAAACTTTCCGATTGAATATTATAATGAAGATTTTGATACTGTGGGTGTAATTCCCGGTGATGGATTCTGGGACGTTGGGAATCCATTTACCTGGCATGACCATTTTCTGGAAGAGTTTTCACTCAGGGGTGATATAACCAGCTTCTTTGACGAAATGAATAAGTTTAAAGCCGGATTCAATATGCAATTCCAGGAAATGCAGGTTGTTGATATTTATATGCCCTGGATTGGTGAACTTGGGCTGAACAACGATATCTACACAGTTTATCCTGCACTCGGGTCATTTTATGCACAGGATAATATAAACTTCGGCGGCATGATATTGAACTTCGGACTTCGTCTTGATTACTGGTTCCCCGGGAAATATGTAGATGATGCTGTAGCTGATACAAATGTTATAACCGTTCCCGACCAAATCAGGGATGCGTATTATGAAGATACTTACGGCTGGTTTAATGATCAAAGATTTAAAGCAAGGTTAAGTCCACGTTTGGGAATATCTCATCCGGTATCAGATTTTCAAACGCTTTTCTTTTCATACGGACACTTCAGTAAGTGGCCTAAACCTCAGTTTGTTTATGCAAAGCTGAATCCTACTAGCGCACAATCATCTTTTCAGAAATTTGGTAATCCAAACCTTAACCCGGAGACGACTGTATCATATGAGTTAGGTCTCAAGACTCAATTTACCCAGGATGATATTCTCACTGTTACGGCTTACTATAGAGATATATATGATTATGTAAGTACTCGTTCTGCAAAAATAACTTCAGCAAGGCTCACTGCGCAAAGTTTTATTACTTATGTAAATGCTGATTATTCTCGTTCGAGGGGATTAGAACTTGAATTCAGGAAAAGAATAGGAGGGTGGTTCAATGGACAGGCTTCATTTTCTTATGCAATAATTACAGGAAAAAGTTCATCTGCCGAAGAAGGAGTCTTAATAGCCAGAGGTGATCTTGAAGAATCAATCAGGGAAGAATATATGTCGTGGGATAGACCAATTACTGCATCATTATCATTTAACTTTTTTGCTCAAAAAGGTAGTTTTGGATTCGGTGAAGAAATTATTGATAACTGGAGTTTATACTTGAGGGGATTCTACCAATCAGGAAAAAGGTACACACCTGCAGTTTACACAGGTTCAATTGATGAAGAAGGAAGAAAGGAATATGAATTCGTACAAGGTGAACGCTACGCAGAAATTGCTGATGACTGGTTTTATATAGACTTGAATTTCGAAAAATATTTTGATTTGAGCGGACTAAGTTTCTCAGTTTTTTTGGAAGTTAATAACCTACTTGATAACAAAAATTCAACAATAATTAATCCTGTTACAGGCAGAGCATATGAGTATGGTGATGATGTCCCAAGCAGCTATAACGATCCGCGGTATCCGGACATACAGGCTCCGATTTTACCATATCCACTTAATCCTGCAAGATACTTAACGAAACGTAATTTGAAATTTGGAGTCACATTCAATTTCTAGATGAAAAAAGTTCTATACATATTGTTACTTTTTCTAATGTGCAGTTCTGCGAAAGCCCAGCTGTTTCCAGTGCTTGGAGATCAACGAGCAGGAATTTCAACCGCACAGTTTCTAAAGATTGGTGTTGGGGGAAGAGCTGCAGCACTTGGTGAATCTTTCATCGCGATCTCTGATGATGCATCTGCATTATACTGGAATCCTGCCGGTTTATCGCAATTCAATAAAAATCAGGTAATCATCTCTCACAATATCTGGGTAGCGGATATAAATCATGATTTTATAGGGGTAGTTTATCATTTAGACAGCGAAAATTCATTTGGTGCATCTTTGATTGCAGTAACGATGGATGATATGCCGGTTACTACTGAGTTTGCTCCATTTGGCAACGGCGAATACTTCGGTTTCAGCGATATAGCTGTTTCACTTTCTTATGCCAGGAAGATGACCGAACAATTCAGTTTTGGTGGAACTGTTAAATATGTAGAGGAAACACTGGATAAATTAAAAATGCGCGGAGTGATGATAGATTTAGGTACTTACTACAGGACGGGATTGGGTTCAACACGTTTTGCTGTTACAGTTGCTAACTTCGGTGCAGAACTAGCTCCGGATGGTGAGGTAATTTTAGTAGGTAACAGATCAAACTCTGAATGGCAGTCATTTGCACCGCCTACAATTTTCAGAGTGGGATTTGCTTTTGAACCTTACGAGACTGAAAATCACAGAGTAACTACTTCTATTCAATTAAATCATCCTAACGACAACAGCGAAAACATAGTTTTGGGAGCAGAGTACGGCTGGCATAAAATGTTTTTCCTGCGAGGTGGTTACAAGTTTAATGTGGATGAACAAAATTATTCCTTCGGACTGGGTTTTAATGTCCCCATCAGCTTAGCGGAATTTACGCTGGACTATGCTTTTGCAAATTTTCAACAGTTAGGATCGACTCACAGATTTTCAATAATGCTTGGACTATAATGAATTTTCGAAAATCCATAGAAATTATTTTATTATATATAGTTATCTTATTCATTACAAGTTGTGCAGAGAAGCTTGACCTCACAGACATTGACACTGGTAATGGTAACATTAATATTGGCGGCGATACTGTCTATGTGCAGCTTAACCCGGTTTGGGAAGGTTTCAATAGACCACAGGATATCATGGTTGGGAGAGAACCTTTTATATATGTTGCTGATACCGATAATGACCGCATTGTCATGCTTAACCTAAACGGCGATATTCTGGGAGCAAGAACGATAAAACGACCTGTTGCTCTTGCACAAGATTACCGGCTCAACTTAATTGTTTGTGCACAGTTTGATACAATTGTAGGTGGTCAAGGCCAGACATTTAGTGCTGTGTATAAGATTGATCTTGTTTCATCCTCGCATCAAATAAATATTGCACCTATTAAAAGGTTGCTTCCCAGATCATCTGATTTAAATAGGCCATTAGTTGAATACACAGGAGCCTGTGCTTTCTATAACAACGTTTTCTACATAGCAAGGAAAGGACCAAATAATACCAGTTTTGTTGATCCTGACAATTCGATTTTAATCTTCAGTCCTAAAGAATTATTAGGAATTCCCGGCGATGAGGATACATTAATTGGCAGAATACCAAATATAGATCCATTAGGTCAGGGATTAGTCTCAGCATATGACATTAGTTCCCTGACTTCTTTCAATGATCAGACAGTTGACATGATCGTTACCCTGACAGGTGAGATTAGTTTCAAGACTCAATGGTTAGAATATGTAATCACTCCAATAGATCAGAGGTATTTAAGTAACTTTTCACCGAACTCCGTCTCATTTATGATACCAAATAAATTTTCAAGACCGGAGGGGAGTGCTGTTGATCAAAGCAGAAACATTTTTATCGTTGATGCGGATAGAGATAGTATTTATAAGTTCAACTCATTCGGTGATGAGCTTCAATCTTTTGGGACTTTTGGTTCTGATTCGTTTAAAGAGCCTCACGGTGTTGCATTCTTCGATAAAACACTTTACGTTGCAGATACCGGTAATAACAGGATAGTAAGATTTATTTTATCAACAGAACAATAATGAGCTTTGCATGAGAACTTCAAGAATCTTATCATTTTTTTTACTGATATTTATTATTTCACAAACTAATGCTCAGGACAGGGTAAAAGTTTTAACCTACAACATCCTCAATTACCCGAATTTTTCTTCAACTAAAAATGTAAAGTATCAGCAAATATTTAATGATGCAAAACCTGATATCGTTGCTGTTCAGGAAGTTCTCACGCAGTTTGGAGTAAACTTATTTTTAAGTGATGTTTTGGGAAACTCATTTAAAGCGGCTACTTTTTTCGATGGTCCGGATACTGACAATGCGCTTTATTATAAAGATTCACTACTTACATTATTGACTGCTGAAATTATTCCGAATACGCCAAGATACATTACAAGATATGTACTGCTGCATAACTTTACTCAGGATATTCTTATCATCTAAGTTGCTCACTTTAAAGCCGGGGACACACCTAGTGATGAATCCACGAGAGAACAGGAAGCAGCCAGGCTAAGAATTTATACTGATCAACTTTCTGCAGGTACAAACTTCATTGTTGTGGGTGATTTTAATCTTTATCGTTGGTCAGAGCCAGCTTATACAAGATTGTTGGATCAGGCTAGTCCTGGTTATTTTCTCGATCCAGTGAACAGATCGGGAAATTGGCATGCGTCATCTCAATATTCAGATTTACATACACAATCAACCAGACTTGTTCAATTACCGGATGGTGGTTCAACTGGTGGACTTGATGACAGATTTGATTTTATACTTGTCTCTCAATCTGTTATGAATCCTGGTGGAGTTGATTATGTTGAAGGAAGTTATTGGGCATATGGAAATGACGGACAACATTTCAATCAGCAGATAGTGAATCCACCTTACCCGATATCGGAACAAATTGCATTTGCGTTACACGATGTTTCTGATCATTTGCCAGTTGTAGCTGAGTTTGATTTTGGCGCAGTCAACAGTGTCGAAAATATTGATTTCTCATCATTAACCTTCAAACTTTTTCAGAATTATCCAAATCCTTTTAATCCATCCACCAAAATATCATTCACGATTCCAAGTTCAGCATCAGGCAGAAATCAATTTGTTAACTTATCTGTTTATGATGTATTGGGCAGGGAAGTAGCAAGACTTTTTAGTGAGGAAGTGAGCCCGGGAAATTATGAGGCAGAATTCAAGGTGGGCAACCTGCCAAGTGGAGTTTATATTTATTCTTTAACCACTAATGAACATAGTTTGTCAAAAAAGATGACTATAATTAAATAATTAAGAGTCCAGATATTTCTTATGAAAAAATTTCAACTGTTTTTATTGCTTCTTATTGTACCTTCTCTTTATGGACAACCGATAGTAATTAACGAGCTATATAATTCAGTTGGAAATGATGAATGGCTTGAGTTACTTGTTTTACAAGATAGTTTAGATTTGAGAAACTGGGATATAAGAGACTTCAGCAGCAGCGGAACACCTCAGCAGCCCCTTGTTTTTTCTAATCATTCGCTTTGGAGTAATCTTCAAAAAGGCACTGTAATTATAATCGCCCGACCAGAAAATCCATTTAGTGAAGACCTTGACCCTAGTGATTATTTATTGATAATAAAATCCAGCAACGCAATTTACTTCTCTGGCAATGTGTTTTTAATAGCGGGAAGTTCTGAAGCGGTTCAAATCAGAAATAACTCACAGACTCACATCTTTGGTGTCTCTTGGGGTACGGCTAATCAAAGTAGTTTACCACAGCCAAAAGTTCATTTAACCGGAACATCTTCGAGCAACTCATCTGTTTTTTTCACAGAGGATAGCATTGGAGAAATTGTTATTGCTTCAAATTGGGCAATGAACGGTACTCCAACAATGGGTGCTGGTAATACACCAACCAATATTGCATGGATACTTTCTTTAAGAGCAAAGCCAGAAGGTTCCGGTACAGTGTACCTGGATCCGCTGACTGCATCAGGAAGTGCTAATATAAACTTAAAGTTTATGTATAAACGGGATATCCAGTACAACATCGATGCATTAAAAATTATTTTCCCTGCAGGATTTTCATGGTCACAGAATGTCGCTCAGATTTTAATCGAGAATTTTACTTCATCAATAACCATTTCATCTGATACGATCAGTTTTGCTAATGTAAATTTTTTAGAAGACTCAATTTCAATTACCATTCTGGATGTTACTACTCCAACATTTACAGGAAGATATAAATTTCAGTTTCAGTCGGGGATTGGTTCTCTTATTGATGATGTCAATCCTTCTCCAATACTTACAGTTTACGGAGCTCCAATTCCAATCGCACAGGCAAAAGAAAACGATACTTCAGGAATTGCAGTATACTATGGAGATTTAGTTTCAATCAGGGGAACTGTAACAGTAGCGAATCAATTTGGAAGTCCAAGTTACATTCAGGATAATAGTGCTGGCATCTCAATCTTTGGTTCAAGTTTTTCTGATTCAGTTCAAATTGGAGATGAGGTCCTTGTATCAGGAACTGTCACCC
>Ga0137443_1000110_pt1 | contig 11190 bp, 9 predicted proteins | sample EasRivERMGT300_2_FD_102324 | JGI IMG/M metagenome (GOLD analysis project Ga0137443, IMG submission 102324) | Soil microbial communities from meander-bound floodplain in the East River, Colorado, USA - East River MetaG ERMGT300_2 | ecosystem: Environmental > Terrestrial > Soil > Floodplain ... | reverse complement strand
GCTTCGACGGAGGCGATCTCCTCGGCCAGGCGGCTGAAATCGGCCGAGAGGAGGGATGGAGCGATGCGGATGTTCATCGGGTGGTGGTGGCCGGCGCCGCCGGCTGCTCGATGATACCGCCCTCTTCCTGCTTGCTGACCACGACGGTGATGGGGTCGCGGCCGCTCACCGGCGCCCCGCGCAGCGGGAACTGCCGGATGATGACGCCGTCGGCGATGCCGGGGTATGCCTCGAATTTCACGGTGGAGATGGTGAGGCCGCGGCGCTCCAGCGAGGGGCGGATAGTGTCGAGCGGCTGGTCGATGAGGTCCGGCATGATGTACGAGGGGGGCGGCGGGGGCACGCTGACCAGCAGGGATACCGGCGTCTGTGCGGCGACCACCGTATCGCGCGGCGGCTCCTCGCCGACGATCCCCAGCTTCTCCGCTGCGTCCGCGTACGCCAGATTGCCCAACTTGAGGTTCTGCCGCCCCAGGAGCAGCATGCCCACCCGCGCCGATTGGCCGTCGAGGTTCGGCACCCGCAGCACCAGAGGCCCTGCGCTCAGCTCGACGGCGATGGAAGTCCCCCGCTTGACCAGGCTGGTGGTGCCCGGCGTGCGGTTCTGCCAGGCGACGTGACCGGCGGGAATCTTGTCGGAGTTGCGCTGATGCTCCGTGTCCACCTTCAGCGTGATGCCGAGGTCGGAGCAGATAGCCTTCGCCTTGCCCAGCGGCTCGCCGACCAGATTCGGCGTGGACACCGACCTTCCCCGGATGAAGAAAGTGAAGGAAAGGTAGGTGGAAAAGCCGAAGGCGACGATGACCAGCAGGATGAAGAGGACCCGGTTCATTGAACTTTATCCTGACGCGAAGCGTCAGGATCTGGCGCCCATGTGCGCTGCGCAAGTGGGCGCCAGATCCTCCGCCGCTTACGCGGCGAAGGATAAACCAATCACCGCACCTCGGGCCGCTCGCGGTCGATCTTCTTCTGCTTTCCCTTCTGTTCCGCGCGGTACTCGGCCTCGTCGTACTTGCGGTCGTTCGCCCGCGCCACGTAGAGGGGGATGAGCGACTCTTTCCAGACGTCCTCCACCCGCGCGGCAAAGACGAAGTTCAGTCCCTTCTTCACTTCCTCCGGCACTTCGGTCAAGTCCTTCCGATTGCCTTCCGGCAGGAGCACGGTCTTGATGTTCGCCCGTTGGGCGGCCATCACCTTCTCCTTGATCCCGCCCACGGAGAGGACCTTGCCGCGCAGCGTGATCTCGCCGGTCATGGCCACGTCGTGCCGCACCGGCCGATCCCCCATCACCGAGGCGATGCATGTGGCGATAGCCACGCCGGCGGAGGGGCCGTCTTTCGGAATGGCGCCGGCCGGGAAGTGGATGTGGATATCGCTCTCGGTAAAGACCTTGTCCGCGATCTCCAGGTCGGAAGCCTTGGAGCGGACGTACGAGTAGGCGGCGGTGACCGACTCGCGCATCACGTCGCCGAGCTGGCCGGTGACCGTGGTGCGCCCGCTGCCGGCCATGCGCGTCGCTTCGATGAACATGATCTCGCCGCCATACTGCGTCCACGCCAGGCCGGTGGTCACGCCGATCTCCGGATGGCGCTCGGCGAACTCGTGCTCGTAGGACGGGAGGCCGAGGTAGGCCTCGAGGTCCTTGGCGTCGACGGCGTACTGCTCCTGGCCGGCGCCGCTCGCCACCTTCCGCGCCACCTTGCGCATGACCGTGGCCAGCTTCCGCTCCAGATTGCGCACCCCCGACTCGGCGGTGTGGTCGCGGATGGTGGACAGCAGCGCCTCGTCGGTAAAGGCGACCTGGTTCGGGTCGAGGCCGTGGTTCTCCAGCAGCTCGGGAATCAGATGTTTGGTGGCGATGGCCAGCTTCTCGTTCTCCGTGTAGCCGGAGAGGCGGATCACTTCCATCCGGTCGCGCAGCGGGCTGGGGATGGTGTCGAGCATGTTCGCCGTGGCGATGAAAAGGGTGTGCGAGAGGTCGTACGGGATCTCGATATAGCGGTCGACGAAGGCGTGGTTCTGCTTGGGGTCCAGGACCTCGAGCAGCGCCGACGACGGATCGCCGCGGAAGTCTTTCCCGATCTTGTCGATCTCATCGATCATGATCAGCGGGTTGTTCACGCCGACCTGGATGGCGCTCTGAATCAGCTTGCCGGGCATCGCGCCGATGTAGGTCTTGCGGTGGCCGCGAATCTCCGACTCGTCGGTGACGCCGCCGACGGCCATGCGCACGAACTTGCGGCCGAGGGCGTCGGCGATCGCCGCACCGAGGGACGTTTTGCCGACGCCGGGAGGCCCGACGAAGCAGAGGATCGGTCCCTTCAGGTCGCCCTTCAGTTTCAGCACGGCGAGGAACTCGAGCACCCGCTCCTTGACCTTCTCCAGGCCGTGGTGGCGCTGGTCGAGAATCTGTTCGGCCTTCTGCAGATCGAGTTGGTCTTCGGTCTTCTCCGCCCATGGAATCTGGAAAATCGTGTCCAGGTGACCCTTGATGACGGAATAGTCGGATGACGACGGCGAGAGCTGCGAGAGCCGGTTCACCTCGCGGCGGAGGGTCTGTTTGTGCTCCTCGGCGATGGGGAGGACCTCCACACGGTCGCGATAGGTGTCGGCTTCGCGGTCGGCGGCGCTCGAGTCGCCCAGCTCGTCCTGGATGACCCGCAACTGCTCGCGCAGGTAGTTGTCGCGCTCGCGCCGGTCGATCGACGACTGGATCTGCTTCTGCAGCTCTTTGTCGAAGGTGGCCTTGCCGAGGTCGCGCTGGATCCAGTCGACCAGCATCTCCAGGCGCTCGATGGGGTGCACGGTCTCCAGCAGGAGCTGCTTCTCCTCGAGCGGGAAGTTGACGAACGACGAGAGGAGGTCGGCGAACGTGTCCGGCCCCTCGGCCATGTTCATCCGCAGGATGTTCAGCAGCTCGTTGGAGTACTTCGAGTCGCTTTCAACCAGTTTCTCGAAGAGCGACATGGCCTTGTTCATCAGGGTCTCGACCTTGACGGTCTTCGGGATGGGCTTCGGGGCGACATCCCGAAGCTGGCCGATGAAGTACGGATCTTGCTGGAGCATGTGCACCAGCTCGACGCGCTGCCGCCCCTGCAGGAAGATCTGGTAGCGGTCCGACGACAGCGGCAGCCGCTGCACGATCGCCGCGAGCACGCCGATCTGCGACAGATCCTCGGGGCGCGGGTTCTCCTTGTCGCCGCTCTTCTGGCAGAAGGCGGCGATGAGATTCTGCTCGTCGGGGATACTCTTCAGCAGGCGGACGTTGCGGTCGATGCCTACCTGCAGGGAGAGGACGCCGCCCGGGAAAAGGACCGACGAAACGAGAGGAATGATGGGGAGCTTGCTCGGAACTTCGTCCTCAATCCACTCCGACGCCGGCTTCGGATTCTTCGATTGAGCCATCAGTTCCCTTCCCTACGGGCACGCGAATTGTAGAAAATGCACTCAGGTTGAACAATCATGGGGGTGTGGAGTCCACGAATGTTCTGTCAGATCCGAATTTAAAGCGAGCGGATCTGCACTGCCACACCCGCTTTTCGATCTTCAAATACTTCCGCCGCGCCAACACCCGAGACTGCTACAACGCTCCGGAGGACGTGTATCGAATCGCCAAGGAGCGCGGGATGTCGTACGTGACATTCACCGACCACGATTCGATCGACGGCGCGCTCTACCTGCTGAATAAGCATCCCGATCTGACCGATTTCTTCATCGGGGAAGAGGTGGAAACGTACTTCCCCGAGACCGGCCAGCGCATCCACGTCGGCGTCTGGGGCCTCGACGAAGCGCAGCATCGCGAGATCCAGAAGTTGCGCCGCAACATCCGCGAGCTCGTCCCCTACCTCAAGTCGCAGCGGATGATCTTCGGCGTCAATCATCTCTTCCAGAACTACCGGATGAAGAACGTGGCCGGACGCTACGTCGCCGAGCTGATCGACATGTTCGACATCTACGAAGTGCTCAACGGGGCGATGGCGTCATTCCACAACAAGATGGTCCAGCAGCTCGTCACCGCCATTCAGGGCCACGGGCGGCACGTATCGATGATCGGCGGCTCCGACGCCCACACGCTCAAGCACGTGGCCAAGGTGCACACCGTGTCGAAGGGCGAGACCCCCACCGAGTTTCTGGAGAACATCCGCGCCGGCGAGTGCTTCGCCTGGGGCGCGGAGATGCGCTTCCGGGAGCTGGTCGCCGACATCTACCTGCTCACCCTCGCCTACCAGGGCGATGCGCGCTCCGACTTTTTGTCGACCGAATACAGCGCCATGGACAAGACCATCCAGCTCGCCGGCCGCCTGGCGTCGATCCCCGCCGCGATCTCCGGCCTCCCGGCGGCCATCACCTCGCTCAACTACCTCAAGCAGATCCTGGTGACGAAGGGGATCTCGATGCGGTTCGAGAAGCTGGTGGCGGAGATCCGGCCGGGCCTGATTGGGGAGCGCTAGAAGTTCAGCGCCAGGCCGCCGATGTACTTCCGGGTCAGGCCATCCGGCTCCAGGGTGTCGAGCAGGATCGGCGAGTTCGCCGCGCGCGCCACCTCGACGCCCATCAACACTTTGAAGTCGAGCAGCAGGTGGAGCGACTGCGCCACGCGCACGTCGACGCGCTCGGTGCGGAAGTCGTCGCCGGAGGCGCCGGCCGGCTGCGGCTGGTGGATCTGGCGGTAGGAGACGGCGAGGGTGGTGCGGGTCGGGAAGTAGGTCGACTCCACGTCGCCGGTCACGTAGACCTTCTCGCGGTTCGGGGCCAGCGCGATGCGAGGGGCGGCGATGCCGGCCGTCGACGAGACGTCGAGCAGGACGCGCTTGCCGAGCTCTTTGCGGTACGCGAGGCGAACGTCGCGGCGCACGTCACCAGTCTCGATGTAGAGGCCGTCCCAGAAATGTTCGAACCCGTCGTTGAAAACCACCCGCATCGGTGCGTCGGTGGCGCTGACGCTGCCGATGGCGGAGAAGCGATCGTTCGAGTCGCCGCTGGAGACGAAGCCGAAGGAGTAGGAATAGCGGGGCAGAAGATGCGAGTCGTCCGACCACGCCACCACGCTGGGGAGCACGTTCGGGCGCTCCTGGTCGTACACCTTGTACAACCCGCTGACCACGAACGCCGTGTTCTTGCCGAGCTTGAGCTCCACGCCGCTGCGAGGCGCCCATTCGGTGCCGTACATGCCGAGACGGCTGGACATGCCGTAGTTCACGGTGAAGGCAGGGACCACTTCGAACTTCGCGTTGGCCGTCAGATCGGCGGTGCGGAAAGTGGTGTTGCCGGAGTTGCGAAGGCTTTCCTGAGTGACGCGCAACGCCACGCCGAGACCGCTGCGGCGGGTCTGCATCACCGTGGTGTTGCCGGCGATCTCGATGAGGTCGGAGCCGGGCGTGGCGGCGAAGAGATTCTGCTGCCCCAGGTAGCGCACCTGCACTCGGGTGTCGTCGTGCTCCCACTCGAAATTGTGGGAGCGGATGTCGGCCTGCTGCTGGTCTGCGGGGAGATCGCCAGGGCTGTAGCGCCACCATGACTTCGTGGAGGCCAGCCGGTAGGCGTCGGTCGGCGACGAGCGCAGCTCCATCTGCATGGCGCTCGACTGCGCGACGGCGCTGCCGAAGCTGCGGTCGTCGGTCGGATCTTCGACCCGATGCAGGTTGCCGTGGAAGCCGAGCTGCCAGTTGTCGCTGATGCGGCTCTGCACGCCGAGCGCGGTCTGGGCGAAGGCGGGGGCGGAGGTCTGCGCGGCGACCCCGGTCATCGACATCATCTCGCCGCGGAAGCGCGGGACCTCATACGAGGCGAGCGCGGAGGCGACGGCGGTCGGCGGCGTCATCGCCGTGTCGATCTGGCGGAGGATGTCCGGCGGCACCGAGCCGCGGATCTCCCACATCTCCTGGCTGACGTTGCGTTTCGTCGCCCCTTCCGCCTCCAGGCGCAGCTTGATGCGATGCTCGCTCCTGGTCGGGACGAGCATGGCCATGGCCGGCGCGAAGCCGTATTTCACCGCGATGATCTTGTAGATCCCGGCGGGAAGGGTCGGGAGATTGAACGTTCCGTCCGTCGAAGTGAATGTCTGGCTGGCCTCGAGGTTCGTGAGATTGAGGGCGATGACCAGCGCGTTGCCGACAGGGCGGGCCGCGTTGGTCACGCTGCCCAGGACCTGGACGGCTGCCGGTAGCGGGAGGGGGGTTGCGGAAAATGCGGGGAGAGCAAGAGCGACGATCGCGGTCGCGAAGACTGTCGCACGAGCTCGGCGCATCAAAACCCTCCTGTCGTTCCGGCGAGTCTAAGGAGAGCGTCGCCGGGAGTCAAACGAACAAAAGGTGACGGAGAGGGGGCGGGATTCCCTTTTGGAGGTGCGGATCAGCTCGGTCGGTTCGAGCCTTCCAGCCGTTCGACGCGAGACTCCAAGCCGGAAACAGTGCCTTCCAGTGACCGAATACGGCACTTGATCATCGCCTGGGTCTCTGCGAATCCGTGAAGCATTTCGTCTCGATCCGCCTTCAATGCCAGCTTGGCCTTGACGTCAGCCACGGACTCGCCGAGAAGCTGGATTTGGCCTTCCAGACGTTCGGCAACAACGTCAATGTGCCTGCGCGTATCGTCGACTTTCTGATCGAGAGTCCCAATCTTCTTGTCGAGGCTTTCGAACTGCTTCCGCGTCTCCGCCGCGGAGCTCTCGATCAGCCGTTTCAGATCCTCTTCAGCCACGCCGAAATCTTACCTCGGATCACACCCGCACCCGATGCACCCGCAGCAGGTTGGTCTTCGCCCTCTGGTAGATCGGCGACCCCATCAGAATCACCAGCCGGTCGCCGGGGACGACGATGTCGCGGCTGAGTAGGTAGTCATCGACCCGCTCGACGATCTGCTCGTGGTACTCCCCCACGTCCTTGAGCACGAAGGGCTGCACGCCCCAGAGCATGTTCATGCGGCGGGCCACCCAGCTCGAGGGGGTGAGGGCGATGACCGGCTGCGTGGGGCGGAACTTCGACATCAGCCGTGCGGTGAAGCCGGTCTGGGTGAAAACGACGATGAACTTTGCGTCGAGCTGCTGGGCGGCGTAGTTGGCGGCGCCGGCGAGGGCGTCGGTGAACTCGTCGGTCTCCGAGGCGATCGTGAAGTGCTGGCGCGGGACGACGGCGTGCAGTTGGCGGTTGTTCTCCGCGGCCATGATGATGCGGGCCATCATCTGCACCGCCTCGACCGGGTACTTCCCCGACGCCGTCTCCGCCGAGAGCATCACGGCGTCCGATCCATCGAAGATGGCGTTGGCCACGTCCGAGGCCTCGGCGCGGGTGGGGCGGGAGTTGGTGGTCATCGACTCCAGCATCTGCGTGGCGGTGATGGCGAAGCGGCCCGACTGGCTGGACTTCGACAGGATCTTCTTCTGAACGATCGGCACGGCTTCCGGCGGCAGCTCGACGCCGAGGTCACCGCGGGCGACCATCACGCCGTCGCTGACCTCGAGGATCTCGTCAAGGTTGTCGATGGCCTGGGCCTTCTCCAGCTTGGCCACGATGTTGATCTCGTCGCCCTTCAGCTCGTGCAGCAGCGCGCGCAGCTCGACGATGTCCGAGCGCCGGCGGATGAACGACGCGGCGAGGTAGTCGAGCTTCTGCTCGACGGCGAAGCGGACGTCCTCCCGGTCCTTTTCCGTCACCGCCGGGATGGTCAGCTCGGAGTCGGGGAAGTTCATCCCCTTCTTCGACGAGATCGGCCCGCCGTGGATGACGCGGGTGACGACCTGCTTCTCGTCGACCGCCGAGACGACCAGTTCCACCAACCCGTCGTTGATCAGGATTCGCTGCCCGATCTGCACCTCGCGCGGCAGCGGCGTGAACGGCGTGGAAACGATGGAGGCGTTGCCGATCAGCGGGTCGGTGGTGATGGTGAACGTCTGGCCGGTCTCCAGTTGGAGCACGCCGTCGACCTCGCCGATGCGCAGCTTCGGCCCCTGGATGTCGCCCATGATCGGAATGTACTTGCCGATGTCGGTGGCGATGTGGCGGATGACGTCGATGATGCGGCGCCGCTCGTCGGGCGCGCCGTGCGAGAAATTGAGGCGGAAGACGTCGACGCCCGAGGTGAGCAATCGGTGGATGGTGTCTTCGCTGCTGCAGGCGGGGCCGAGGGTGGCGATGATTTTCGTGCGTCGCACGGTCAGCTACGACGCCGCCAGCGCCGGTTGCAACGACCGTCCCAGCACATGCGCGATGGCATCGACTTCCTGCACCAGCTTCGCGAACGCCTCCGGCAGGATCGACTGCGGGCCGTCCGACAACGCTTCCTCCGGCTTGTGGTGGACCTCGACGAGGACGCCGTCGGCGCCGACGGCGATGCCGGCGCGCGAGAGCGGCAGCACCTTGTTGCGCTTGCCGGTGCCGTGGCTGGGGTCGACGAGGATCGGAAGGTGACTGATGCGCTTGATGGCCGGCACCACGGAAAGGTCGAGCGTGTTGCGGGTGTGGTCGGCGAAGGTCCGCACGCCGCGCTCGCAGAGGATCACGTTGTAGTTCCCCTCCGACATGATGTACTCCGCGGAGAGGAGCAGCTCCTCCAGCGTCGCCGACATGCCGCGCTTGAGCAGCACCGGGACGCGCGCCCGCCCGGCGGCCTTGAGCAGCGAGAAGTTCTGCATGTTGCGCGCACCGATCTGAATGCAGTCGGCGTACTTCTCCACCAGCGCCAGGGACTCGTTGTCGATGGCCTCGGTGACGATCGGCAGGTCGAACTCCTCGCGCACGCGGGCCAGGATCTCCAACCCCGCCTCGCCGAGGCCCTGGAAGGAGTAGGGCGAGGTGCGCGGCTTGTAGGCGCCGCCGCGGAAGAGCTGGCCGCCGGCGCTCTTGATCCGCTCGCCGATGGTGCGGGCCTGATCGAGCGACTCGACGGCGCACGGTCCGCCGACGACGATGATCCCGTTGCCGCCGACGTCCACGCCGCCGACGTTGATCACGCTATCGTCCGGTTTGGCCTCCCTGCTGACCAGCTTGTAGGCGTGCGAGACGCGGATGACTTCCTTGACCCCGCTGAAGGTCTCGAGAATCTCGGGATCGGCGGCACCCTGGGTGCCGGTGATGCCGATGGCCGTGCGATGGGCGCCGGGAATCGGATGGGCCTTGAGACCCATTCTCTCGACGTGTCGTACGATCGCTTCGATTTGTTCGGGCCGTGCGCCGGCCTCCATCACTACGAGCATGGCCGGCCAGTATAATTGAGGGCTCCATGAAGAAAATCCTGATGCTCTGCGCTGTTTTGTCGTTGGTGTCGTCGCCGCTCTTCGCGTATTGGGTGGTCCTGAAGGACGGTTCGCGCTACGAGACCCAGGGGAAACCGACCATCACCGGCAACAAGGCCACGTTCACGCTGAAGAACGGGCAGATCGTTCAGGTGACCGCGGACGCCATCGATCACGCGAAATCCGAGGAGGCCACCCGACTCGGCGGCGGCACGGTCCTCGGCGTGGAGCAGCGCGCCGCGCCGGAAACGAAGGCCCCCCAGTCGCTCGGGTCGACGATCCGCCTCCGCCGCCAACAGCAGGCGGCCGCGGCGGCGAACGCCGGCACCGCGCCGGCCGTCGCCCCTCCTCCCCCCGCCGCCGCGCTCCTCGGCAGCGACGTCCTCGACAAGTTCGAGCGCGCGTATGAGAACGTCGGGATCTTCGAGCACAAGATGACCGCCACCGGCGGCCGCGGCCTGCGCGCCGACCTCACCACCGACAGCGAGGACAAGGTCTTCAACGCCATCTCCGCCACGGCGTTTCTCATCGTGCACAACGCCGGCTTGAGCAGCGCGACCATCGACGAGGTCGATATGTTCATGAAGATGACCAATGGCGGGACGGCAGGGCGCTTCCACATGACCCGCGCCGACGCCGACGCGCTCTACGTCGGCGGCTCGTCGCCGGACCGGAATCGGCTGCAGGACTACTTCATCAGGAAGGTGCTCTTCTGAGGTTGCGCAACCCGCCACTTCATTGCACCACTTCCGCGCTCGCCTCGCTGCCGTACACCATCACGTAGCTGAATCGCCGCTCCACCGGATCGACGATGGTCTGCTCGCCGGCGGCGAAGACGAACGGCTCGACCGGCCCCTCGACCTCGAAAAGCTCCGAGCGCTCGTTGGCGAAGCGGACGTTGATGGCGTGCGCGGCGCCGCTGACGTAGCGCAGCGTCAGGCGCGCGCGGCCGGTGGTGGGCCCGAAGTCGTAGACCGTGGCCCGCTTGGGATCGACCACGGTGACCGCGACACCGGCGCGGATGTCGACGCGCGGCAGCGCGGTCTTGATGTCGAACGTCTCGCGCGGCGCGAGGACGCGCTGGGGCGGCCCGGCGCGCTTTCCCTCCTGCCGCGCGAGATAGTTCCAGCGCCCGATGGGCGGTCGCCCGATCCGCATCGGCGGCGCCATCGCCGAAGGCTCGGGATCGCGCACCATCAGATCGTCCATCCAGCGGCGGACGATGTGCCACTTCTCATCGGTGACCACGACGTTCTGAACGTCGGGCGCGATGTCCACCGAGGCGATGATGCCGCCGACGCCGTCGCGGCTGCGGACGCCGATGACCATGCGGTTCGCGCTGGTGCGGGCGATGGCCGTCACGTCGTAGACATCGAGGGCCCGCGCGTCGCCGACCTTGCGGCCGCCGATTTCCGTCCCGTTGAACCAGAGCGTGTACTCCGGATCGCCGGCGATCTTGACCTTCGTGAAGTAGCGGTTGGGCGGCAGGTCGAAGTCGCGGGTGGCGAAAAACGCCACGGGGATGTTGCGGCTGAGCTGGTGTTGTGCCCAGATCCACTGGGCGCGGCCGGTGACGTCGTAAAACTTGTGCGCGTACAGCAGCCAGAGCCGGCTGAGAGAGAATGTGACGATGACAACCGATGCCGCGACGATCGCCAGCCGGCGGACTTGAACGTTCATGAGCGCCGCGATTGTAATTCCCGCCCGCTGGGCCTCCTCGCGCTTTCCCGGCAAGCCGCTGGCCATGATCGCCGGCGTGTCGCTGATCCAGCGGGTGGTCAAGCGCGCCGCACGCTGCGCGCGAGCCTCGGCGATCTACGTGGCGACGGATGACGACCGCATCGCCGAGCACGTCGCCGGCTTCGGCGGGCGGGTGGTACGGCCGGAGGGGGAGTTCGCCACCGGCACCGACCGCATCGCGGCGGCCCTCGACCTCCTCGACGACAACTACCAGCAGATCG
>Ga0137443_1000109_pt1 | contig 11331 bp, 7 predicted proteins | sample EasRivERMGT300_2_FD_102324 | JGI IMG/M metagenome (GOLD analysis project Ga0137443, IMG submission 102324) | Soil microbial communities from meander-bound floodplain in the East River, Colorado, USA - East River MetaG ERMGT300_2 | ecosystem: Environmental > Terrestrial > Soil > Floodplain ... | reverse complement strand
GGCACGGCGACGAGACCGGGTGGCTGCTGTTCGAGGCGCTGTGGGGCGCGGCGCAGCGCGGCGCCGCCCGAGCGCTCGGCTACGTCACCGACTTCACGCGCATCAACCGCCGCATGCACAACAAGTCGTTCACCGCCGACAACCGGACGACGATCGTCGGCGGGCGCAATGTCGGCAACGAATACTTCGGCGCGGGGCGCGAGGTGGTCTTCGAGGACCTCGACGTCGTCGCCATCGGCCAGGCGGTGCACGAAGTGTCCGCGGCCTTCGACCTGTACTGGAACAGCGCCTCGGCCTATCCCGCGGCGCTGATCGTCGGCGCGGCCTGGCCGCAAGGCGCGGCCCGCCTGGAGTCGGACTTCGCCGCGGCGCGCGCCGACCCCGAGTCGGTGCAATACGTGAGGGCGCTGCGCGACACGCCGCTCGTCAACGAGCTGCTCGCCGGCCGCCTGCCGTTCGAATGGGCCGACGCCCAGCTGGTGCGCGACGACCCCGCCAAGACCCTGGACACCACCGGGCGCACCGACGTCCTGCTGCTCGCCGAGCTGCTGCGCACCACGGTGCAGCCGAAAAAGAGCTTCGACCTCATCTCGCCGTACTTCGTGCCGGGGAAGGAAGGCACCGAGACGCTCGCGGCGCTCGCGCAGCGCGGCGTCGCGGTGCGCGTCCTCACCAATTCGCTGGCGGCGACCGATGTTAGCGCGGTGCACGCGGGCTACGCCAAGCGGCGCGAGGACCTGCTGCGCGCCGGCGTGCGGCTGTTCGAGCTGAAACCCACCGCGGAGCGCGACGCGCCCGGCGGCAGGCGGGCCAGCGGCAGCTCCTCGGCCAGCCTGCACGCCAAGACCTTCGCGCTGGACCGCAGCCGCACCTTCGTCGGCTCGTTCAACTTCGACCCGCGCTCGGCGCTGCTCAACACCGAGATGGGCCTGTTGATCGACAGCGCCGCGCTCGGCGAGCGGCTCGCAGCGGTACTCGAAAATGACGTGCCCGGCGTGGCCTACGAGGTCGGCCTTACCGCCGGCGGCGAGCTGCAGTGGACCGAGCGCACCGCCTCGGGCGAGACGCGCCACGATACGGAGCCGGGCGCCGGCCCGCTGCGGCGCGCCTGGATCCGCTTCCTCGAGCTGCTGCCGATCGAGTGGCTGCTGTAGCCGCCGCGCGCTACTTGATCAGGCCGCCGGGCACGCCCGAGGGGAATCGCTTCGCGATCTCTTCCCGGATGCGCGCCTGGCGGTTCTCGGGCGCCGGGTGGGTGGAGGCGAACTCGGGCTGCTGCGAGCCGCTCGAAGCCTTGGCGAGAATTTCCATCACGCCGGCCATCGCGCGCGGGTCGTAGCCCGCCTCGAACGCGATGCGCACGCCGAGCGCGTCCGATTCCAGCTCGTCGTCGCGGCCGTACTTCATGTTGATCATGCTGCCGGCCAGCTGCGCGATCTGCGCGCTCGTGTAGTCGCCGCTGCCCACCACCACGGCGCTGATCAGGCCCTGGGTGAGCTGCTGCTTGGCGAGCCGCTCGGAGGCGTGCCGGGCGATGACGTGGCCGATCTCGTGGCCCAGCACGCCCGCCAGCTCGCCCTCGGTGCGCAGCCGGCCGAGCAGGCCCTCGGTGATGAAGATCGGCCCGCCGGGCAGGGCGAACGCGTTGACCGTGCGGCGGTCGGCGAGGACGTGGAAGCTGAACTTGTAGGCGCTCTTGCCGGCGAAGCTCTCACGCACCAGCCTGGCGCCGACGCGCTGCACCAGCTCGCGCGCCTTGGGGTTCTGCGACAGGCCGCCCATCTGGGCGGCCATCTGCGGCGCCGCCTTGAGGCCGATGGCGACCTCCTGCTCCGGGGTCATGGCGACGCGCTGCTTCTCCCCGGTGACGGGGTTGACGCTGGTATTGCCGAAGTAGCTGATCAGGGCGACCAGCGCGATGACTGCCGCGAGGATGAACCTCGCCCTGCCGCTCATGCCGGCCTAGCGCTCGCGCTCGCCCGGGTCCTCGGCTTCCTCGCTGTCGCTGCCGAGAGGCGAGACCGCCTGCGCGCCGCCCGCCGGCAGGCCGGGAAGCGTGGCCTTGTCCGGAAAGCCGGGCAGCTGGGCGAGCGCGGCCGTCCAGCTGGAGCGCTTGCGCGCGGCGTTGTCCTCTTCCTTAGCGTCTGCCACGGGCCGATTCTGCCACGTCTAGAACGGGCGGTGAATGCCAGCGTAAGCCCGGCCGGTCAGCAGGAACACGCTCGCCAGGAGCAGCAGGCACGCGCCGATCAGCGCATGCTCGAGGCCGCCGCCGGCGGCGATCAGCATGGCTGCGGCTATCGGGCCGGCGATCTGGCCGGCGGCGAACGCGGCGGTCATCGCCGCCATCAGCGGCGCCGAGCGCGCGCCGAGCAGCTCGCGCGCGACCTGCATTCCTTCCATCGTGATGACCACGAAGGTGCTGCCGACGCATAGCGCGGCGAGCACGATGCCGGCGAGGCCGCCGAAAACGAGCGGCGCCACGACGCCGGCGGCAAGCACCAGCTGCGCCGTGAGCCACAGCTGCCGGTGGCCGAAGCGCCGCCCAAGGCGCGCGACCGCCAGCGTCGAGATGCAGGCCGCCGCGCCGAAGATCGGCCAGGCCCAGCCGAACAGCGCCGGATCGCCTATCGCCTCGCGCGCCATCACCGGCAGAAAGGTGGCGGGGATGATGTAGCCGAAGCCATAGGCGCCGTAGCAGACGATCAGGCGAAGCGAGGACGCATGCCCGCCCGGGCTCTGCATCGCCGCGGCGGCGGCCGGACGCTCCTGCGCATCGCCGCCGAACGCGGGCCAGAGAAGCACCGCCAGGCCGAGCGAGATCGCGCCGAGGAGGATCCAGGCCTGCGCCGAGGACGACCCGGCCTGCATCAGCGCGAGGCAGATTGCGCCGGCGAGCGCCACGCCCGCGCCGACGCCGGCGTAGACCGTGCCGCCGAGCGACGCGCGGCCGGCGGCCGTCAGCCGCTCCAGGCACCAGACCGAAACGTGGATCAGCACCCAGGCGCTCGCCACGCCGGCGAGCGCGCGCAGCGCGAGCCACAGCGCAAAGCCGCCGTCGAGGCCCATGCCGATGGTGGCCACGCCGATGGCCAGCAGGCCGCCGCGGATCGCGCGCTCGGCGCGCACCGGCACGGCCGCCGCCCACAGCGCGCCGGCCAGGTAACCGGCGTAGTTCGCCGAGGCGAGCCAGCCGCCCTCGGCGAGCGTCACGCCGGCGTCGGCCTGCATCATCGGCAGGATCGGCGTGAACGCGAAGCGCCCCACGCCCATGGCCACCGCCAGGGCAGCGAGGCCGGTCAGCGCCGTGCGGCCTGGAGAGCGCTCCACAGTCGCTGCGGGCTTGCCGGCATCTCGAACTCCTTCACCCCGGCGCGGTGCAGGGCGTCGAGTACCGCATTCATCAGCGCCGGCATCGAGCCGGTGACGCCGCCCTCCCCGACGCCTTTTGCGCCGAGCGGGTTGGTCGCGGTCGGAACGGCGTGGTCGGTCACGGTGAGACCGCCGACCAGCCCGGCGCGCGGCATGGCGTAGTCCATGAAGCTGCCGGTGAGGAGCTGGCCGGAGGCGTCGTAGATGCCCTGCTCGAGGAAGATGTGTCCCGCGCCCTGGGTGACGCCGCCCTGCATCTGCCCTTCGACGATCTGGTGGTTGATGATGTTGCCGACGTCGTCGCAGGCGACGTAGGACACGATGTCGCACTCGCCCGTTTCCGGATCGATCTCCACTTCGGCGACGTGGCAGCCGTTCGGGAAGGTGGCCGGCACCTTGGGGCGTTCCTTGAAATCGAGGTCGAGCCTGCCCGGGTATTTCTTCGCCAGCTCGTCGATTCGCACCTTGCGGTCGGTTCCCTTGATCCGGTAGGTCCCCAGGTCGAACTCGATGTCCTGCACCGCGCTCTCGAGGTGCTCGGCGGCGAGGTCCATGCCGTTCTTTGCGACCTCCAGCGACGCCCAATGCATCGCGCTGCCCAGGCCGTGCAGCGTGCGCGAGCCGCCGGTCGGGTTGGCGACGAAGTTGTACTCCGGCTCGGAGGTGCGCAGGCGCACCCGGTCCACGGGGATGCCCAGCACCTTCGAGACGATCTGCGCGAACGTGGTCTCGTGGCCCTGGCCGTGGTTGTGCGAGGCAGTGCGCAGGGTGAGCGTGCCCGCATTTTCCCCTTTGGCCTCCCAGGTGAGGGTCACCTGGTCGTAAGGCGCGAACCCTCCTGGCGCCGTCATTTCGATGTAGGTGGCCATGCCGCGGCCGCGCAGCTTGCCGTGCTTTTTCGAGTCGTTTTTTCTCTTCTCGAAATTCTTCCAGTCGGACTGCTCCAGGGCCTTGTTCATCACGGCCTCGAAGTCGCCGCAGTCGTACTCGAAGCCGCCCGCGAACTTGTAGGGCATCTTCGCCGACGGGATCATGTTGCGGCGGCGGAATTCCGCCGGGTCGAGGCCGAGCTCGCGCGCCGCCTCGTCCACGAGACGTTCGAGCGCATACGACGCCACTGGCCTGCCGGCGCCCCGGTAGGCGGCCGTGGGAATGGTATTGGTGAGCACCAGCCGGCCGCGCACATGGACCGCCTGCACGTCGTATACGCCGCAGTTCACATTGACCAGGCCAAGGGTGTTGACCACCGCGCCGGTGAAGGCGACATAGGCGCCCATGTTCGAGAGATAGTCGAAGCGCATGCCGAGGATGCGGCCTTCCCCATCCAACGCCAGTTCGCCGCTATGGTGAATGTCGCGCGCCTGCTCGTCGCCGAGGAACACTTCGGAGCGCGTGCCGACCCACTTCACCGGGCGGCCGAGCTTCTTCGCCGCGTAAAGGAGCGTGCCGTATTCCGGGTAGGCGTTGAAGCGCACGCCGAAGCCGCCGCCGACTTCCTCGGCGACGATGCGCACCTTTTCAGGCGGCACGCCGAGGACCGCCGAGAGCTGCCCCCGCATCGGGCCCGTGCCCTGCGTGGTGCCGTGCAGGAAGTACAGGTCCTGCGCGGGATCGTAGGAGCCCATGGCGGTGCGCGGCTCCATCGGATTGCCGATCACGCGCGAGTGGTAGTCAGTGAGCTTCACGACCTTCGCCGCGCTTGCGAACGCGGCGTTGGTCGCCGCCTCGTCGCCGCCGACGAAGTCGAGCACCAGGTTGCCCTGCGCGCCCGGGTGGAGCTGAGGGGCGCCCGCGGCCATCGCCTCCGCGGCGGTGATCACGGCGGGCAGGTCCTGGTACTCGACCGTCACCGCCTCGGCTGCGTCCTGCGCCTGCGCCGCGCTCTCGGCCACGATCAGGGCGATGGGCTCACCCACGTGTCGCACCACTTCGCAGGCAAGCGAGGGGCGCTGTGCCAGGCGCTGGGCGGAGCCGTCCTGCCACTTGAAAGGCGCCGCGGCCGGGATCGGCTTGAGTCCGGCGTCCACCAGCTCCTGGCCGGTGATCACGGCGATCACGCCCGGCATCGCCAGCGCAGCGGATGCGTCGATGGAGGCGATCTTGGCGTGCGCCCGGTCCGAGCGCAGGAAGTGGCCGTAGGCCTGGCCGGGCAGGTTCCAGTCGGAGACGTAGCGTCCCTGACCAGTCAGCATCCGGTGGTCTTCTAGCCTACCTTTCATCTAGGCGGATTTTAAAAACAAAAAGGCCCGCCGAAGCGGGCCTTTCACAAGCGCTCTGAGGTCGCGGCTACTGCGACTCGAGCTTGACCTTGACGTACTCGGCCATCACCGCCACATCGGCGTTCGACGGCTGGCGCTTCTGCATCTCGGCCACCACCGTCTTCATGTCGTTGTAGAGCAGGTGGTCCTGCAGCACCGAGTACAGGTAGAGCTCCGGGGTGATGTCGTCCGCCGAGGACGACTTGCGCAGCTGGTCGTAGGTGGTGCGCGCCTGGCGCACCTCGGCCTGCTGCTGCGGGCTCAGGCGCTGCTCGCGCTGCACGCCGCGCACCGCGACGCCTCCCGAGCGGCCGAGCTTGGCGATCTGGATCAGCTCCGGGGTCTGCGCGATCTTCTGCGGCACGCCGGCAGGCAGGGTCGTTACCTGCGCCGCCGCACCGCTCTGCTGGTTGCTCGCCTGCGTCCCGGCGATGAAGGTCGCCGGTCCGGCGTAGTTTTCCTGGCGGCCGCCCTGGAAATAGACGACGCGCACCTGGGCGCCGTTGGGTACGGTGAAGCGATCGCCCTGTCGCACCTTCATGTAGGGCTTCGCCTTGGCCGGGTTCCCGCCGCTGACGTAGGTCACGTCGCCGCCGAGCTGGTTGACCAAGCCGACGTCTTCCGAAGCGGCAACCGTGGCGGCCGAGAGAAGCGTGGCAAGACTGAGTATTCGAATTATGTTGTTGGTGATCATTTTGCATCCCCCCATTAAGGCAGGCTAAGTCTAGAAGCGACTATGCTGCACCGCGAGGAACTTTGTCACGCGCAAAATGATGAATATGAACATCTTTTAACCATTGTTAACGTTCTCGCAGCCGCGCTGCCAGCGCTTTCGCCTCCTCGCTGTCAGGGTTCGGACCCGCGGATAAAGCCGCGTAGAGGAACAGCTCCGGGGTCAGGTCGTCGGCCGGCAGCTCCCGGCGCAGCCTGGCGTAGGTGGCCCGCGCCTCGCGCAGGCTGTCCTCGGTCTCCGTGGCCGCGGGCGGCCTCTGCCCGCGCACCCTGACGCCGCCGAACTGCTCGTTCTGCGCCAACTCGGGAATCCGCGCCAGCCGCTGCGGCACACTGCCGGGCAGGACTACCACTTCGGCCGGCTTGCCGGCGAGTGGGGTGCTCCCCCGCTTCCCGGCGCTCAGGCTCGCCGGACCCTCCCAGCGCTCCTGCCGAGCGCCCGCGAAATACACCAGGCGCAGCTTGGCGCCCGCCGGGATGTCGAAGCGGTCGCCCTCGCGCACCTTCATGTACGCCTTTGCTTTCCCGGCCTGGTAAACCACTTCGCCCGCCAGGAAGTTGACCAGCCCGACGTCTTCCTGGGCGCACACGGCGCGAGTGAACAGGAAAAAGCTGAAGATCAGGTACCTCATCCGTCCACCCCGAGGATCTCGTAGATCTTGATCGGCTCGGCGCGCCCCTTCACCTGGCGCGTCTCGACTTTGCCGGTGCGCACGCCCTCGCCCGCCGCCTTCACGGTCGGCTCCGCGGCCACGATGACGCACTGCATTTCCTTCGTGATGCCCTCAAGGCGCGACGCCGCGTTGACGGTGTCGCCGATGGTGGCGAACTCGAGGCGCTTGGGCGCGCCGATGTTGCCGACCAGCGCCTCGCCGGTGTACAGGCCGACGCCGATCCTGAACTCGCCCAGCCCGCGGTCCGGGAAACGCTGCAGCATCCATTGCTTGAATCCTTCCGCCTCCTTCTGCATGCCGAGCGCGGCCTTCAGCCCCCGCCGCGCGTGGTCCGGGTAGGAGACGGTCGAGCCGAACACCGCCATCACCGCGTCGCCGATGTACTTGTCCAGGGTGCCGCCTTGCGCGAGGATCGGCTCGGCGGCGCGGGTAAAGTAGGCGTTCAGCATCTCGACCACTTCGTGGGCGGTCAGCTTCTCCGACAGCGTGGTGAAGCCGCGGATGTCGGAGAACAGCACCGTCACCGTCTTCATCTCGCCGGCGAGGTCGAGCTTGCGGTCCTCGGAGAGCAGGACGTTCACCACGTCGTCGGCCACGTAGCGGCCGAAGATCTGCCGCATGCGCGAGCGCTCGCGCTCCTCGCCGGTGAGGCGCAGGACGAAAGTCAGCAGGAACGCGACGACCAGCCCCGCCTGCAGCTCGGCGACCGGCAGCACCCGGTCGACCTGGAAGGCGAAGTACGCCGGCGGCACCACCAGCAGCAGCAAGAGCGGCATGAGCGCGGCGCCGCCGCCGACGCTAAAGCGCAGGAACAGCCACGCGGCGAGGCCCATGGCGAGCGCGACGTAGGCGATCTCCTGGCCGCGCGTAAGCGGCCTCGGATAGCGCCCGGTGAGGATGGTCTCGACGATGTTGGCATGGATCTCTCCGCCCGCCATCTGGTCGGCGTCGCTGCCGCGCGAGTACGGCGTGAAGTGCCGGTCCGAGGTGCCGGCGTTGTTGGCGGCGATGATCGCCACCTTGCCGCGCAGCGCCTTGACCTGGGGATCATCGAGCGCGTTCGGCGCCAGCAGCCGCGCCATCGACACCGTCGGGATGGTGCCCGGCGGGCCGGTGTAGCCGATGGGCATGCGCCTCAGCTCGCGCGGGATGGTCTCGCCCGCGATGCGCCACTCCGCCTGGCCGGGCTCCTGGCCGGCGGCGCGCAGCGCCATCTGCATGTTGAACGCGAGCCCCGGCAGCGCCGGGTTGGGGATCATCACCGGATAGAAGCCGCGCACGTGCTTGTCGGGATCGGGAAACAGGTTGGCGATGCCGGTGTCATGGTTGCCGCCAGGCAGCAGGAGGCGCTGGTCGTCAGGCGGCATGAGGAGCTGCGAGTCGCCGTCGGGCAGCTGCACCAGGTGCGAGATGAGCACCGCGTTGCCGCGCGCGAGCGCGGCGCGAAACGGCGAGTCGTACTCGCGGCTGATGTTGCTGTCGGGCAGCTTGAGCTTGCGCAGCCAGGCCTCGGCGCTCACGGTGTAGATGAAGTCCAGGCCGATGACCTTCACTCCCGCCTTGCTCAGCACGTCGAACGCCTGGCCCCAGTACGGCGCCCAGAACGCGAGCGGGTCGTCCTTGTAGGCGAGGAGCGTGGCGTCGTCGACGGTAATGAAGGCCGTGTTCTGCGGCTCGTAGCGCACGCCGGTGAGGACGTGCCAATAGTCGTAGTAGATGTTTTCGAGCGCGCCGTGCCAGTCGGTGCGCGCAAGGCCCACGGCGAGCGCAGTGGAGGCGGCAACCACGCCGAGCCAGCGGAAGAATTGTCGGTAGAGCCCTTTCAATCGCCGACGTACACGAACGCCGCCCAGAAGAACGGGTGCGAGCGCGAGAAGTGGAAGCCGTCGCGCACGTAGCCGCCGGCGCGCAGCTGCCGCTGCGCGTCGCTCACCGCCGGCAGCGCGCCCATGCCCGACTTGATGTTGCGGAAGGTGGCGGTCATCAGCGCCTGGGTCGACAGGCTGTCGACGCTCCAGTGCGACACCAGCAGGCTCTTCGCCCCTGCGTACATGAACGCCCGCGTCAGCCCGGCGAAGCCCTCGCCGTTGTTCGCCTGCGCCGACTCGCCCGCGGTGTTGCAGGCCGACAGCGCGACCAGCTCGGCGTTGAGCTCGAGGTCCTCGATCACCTCTTTCATGGTGAGCAGCCCGTCCTCGCCCTTCAGGTCGCCGACCAGCGTCAGGGCGAGCGCCGGCTGCGCCCGGGCGCGGCCGGCCGGGCGCCGCGTCTCGCCCTCCTCCATCGCCACGTCGCTGCCCAGGTACTCGCCGCCGAGGAAGCCGTGCGTCGCGAACAGCACGAAGCGCGCGCCGCGCAGGTCGCCCGATTTGGCCACCATCTCCTGCGCTGCGTCGCCGACGTAGAGCTGCGTCCTGCCGCCGAGCACCCGCGCGATCTCGTTCGCCTCCTCGGCGGTCTCGGCGAGGCGCGGGATGTTCGGCACGCCGCCGGCGGAGCGGCCGAAGCCGACGTTCATCTGGGACAGCGCCTTCACCGTCGCCGCCGGCATGGCGTGGGTGGCGTCGGGCGCGAACACCGGGTCGGCGAACGCCACCAGGTCGAACCTGACGGGCGTCGCGCGCTTCGGGTAGAGGCGCTGCGAAGTGAGCGCCGACAGGCTAGGCAGGTAGGCGAAGCGGTTGTTGCGCCCGGCGTAGTCGAGCGCGCCGTACTCGGCGAGATAGGGGCGCTGCTCGCTGCCGTCGGCATCCGCCTTGGCGCTCCCGAACGCGGCGCGCTCGGCGGCGCTGTAGGAGGCCACCAGGAACTCGAACGGGATGGTCTGCAGCGGCCCGTCGGCGACGACCAGCACTTTCTCGCGGCCGGCGATGATGCTCGCGACCGGCGCGAGCAGGTCGCGGTACAGGGAATGCAGCACCTCGGGCTCGACCTCGCGCAGGAACAGCACCGACTCGCCGCCCGCCACCTTCTCGATCGCGCGGCGCACCACGTGCACCCGCTCGGCGAGCGCCGCGCGCCGCACCTGCGTCACCGTCATGCGAAACTGCTCGCGCGTCACGGCGAAGATCAGCGTCTCCTGCGGCAGCAGGACGTACGACAGCAGGACCTCGCCGGGCCTGAGCAGCTTCTGCTGCAGGTCCTCGACCGTCACCGGCCGCGGGTTGGCGAGCTCCATGAAGCGCGGGTAGTCGCGCCACAGCTGCTCTTCGGCGCCGATCAGGTCGATCGAGGTCTGCGTGATCTGGGCGTCGAACTCCGCCACGCGCTTCTCGGCGGCGGTCATCGTGACCGGCACGGTGGCGCGGCTGTGGCGCAACTGCGCGAGCTGCTCCTGCAGCTGGTCGCGCCGCTCGCGCAGCTTGACGAAGGCCGGCTCGCCGGCGAAGCGCGCCACGTCGGCCTGGCGCATCAGCTCGGTGAACACGCGGCTCTGGTTGCGCGAGGCGATCGCCAGCGCCTCGCGGTCGTAGCCCGCCGCCGGCCGCGAGCGGTGCAGCTGCAGCAGCACGCGGATCGTCTCGCGGTAGATGGCCGAGAACTGCTGCAGGAACGAGGCGCGCGTCTCCTCCGAGTAGCCGCGCGTCTGCGAGTAGAGGAAGTCGACGGTCTCGACCGCCTCCTTGTAGTAGGGCAGCGCCTCGCGGTAGCGGCCGCGCTTGGCGAGCGCGAAGCCGAGGTTGGCGGCGTTGACCAGCAGGCTGCGCGGGTTGCTGGTGCGGCGCGAGACCTCGATGGCGCGCTTGTAGGTCGCCTCGGCCTCGACGATCTTTCCCTGGTTGTCGAGCGCGAGGGCGAGCGAGGTGAGCACCGCCGCGGTGTCGGGGTGCTGCTCGCCGAACACCTTCTCCATGGTGCCGAGCGCGGCGCGCTGCATCTGCTCGGCCTGCGCGAAGTCGCCGCGCACCGCGAGCAGGCCGCCGAGGTTGTTCAGGGTGAGCGCGGTGGCCGGATGCTCGCGCCCGAGGCTGCGGTCCTGGATGGCGAGCGCGCGCCGGTACAGGTTCTCGATCTCGGTCAGGGCGCCGACCGCGGCGCCGGCGCGCGCCCGGGCGCGCGCCTCCGACACGCCGATCTGCTGGTCCTTGCCGAGGTCCTGCATCACCTTGGCGAGGTTGTTCAGGTTGGTGGCGACGTCGGGATGGTCGCGGCCGAGGGTCTTCTCGCGCACCGCGAGCGACTGCCGGTACATCTTCTCCGCCTCGACGTACTTGCCCTGCAGGTCGAGCACGCGCCCCAGGTTGGACATCGAGTTCGCGGTGGTCGGGTGCGCGGCGCCCAGCGCCTTCTGGTGG
>Ga0137443_1000108_pt1 | contig 11342 bp, 12 predicted proteins | sample EasRivERMGT300_2_FD_102324 | JGI IMG/M metagenome (GOLD analysis project Ga0137443, IMG submission 102324) | Soil microbial communities from meander-bound floodplain in the East River, Colorado, USA - East River MetaG ERMGT300_2 | ecosystem: Environmental > Terrestrial > Soil > Floodplain ... | reverse complement strand
CTCGATCATCTGAAGCTGCTTTTGGCTATTGAACGTCCCTCCCACGGAAGTCATCGACGCGCCGTCCGACGACTCCATGTAGAGCCCGCCGTTGGAAATGGCGACCAGCCGGCGGTTCAATTGCGTGCCGGAGATGAACTGAATCGTCCCCTGAGAGCGAATCGGCGCGCCGCCGCCGAGCTGAGTGGCGAATGCCTTCTCTAGTCCAGGTCGTGACCCGCCGCGCTGACGGATGTAGTCGGCCTGAGTTGCGTTCGCCGGAACCCCAGCGCTGTCAGGCCACACGTTCTGCGCATCGGGCGTGAAATACTTGGCGGTTCGCGGGTCGTGAAAAGCGAAACGCTTGTTGACGCCTCCAACTGGGAACCAGATCGGCAATATCCGCTTGTCCTTTGACACACGCTGCTACTCCAGTGTGAACAATCGCCAGTAGGCGTTCATGGACACAGCGCCGGCGGCCGTGCTGTCGAAATCGAACTCGATGTAGCGCGTCCCGCGCAGGTGCATCGCGTAGCTGGCCTGCGTGTCGTCTGCCGGGCTGACGACCAACCGGAACGGCCCGCTCTCCGCCGGACCCTTAGTCACAACAATCGTGTCCACCATGAGCGTGTCGGCGGCGATTGCCGTGCCGGCGCTTGTTCCCAGCGTGCAGGTCAGGTGTGCCAGTTCCTCTGGAATCCAAAGAGAGGATTTTTCGACTTGGCTCCAGCCCCACAGCTTCATGGCGAACGTCGCATTGTCGGTCGTCGTGGCGAACGGGATGATTTCGATCCAGCCTGGAGTCTTGACGCCAGCGCCTACTCCAACGGCCTGAGACGTGAGGTCGAACACCCCGACCCCGGATGGCTCGGTGATCTTGGGGATCTTTGCGACGAACGCCGTGGCAGTGGAGTTCGCCGCCAGCGCTAGCTTCAGTGGTAGGCACAGGCTCATTACGCCACCTTTAGTTCTGGATTGAATACGCTTTCGAGGCGAAGCGCTTTGAGCGGGTCGGTGCGGTAAGTCTTGCTGCCGATGTGGCCGAGCTTGATCGTCGGGTCCAGCCACACGTCGCATCCGAGTTCACGAAGATCGGCGAAGAACGCCATGTCCTCGCCACGACCTACCGTTCGACCTTCGTTGTCGATTGTGGTGTCGAGGCGGAACACGTCAGCAATCTCCTCGCCGAGCGCCGGGTCGTAGATTCGCGGCTTGGTTGCCACGAGCGCCTCGATGACCTCCCGAGTCACGCAACAGAATCCGAGCCCTGTTCCGTGGATCTTGACCAGCCCGTACTTGTGCAGGTCGAAGGTCCGAAGGTCTGGATGCTTGACGAAGATTTCCTGATCGTCAGTCTTGGTTGGGTAGGTCGCACAAACCACATCAACCTTCGTGCTGAGGGCTAACAGTCGCATGAATTCTGACGGTTCCCATTCCATGTCGGAGTCGATCCAAAAGAGCCGAGAGGCGTTGCCCTTGAGAAATTGATGCACGACCAGGGAACGGGCGTAGGGGACCAACGGGCAACCGACTTTGTGGCTGATGTTGAAACTGATCCTTGCGCGCAGGCAGGCGTCCAGCGTCTTGAGCAACGAAAACGTCGTCTGGTGCGGAATGCTTGTCCCGCACGGGAAGCCGATCGACACCGACAGTGAAGCCGGATTGATGGATAGTTCTTCGTTCACGATTAGGCAAAGCCGGTTGCAAGAGTGCCTGAGCCGTATGCCCGGATATGCACCAGCCACGCATCGGTGGCGATGTCGATCAACTCGGCCTCGTCTTTTCCGATGCCGCCCATCGTGGTGATGTTGAATGTGTACTTGATGTCGTCCGTCCCATCCGCCAAGAACGAGTCGGGGCCCTCGGTGATGGTCGCGGTGAATACGTCAGCCCGACCGTGGAACAAGTCGCCAGCCAAGCCGGTGATCGTGAGCGAAACAGTCTGCACTCCATTGTTCAGAACCCTGTAGATGTCCCCACTTCCAGTCGCTGCCGGAAGCGTGATCGTCAGGCCAGCGCCAGTGATGATCGGAACGACCACTAGGCGGTTAGCGTGCAAGGTGTTGGTGAGGGCCAAGGCTGTGGCGGCGGCGGCCACATTCACAATCCGGCCAGAGGCGTCAGCGTGCGCGTTCAGTTCTGCGGCCGTGGCCGTGAGGCCGTTCAGGTCGATGCCACCGGCGGCGGACATCGCATTGAAGTCGCAGCTTGTTCCTGTCCCGTCATTGATGTAAAGCGCTGTTCCCGCCACGCCGTCAGTGTGGACATAGACGCAGCCAGGTTCATAACCGGCGCTGCCGTCCGATGGAACGACCGCGCTGCCGGCGAACCACTTCTTGCCGGATTGGCCGAAAATGGCCCCTTCTTCTCCCGAGTGAAGCCGGACTGGTTTGGACACAAGAGCCTCCTAGGTTTTTGACCTGTCTGGGCGTGAATTAGGCCACAATCAACGCATTGAAATCGCAGGACGCGATCGTCCCCTCATTGACGTAAATACTTGTCCCGTCCCCACCGTTGGTTTTGATGAACAGGCAGCCGGTCACGTATCCAGCCACGCCGTCTGTTGGGACGGTCTCGCCGATGCAGAGCATCTTCAGACCGCCGGAGGTCGAGATGACCGCCTCGCCGCCGCTATGGATATGTGCTGGTCTGCTCACAGTTCAACTCCATTCAGATAGATGCGGGTGCTCGGCTGATATTCGTCGTCGTAGCTGCTAACCGATCGGTCCCCGCAGTAGCCCAGCGACTGCAAATTATGCGAGCGGTCCCACGCCACGGCGGCCCGCAGCTTCTCGACGTACTCCATGTAGCGCACACCCTGCGTGTCGTTCAGCTTTGATTCGGCGGCGCAGAGCACGCTGGCGATCAAGGCATCGGCTGTCGGCTGGCCACCGAGCGGATACGGTGCGCTGTCAATGATCTGTGAAGGATTGCTCCGGTAGCGCATCCGTAGTTCGTAGATGCCGCTGGGAGTCGGGGCGAAGGTGATCTGCCACGCTTGCGGCCGGCTGCCATCCGAGGGCGACGGCATGATGCAGGCGTATTCAGGGAACCCGGTGACGTTTTGCGAACGCTGCTGGTAGCGCCGGATCATCGAATCCGAGACGATCTTGATCGGGCAGGGGCCGGTGTTCTCGGAGAGGAACGTGATGTCGTCGGTCAGCCCGCCGAAATCTTCCGGCAAGTCGTAGTCGGACTGACTGGCTGCGGTGACGATGGTCGTCCAAGGGGTCAGGAACGTCCATTCATGCTGGCTACGCTCGCCCGGCAGGATCATCGGGCTATAAAACTGGAGCACCCCTAGCGTCAGCATGTCGTCGGCGTCGGCATGTTGCCGCTCGTCCCAGAACGAAGGCTCACGCGCCCACCCCAGGTCGCGCCCGAGGATGCGGAGAATTTCGGAGCGTTGGAGGTTGATGCTCATGTGATAAGGGCGTATTCAATGTTGGCTGTCGTGCCTGACTCGTTCCGAATCACAACCTCGTCGATCACGTCTGCCGTGCCCCCGGAAAGCGTTCCCGTGTAGAGCGCCAGGGCGTCGTCGCTCGCCAGCCGAAACCACTGGCCAGACGGGTGGACGAACACGATTTCCTCCGACCCGACTTCACCGCCTTTGTCAACTGTCAGTTCGATCTTCAGTGCCTGATCCGACTTGAGCCACAGCTTGTCGAAGTTGGTGATTGATTCATCCGAGTTCCACAGCGTTAGGCTGGTTGCCGTGGCCAGCGAAAGCGTTTTGTGCTCGACCTGTCCGGCGATGGTGGTTTCAATCGGGTTGGCACGCGAGCCGATTTCGTGAGTGACGCCATAGGCATCGACGATTTCCGCCGCCATCCATTCCCGGTAAGAAGCCATTTATGCCACAGCCTGTTTCAGATGAGCCTTCTGCATTTCGATGGCCATTTCCCCCTTCTTGCCGTCCATCAGGAACCGCACTCGATGGTCGGTTCCCAAACTGAGAAACGTGACTTCCTTTCTCTCTCCGCGCCACTCGACAACGATCGGGTCGTTCCGCTTCACCTTTCCTCCGCGAACGTGGTCAGCGAATGACGGAACCTTCACGTCCTCTGGTCGCGGTTCGCCAAGTCCATGTAGCAATCCGAGCGACACAAACACTGCCGGCGGAAGCGGACCACTACCGGCCACGCGACTGAAAATGCGACGCGCTCGGAAGTAGTCGGCCAGCAAGGCGGGAGGCGGTTCCTCCGATTCCTGCAAGCCGCACATCAGCATCAGCGGAGCACGGTCGAAAGTCGGGATTTCCATAAGTCCTCAAAAATGAGCGGCGCTGGACGTAGGGAGCTACCGTCCAGCGCCGCAGCCGGGATGGTTACACTGCCTGCCAAATCTTCACCCAGTCGATGTCCAGACTGAGCGCCGTTCCGGCACCGTTCTTGATGCCCCAGATCGGCGACATTTCCTCTCCACCGGGGAACGTCGCGTCGTCGAGAGCCGAATCGGCCACGCCGTCCGCCTGCTCGACGCCATCCACGAAGAAGCGGATGACTTTGTTCTGGTTGTAGTAGCCGGCCGGATCGTAGATGAAGCCGAGCTTGTACCAGGTGTCGATGACCGCCGTCAGCGCATCGTCCTTGACCACAACCGTCGTCTGGCTGGCCTTCTGATAGACCGTATCGAAGCCACTGGCATCGCCTTCCAGCGAGCGGAAGCCGATAAAGTCCTTCGTCGTGACCATCGCCCCGGAGTCGGTGATCGCATCCGCCACCGCGAACCCTTCCTCGGCCAGGCCGACGAAGATGTTGCGCGAGGTGATCGAACCCATCCGAATCCGGGTCTCGAACACGAGCTTCTTGCCGGCAGCGACGGTGGCAGCCATCTTGCCGAATACGCCAGCCGAACCGCCCATCTGCAACCACGTTTCGTCGTTGTCGGTGGCATCAGTGTCGAGGCTGATGACGCCGCCGACTTCGGTGGCGAGCTGGAGGATCGTGTTGGAGGCGTCCTGATACGAGTAGTAGGCCGCCACGGACGAGTAATCGCCGACCGTAGTGGTCAGCAGGCCGTTGAAGGCCAGGAAATCATCGAAGATTCCGTAGCCCTTGTCGGGGTCGGCCAACGATTCAAGGAACGGCACATTGCCCCACAGACCGCCCGAAGGGCCGCGCCCGCTGTTGTCGCTGGCATGTTTTCCATGCAGAGCCATATAGTTACCCTTTCGGTTAGTTGATGTAGGCGACGAACTGGGCACGCCGATCCACGCAGCAGAAGTTGCCGCGCAAATCCTTGAAGACCTGCCAGACGTTGTGCTTGTTGGGGTGGCGGATGGCGGGCTTCTCTTTCATGTCGCACCACTTGCAGACGTGGAAGTAAAAGACCGAGTGATCCAGCCCGTAAACCGGGTTGTCCACGTCGCTGTTGAGGTACGGCGTGTAGAGCAGCGGGCGACGACGGAAGGTCAGTTCGCCGGCAAACTCCTGCACTCCGCTCAGTCCCGACTTGGCGATCAGGCCGCCGTCGTAGGGAGCCAGGTCGCGGCCCAAGTTCTCGTTCTGCGATTCGCCAACCGTTTCCATCGACGTGATGGTGGATTGGTTGACGTACAGCCGGTACTGCTTCTTCATCCGGCGGTAGCTCTCGACATCGAGCACTTCCTTGAAGTCGCACTCGCGCATCGCCGTGCGGAGCTTCGGGAACAAGTCGCTCTTGTCAACGTTCGTGTACGTGACCGAGTAGTTCTTGAACGTGGGCACGGCCGCCGAGTCGATGTTGCCGGTCAGGGTGTGGCCAGTCGCCGCTCCGCCGGTGAAGCCCGTCGTGGCGTTCTTGACGACCCAGTACGGCACGCCAAAGAACTCCAGCTCGTCGGTGCTGGCAGCCGGTGCCGTCCAGCCCTTGCGCTCCAGGAGTTCGATCATCGCGCCTTCCGCACCGGCCCGCCTTTCTTTCATCATGTCGTAGATGCGGGCTTCGCCCTGATTGGCGGCGACTTCGTTCTCATCGAACATGAAGCCGGTGGCGGCCTGTCGATATTCGACGAGCACCTTCTTGGTCAGGTCTTCGGCCACGATCTGATCGTCGCCGTAGAGACTGGTCATGTAGGCAGCGTCGGGCAGCCGCGTCATCAAGTTGCGCTCGATGCGGTAGCCGCTTTCGATTTTCAATCGGTCGGGTCCGAACATGGTCCCGACGAGAGGGTAGTGGGTGAACTGCATCGCAATGTTTTGCAGTCGTCCCTTGCCCTCGTCGCCTCGCGTCAAATTCACGAGGTCTTGAATGTCGGATTCAAGCAATGGCATTGTTTATCACTCCGGCCCTACGTCTCGACCCTGGCCTTCCACTCCTTGAGCTGCGCAAGAACCCGGTCCTCCTCGATCGGAGGTTGACCGTTCTTCGTCGCGGGGCGGGAGAGCGCAACGTGCTTCTGCTGGTGCGCTTTGAGGGCGAGACGGCGGCGTTCGATGGTGGGTAACTGATCTCCGTGCGCGAGTCGGCGTGCCCGCTCCACCTGGCTCGAAAATGACGTTCGCCGTCCTGCGCGGGCGTCCATCTGCTGGACTTCCGCGAGGACTGCCGCCACTTCAATCCGGTTGTGGGCCTGCAAACTCGTCGGCTTGAGGCCGTTCATTGGCCCCTTGCCGTACAGCTCTTTGAATTCATCGCCGAGCTTGTCGAAGGCGTCGTCGAGCTGTTGCTCCAGCCGCAGGCTTTCCTGCTGTTGGATGTACTGCTCAAGCTGAGCCACCTTCTCCTGAACCGGACTGAGTTCGCCGAACCGCTTCTCGTAGTTTTGGATCTGTCCGTGATAGTGCTCGTTCATCTGCTGAAGCGTGTTGATCGCTTCTTTGGAGAACTTCACGATCGACGGGTCCAGTTCCTCGCCTTCGAGGGCTTTCAGCGCCAACTCAAACCGCTTCAGTTCGGCTGTCTGCGCCCTTTCCTCCACTTTCGTCTGCGGCGGAGGCTGGCTCAGCAGCCGCGTGTGATGCGAGTACAGGCGATCGAATTGGGTGACGGCCTTTTCGAGTGCAGCCGGATTGGCCTTCCACTCGTCGGGGTCGAAACCGTAATCGCGCGCAAGACTCGCCAAACCTTCGTCGATGCCGGATTGCACGTCGGCACGACTCCCACCATCGCCGGATTGCACGTCGGCAATGGACTCAGCCGGAATGTTCACTTCGGCTGGTATCTGCTCTGTGATCGGGGCCTCTAATGTTTCGGCCATGACTATCGCTGCCAGTGTGAAACGAAAAAGGGGACCGCTTTTTGGGCGGCCCCCTTCACGGGCTGCGATAGGTGAGGCTATCTGGCGGGGAGCTTAAGTCCGCGTATAGCCGATCCGGCGACCGCTCAAGGAACGGTCCCCTCGGAATTAACGTCAATTATTCAAGTTTAGCCCGCATGGGGTCAATAGTTCCCCGAATCACGAAAGCGATCAATGACTCTCTGGAGCAGCGAACCGCTGATCGTGTGGTATAGGGTTTTATTGGTGATTGTGCTCCGGTGGTGGTAGCCGTGAGCCCTCATATAGTCAGCATATTTTCCGGGAGATTCAAAGACCGGCGAACCGTTCTGGTCGTAGTGTGTTCCGCCAACGCCGCACTCTTCGTCAAGAACTCTCTGAAACTTGACGTGCTCAGGTTTTACAGCCAGAGACTCGCAGTGAAGCGGCTTGGACCAAGCTGTCGTGCCATTTGCCGCACCAGCTTTTCGTCCTCGCCTCTTCCGACGACGATCAAACTCCGATTCAGTGACTACTTCTCCGTCGATTTTGTACGTGCATTTTCCGAATTTCATGCAACTGTCTCCGGTTTTCTGTCGTGCCCCAATCCGCCCAAGTCTCTACGGGCCTTTGAGGCTGGCCACTCAGCGCCGTAGAACGAATCCCATTCTTCGTCTGATTGAAAAGTTGGAGGTCTGATCGAGCAGTCGTACTCGAAGATGCGAACCCCGTTCTCCACGCTCCCAGAGTCCAGGTAGGAATGCTCTGTGTCTGGACCCATTCCGCCTCTTGGGCCAGTTAAAGTTACGGCAATATGTCCAACGGCAGCAGTTTTAAGCCCTCCGCTCGGCCCTCCGCGCAAAAGCACCGGAGTGACTGACAGGATCCTGGCGGCGCGGTAATTCTCTCCGTGGCGGCGGAAATAATCGACGCGACTCTCTTGTAGAATTAGTTTCATGGCTGATTGTTACTCCCTGACGACATGAGTTGGTTGATTAAATCCTGCTCCATGCCCTGCGGCGTTTTTGTGGACTGGCTCTTGCGGACGTACTGACGGGTAGTGGTCTTGGGCTGCTCGATCTGATTCTCGTTGGTCATCATCTCGCCCTGAGCGTAGGTCACGAGGTCGTTCAGTTCCGGCATGTTGGCCAAGCGCGCGATCATCTTCACGTAGGCTTCCATATTGGGCATCATTCCCTGCGCCTGCATGGCGGGGATTGCCGCGAGCAGCGAGGTCATCAGCTGGTTGGTGATTCCCATGCGCTCGGCAGGGGCCTTACGGCGCATCGAGTGCGGAACGAGGTCGATGTCGTAATCCTCCGGGTCGCCTTCCAAGTCGGCCGGGTTCCACGAACCGGGAAGCTCGATCTCACCCACGCGCTTGATGATGGGGATGTCGGCAGCCGGATTGCGCAGGAGAAGCTGCGCGATGGCCCGCATCGCACTGGAGGTCTGCTTATCGACTTGATCCTGCATCGACTGCACGCGGTCTGACGCGGCGGCGGCCAATAGCTCGTCCTGTCCGACCGTCGAACTCTGCGCACCCAAGCCGGCCAGCGCTTCCGTGTTCCCGGAGAAATAGTTGTGCAACTGTTTGAGTTGGAGAACAAATCCCAATTGCTGCTGGTCGATTCCGCCCAGCGAGATTTGCTTGACGCCCTGCGGATTGTTGGTGACGATTGCCTCGCCGTCCGCACCGGCCACATGGAGCTTACCGTCCTTGATCGAGCTTTCGTCCACAGTGACCAGTTGCTTCTGACGCGCCGCCTGACGGGCCAGTTTATTGAACAGCAGGTTCGCCAGTTCGTGGATGTCGCGCCACAGCGATACCGGAGGCAGGGGCATCGTGTTGCCGGGGACTTCATCGAACCACAGCAGGTGGAACGGTCCTCCCTTGGGTCCGGTCCAGTCCACGACGCGCAAGGGCGGCAGATCGTCGAACTCCCGGCTGAGTGTGACGATCTTGCCTTCGTCGGGGAGCCAGATGTCCCACAACTCGATCATCTCGCGGTAATCCTCAAACGACGACTTCTTTTCATTGGAGAGATTCTGCGTGGAATGGTCGTCGATCTTGTCGGACTTCTGAATCCGCTCGACTACTTCTTCGTCGTATAGCCCGTTGGTCAGGGCATCTTCTTTGACGATGGAATAGCGGTTGCCGCAGAACCCGATCTTGTCCACGCGGCGGGCGCTCATGTCGTGAACCCAGTCGTCGAACAGCACGGGGTCCGCGACGGGCTTGCCCAGCCACACGTCCATCCCCTCGAACTGCTCGACCTGTTCCACGTCGAGCGCCACCTTCAGAATCCCCATCGGGGCCATCATCGCCTCGAAGGCCCAGGTCTGCATCGACCGCCCGAAGTTCATGTCCATCAGCAGACGGTTGATGCCCAGCTCGAAGGCGTAGGCGCTGGGTCGGTTCTCTGATTTGCGCGAGGTGACGAGCGACTGCGGTTCGGAGGAGACAAGCTTGCGGAGGATGGTCGAGACGGCGAGCGCGATGAGCGGGAGCGGGACGCGATTGGTCGTGCCGTTCTTGTAATGGCGTCCAACGAACATTTTGTAAACTTCAAGCCGTTTATTGAGGAAATCCTTCATTTCCCCAAGGCTGGAAGTAATCGCTCCGCGGAGCTTGGCAAGTTGCGTCGGACTCTTGGGATTGAACATGGTTTACCAAGTGCTTTCTGCGACCGACCAGTCGGCCTCTGAGTTTCTGCGGCGCTCTTCTTCTTTCATGCGCCAGGCGAAGGTGCCGTAGCGCGGAGCGTTCTGCTTGCGGGCGACCAGCGGAGATTTCAGGGTTTGCTTCAGGAGCTGCCAGGCCAGGGCGTCGGCCACCACAATGTCGCCGTGCAGCTTGCCCTTGTTCTCCGGGTCGGTGTCTTTCTGGATGGCGTTGCTGTGCTGAATCGAGCCGTCTGGAGAATAGATGAACTGCCTCAGCTCCTTGATCGCTTCCTCTGAGAAGTTGCGGCAGCGGTCCTCTGTCAAAGCGTCGCGATAGTTCCCGAACAGGATTTCTCGTGAAGCCCCGATTTCAACGTAGCCCCACTTCTTGGATTTCGCGTTGGCAACCGACTCCACATCACCACGCCAGTAGATGCGGTGGTAGCGGCAGTCCTCGACGACAACCTTTCCGAACGTGCTGCCCGGACCCTGCGAGCCCCAGATGAGCTTGGCGTCGTGGAACCATTTGCAGATTGCGACGGCGTACCACGCGAACGACTCGGGAGCGATGCGGCTGTTCTTGTATTCCGCAGCCTTCTCTCCGGTTTTGGCGTTGTAAACCACGATCACGCTCTGGCTCGACATTTCACCGCCCTTACCAGAAGCAATGTCGCACGCGGCAACATATTCGCCTTCCGCGGGCTTGGCACCGTCCGTCTGGCACCAGAGCATCAACCGGCCGCCGGTGATCTTCTCCCACTTCGGCTCCAGTGTCTCGCGGTCGAATTGCAGTTCGCCGCGGATGGCAGGCTGGCGTGCAGACTTCAGCAGCCGTTCGATCAACTCGGGCTCGAAGTACGGCCCGCCGGCCCCGTGGAAAGCAACGTCCAGTTCTTGCGAGATGCGGCGCTTGCTGGTGAGCTTCAGGCATTCCTTGTCGTACCAAGGCGAGCGTGGTTTACGGCCATTCCACGAGGGATGGGAGTACCCGTCCACCGCTTCGTCGGTGAAGTACATCCCCTTGGAGAACTCTTGGTGCATCGTCCAGTGCAGGAGGATGATTCGATCTGGCGCATCCACAAGCCAGTCCTGATACTTCTTGTAGAACGCGCCGTACTGCCCTTGGGGAGTAGAGACGAGGAACAGCGATTCCGTGAGCGGGCCAATGGCGTCGATCACAGACTCGGCATTGGGCATCGCGCCTACTTCGTCCGCCATGACCGCCGTGCGGACACCGCCTCTGTCGGCATTGGCATTGGTGGATTCGCCGTTGAACACCGAACCAGTCTCAGGATTCACGAGCGTCAACAGCTTGCGGTGGACGCGCGGCTCAATGGGAGGTCGCATCCACTTCGGCAAGCAGTCGAGCATGTGGTCAAGTCGCCAGAACAGACAGGACGGATCGGACATATCGTCCACCCGGTCCTCTTTGGCCGAGAGCAAGAGGAACGACTGCATCGGTCGGAACAGCCAGCGATGAAACAGCGCCGCCAGGATGAGCGTGGTCACGCCCATG
>Ga0137443_1000107_pt1 | contig 11353 bp, 10 predicted proteins | sample EasRivERMGT300_2_FD_102324 | JGI IMG/M metagenome (GOLD analysis project Ga0137443, IMG submission 102324) | Soil microbial communities from meander-bound floodplain in the East River, Colorado, USA - East River MetaG ERMGT300_2 | ecosystem: Environmental > Terrestrial > Soil > Floodplain ... | reverse complement strand
GCGCAGGCGCCGTGGGGGGCGCTCAACAAGGCACCTCCGTGTCCCTCTCCGCCGACGGCAACAAGGCCCTGGTCGGAGGGCCCCTCGACAAGGGTTTCGCCGGGGCCGCGTGGCTCTTCATTGACACGCCGTTTCCGACGCGACATCGCGCCGTCAGGCACTGATCGCGGCACCGGCCCCTCCGGTGACCGCACCGGCGTTGGGCCTACGTGATAAAGAACCAGCTTTCCCAGGTTCCTCCCGGCACATGCGGTGACTGCGTTGACGTCAGCGCGTCGACCGACGACGAGAATGCACGCATGTTCGCATCGAACAGGTGGCCGGCGTGCAGGCGGATCAGCACGCGCGCCGAGGTGCGGCCGAACAGAACGCGCAAAGCCTCGGCATTGTCGCCGGTCTGCCAGGTCAGGAGTTGCGGCGCGAACTTGATCCCGCCGTGCACGACGAGGAGCGGTTGCGGCGCGAGAATCGGCGGCGCCGTCGTCCCGGGCAGCCGCGGGCTGTCCGGCTGATACCACACCTCGATCACCTGCGGCCGGGTGTCCATCAACCCGACATGCAGTGGAGTGGAGAGATTGATCTGCAAGCCGGTCTGCGTCAGAAGAGTCAGAGCCTGATCGGCGGCGATGCGGCCGCCCTGCGACCAATTGATCTTGATGACGAATGGCGAGTCGAGCTGTGCCGGGGCGCCGGGATCGCCTTTGTCGCCTTTGTCGCCCTTGTCACCTTTGTCGCCCTTGGCTCCCTTATCGCCCCTGTCGCCCTTTTCGCCTTTCTCTCCGCGATCGCCCTTGATGCCCGCCGCGCCCTGTTGTCCGGCATCACCTTTGTCACCTTTATCGCCTTTGTCTCCCTTGTCGCCGCGATCGCCTTTGACGCCTGACACTCCCTGTTGTCCGGCATCACCTTTGTCACCCTTGTCGCCTCTATCCCCCTTCTCGCCTTTGTCCCCTTTGTCTCCTTTGTCGCCGCGATCACCTTTCTCTCCTGGCACGCCCTGCTGTCCGGGATCGCCCTTCTCACCCTTGTCGCCTTTCTCCCCTTTCTCGCCGGGAACGCCTTTGTCCCCGTTTTCGCCTTTCTCGCCGGGATCGCCGTTGGAACCGGGATCGCCTTTGTCCCCCTTTGTGCCGGGCGCGCCGGGATCGCCCTTGTCGCCTTTCGCGCCGGCGATCGCCGCGCCGTCGTAATGCCAGCGGCCCTGCGGGTCCTGGAAGTGGTTGCCGGTGTGGCGGTGATTGCCGGCTGCGATGAACAGGCCCGCATCCTGCTCGAGCGCCGTCGCGCCCTCGCTGGTCTTCAGCGTGGCAATGACCAGCGCGTCGTCGCCGGCGGCATTGCCGTCGTCCGCCTCGATCGCCACACTGGTCTGCTGCGTGATCAGCGTCGGCGTGCCGGCGACGCGCAGCGCCACCTTGTCGGCGTTCGTGGCGCGCAGCACCACGCGCGCGGGAAGCGACGCCGCGCTCAGGTTGAGCGGCGCGTCGACGGCGAGCCGCAGGCCGCTGCGCGTGAATGCGCAGCCCGGCTCCACCTTCACCGCATTGCCATCGAGCACCGCACGCAGGCCCCAGGCGATCGATCCCAAGCCGACCGTGCAGCGGAGATCGACCACCGCATCGTGCAGCGTCCGCTGCATGTGCTCGAGGTGATCGGCGGTGACGCGGAGACCATCCACGAAGTGAGTGTGTCCATCGTCAGCCATGTCATGCCTCCTGCCAGACCACGTCGACGTCGCGCAGCGCGACGGTGCCCGCGGTGCGGCTGACCACCAGCAGGCGGGGATCCGACCCGAAAACCGCGTTTCCGGCGATCGTCACCGGGATGCCCTTCGCGGTCGGCGTGACCGGCTTCCATGCGGCGAAGACGCGCATCAGAAGCGGCGCCACCGGCTCCGTCTTCGCGCCGTTGCCAATCACCCGGACCCGTCCCCGCGCCACCATGAACGACGGCGACGAGAACGGCTGCGGCAACGCATACCAGGGGCCGTTCGGCCCGCCGCGCCGCAGCACGTTCGCCGGCAGCAGCACATCATCCGGCGTCACCGCGGCGGTTCCGGTAGGGGGGAGAGCGCCGAGTGCCCACCAGACGGTGCCGCGCGACACCAGCACCGCGAGCCACGGCGGATTCTGCGCATCGATCGCGATCGGCTTCGGGAAGTCGAAACGCGTCCAGAGGTCGGTGCCCGACGATGCTTGCAGCGTCACCGGATTGCCCGTCGCGTTCGGCAGCGGCGCCGACGGCTCGGAAGCTTCGTCTCCCCAGAGGACGACGCGCACTTCCGCGCCGCTGTCGCCGGCCGCGAGCGGCAGCCGGATGCCGGTGAGCTCGGCGAGCTCCTCGCCGGCATCGTTCTTCGCCGCGAGGCGCACGCACGCCGCGTGATCCGCGTCGAGCACCAGCTCCGCCAGCACCGGTGTCTGCGGCGTCGAGGCGGCGGACGGCCCGACGGCGGGCATGGTGCGCTCCGGCGGCAGACTGGCGGTCGCCGTGAGCCGCACCTCCTCGACGCGCCGCGCCCTCGGCGGCGTGATCGTCAGCGGCAGCTCGACCAGGCCCTCCTGCACGAAATCGAGAGTCTTGCCGGCGTCGTGATCGAAGAGGATGCGGCTGATGTACGACAGCGAGCGCTGGTGCCCAGCGCTCTGCGCCTCGCGAATGTCGAGGACGCCCGGCACTTTCGCGGTCAACTTGATCTCGTAGACCGACTCGCTGTCCGACAGCGGGTCGCCGAGAAGCGCATTGAGCGCATCGGCCAGCGGCACGATCCGCTCGGCATCCCTGTTCCAGGCCGTCGTGCTCAACGCCGCGTCGTTCGTCGGCTGCACCGGACCGGGATTGCTCCACACCGGCGCGCCGCCGTTGATGCGGATCTCCAGATCGGACGGCAATTCCGGCAGCTCGAGAGTGATGGCTCTGCCGAGATCGCTCGGGATCGTCCCCAGCTCCACGAGCAGCCGCTCGCTGCGGACTTCCGAGGCGAAGACCGCGTCGCTGGTCGTGCCGGAATAGAACGGACTGGTGGCGAACGCCGCACCGGTCCATGCCCTCACCTTCAGGACGTTCGCGCCGTCGACGGAGATCAGGCTGACCGTGCGCGGCACGCCGAAGTCGATGACCACGTTCTGCGCGGTGGCCGTCGAGGCGGAGCGCACCTGCGCCACGTCGGCGGCATGCGTCTGCTGCGCGCGCGCCGCGCGGACGATGACGTCGAATCGCCGCACCAGCGTGTTCTTGCGGAGGTTGACCGACAGCGACGCCGAGGAAATGCCGGTCGTGGGCTGATAGGCGACGTAGACGAGCTGATAGGCGCCCGCTTTCTCCGTCTTGTAGACCGTTTTTTCCACGTTGGCGACCATGCGTCTCTCACTTGAAGGCGAGCGCGGCGCGCATCGAGTCGAATGCCGTCCCGAAGCTGGTGTCCGCCGCGGCCTCGTCGACGTTCACGTTCGCCTTCTTGAATTCGTTGATCAGCATTGCCTTGTCCGCCTGCGGGACGTCGTCTGCGTTGTCGAACTTCAGCAGCGTCTGCCGCACTTTCGAGTCCTGGAGAATGCCGTCGGTGACGACGTTGATGTTCTTGCCCATCAGGTTCTTGTGCGGATTCTCGAAAATGTCGAACGGGATCAGGTGCGTCGGCGCGAGGATGAGATCGACCGTCGTGCCGGGCGGCACGTTGGTACCCGCCTTCACGCTCTGCGAGACCACGCGCGGCTCGTCCTTCGGAAGAGCGGTCGGCAGGTTGTCGACGAAGAACTGCGACTTGGTTTCATCGAGTTTCGCCGCCGGGACGGCGAAGCCTTCGCGAACGACCTTGGCCTGCTTCGTCCTCGGCGTCAGGTCGACTACGGTTTCGGATGATGTCGTTCTGGCCATTGCTTGCTCCTTCTACGCGCTCGATTTCTTCGTCGTCGATTTGCCGGCTTTCAGGCCGACCGCCTGCAGCGCCTTGGTCGCCTCGGCCATCGTCAGTCCGAGCAGCGACGGCATCTCCACCGACGCCTCCACGCTCAGCTCCGCCGAGATCACCAACTGCGCGAACTCCCCGGGCCCCACCGGCACGCCGACGGGCGGGAACTGCATCAGCACCACCGCGCCGGCGAATGCGGGACCGGGCTGCGCCACCGGCACATTCGTCCCGGTGACGTCGATCACCTGGCTCACCGCGATGTTCAGCGCGACGAGTTGCGCCAGGGCGTCGGTCAGTGTCTTTCCGAACGTCAGCGGCATGAAGCTGCCCTTCTTGGTCAGCGTGATGTTTTGCGTGGGCGGCGCAGCGCTTGCCGCGACCGTGAGGCTCACCGTCGCCGGTTCGAATCCCGGCGCCTCCGCCCGGATCGTGTAGCTGCCGGGCGAGAGGCCGGGGAACGTGTGGAGCGAGTCGGGAGGGACCGGCCGCACCGCCTCGATGCTGATGCCGTCGGCGCGCGTGGCGGTGACGCGAACCAGCCCGAGGTCGATCCCCTGCGCCGCCACCTGGACCTTCACGCTCGACGCCTCACTGTTCTCGATGTGCTCGTAGACGGCGCCGACGGAGTTGACGACGTCGTTCCACGCCTGCGCGGTCACCGGCTCACCGGCTTGAACGTTCTTCTTGATGAAGGGCGGATTCAGAATCATGGCTCTCTGCTCCTCTCTATGTCGGTTCCGGCCCGGCGGGCGCTGCCCACAGCACCATGGCCGATCGCAATTGGTCGATAAGGTCGGCGTCCTCGCCTTCGGTCAGCGTGCCGCCGCCGAGCGACCACCGATCGTCGATGAATTCGACCGTCACTTCGACGCCGACGGGGCGGAAGCGCTCGATGGCGATGCTCACGCGCCGGCGCACTTCCGTTCCCTCCGGATCGTCGGCGAGGTTGCGGAATCTCGCGGGGATCAGCAGGCGCGCGCTGAACGCCCGGCGCTCCAGCCAGGAGAATGCGACCTCGGCGGCGACGCCGAGCGTCTCGCCCCCCGCGGCGGCGAACAGCGAGCCGTCGAAGAACGCGGCGCGGTTGCGCGGCGTGACCAGACGCACCACAGGCGCTTCCGCGGTCCCCTCGAGCGAGTTGAAATGCGCCTGCTGGACGAAGAAGGCGTAGCGCGTGACGCCGACGGCGATCCCTTCCGCGGGAAGATTGACGTCGCCGTGCGGCACGACGGCCTGGCGATCCATCGCCTCGAGAGGCGTGGCGGTGACGAACACGGCAGCGCGATGCTGCGGATCGCGTCCCGGCCCGTCGAACGCGAAATCGTATTTCGAAGTCTGCGTCGCATCGGCGAAGCAGGCGCCTTCCCAGGCATATGCGGACGAGGTGACGTCCACGCCGTCGAGCAGCGCTCTCCCCTCCTCGTTGAAGACGAGCGTCTTCCCCTGCGGGACGCTGCCGGCGTAGCCGACACCGCGGCCTTCGTCGCAGTTGACGACCATCGGACCGATCGTCCGTCCCCCTTCCAGGCCGGTGATGCGGATCTGAATCAGCGCGCGCTCGAAGCCGCGGCGGGTGATCGACCAAATCTCGCCGTCCTTGCGTCCGAGGCTGTCGGTGGTCACGCGATGCTGCGGGTTCTCTTCGATGCCGATGATCTCCGGCTCGACCGCGAGTGCCGCCGGCACTTCCTGGCTCGTCGGCTTGCCATCCTTGTCGAGCTTCGGCACCGGGCGTGCGAGACGCAGCCGGTCGCGCACCGCCGCGGCGTGCCAGTAGCGATCGGCGCTGCTGACCATCGGTCCCATGTCGAGGTCGAGGGCGTTGGCGGCGCCTTCCACCACCGTCCGCACCGTGCCGTTGCCGCGCGCGTGCAGCTCGCAGATGCGCCCGATGCGCATACGCAGCGCGTCGGCGAGCCGGCCGTAGCGCAGCGCATCCGAAACGTTGCTGAGCAGCCGCGTGCGCGCGGCATTCGGATCGGGCGTCCCACCCTCGGCCACCGGCGGGGCGAACAACGGCAGCCGCGGACTCGGTGCGGCGATGGACCAGAGTGCGATCAACGCCTCGGCGTCGCCGGTGGCGAGCTCTCGCGCGCGCGCAAAGCGCATGAACGCGATCTCCAGCTCGCCGGCGCGAATGCCGTGCAGCCCGCCGATGAGCAGCAGATCGGCGATCTCGTCCGCTTCGCCGAGGCGGTGCGAGCGGCGCACGGCGGCGAGGCGCGCGGCGAGAACGTCGAGGTCGTGGGCCAGCGCGTCGACCACGTCGCCAAGGACCTTTCCGGGTCGCGCCGGCTCGAAGTGCGCCGGAAAGCGCTCCAGAATCTGGCGGCTGCGACCGGTCATGCCGCGCCTCCATTAATCAGGTCCACGTCGCTGATCCAGAGCCTCTCGAGACCGGTCAGCGGCAGGGCGACATCCTGCTGATGGATCCGCACGCCGGCGTCGACGTAATCGGCGTGGTAGTGCAACTCATTGATCTCGTACGTGTCGGTCGCCGGGAGCGCTCCCCTGAGCAGCGCGACGTTGAGCGTGCCGCTCTCGATGGTGGCGACGAACGTCTTGAGCTTCGCCTCGCTCTCCGCGAGCGCGGTTTGTTTGGTGGCCAGCGCGTCGGGCGGCCCGAGCGCGGCGTTCTTGATCGTCACTGCCAGGGCAACGTCGAGCATGATCAGCGCGCCGCCGATGGTCACGCGGATCGAATGCTTGACCGGCTTGACGGTCGGCGTGACAGGAATGAGGTTCTTGCGTCCCGTCGCTTCGGCCGGCGCGTTCTGCGGCAGCATCGTCAGCGCGACGTCGAGCACTCCGTCGAGCTCCATCAGCCGCGCCACCAGCCGGTTGTAGACGAGCACCTCCCCTACGCCCGCCTCGGCGAGGAAGGCGGTGACGGCGTCTTCGGCGCTCTTGATCAGGCGCGCGCGCTCGTCGGTGGAGAGCGACAGCACGGCCGGCGTGATCTGCACCTCGATGTCCACCGGCAGGAACTGGTCGCCGGCCGCGGCAGGGGTGCCGATTTCGACCGGCGTGCCACCCGCCGTGTCCTCGGCGACCACGCCGCTCAGCGGCGTCCCGGCGCCCACCGGGCGTGGCGCGTCGATGTTGTGCTCGATGCGCACGCCGAGCGGGCGCGTGGCCTCGATCAGCGCCACCGCCTGCTCGCGCGCCGAGGCCAGCTCGCTCTCCGCCATCTCCGGAAAGGCAATGCTGAGATTCACCACGCCGGGATGCGCCAGATAGTCCTCAGCGATGCGGATGTCTTTCTCCCGCAGGCCGGGGAGCGTGGTCAGCGCGCCGAGCAGACTCCCGGTGGTCGCTTTGCCCGACGTCTCCAGCGCGCGGCGGCAGCGCGCACGGAGCATGTCGTCGCTCTCCACCGCGCCACTGAAGCGGGTGGGGAGGGCGTTGGAGACGGCGTCGATGCCGAGGATCGGGCGGTTGATGACGCGGATGGCGTTCTCCACCACCAGTCCCGATTCACCGGACAGCACCGCCGACACCGGCGCATCCACCGACAGTCCGCCGCGCTGCAGGGTGCGATCCTCGGTGGTCTCGAACACCGCCGCCGGCGGCTCCGCGGTCGACAGCTTCGTGCCGGCGGGAATGAAGATGTCCGCCGGCGCCGGCGTGCCGCGGCTGAAGACCACGCTGCCGCCCGCCGACAACTGCCGGCGCCGCGTGACGCCGAGCAGCGCCGCGAGCTGCTCGAGATCGCGGCCGCTCGCGGTGTCGAGGAATGCCGACTCGTACACCGCTTCCAGTTGCTTGGAGATCGTGGCGTATTCGCGCCCGAAGCTCTCCGCGAGCAGACGCGTCACGCTTCCGGTGTTGCGGTCGGTGAGCGACGGATTCGACCCCTGAACCTCGTAGTTCACGTAGAACGTGCTGCCTTCGTCCGGCCACACCGCTTTCGCCGCAGGCTTGCCAGGCTGGCCGGCTTTCCAAACCACCGTGGCGTTCACGCCTTCCTGCGTCACGTCGAAATCGGTTCCCAGCCGGAAGGGCGTGTATTCGCCGCCGGTCAGCCCGAAGACGCGGACCGTTTTCGGCATCACCGGCGCCGGAACGGAGAGGCGGAACGGCTCCTGCTCCGGAAGGAAACGGAATTCGTCGCGGATCGCGCCGCCGGTGAGCGCGGTCAGCAGGTCGTCGACGAATTGCGCATACGGCTCGGCGGCGTACGTCACAGCGACACCTCCAGCGAGAACGGCAAAACGAGATTGAGCGGGTCGGGCTCGCCCTTGACCCGGAGGCTCATGGCGATCCGCACCACGTCGCGCGGCGGCTCGTGCTCGGCGCGCACGTCGACGGAGAGGACGCGCTCGATGCGCGGCTCGTCGCGCAGCGCCTGCAGCACGTAAAGCTTGATGAGATTGCGGGTACGGTCGACGTTCGGCTGCCCGATCAGCTCGTGATGTCTGGATCCGTAATCGGGATGTCCGAGCGCGGCGAGCTCTCCCTGCCGCGTCTTGAGGCGATTGGCCAGCGCCTGGGTGAGATTGTCGACCCCGTCGCTGAGGCGAAGGTCGCGGTCGCCGGCGCGCCCGCGTTGCCTGGCCGGCGAGAAATCAGCGTCCTCGAAGAAGCCCATGCCGAGGGCGTAATCGAGCCGCAGATCGCGTCCCAGCAGCGGCGCGAGCGTCTCCGCGGTGCGCTTCTTCTCCATCATGGCGCTCCTGTATCGATGACGAACGGCGCGGCGGGCGGACCTAGGATGGTCATGATTCCCGGCCCTGAGGGGATCTGATCCCCCATCCGCACCAGGCCTTGCCCGTTGATCGCGACGCCGCCCGAGCCCCCACCCGGACCGATCGGCAGCGGATAGGGCGCGCCGCTGACGGAGTTCACCATCTGGCAGAGGCTTCCGATCGTCGCCAGCGGCATCCCGTTCGCGACGGCGACGGTCTGCATGACCGTGGTGATGAACCCGGAGTCGGGCGGCCCCGCCGCGCCGGGACTGACGATGACTGCACAACCGATGGTGACCGGTGGTCCGGACATGACTTCCTCGTTTCAACTCGGACTGAATTGCGTGTTTCCGGCGAGCGTGACTGCCGGTCCCTTGAGCTTCGCGGTTCCCGATCCCTCGACCGTCACCGCGACGCCGTTGATCTTCACGTTTCCCTGCGCCTTCAACTCCAGATTGCCCGACGCCTCCATCGTGATGTCGGACTGCGCTTTCACTTCCAGCTTCGCCGCGCTGGTGAGCGTCACGTCGCCGTCGCGGTTGATGACCAGCTCCGTCCCGCCGAGGGTCACGGTGAGCTTGTCGTCGTCGACGGTCATCAGGCTGCCGTTGGCCAGCTCGAAGTGCAGCCGCCGGATCGACGAGTCATCCGGATCGGTGGGCATGTAGACGAGCTCCGCGCCCTTCCCCACCGGCGGCGAGATGGTTTCGTCGTAGAGCGAGCCGACCACCACCGGCGCGTTGAGATCGCCGTCGATGAAGACGATCAACACCAGCTCGTCGACTTTCGGCATGACGGAGATCCCGAGCCGTGCCACGGCGACCGGCACGTGCTGCAACTCGACGCCGCTCTCGCGCAGCCGCACGTTGACCTGGTGGTTGTTCTCGCTGCTGGCGGAGTCACGCGGCTGGACGGCGGTGACGATGCCGAGCTGCGGCCCGCGCTGCCGGGCCAGCTCATCGCGGATGATCGCGCGCAGCAGCTGCACCATGTCGGTCACAGCGACGGCCCTCCTCCCGCTCCGGTCCCTTCGACGCCGAGACGGGTGATGAAGCCGCGACGGGAGTCGAGGCGGTGCCGCACGCGCAGCACGCGAAGCGGGCCGAGATCGGCTCCCGGAACGCCGGCCAGCTCGACGACGTCGCCCGCGCGGATCGACGCGTCGCCGGTGATGAGCAGGGTGCCGCGACGCGCCGCGCGCCTGGCCCGCTCTTCCGCCGCGCGGCGGGCCGCTTCCGCGGCGTCGCGCGTGGCGATGCCGCCGGCGATGCGCGTGCGGCTGCCGCCCGAACCTACCGGATCGCGCAGCACCCAGTGCCACTTGTTCGCTCCCGCCTCACTCCCCGCGCCGTGCGCTGCGACAGACGACGCTTCCGGCTGCGGCGCGGGACCGATCGCCCAATCGAGCAGCTCCGCGCCGTAACGCAGTCTCGCCGGCGCCAGGCCGGCGGACGGAGTGACGAAGCGGAGGCCGCCCGACGCGGAACAGCCGAGCTCCGCGCCGGCAAGCTCGGCGAGGGACTGCAGATGCGTCCAGACGGAGCGGCCGTTGTCGGCGTAGTAGACGCCGAGCTGGATCGGCGCGTCGACTTTGTCGATGGAGAGGGAGCCGGCGAGGTCGTTGACGATGTCGCCGACCGTCTGGCTGACATACGTCCGCGACTGGTAAGTGCGCGAGAGCACAACGGTCGCCGACAGCGTCTCCAGCACGCAGCCGTCCGGCGCCACGAGCGGCGCACTCACCTCGCCGGTGAGGACGTCGATCTCACTGCCGGCGTCGCCGATGGCAATCGTCACCCTGGCGCCGGGCGCCGCGGAAGCGAACTTCGAGTGGCGGCTGACTTTGAGCCGCGCCGCGTCGTGCGCGCCGCTCACCGCGAGGTCGATCTCCGCCCACACCAGCGCCGCCTCGGCCGCGCTCAACGTCTGGCCGTCGATGGTCACCTTGGCATTGGGGCGGACGAGCGTCACGGCTCCACCCCCGTGACGTCGATGCCGTGCCGCTCCGCGTCGCGGCGCAGAAGGTCGTAGACGCGCGCGGCGAGGTCCGCACCGTCTTCGTCATTTCGCTGGTGAGCGCGAACCGGCGGTTTGTGCTCCGGCGGCACCGGCGCGCGCCGCGACTCTGCCCTCGCGGCGAGACCGCGCAGGCCGGAGGTGCGCGGCGCAGGCGCGCTCGCGACGTCCGGATGGCGCTTCGCGCGCTCGACGCGAGCGACAGTCGCGGCGAGCCGCTGGTTCGGCGTCGTCTCCGGCGGGGGCGGCGCTGCCGGCTTCTCGATCTTCGACTGGCGCAGGATGACGTCGACGCGCTCCGAAACGCCGCGCGCCACCCGCTCGTGCAGCGCGTCCGCCACGCCACGCCGCTCGGCGCGGGCGATGAAAGTCGAGTGCACGATCGTGTGGAGCGCCGTGGTCCCGGCGGCTGGACCGGCGGCGTCCGGCCGCCAGGCACAGGCGAGAGTCGTTCGCCGTTGGCCGTTGGCCGTTGGCCGTTCAGCCGTGGCGCGACGACTAACAGCAGGTGCGAAGCGCCGTACGGGCAGTGGCGAACGACGCGTGTCGGCGCGAACGCTCTCAGGCATCTGCCGCGGCGGATCGGCGGCCGGCGCGGCCGCCGCGACGCGCGGCACGACCTCGTGCCCGACGACGCGACGGGTGTGGGGGTGGCCGCTCCCGGTTTCCTGCTCCGTGTAGGGACGGCCGCTCCCGGCCGTCCGCCGCGGCACGCCGGCGGCCGAAGCGGCCGCCGCTT
>Ga0137443_1000106_pt1 | contig 11390 bp, 12 predicted proteins | sample EasRivERMGT300_2_FD_102324 | JGI IMG/M metagenome (GOLD analysis project Ga0137443, IMG submission 102324) | Soil microbial communities from meander-bound floodplain in the East River, Colorado, USA - East River MetaG ERMGT300_2 | ecosystem: Environmental > Terrestrial > Soil > Floodplain ... | reverse complement strand
TTTGCGCGCCGCGCAAACTCCTCGGCGGGATAAAGGTCCCGCGGCTCCTGGTCGCCGCGGACATACAGTGTCGGACAGGCGATGCGCGGCGCGAGCTCGAGGATGTCGGGGCAGTTCCTGAGATCCAGAAAGCTCTCCGCAGTGATGACGTACCACCAGCCTGGGAGAAGCATCAATTCCTTCCCTCTTGCCCTGCGGACCCTTTCTTCGGCTTCTTGGGTAATCTGCTCCAGCCGGTCGCCGGCGAGAAGCCCGGCCTTGCTGGTCAACGGCAGCATGTTCTTGCCGCCGCAGTGCGCCGACAGCAGCACCAGCGCCGGCGTGCTCGGGTGCTCCGCGACATGGCGCACCGCGAGCATGCCGCCGTTGCTGTGGCCGATGACTACGGGATGCGGAAAACCCCGCTGCGCGACCCACTTGGCCGCAATCGCATTATCTGAAATGGCCTCGGCATACGTCTGGAAGGCCGCACCTTCCGCGGCGCGGCTGTTGCGGATGCCCAGGATGTCGTGGCCTCGGCGGTTGAAGACCAGACACGCGTAACCCAGACCCGTCAGCACGGGCGGCAGGAAGCGCGGCGCGCCCAGGTAGAAGTTCATGCTGTTGCCGTGGAACAGCAGCACCGCGCCGCGCGCCTTTCCTTCGGGCTCGTACCAGGCGCCGTCCAGCGGAACAGTGGCCGTCGGAATTGAGACGAGGTTAATATTCACGCTATGAAAATCGGCATCGCAGGAACCGGAAGAATGGGCGCGGCCATCGCTGCCCGCCTCTCAGGTCTCGGGCACGAGATGATGGTCTGGAACCGCAACGCGGACAAGGCCCGCGCCACCGGCTTCAAGGTGGCGGAGACACCGCAGGCCCTGGCGAACGGATGTGAAACCGTGATTTCGATTCTCACGGATGCTGCTGCAGTGCAATCCGTGTACGGACAGCTTCTGTCCGCAAACCCGGCAGGAAAGCTGTTCATCGAGATGAGCACGGTGCGGCCTGCCGCGGCACAAAAAATTGCTTCATTGGTAAAACAGAAACAGGCTGCGTTCGTCGAATGCCCTGTGGGCGGCACCATCGGCCCCGCCAAGGACGGCAAGCTGTTCGGCTTCGCCGGCGGCGAGAAGGCCGACGTCGAGCGCGCCATGCCGGTGCTGCAGCAGATGTGCCGGCGCGTCGAGCATCTCGGGCCGGCCGGCTCGGGCGCGAGCATGAAGCTCGCCATCAACCTGCCGCTGCTGGTCTACTCGCAGGCCCTCGGCGAATCTTTGTCTTTAGTGAAAAATCTTCAGTTAGAGCCTTCAAGAGTGATGGACATCCTCGGTGACACGTCGGGTGCGCCGCGCATGCTGCAGAACCGCGGCCCGGCGATCGCCGCCGCGCTCGGCGGCCAGGCCGGCGGCGCCGTCTCGGTCAACATCGACACCATGAAGAAGGACCTCACCGAGATGGCCGAGGAAGCGAAGCTCCTCGGCTGGTCGGCGCCGGTGACCGAGGCGGCGCTGCGCGGCTTCGCCAGCGCGTCCGCCGCCGGCCTGGGCGACAAGGACTGCGTGATGCTGCCGGTGTACTGGAGCGCGCAGCCCAAGAAGCTGTAGGTCTACTTCGCGAGGGCCTTGTCGCGATACGAGGCGTCGACGTATTTGCCCGGCTCGCTGAGCGTGCGCTTCGCCTCGCTGAACTTCGAGCGCAGGGCGAGGACCGTCTGCATGCCTTTCGGGTCCAGCCGCACGTCCTTGAAGAAACCTGATTTGTCATTCAACAGCACACCGAGCGACTGCTTGGCGAGCGCGGGGGTCATGGCGCGCACGTTCGCTACCAGCAGCGCCTCCGCGACCTCCCGGTTTGCCGTGTCGTAGAGGAACGCGACGCCGGCGTGGTACGCGCGGACAAAGCCGACCACCGCCTGCTCGTTCTGCCCGGCCCAGGAGCGCCGCGAAGCGGCGACCAAGCCCTGGTAGGTCCCCAGGTGCTCCTCCGCGCGCGCAAGCTGCGGATGGCCCTTGTTCATGGCCAGCAGGTCGAAGGGCGTGATCAGGACCGTGGCCGAGTGCGTGCCCTTCAGCAGCTCCTGGAAGCGGCCGAGCACGCCGCCGGCGCGTTCGAAAGTCACCTCCGACTCGGCAATGTTGTTTTTCGCCAGCAGCTCCCGCAGCACGAACGCGTAGCCGGTGGTGAGCGCGTCGACCGACAGCTTCTTGCCCTTGAGGTCGGCGAAACTCCTGATGTCGCGCCCGCCGACCACCGACAGGAAGCCGTTGTCGCTGCCCATGAAGGCGAACATGTCCGGGTTCGGCGGAATCTTCGCCTCGCCCTGCCCTTCCTGGTAGGCGACGACGTTGTCGAACGCCGTCATCGCGATGTCGAAGCGGCCCTCGGCCAGGCCCTGCATCTGGAAGGTCGAGCTCGGCGTGAGGGTAAGCATCACCCGCACGCCGTTGCTGTCGAAGAAGCCCTGCCTCTCGGCAGCCCAGATCGGCAGGTTAAAGCCGCCCGGGAAGACGATCACCTCCAGCTTTTGCGGTGCTTTGGGTTGTGCCATGGCGCCCGAAACGATCATAGACATGACTGCAAACAGTAGAACCCTCATCTAAGCCCCCAGTGCCGCGATACCGGCGTTGCAGATCTGCTCGTCCTCGTGCGACTGCACCCCCGATACGCCGACCCCGCCGACGCATTCGCCCTGGTGCATGATCGGCACCCCGCCCTGCACCGGCAGCACCGGCATCTTGACCAGCGCCGGGCGCGTGGCGATGCGGTCTTCGGCCATCTTGGTCGAGCGCCGCGCCACCGCCGCGCCGTGCGCCTTGCGCGCCGCGATCTCGGCGGTGACCGGCGCCACGCCGTCGCCGCGGATGAGCGACAGCAGGTGGCCGCCGTCGTCGACGATGGCGATGGTCACGTTCCACTTGTTCTTCACGGCCTCGGCGCGCGCCGCCGCCTGGATCTTCTCGCAGTCCTGCGAGGTGAGGACGGGCTTGGTCTTCATTGCTTGCCTTTCAGGGAATACAGCGGATCGTCCATGCCGTGCTTCTGCTCGGTGAACTCCGGCGGGAAGCGGTGCGGCTCCTTCATCGGCTCCGGCACCGTGTCGCCGAACACCAGGGTGCGGTGCACGACTCGCCACTCGCCGTTCCTGTTCTCGAACCGGTCGAGGTAGCGGGCCGACGCGGTGACGCGCCGGTCCTGGAATCTCTGCAGGACGAGAACGTAGGTCTCGACGAAGGCGCGCTCCTTCGACTGGAACTCGATCAGCACGTTGGTGTTGAAGTGCATCGAGTGGTCCTGGTGCAGGTGCAGCTCTGCGACATGCGCCAGCAGGGCGTCGGGCGGCCCCTTGAAGAAGCCGTGGTCGTCGAACGCGCCCGGGTGGTACATCTCGCGCGCCGCCGCCCAGTCCTGCCGGTCGACGGCGCGCGCGAAGCGCTTCAGGCAATCCTCGATCGCCGTGCGCGCCTCGAGTTCCTCGAGGAACGAGCCGAAGACGCCGGCGCTCAAGCGAAGGCCCGCGCCATCAGGCCGAGTTCTTGACTTCGAGCTCCTTCAGCTCGCCGATCTTGGCGCCGTCCTCCATCGAGAAGCGGTCGCCGAACTCGAACAGGTCGTCGTGCGCGAACCCCGGGGTGTTCTGGATCTCCCACCAGTTGTGGTCGAGATCCTCCATGTAGAACGAATAGACCCCGTGCTGCAGCACCGGCTTCAGCACCTGCTTGATCTTGTACTTGTCCTTGAATTTCACCGCGTTCTGGTGGGCCTCGTCGACCTTCTCCTTCGACTCGACGTCGATGCCCCAGTGGTTGAGCAGGCTCACCGGCTTGATCTTGTCGCCGACCTCCACGCACACCACGTGAAACTTGAGGCCGCAGCGGATCACCATCGCGGGAATGGCGTGGCGCACGCACTCCAGGCCGAGGAACTCCTCGTAGAACTTGCGCGTCTCCTTCATGCTCCTGCACTCGAGCGTGCCGTGCGACATGACGTAGGGCTTGACGACCGACTTGCGCTCGCCCGGGTCGACGACTGCATCGCTGATCATTTCGGTAGTGATGCTCATGGCAACCTCCTCTGGTTGAATACCTGTGTGCAAATACTAGACAGCGGCGGCCGGATGCTTGTCCGCCTCGGTCAGGAACGAATCGGCGAGGAATTCCTCCGCCGGCAGCCTGCATTTTGCGACGAAATCGGCGCGCGCGGCGTCGACCATCACCGGCGCGCCGCAGGCATAGACCTGGTGGCCGGAGAGGTCGGGGAAGTCCTCCATCACCGCGCGGTGCACAAAGCCCTTGCGTCCGGTCCACTGGCACTCCGGCGTCGGATCGGACAGCACCGGGATGAACCTGAAGTTCGGGTCGCTCCAGGACGACGGCACGTCGAGCATGTAGAGGTCGCGCTTCGCGCGGCAGCCCCAGTAGAGCGCCACCTTGCGCTTCATGCCCTTGGCCAGCATGGTCTCGCAGATCGCCTTGATCGGCGCGAAGCCGGTGCCGCTCGCCACCATCACGATCGGCTTGTCCGAGTCTTCGCGCAGGTAGAAGGTGCCGAGCGGCCCCTCGAAGCGCAGGATGTCCTTCTCCTTCATCGGGCCGAACACGTGCTCGGTAAAGGCGCCGCCGGGGGTGTGGCGGATATGCAGATCGAGCTGCGTGACGCCCTCCGGCGCCGGCTTGCTTGCGATGGAGTAGCTGCGCCGCTTGCCCTCCTTCAGCAGGAAGTCGATGTACTGGCCGGCGAGGAACAACATGTTCTCGTTCGAGGGCAGACGCAGGCTGACCACGGCCACGTCCGGCGCCGGCTTCGCGATCTTCGTCACTCGGCAGGGCGTGATGCGCGCCTTGATCCCGGCGAGGCCCTCGAGCTCGCGCACTTCGATGACGCAGTCGGTGAGCAGCGTCGCCGAGCACAGCAGCGCGTAGCCCTTCGCCTTGTCGCTGTCGGGAAGGTAGTTCGGGTGCGTGAAGCCGTAGTCCACCTTGCCCTCGCGGATCGTGCCTCGGCAGGTCCTGCAGGTGCCGGTGCGGCAGCTGTAGGGCATCGAGAAGCCTGCATCGAGGCCGGCCTGCAGGATGTTCTTGCCTTCCGGCACCTCGAAGCTGTGGCCGCTGGGTTGGAGCGTGACTTTCATTTCTAGTGTCCCAAATAGGCTCTCTGAATGTGGGGCTGCGATGCGAGCTCGCCCGGCTCGCCCTCGGCCACGATGCGGCCCTCCTCAAGCACGTAAGCCCGTCGCGCCAGCTGCAGCGCCAGGGCCACATTCTGCTCCACCAGCAGCACCGCGACGCCGTCGCGGTTCACTTCCCGGATGATGCGGAACATCTCGACGACGATCGCCGGCGACAGACCGAGCGACGGCTCGTCGAGCAGCAGCAGCCGCGGCCGCGCCATCAGCGCGCGCCCGATCGCCAGCATCTGCTGCTGGCCGCCTGAGAGCGTACCCGCCGGCCGGCCAAGCTTCTCGTCCAGCATGGGAAAGAGCGCGAGCACGCGCTTCAGCGCGGCCGCGCGATGCGCCTTTGCTGCGCCGCGATAGGCGCCGAGTTCGAGGTTTTCCAGCACCGTCATGCCGGTGAACAGGCGACGCCCCTCGGGCACCAGCGCGATCCCCACGTCACAGAACAGATGCGCCGGCAGGCGCGAAATGTCGCGCCCGGCGAATCTCAGGCTGCCGGATTCCATCCGGTGCAGGCCGGCCAGCGCATTGATGAGCGTGGTCTTGCCGGCCCCGTTGGGCCCCACCACCACCACGAGCTCCCCTTCGCCGACCTCTAACGAGGCGTCCCATACGGCCGGCGCGGCGCCGTAGCCGGCCCGCAGGCTGCTCGCCTCAAGCATGTGCGCTCCCGAGATACGCGTCGATCACCTGCGGATCGCGCATTACCTCGCGCGGCGCGCCCTGCGCGATGCTGCGCCCGTTGGTGAGCACCACGACGCGGTCGGTCAGCTCCATCACCGCGCGCATGACGTGCTCGACGAAGACGATGGTCGCGCCCTGCTCGCGGATGGCGCGGATGGTGCGCACCGCCCCGTCGATCTCCGACGGCGTCAAGCCCGAGAGCACCTCGTCGAGGAACAGCAGCTTCGGCCGCGAGGCGAGCGCGCGCGCCAGCTCCAGGAACTTTCTCTCGTGAAGGTTCAGGTCCTTTGGGAACTGCAGGGCCTTCTTCTCCAGGCCGGTGAAAGCCAGCCAGCGCCAGGCTTCGGCCTGCGCGGCGCGCCGGTCCATCCTCACCTGGCCGAACATCGGCGGCAGCGCCACGTTCTCCAGCACGCTGAGGTGCGCGAACGGGCGCGGGATCTGGTAGGTGCGCGCGATGCCGCTGCGCGCCACGCGGTGCGGCGCCTGGCCGGCCAGCTCGCGCCCCTCGAACACCATGCTGCCGCCGTCGATCGGGTAATGCCCGCTCACCACGTTGATGAGGGTCGACTTGCCCGAGCCGTTCGGCCCGACCAGCCCCAGGATCTCGCCCCTGCGCACCTCGAGGTCGACCCCCGCCAGCGCCTGCACGCCTTTGAACGCTTTCTTCGCTCCCCTCACAACCAGGATCGGTTCTTCTCTTTTTCCTTGAACCGCAATGGTCCCGGCTGCCGTCGCTTCGCTCCGGGCCGCGAGCGGTTTGCGTACAGCAAACCTGCCAAGCAATCCATTGGGCATGAAAAGGATTACAACGATAAAAATCAAACCAACCAGGGCGCGGCCGGCGATGGCGTAGTCGCTGGTGGTGAAGTAGAAGGTCATCACGGTCACCGCGGCGGCGCCGACCGCGGGGCCGGCCCAGTGCCGCGTGCCGCCGAGCGCGGCCATCAGGATCACGTTGAGCGCCAGCCAGCCGGAGAACGTTTCGCCCACCGTCACGTAGGAGACGAAGACGCCGTGAATGCCGCCCGCCAGGCCGGCCAGGGCGCAGGACAGCGCCAGCGCGGCCAGCTTGTAGCGGTAGGTCGGCACGCCCATCACCTCGGCCACGTCCTCGTCGTCGTGGATGGCGAACAGGCCGGTGCCGAAGCGCGAGCGATAGACGCTGTAGGCGATGCCGACGGTGCCGAGCGCGAGGATCAGCGCGAGGAGGTAGAACGAGCCCGAGGGCGTGGGCGCGAGTGCGGGCACCTCGACCGCGCTCATGTACACGCCGGGGCCGCCGTCGAGCGGCGTGTTGAGGACGATGGTGGCGAACACGAACATCAGCGCCAGCGTGATGAGCGCGAACAGCTCGCCGCGCAGCGCCGGCAGCCGGAACACGATTGCGCCGAGCGCCACGCCGAGCGCTGCCGGCACCGCCGCGGCCACCGGCAGCGTCAGCAGGAACGGCCAGCCGGCCTTGCCGGCCAGCACCGCGGTGCTGTAGACGCCGGCGCCGAAGAAGGCGGCGTGGCCGAAGGAAAAATAGCCGGAGTAGCCCGACAGCAGGTTCCACGACGTGGCGAGCACGATCCAGTGGAACACCAGGTAGAGGAAGGACTCGTAGAACGCCGGCAGCCCCAGGAACGGCACGACCGCGAAGGCGGCTCCGACCGCGGCGAACAGGGCCAGTGGCTTCATGCCAGGCGGTGCGGGCGGAACAGGAGGTACGCGATCAGCAGCGTGAACGAAACGAGCGGCGCCCAGGCCGGCGCGATCAGCGCCATGGTGAGCGCCTCGCTCACGCCGATGACGATGCCCGCCACCAGCGCCCCCACGGGGTTGCCCAGGCCGCCGATCATCACCGCCGCGAACACGACGCCGATCCACGCGTAGATCTGCGCCGGCGCCAGGGTGTGGCTGAGCGCGAGGCAGACGCCAGCGACCGCGGCGAAGGCGGCGCAGGCGCCGGACAGAAGCAGCGCGAGCCGCTTCTCGTTGATGCCGAAGGCCGCCGCCACCGGCGCATCCTCCGACGCGGCGCGCATCGCCTTGCCGAGGTCGGTGTAGCGCAGCAGCGCCCACACGCCATAGGCGAGCGCCGCGGCGACGATCAGGGTGAGCAGCTCGGGCAGCGGCACGTACAGCTCGCCCACCTTCCAGCGCACGTTTCCGTAATGGTTCTCCATGCGCCGGAAGTCGGCGGTCCAGATCCACTGGATCAGGCTCTCGATCATCACCATGAAGCCGAAGGTGACGAGCAGCGTGTTGAGCGGCGAGACCGAGAAGCGCGCCAGCAGCCAGTGCAGCGCGACGCCGAACACGAAGAACGCCGGCGCCGTCACCGCCAGCGTGAGCAGCGGGTCGAGGCCGGCGGATGCCAGCTGGTAGTTGAGGTAGGCGCCGAGGAACACCAGCGCGAAGTGCGCCAGGTTGATCTGGCGCAGCAGGCCCCAGCTCAGGGTCAGGCCGAGCCCGAGCAGCCCGTACAGGGCGCCGATGAAGACGCCCGACAGCACGGACTGCCCGAGGAGGGTCAGGCTCGGCAAGCGGCGCTCCGCTCCGAGCCGCTCAGTTGCCGAGCAGCTTGGCTCCGGGCGCGGCGAACTCCGGCGGCCACACCACCTGCCACTTGCCGCCCTGCAGCTGCTTGATCTTGTAGATGTCCTTGCCGGTGACGTAGTTCTGCGGGCCGCCCCACTCCAGCCGCCCCATGATCGAGTCGACGTGGTTCTTGCGCAGCCAGGCGGCGAGCGTCTTGTCGTCGATGCTCCGGGTGGCGTTGGCCGCCGTCTCCAGCGTCTGCCACATCGAGTAGCAGATCGAGGCCAGCAGGTCGACCGAGGTGTCGGGCAGGCCGGCCTTGGCGCCGCGCTCGCGGTAGGCCTTGATGAACTCCGCGGCGCGCGGATTGGCGGTGAACGGCGGGTGCTCCTCGAAGGTGGTGAAGGCGAGCGCGTTCCTTGCCTCGGGCACCTTCACCATCGGGCCCGGCGCCGGGAACATGTAGAAGTGCATCGGCGGCTGGTAATCGATCTTCTTCATCGAGTCGAGGATCAGCACGGGGTCGATGCCGCCGGCGCCGAACCAGATGAAATCCGGCTTGGCGTCCTTGATGCGGCTGGCGATCGGGCCGAAATCGCGGTTGCCGAACTCGTACTCGAGGTACAGCACTTCCTGCAGGCCGCGCTTCTTCGCCACCTCGCGCGCCCCCACGGAGATGAAGTGCAGCGACGGGAACTTGCTGGTCACGATGGCGATGGTCTTCGGCGGCTTCGGCGCCGAGCCGACCGCGTTGAGCACCAGGTTGGGCCAGACGTCCTCGATGTCGAAGGCGCCGCCGGAAGTCGAGAACTGCATCTCGTACTTCGCCTGGCGCGGCGTGCCGAAGCTGTTGTGCAGCAGGATCTTGTTGTAGCGCTGCGCCACCGCCATGGCCGAAAGGATGTTGGCGGTGCCGTAGGGGCCCATGATCAGGTCGACCTTGTCGACGGTGACCAGCTGCTCGTACAGCGTGCGCGCCATGTCGGGGCGCGACTGGTCGTCCTTCAGGATCAGCTCGACCTTGCGGCCGAGCAGGCCGCCGCGGCGGTTAAGGTCCTCGACGTAGGTTTCGGTGGCCACCTTCTGGATCGCGCCGGGCGCGGCGATCGGCCCGGTGAGGGACAGCGTCATGCCGATGCGGACCGGCGCTTGCGCAAACGCTTGTGGCAATGCAACAACGAACGACAGCAGCAGAGCTGCCGCCTGGCAGAAACGATTCATGTTGTCCTCCTCCTCTTGCAGAGTATATATTTGTCTTCGGACAATGCATTGTCAATAGTCCAATGGCAAAAGGACCCGCCCCTTCGCGCAAACGCCGCGGCATCCAGTCGATCGAGACCGGCGTGCCGCTGCTCGAGGCGCTCGAGCGCGCCGAAGGCCCGCTCGCGCTGAAGGAACTGAGCGCCCGCGCCGGCCTCGACCCGAGCGGCGCGCACCGCTACCTGGCGAGCTTCGTGCGGTGCGGCCTGGTGGTGCAGGGCGCCGACTCGCGCTACGACTTCGGCCCGCTCGCGCTGCGCCTGGGCCTCGCCGCGATCCGCCGCCTCGACCCGGTCCAGGCGGTCGAGCGCGCCCTGCCCGAGCTGGTCGCCGAGACCGGCTTCACCGCCCTGCTCGCGGTGTGGAGCAACCGCGGCCCGACCATCGTGCACTGGCAGCGCGCCGGCCACCTGGTCACCTCGCTCAACCTCGGCTCGGTGCTGCCGGTGGCGCGCTCCTCGCTCGGCCGCATGCTGGTCGCGTTCCTGCCCGAGCGCGTCACCGCGGAAACCCTGGCGCAGGAGGCGAAGCGCGAGAAGATCGACCGCGAGGCCTTCGAGCGCGAAGTCGAGCGCGCGCGCAAGTCGCGCCTGTCCTACGCCGACAACACCGTGATCCCCGGCCTGCACGCCGCCGCCAGCGTGGTGCTGGGCTGGAACGGCGAAGCCGTCGCCGCGGTGGCGCTGATCAGCCCCGACGAAGAGCTCGCCCGCCCCAACAACGCCGCCGCGCTCGCGCTGCGGCGCCTGTGCGACCGCCTGTCCCGAGAATCCGGATCGCCGCCCTTACCGGTCGCGGCCTGAATCTCTTTTAGAGGAGGAGATCCGATGCATCTAGTCAGCTTCATCAAGGACAAGCAGGCGCGCGCCGGCGTGCTCGACGGCGGCGACATCATCGACATCAACGCCTGCGACCGCTCGCTGCCCTCCACGCTGAAAGGGATCCTCGAGGCGAACGCCCTCGCCCGGGTGCGCAAGCTGCTCAAGTCCAAGAAGCACCGCATGCCTTTTCGCCGCGCCAGGCTCGCGCCGCCGATCGCCAATCCCGGCCTGGTGCTCTCGGTGGGCATGAACTACCACGAGCACCTGAAGGAGATGAAGACGCCGGTGCCCGAGAAGCCCGCCGCCTTCACCAAGAGCGTAGCGAGCATCATCGCCTCCGGCGAGCCCATCCTGCTGCCGAAGGCCTACCCCGACATGGTCGACTGGGAAGGCGAGTTCACGGTGGTGATCGGCAGGGCCTGCCACCGCGTGACGGCGGACAAGGCGCTCGACTACGTCGCCGGCTACACCATCGTCAACGACGTCTCGGCGCGCAACTGGGTGGCGCCGATCTTCTCCGCCGGCGGCGGGATGGCCTCGATCCACGCCTGGGAGCACAACCTGCTCGGCAAGATGCTGCCCACCTTCTGCCCGATGGGCCCGGTCATCGCCACCAAGGACGAGGTGCCCGACCCCGACGACGTGAAGATCGTGACGCGCCTCAACGGCCAGGTGATGCAGGACGCCAACACCGACGACCTGGTGTTCGGCATTCCCAAGCTGATCGAGTACTACTCGCAGTTCTACCGCTTCCGGCCGGGCGACTGCATCACGACCGGCTCGCCCTCGGGCGTCGGCTACGGTCGCAACCCGAAGGTGTTCATGAAGGCCGGCGACACCGTCCAGGTCGAGGTCGACCGGATCGGCGTGCTCACCAACCGCATCGAGAACGAATGAGTCGACATTCGCAAAACGACGATGGGAGGACATCATGAGATACCTGC
>Ga0137443_1000105_pt1 | contig 11408 bp, 15 predicted proteins | sample EasRivERMGT300_2_FD_102324 | JGI IMG/M metagenome (GOLD analysis project Ga0137443, IMG submission 102324) | Soil microbial communities from meander-bound floodplain in the East River, Colorado, USA - East River MetaG ERMGT300_2 | ecosystem: Environmental > Terrestrial > Soil > Floodplain ... | reverse complement strand
TCCTCCAGCCATAGCAGCTTCATTTCCCGGTGCCTGCATGCCTGGCAACTCCGCTCCTGCCGCTCCACCGTTAGGTACCGTTCCTCCGCCTCCAGCGCCCGCTGCCGCCATTGCCTGCTGACCAGCGGCCATTTGAGAAAGGTAAGCTTCAAGCATGATCTCCTGATCGGTTTTGATGAAGGCGTCAGGGTTCTTCCAACCACGGTCGCTCAGTAAGCGGCGTAGGATGGCTCCTGGGCGCATGTATTGTGCGAACACGGGTGAGGAGGTAAGTTGAACTAGCTCCTGATCCATTTGGATGCGGGTGTCTTTGCTAAGGGCGAACAACCCACCTGCTACGATGATGTCGATGGGGATTTGAATGCTTGCAATATCAACCTCGGCAAACTCTTCGCCAACGGTGCGGATGATCTTGGGCTTCGACATGCGCATCTGAAGCCAACGCCATGCGCGCTCAAGTAACTCCTTCTTGACAGTGTAATCATTCCACATGCTCTGTAACATATGGCGTGCGTTACCTTGCTGAACGCGGCGCTCAACCTCGGTGGCAGTCTGGCGATCTTGTGCGCTGACACCCTGCATGATGTCGGAGGCGGCAGCGGCATGCTCAGCTTGCGTCTGGCGATACATATCTTCGTTGTAAGCGTCGGGCATGACGGGCTTGCGAGGTAGAACGGCAAATGTGTCCTGAATAGATTGCCCAGGGTCTGTGGTTACTTCAATGGCACCACCAGGTTGCATGAGGAGCTGGTTATCGCTGACCACCGCGTTTCGACGGTAGAGGTATTGTTGCCAGACGCCCAGGTACACTTCATCCAAACGCATGTTGGCAAGGCGGGTCTGCTGATCTGCCAAGGGGCCAATGTACTTGCAGATGCTCTCGCCGTACAAGCGCCCAGGGATGGGGATGGACTTGATGGGGAAGTATGGCGGGCGCCCATCAGGTGTGGGTGATGGCTCATCACGTAATACCCATTGACGGTCAGCAATGACGCATAAGCGCCACGCTGAGCCGTCCTTGCCACGGTATGGCTTGGGCACGTAACCCCAACATTGCCATAACTTGACGCCTGTACCATCGCGCATGGGGCTGACGTAGTGGTCAGGAATGCCCTCGGTGCTTTGCGGCTCACGCATGTACTCGACGCTGACGCCACCGCTTGTTCCCTGCCGATGTTCGCTTAGCCCATCACCGACGAACGGTTCGCGCGTAGGTGCGATACTTGCTCGTAATGCTGTTAACTCTTGCGCATCATATACGCCAAGTAGCTCCTGCGTCTCCTCTAAGCGTTCAAGGGTTGTCTCGATCTCCTCAATATACCAATCACCTTCACCGGTGGGGTCGGGGAAGATGCGGTCCAGTGGGCGCCATTCGAAATCGACGTTGTTGTATGCTTCCTCAGTAACGACATCACTAACCACGCCCATAAACATCTCACCGGTGCCGGGGTCTTCGATGACTTGGGGGACTAGGACTTGGCGAGTGGTGTACTCTTCGCGCCATATGATCTTACCCCATGCATGCCCCATGATGAGGGAGTATTTCAATGCCTCGTACATTTTGGGGAAGAGTTGCATCTCCTCGATGGTCGCACGGAGCAATGCTTCGCATAGGCGCTCGTATGATTCGTTGCGACGATTGCGTGCTTCGACGTAGAACCAATCTGGCGAATCGAACATGCCTACGACGTGGCGAGGAAGGAGCGTCTCAATTACCTTGAAAACGGTGGGGATCTGCTCGTTGGAGCGCCACCAGTCGGCAGGATCGCTTAATGGACGGATGTAGTTACGATACCAGCGCCAGTTGCGTATCCACTCGGATTCGAAGAGTTGCTTAAACTCTTGCGAACGTGTACGCCGCGAGGTCCACATTTGTACGCGCACGTCGGAGCTAGAGCTAGCGTTTACGGCGTAACGCGATGGATAAGAAGCTGGCATCTAAACCTCTGGAGCCCCCTGCTCAGTAGCGCTTGTTGACAGGCTGCAACACTGCACTAGGAGGTCTAAGCAGGGGGCATATGTTAACGATACTTGGTAGCTTTGCGTAGTAATTTACTGCCTTTGTCGGCTTGGTTGAATTCCTTGGCTACTTTGGCAGGTATACCTACCTTCTTAGCAAAGGATGGGTTGTGGGCAGCAGCGGCCATAGTGCGGGCTTGCTTGGCTGAGCGGCTGGGCATGTTAGTAATGTTCAGGTAGTTTGCGGATAGCAGCCGGACGCGCATCGGTGGGTGCAGTGCAATCGTAAGAAGAGTTGGCAGATAGCGCACCGGGTATGAATGTATAATCCATGAGCATAACGTTGCCAACAGCTTGCATATCGATGCGCTCACTGACACCATCACCTACAATGCTAGATAATGGTGCTTTGCCTACCTTAGATTGCTTAGTGTTCATATAAAGCTCCTTATCTAACCTTGAACTTGTTTGGTTTAATGCCAGCTATGCGGCCAGGACCAGCGCCGGGCCTGGCGGGCATGCCAGGGGGTTTTTGCTGCCCAGGAGCACGCTGGAACCCTGGGGGCACCTTGCCGCCCATGGCCCTGGCTACACCGCCTCCAAGGGGCATGCGTGGCCGCGCAGGCGGGGCAGCGGGCGCAGAAGGGGCAACGGGGGCAACGGGTTTGGCTTTCTTGGCCAAGGCTACCTGGTTAGCGAATGCTATACCTAACTTGGGCATGTTAGCTCCTATTGATCTACGACGAATTTACCGGTAGATGGATCGATATCGCGCGGGTCTCGTAATGAGAAGGCGCCATGAGAAGGCTCAGGAGTGGCGTAACCACGTACAGCCCAACGTGGTTCGGGCTTAGCGGGCTGCTTCATATCCTGAATGAAGGCAGCTGGTACGGTATCTAGAGTGCTAAGCTGCTTAACACGAGCATTGTATGGCATCTTCCATTCTACTGATTTAGCTTCTGATGGCTTAACACGAATATCAGGGTGAAAGGCTAATGATAAGCAGTCGATGGCGTCGTCATGTGTCCAGCTACCGATGTGTGTAGCTTCGTTGAGCAGGACGTCATGTAGCTTATGGTCAAAGCCGTATACGAAGTGGATCTGACGGCCTTGTAATGGGTGCTGGAGCGCCTCAATGATGCGCACTACCTTCTTACCTTGGCCACGTAGTTGTAACGGGAACACGGTGATCGGCATCCGCTGCCGATTAAACTCGCTCCTAACCCATGCGAAGAATGTGTCCTCACCTACCTTCTCCCGGACGAAGTTAGTTAAAGCGATGCCGTGGGTGGTAGCGCTACGTTGTGCCATGGCAGTTAATTCACGGCTAAGGTCAGCGGCGCGTAGCTTATCACTACGTATACCATCGGTTACGTACAAGTGGCCATAAGTGTCAAAGTGCACCGCCAATGCCACCGTATAATCACCACGCATTAGCACCTGCTCATCTTTGTTAGCACTATCGCATAGGATGGCACTGAACACTATACCGGCCGGTAAGCGTGGTATCCATGCATCAAACCATTCAGGCTCGAATTTCCTACCTGATGGTGAAATGCAGACATTCATATACTGCTTCCACCAATCCTCCTCACCACGCTTGACGTCGGTGCGGTAGTCTTCTAGCACCTGGAGCAATGATGTGCGGTCAAAGATGTTAGGTAAGATGGGGTCGCCGTTGTTAAAATCAGGCTTACCATCTTTATCCTCTAAGCAATGGCGCACCATTGATTCAAAACGCTTTGCGCCTTCTAAGTTGACGGTTGACTCTTCGCCCCGAGATTCGCCTAGCAAGGCGCCGTAGATATCGTTGAAGGCCCATCTTGTCCCGATGACAAAGATCTGGTCATACTTACCACTCTTGTCAAGGATAGGCAGTAGATCATTGAAGTCCTTTAACGATTTATCAGCTTGCTCGGGAGTGGTGACGTGACGCTTCTCTATGGGGTCATCTGCTATTAATATATCGCAGCGGCGTCCAGCTACCGGTGCGCCTAGGTAGAACGAGCGGAATGTGGGGTCAATAAGGTCATAATTGGTGCGTAGCGGATGGGTAAAATCGTACGTCCTGCCGAATTGTGAGTTCTTACCGACGCGGAATTCCGGGAATACGCGCAGGAAGTGCTCATTATATTGAAACTGGCGCTTGATCATTTGGGTGAATTGTTGGGCGGTATCATCTAGCGCACTGACTAAGATGATACGTACGTTGGGATCACGAACGATGCGCCATACTGCCTGCGCAACGGTAACGATCATCGTCTTGCGGTGTTGGCGTGGGATGAGGAGTAAGCGCCTTGCCCCCTTATCATCGACGCCTATCCATTCACATATTGGGCGGTGCAACGGCTCATGGAAATGTTGTAAAGCTACATCGGGCCACATTACGAACGTAACGAAGGTCCATAGATCGTCGATAGCTAGATCACGGAGCATAGACTGCTCCTCGGAGGTCAACTCTGCTAACCTCTTAATATCATCGGCGTCTACGGTGGCTAGATCAGGCACGCTTCTTCTTCTTAGCTCGTTGCAGTGAATGGGCAGCTTGGCCTAGGCCGAAACGTTCGCCGGTAAGTAGCTCGTTGTTGCGCATGGAGTTGGAGCTACGCACGCTGGTGAGGAGGTTGGTTAGCATGTCGGTATCGGAGGTAGCGCCTTTGGAAGTGGGCACCTGACGCTTAGACGTCTCACTCCATAACCGATTGTAGCGCTCGGTAGCTGCTTTACTAATCGGAGCCATGGCGCTCGTACCACTTGTACCACCAATATCCTAAACAACATACGCAAATCACAGCGGCAATGATGAAAAAGGTCATAGATGTCATCAGTAGCCTTCATTCAAGCGTTTTTGCCCTTACCTAGCTTACGGTTACAGGACGCACACATATAACTCACCGCCCCGCCCTTTGCATAATCTGCATGATGTGATTCGGTAGCTGGCGCACCGCACTTAGAACACGAACGACCAGATGGACGAGGTAGGTCGCCAGCCTTGCGCCGTTTCCATACCTCATAGTAAGCATGCTCCTGCTTGGCTGTACGGGTTGAAGCGCCACCTTTGCTAGCCATTTTGGTTGCCCGTAGAATACATTACCCTTGCACCGTACACCTGTCCTATGGTGCCATTTATGATACGCGCCGCTATGCCACGTTGCGCAAGTCGTTCAGTACGATATGCTGCCTTCCACCTATCACGTGGAGATTCGATGCATAAGTCGTCTTGTATGATGGCGTAACGAACATATGCACGCTTAGCTGGCTCCAAACTGAGCCATCCTGTATGCGTATCTACGTAGAGCATGCTAATACCCGCTGCGCTTCATCTTTCCACGTTCGTATGTATCTGTTTCGCGGTCAGTTTTAGCACGGCGCAGCTTAGATTTACTACCTTCGCCTAGGTTGCGTGTCTGCTTAAGCTGCTCACGGGCGCTTAACTTACTTAAACGCTCCTCTTCCATGGCTATGTTTTTACGTGCACGATGCTTGACGTCGGGCATTATCGCCTCACGCGGTCGTATGCACCACGACCTGCTCTACTTTCCTTGTTAAATACGTTCTCCAAATGCTCAACGGTTTTATCGGAGCGCGCAGGAGGCTTCATACGGGTAGCAGCAGGGCGCACGGGCGGCGCTGGGCGAGCCTTGGTGGCCGTTGAAGCTAACCCCTCTCCTACGGAGCCCGCAGCGCGCAGTAAGGCGCTACCGGCCAACGCTAGGCCCAGGGCGCTCAAAGCATCCCCCTTGGTGCCACGTAGGTCAGCAGCTACACCCTGCCTAGCCTGCGACCCCGCTGAGCCAGTGCTACGCATACCTTCGGACGTTGGTACGCCGCCTAATTTGGTGGCCTTATCCAACGTAGCCTTACGCCCAGCAGCCTTGACTGCTGTAGCCCCTACTGCCTCATCTAAGTCAGTTGAGTTCGGCATTCTGCATCCTCGTTACGGAAGGAATAGGAGCAGTGAACTGCTCCATTAGCAGCACATCACCTTTACATAGCATAGAGGTTAGCTTATACCCAAGACGCTGCCATCTATCGCACCATATCATCTCACCGCAAAGGGGGCACATGTTAACATACCAGTGCATATTACCGCATAGCACTGCGCCGCTTAGCAACGGCATGCTCGGTATGCAGCTACTACATCTAAGCGGCTTCATTTCCATCTTTGTCAGCCGGTTGTGCGACTTGGTCCAACGCAAGTTGAGCATCACGTACCTGAATCTCCTTGCGGCGCATAAGTAGCTTCATTACCCTGGCCTCACGCTGCTTCATTTCCTCCTCGTATGCTTCTACCGATTTAGGCGCTGGTTTGCGGAGCATGTCATCGCGCCATTGGATCTGCTGCTTACTGCCCTCAAGCACCGTTATGGCGCGCAGGGCTACGTCCGCCTTGTCCTTCAAAGTCATCTGAAAAACGGGCGCCCGCAGGGCCGCTTCTATAATGATACGGGTGAGCAGACCTATGCGTTTTTCGAGTTCTAGCAGGTTGACTTGCTCGAAATCGCCTAGGGCAGCAGCGTCGGCAGCCACGGTGGCCGTCTTGCTCAGCACGGACTCAGGGGCCTCGGCAATGGCCTCGTAGCCAGCCCCTTCATCTATTATGCGCCCTTGGTCGTCTCTGGCTCTGGCCCTGGGTGGGGGCACTCCGCCGATTCGCTTGGACATGGCTCGGACCTCGGTTGATAAGATATGCCGTGGATGGCGGAAAGTCCAGGGTCGGTGCGTTTTAAGTACTCGGCGTTGACCTGGGTAATGAACTTAGCAGCGATGCATTTGCCGCATGAGCCGCATGGTTGACGCCAGTTCTTTTCTCTAGAAGCTTTGATATAATCAACAACGTTACTACCGGTAACTCTACCGCTACGACATGCCGATTTGATTACTATATTCTTGCCATGCATGTCGCGGAAATATACAACAACCTGTACGCTACGTTGGTGCGCCCTGGCAGTACCGCCTACAGCGATATGTATAAGCCATGAGCCTGTTTGTATATCAAACGTGTTGGGATCTTTGCTGGTTGTAGGAATGATCTTAAAGCCTAGCTTGGTTAGATAGACCTGTGCATTGATAAAGTCTGCCGCAGTCTGCTTGGGGTATAGAGTAGGCTTTCCGCGCGGGCGGTTAAACGCTTCACGCATAGTATACTTACCTCCTTCAGTATACTTGCACACATAACTACACCATTTACGCGTTGTCCCGATATCCCCGGATGCATAAATCTTGCCACAGCCCGCGCAAGTTAAAGATTTTGTATTACCCCGACTGCTCACTTTGTTCAGCCTCCTGTGGCGAAAGCAAAGGGCTTACGCCGCTTTACGTTATTATAAGGTTAGAAGCCGCCATAGCAACGTCACGTACTTAATATAGCTGCGGTTGTAGGCAAAAGCAAGCAGTTACGATTTTGGCATATAAGCTGTCGGCTTATTATTTTTACCATAGCCAAACGTTGAAGGGTAAGGGGTTAGGTGTGGGCCAGTGTTGATGCTATATACCAAACGTTGCAAACAAAGCACTTGCGAATTATTTACGGGGATAAGAATGCGAAAAGTTAAAGTGGGGTGGAAATCTCAACCTTTTTTCAAATTTGGCAAGAAAGATTGATATATGAGGCTAATTGTAGTTAATCCACCCATAATAAGATAAAATGCATATACTATATTATATATATAAATTATAATTATTAGATTGACTAAAATAAGTCTATTTACCCCTTTTTATCGCCATTTCAACGTTTCTTCTCTCCCACCCATAATATCATTCTAGCCCTTTATAACCCCCATGTAAGTCCTTTGTTCACAAGGACCAGAAACGTATTCTGCGCGTAAGTCCTTTGTTTGCCACAGTTTTTTAAACTTTTCCATTTCTTATTCGCGGCTAAGTCGTTTAGATACGCCATGTATAACTATTTTAAAAACTGCCAAGTACTTACGCATTGTTTTCGCCATGACGTACAAAGGCGAAAGTGCATAATGCATAAAGTGAAAAAGGGCGCAGTGGCGCCATTGTTGTATGGCATAGCACCATAAACACGTTGGCAAAGGGGCATTTTAACCCCTCAACCCCCCTAGGCGAACATATTACGAAAGGGGCCTATTTTTAGGCTAAAAATGATGTAGGGATTCACCTTACGTACTCAGTTTGGCGCATGGGGAGGGTGGGGGATAGCGGCCCTAGAGTGAAGGCGAAAGTAGGCACGGGCAATACCGCCCATGCTACGTTAGCCAAGGAGAGCAACATGAACGAACAGAAGGCCGAGACCATGCGCATCGTGATCGCTGCCGACCGTGCGGAACTGGTCGAGGAGCGCACCTACGGCAAGCGAGACGGGAAGTACATCAATGCGCTCGACAAGTCGAAGGTGCAGGATACGCGCAAGGGCGCGGAATTCACGACGCGGGAGATCGGCCGGTTCTGGTACAAGGGCGTTGCAGCCGACTTGCTTTTCAAACGGAGCATGGCATACGCCAACTTCGTGGGAGAAGCCGCACCTGAAGCGCGTGCAGCAGCATTGATCACCGCACACAACGTCATGGACGACTACGCTGCCGCGAAGCTCGCCAACGCCGGAATCGAGTTCAAGCCGTTGGCCGAAGTCAAGCCCGAGAAAAAGGTCTCCGGGCTCAACATTCCGAAGATCGCGTAAGTAAGCGAACAGGGGTAGGGGCGGCAGGCGCCTCTACCCCTGCACTTTGCTTTGTGCATTTTGCTTGATAACGGCACTATTTTACTATGGCGCAGATACTAAGCAATGCACGGCAATACAGCACCATCTAACCCGTCTAACCCCATTAACCCCACAACCCCTTCAACCATCATGCTACAAAGGAGAGATAGCATGTCTAACCTTACCCGCAACGCCAGCAAATTCCCGACCGCGGCCGACAACCTCATCCCCATCGCGCGACGTGATGCGACCAAGATCATGGACGCGGCGAATTTCAGCGACCTTACCCCACAAGTAGGGGGATGATCATGAGCATCTCCAAGCAAGAGGCAATCGACAGGGCCAAGCATACTTGGAAGGCCAACCGCGAGATCATCAAGGACGCAACCGATGCAACAGCGACAAAACTGTTCAACATCGCATGGGGCGATGCGGAAACGCTCGCCAACCGCTTGAACATCGTGGACCCCGACGTCAGTGATCAGTTCAAACTGCGCGTCCTCATGGCGCTGTCAAGCGCCATGTTCATGGCGTGCCAGGAAGAGCAGGCTAAGCCATGAACCTCCACGATGCACTTGACTCCTACGAGGAGATCCCCCTCAGCAGCACCGATGTAGTAATGGTAATCCCCCCAGGCTACATCGCCATATTCCGCGCAAAGCGGATCGACGACCCACACCCCTTCTACGTCCAAGTGAAGGTGGCGCACGAATCATACCGCTTCTTCCGATTCTCCTCCTTACGCGATGCGGTCGAAGCCATCATGGCCATCCAATGCGCCTTCATCCACTTGAGCGATGAGTGCACCCAACGACCTGACAGGCGCTCATCTGTTCATGAGCAACAACGCAGCTGAACTAACCTCAATCTGTGAGGCGGTTGCTGCCGAAGCGTACTAGGCACTCAAGCCCGTCCAAGCCAGCTACCTCAACCCATTACTACGCGACTCGGCACTTACCGTTGCCGAGCAGAAGTACGTGCGTCTACGCGTCGTAAACATGATACTAGCGATGATGCAAAGGAAGCACAGCGACGAGCAATTCACCTTCCTTTCAACGGTGCAGCTATGACCACACCCAACACCCCACCATCCATCACCATCATCGGCGATGTGCACGGCAAGATGCATGAGTATCTATCGCTCACCCGCCAACACCCCTACACGTTGCAGCTAGGGGATATGGGGTTCAACTACCATCCCATACGCGACCTAGACCCCGCTCACCACCGCTTCATCGGCGGGAATCATGACGGCTACTCCATCCTCGCCACCAACCCTCCCCCTGGCTATATCAGCCGATATGAATACCCCATGTGGCATGGCATCTTCACCATCCCCGGTGCGTTCTCCGTCGATGCGCAATACCGCACCCCTGGCATCGACCTATGGCCAGAGGACGAGGAGTTGCACGGTGAGGAGATGGCGCGTACGTTGTCAGCTTACACCTTCATTCGCCCATCCGTGGTCGTAAGCCACGACTGCCCCGACGCAATGCGCGATGTCATGTTGGAGCAACGACGCAGCATGTTCGGACGCATCGATACCCGCACCGGTGCTTTCCTTGAGCTACTGCGCCGTATCCATCAACCTAATATGTGGATCTTCGGCCATTGGCATCGCTCAACGGTGCATGACATCGGCAAGACAACCTTCATCTGCCTCGACGAACTAGAAACATTGGTGCTGGATGCTGGCACCATAACGCCTAGATAAGGAGAGAACATTGGACAAGCAACCCAACATCGACGCAATGACCACAGTCCATCCAACGGCGAAGATAGCCTCTAGCGCCATCATCGGCGCGTACGCACACATTGGCTCCGGAGCCGTCATAGTGGATAGCTGCATTGCCGAGAGATCCGGCGACACGACGACCTACGAATGCACATGCGGCGCCACGCGCACCGTGCGCTCCGAAACAGTAGAACACACATCCCCCTGGACCACACCATGAGCACCACGGAGCCATGGTTCACCCACCTACCTGACACCCTCCAACCCAAAGCATCCGAGTACGGTTCACCGCTTGCCCTCTACCTACATGGACGTGGTGCGTGGTTACCCTATGCCATGCGCTCAATGATCACATGGTCACGCCCATCAGCCAGGTCAATGACTCGTGTGGTGCATGCTTTACTAGCCGATCTACCCCGGCAGGATGTTGCAGTACACCGCGAGCAGGTGATCAACATCCTCCTGCGCTTGGATGACTACGCTACCGGTAGAATGGATGTATTGTTCAACCAAGATAGCACGTGGAAGAATCTCACTTCAAGAAGCCCTACGAGTATGCTACCTTTCCTATCTGCTTCGTGGATTCTCCACGACAACGACAAGCATGGCCATGTGCCATTGTTCGCAGAGCGCTTGACCATGGCCTCACCTGCCCAGGGCGAACTATCCCGCGAGGATCTCGGCGTGCGTTGTGGTATGTACATGCGCCGCTACATTCCAATGCAGCAGTTCAAGGAGTGGCTGCTTGAACCATACGCCCCATACCTCATCAACAAGGAGCGCCGATAACATGACCATTGCCGAATTCATTGACATCACCGAGGAGAAGCTGATTGCACAGGGTAGAAAGTGTGTCAAGGCTGACGGTACCTGCCAGTACCGCAACGACGCCGGTGAAGGCTGTGCCATCGGCGTACACATCCCACTCGATGTGTATGAGAAAGCGTTGGAAGGGGAGTGGATCGGCCCATTGAACGCCACCGTCCCAGCTATCCAACACATCTTCGAAGGGTTGCCCGTCAGGCTGTTGCAATCTGCACAGCTGAT
>Ga0137443_1000104_pt1 | contig 11451 bp, 14 predicted proteins | sample EasRivERMGT300_2_FD_102324 | JGI IMG/M metagenome (GOLD analysis project Ga0137443, IMG submission 102324) | Soil microbial communities from meander-bound floodplain in the East River, Colorado, USA - East River MetaG ERMGT300_2 | ecosystem: Environmental > Terrestrial > Soil > Floodplain ... | reverse complement strand
TGCTCGCCGCCCTCGCTCGCGGCGAACAGGTGAGCGAGGAGGGAGACTCCAATGCAACTTAGACTTACCATCACTGACGCAGCAACGCGAAAGGTTCTAGCGGTGGAGAGGCACCTTGATATTGGAAGTATGCCTCAGGTGATAGAAGTGATCAGCCGTGCCGCTGCTTGCTACCCACTAAATGATAAGAAGATTGCAGTGTCGTTGTGGGTAGAGAAGAAATCATAGACACTCTCACAAAGGAGCCAACGTGAAACCAGTACCATTCAAGGAAATGAGTTACACTATTGCCGCGCATCAGCCGCCCTATCGTCCACTCCCAGCTTACTGCAGTCTACAGGATGGGCTCGTTGTCTGTTGCTGGAAACTCACATGGCGTGAGCGCTTAGACGTGCTGCTGCTTGGCACTGTCTGGCATCAGATCAGAACTTTCAATCGGCCTCTTCAACCGCAGCTACTGACTACCACTAAGCCGACAATGAGGCCGCTGTGAAACTCGGCTTCTCCCTCCCGCCTGATCTTGAAGCTCGCCTCCCTCGTCACATTCCTTGGGGGAGTAAGCAGCGGGTGATCGAGGGACTCCTGCGCGCTCTCGTCAACCGCTTGGACAAGGGAGATCACTCGCTATGGACAGAGGCGATGGCCGCTTACTTCGAGTCACATCACCCCACTTCTGCGCGGGAGTTGAGGCCGGCACTCGATGGCCGCGGTCTGCTCGTGCTGCCCCAATCATCAAGTACTTCAAAGGCTGGAGCGAGAGCGCAATCCGTGCGTACTGCAAGCGCAAAGGCTGGAAGGTCGAAATAGTATCGTAACAATTTGTTATACAAGGAGACCAAATGAACTACCACTTTATCTATCGCATTACACCTAACAATGAGGAGCGCTTGGGTGGATACTTCACAGCAGAAGAAGCTGAGCGGCTACGTAAGTCTATGAGTGAGGAAGCCGAGCGCCTGAAGATGAGCGACACTACCTACTTGGTGCGCTATGAAGCTAAGTGACCTCACGCGCGACATACGGAAGATGTCGGACGCTGAACTACGCGAACACGTCCGCGCTATCCGTCACTCTAAATACGTGGAGCGCCCTGCCGCCGCTGCGCGTAAGCAGAAGGTAGTCAAGCGAGCCGGCAATAAGGCTGAGACCAAGATCAAAGGCATGCTTGCTGGCATGACTGACGCTGAGCGAGCAGCCATCATCAACGCACTGGAGGGTAGGTAAATGGATAAGCTTCAATTCGTCCCGATAACCAAGATCAAGGTCACGAAGCGAACGAGGGAGGACTTCGGTGATATGGAGTCCATGATCGAGAGCGTCGAAGACAAGGGAATCCTTCAGCCGATCACGCTCAACGAGCGCTTCGAGCTGAGAGCTGGTGAGCGAAGACTGCGCGCGGCAAAGGGCGCCGGGCTGAGGGAAGTCCCTTGCCTCATCCGCGCTGACCGGGACACAGTAGACGGCATTGAGATTGAGCTGATCGAGAACGTCTGGCGTAAGGACTTCAACGCCTTTGAGCGGGCGGCTCACATTGCCAGGCTGCATGAGCACTGCAAGATGAAGAACCTTGACTGGTCAGTGCGGAAAACTGCCAAGATGCTGAACCACTCTCACCCTATGAACGTGAGCCGTGACTTACAGCTAGCTGCCGCGGTCAAGGTGTTCCCAGAGCTAAAGGATGCTGGCACTCAAGACGAAGCCCTCCGTATGCTCAAGCGTATGGAGGAGGGGGTGGTCGTCGAGGAGCTGCGCCGACGACAAGATGTTAGTAAGAAGCGGACGGGCCTTGATATAGTCTCAATTGCAAAAGCCAACTACCGAATTGGTGATACCTTCACTGGTATGGCTGCACTGAGAAACGATGGTGAGATTCACTTCATTGAAGTCGATCCACCTTATGCCATCGACCTGGACATCACCAAGGGCGGCGCCTCACAGCGAGCACGACGAGACAAGACCGGAGCCGACAACAGCCAACTCCTTGCACAAAACTACAACGAGGTAAGAAAGGACGACTACCCTACCTTCCTCAAGAAGATCGCCACTGAGACCTATCGTGTAGCAAACAGGGATTGCTGGATGATCTTCTGGTTTGGGCCTACGCACTTCGAGCTGGTCAAGCAGACATTGCTTGCTGCTGGCTGGAAGGTGAATGATATCCCCGCGATCTGGGTAAAGAGCGCTGGCCAGACTCTCGCGCCAGAGTATAACCTCGCGAACTGCTACGAACCCTTCTTCGTCTGCCGAAAGGGGCAACCAGTTCTTGTGCTTCGTGGGACTGGTAACGTGAAGATAGTCGACTCCACACCTGGTGCGCAGAAGTATCACCCGACTGAGCGACCACTCCTACTCATGGACTCCATCCTCAAGACCTTCTGTATGCCAACACAAATCTGTCTCGTCCCCTTCCTTGGCAGCGGTGTCACACTTCGTGCCTGCTACCTTCGTGGGATAAAGTGCTTTGGTTGGGACAAGAGCAAGAACTACCTCGACAAGTTCCTTCTCGCGGTTGAGGAAGATCTACGCGAGCTGAACAAGGAGGATTAATCGTGGTCTCTATCTTCGCACCAAAGTTTGGTCGCCCCCCTCGTGGTCGCATCCCTGCCGAGGGGCCTACTAACGCCAAGGTAGTAATCGTCGGCGAAGCCCCTGGCGCACACGAGGAGAAGCTTGGCTTACCTTTCGTTGGCAAGGCTGGCGCGGTTCTCGACCAGTGCCTGAACACTGGCGGCTTGTTGCGCTCTCGTGTCTATATCACCAACGTAGTGAAGGAGCGCCCGCTCGGGAACAACATAGACCCTTACTTCGATGAGCGCACTATGCGATTCACTGAACTCGGCCGCCCTTGGATGGACGAGCTACGAAGGGAGCTGGCTGGGCTGAAGGCAAACGTGATCGTGCCCCTCGGTAACGTCGCCCTCGCTGCGGTAGCTGGCGAAGCTCCGCCCTGGCGTATCAACCGCATCAGGGGTTATGTAGTCGAGGGCGTGACTGGCCACAAGGTAATCCCAACCATCCACCCAGCGAGTGTCCTCTACGGCTCTCACAGAAAGAAGAAAACCGGCGACACAGAGGAGCGCACCAGCCCCTACATCCAACGCTACTACATCGCCAATGACTTGAAGAAGGCCGCGGCTGAGTCTGCGTTCCCTGAAATTCGTCGGCCTGTGCGGGAGATACTCATCCCAGATAGTTTGAAAAACGCGGTAGAGTGGCTAGACTTCTTCAACACATGCCCACGCTTGTCTATCGACATTGAGGTGGTGAACTTCGAGGTCAGCTGTATCTGCTTCGCCGACTCCCCCGAACGCTGTATGTCGGTTCCCTTCTACAACAATGTCTGGAACGAGGACGAGGAGATGATTCTCTGGCTGGCCGTCGCTCGCATCCTCGGCAACAAGCGCATATATAAGATATTCCAAAATGGAATCTTCGACGTGCACTTTCTACTCACGCGCTGCGGCATCGTGGTTGAGCCACTCACCGCAGAGATGTATGAGGATACTATGGTCGCTCACTCGATCATGTATCCTGAGATGTTGAAGGGCCTAGGCTTTCTCACCAGCATGTATGGTGGGAGTCAGGAGTACTACAAGAACATGGTGAAGTTTGACAACATAAAGGAGGAGTCATGATACTACGGAAACTACGAGAGCTGAATGTCGAGCGCTGTGTCACGCACTTTAAGCATAGCCTTGAGCAATGGAGTTCAATGGAGTGGGGATGCGCTGCTGCTGGAGAGATGGGCGAGCTGTGTAATATCCTGAAGAAGATACAGCGGGAGACTCAAGGCATTGGCGCGAGAGATGTCGGCCGTATCGAGGGAGATAAGAAGAAGGCTGTTGCTGATGAGGTAGCTGACGTAATCATCTACCTCGACCTCCTCTGCGCAAAAGAAGGTATAGACCTGCCAGCAGCTATCGCTAGCAAGTTTGATGAGACCTCTCGCAAGGTGGGTTATGGCAGAGCTCTCTCGGCGCACTCATGAACCCTCTCATTGGCAACTGGGTCTTCATAGTCCTATGTTGCGTCAACTGCTTAGTCTGGGCTGCCAAGAGTAATGGACCTCAAGCGCTCTACTGGTTTGCTGGCGCTCTCATCAACGTGGCAGTCGTCTGGAGCATACCGTGATCTATACAGTTGAGGAACTTCTGATCGCGCGCAAGACGCTAGTCGAATACCTCGGTATGAAGACGGCCGCTGAGGATTGGCATGGCGTCGCTGACGCAGCGGCGGACTTACGCGAGCTTGATGTAGCTGTCAAACTGACAAGGGAGTTGACCAGTGGACGATAAACTATTTGTTTATAACGCACTCGATGGTGCTTGCACCTTTGAGATACGTGATGCCATCTGGAATGATATCAAAGCAGATGGCTATGGTTGGACTTACGGTGCCACGATCAGGCTGTTCGAGCCGCTCATCTTCATGATGACTCGTGGTATTAAGATCAACCATGAAGCGCTAGCAGAAACCAAGCAGGATATCCAAGCAGCGAGCGCTGCCGCGCAGGCTGAGCTAAACAAACTTGCTGGCCGAGAGCTCAATGCTCAAAGCCCTAAGCAAGTCCAAACCTACTTCTACGTGGAGAAGGGCATCGACCCCTACCGCGGGAAGGAGGGGCAGATCACTGCTGACGACAAAGCCCTCGCGAGGATTGCTCGCGGCACCGCCCGGCGTCCAGGGATGAGGGAGGCTCGTCTCATCCAAGATATCCGTGGCTACGAGAAACTGCTTGGCTCCTACATGGAGATAGCCTTCGACCCTGACGACCGTCTCCGCGCTGCCATCAACCCTCGCGGCACAAAGTTTGGTCGCTTCTCCACTGGGAAAACTGTCTTCGGCACAGGCTGCAACTTGCAAGCCATGCCGCAGGAGTTCAAGAAATTCCTTGTCCCCGACGATGGCTACTTCTTCATGGAGAAGGACAAGCGCCAAGCGGAATGGGTGGTGGTGGCCTACATAAGCGGTGACGCCCGGATGCTTCACGTCATCGAGAATGGCCTCGACCCTCACGTCTACACTGGTGCTATGATGCTGCGGGAGCAACTTCCCCCTGACCTTCAGCGGCAGGTGACTGACAAGGACCTTGAGGACATAGTCCGCCTCGACAGCAAAGTGATTGGGATGCTAACTGACGCGGATGAGATACTCCAGCGTCGGATGGCGGATAAGACTCTCCGCAACGTCTACCAGTTCCTGCCGCGCACCATGAGTATTCGACAGTGTGGGAAGAAGGCCAACCACGGCTTGAACTATGATGAGCAGTATCGTATGTTCGCGCTGATGAATGAGATACAAGAGAGCGAAGCAGTGAAGATTATCAAGCTTTATCACCGCATCTACTCTGGCATTCAGCACAACTTCCATGCTTGGGTAAAGCAACAGCTCTCCAAAAGCGGGCGCACACTCACTAATTGCTTTGGCCGACGCATCCGCTTCCTTGATGAGTGGGGGCCTGACTTGTATAAGTCTGCCTACAGCGCCCTCCCACAGTCCACTGTCGTTGACGGCTTAAACATCGGCTTCTGTGATATCTACGAAGATGACTATATCACAAGAACTATGAACCTCGACATCCTCGCACAGACTCATGATTCACTTCTCTTCCAAGTTCCGATCACCGTTCTAACAAGCGGGAAGCTCTATGACGTCTCCCGCAGTATTGACAAGTATCTCTCTCCCACAATGGAGTATGGCGGGCGTAAGTTTACAATCGCAACCGATACTAAGGTCGGCTGGAACTGGAGTGGCATGCACAAGGATCGAAACCCTCTCGGACTACAGGAGCTACCAGAATGCAGAAGCAAACTAGAGTTCAATCAACTCGTCCACCACACACTCGGAATACGTCAGGGCTCAGGCATGGCGGCGGCGAGAAACATGGCCTCCGGCAGCACCCGATCTACACCAGCTGGCGCTCGATGATAGGCCGCTGCTATCAACCTAAGCGGAAGAACTACAAGCAGTATGGCGCCAAAGGGATTGCGGTGGCAGGGGAGTGGCATGAGTTCGCAGCGTTCGCTGCTGACATGCTGCCGGCGTGGAAGCGCTTTGTCGAGCTCTGGGGAGTTAACCCTCACCTCTCCCGCCGTGAGCATAAGGGCTGGTATAAGATAAACAACTGCGTTTGGGAACACCCTGAGGATAACAGAAAATGTCAAGGGAAGTCAGCGACTGGATTACGGGCTACCTTAAATACACGGAGAATAGTGAGCCCGCTCGATCATATCACACATGGGTGGGACTATCTCTCATTGCAGGAGCCCTTCAACGAAAGGTCTTGCTGAGGTGGGGCTTCGAGACACTCTACCCCAACTTCTACATCGTCCTAGTTGGCCCAAGCGGTAGGACACGGAAGGGCACCGCTCTTGGCATTGGTAAAGAGATGCTAGCGGACGTAGCTGGTGTCACTGTCGCAAGCGAAGCTACCACACGCGAGGCCCTCATCAAGTTGATGAAGGACTCTGCGCTGAGCTTCCAGCTGCCGGGAACCAGCCGCATCCTCTGGCACTGTAGCGTGACTGCTTTCAGTGAGGAGCTCTCCGTATTCCTCGGCCAGAATGATCTGAAGTTCCTCTCCAACCTGACTGACTGGTATGACTGCAAAGATCGGTGGGCGTATGATACTATCGGGCGTGGTCGTGACTTCATCAATGGTGTCTGCTTTAACCTATTGGGAGCGACAGCTCCAGATTGGTGGCAGTCAACACTACCGAATGAGGCAATCGGCGGTGGGTTTACTTCGCGTATCATCTTCATCGTTGAGGACTCGAAGCGCAAGACAATCTCGAAGTATACTCAGACGCCGCAAGAGGCGCGGCTTCGGGAAGCGTTGATGAATGACCTCGGGCGCATCAACACTCTCGCCGGCGAGTTTAAGTTCAGCGCTGACGGTGAGCACGCTTATATCCAATGGTATGAGAAGTATGACAAGGGGCTCTCCAATGGCGAGTTCCCTGTTGATGACCCGCGCTTCACCTACTACGCAGAGCGCAGGGCTACTCACATTCGTAAGCTGATGATGATACTCAGCGCTAGTCGAGGCGACACACTAGTGATGACTGCGCAAGACTTCACTCGCGCCGATCAGTTATTGAAAGCCGCTGAGTTGAAAATGCACCGCACCTTCGGCGGTCTTGGCCGGGCAAAGGGAAGTGTTGATGCTGACCGAGTGCTTGACTTCGTCGCCTCGATAACTGCTACCACACGGTCGGAGATACTGTCTCGCTTCTACCGAGATGTCGGGCCACAAGAGTTTAAGATCATTGACGAACTGATGGTGCAGATGGGAGTGGTAGATGTGAAGATGCTGAAGAGCGGAGATAAACTCTACACATGGAAGGGAGGGAAGAGATGACTACCACCAAGCGCGGCCGCGGTCGGCCAGTAATTCACGTAGCTCTCTACAGCGCACTAGATGGACTATCTCTAGGCGAGGAGTTAGAGTGGCCAATCACTAGCAAGACCAACGCCTCTCGTGTGCAAGAGCGCATCTGCTGGTGGTCGGCGAAGAGAAACTATACTAAGCTCTTTCGCTCAAAGACTGTTGGGGATGAGCTAATCGTGAGGAGGACGGTGTGATAGCTCCTAACTATACTAAAGTCGAGGATTGGGGTGGTAGACCATTACCAGGAGAGTGGCTGGTTACATATAAAGTCAACGGTATTAGAGCGCTCTCTGATGGCAAGCATGTAGTAGCGAGAAGTGGCAAGTCACTCTATGGTCTTGACAATGTAGCTAAGCTATTTCAGGACGCTGAGATATACTGTGGCTCATTCGCCAATACTCAATCTGTCCTACGAACTCGTGATGGTAGACAAGTAAGACCAAGTGAGGTATTTGGTCTGCGACCTCTTGACTGGCGCTTAGTCCTCGGCACCATTACTAATGCTACGCCAAATGCTGTTAGAGCTATTATGCACGCAGCCGTAGCAAAAGGCTACGAAGGGATAGTACTACGCAAGGGTGATCTATGGTGGAGAGAAAAGGAGCTTCAAACCTATGATGTAGTAGTGCGCGGTATCACTATTGGCAAAGGCAAGCGCGCCGGTAAGGTAGGAGCCTTCATTACTGACATGGGAAAGGTGGGTGGAGGCTTTAGTGATGTAGAGGGAGAACGACTAAACAACCCTCTCATGATAGGGAAGACTATTGAGGTAGCTTGCCAACACCTAACTCCAGCCGGTAAGTTTCGTCATGCTAGGCTTATTCAGGTGCGGTGGGATAAATAGTGGTGTAACAATTTGTTACGCAACTATCTCCTCTCCACTCCCAGCGTTTGTCTCTCCCTCAGCAGCTCTCGTCGGAAGCTCTCACTGTAATACCCTGAGCCTGCGTTCTGCAAGCCCTTCACAATCCCCTCCATCCTGTGCCGGCCAGCGTCATCAGCGCTCAGCCACTGGCTGTGGAACTCCTGCGCTCTCGGCCGCGGTTCAAGCGCTGATGTAGCACGCCACCAGGCTTCGTTTGGTATCCCCTCACTTGGCCCAAACCTAGCCATGACCTCTTTCACCTTGTGTGTCGTGACCGCGTAGTTCGACAACCACTCTCTATCCTCCGGCGGCTGATTGCCAAGATAGGCTTGCACATCCTTGATCGTGGCCTGCCCCTTGCGGACTTGGAATAGCAGGTTGTCTACGCTATCCGTCATCTGCTTCCGCCGAGAGCCCTCCTCTAGCTGCTTCTCCTCTATCCCTTGCATATACATAGTTGAGGGATTGGTGAGCTTGACAAAGCTACGGACGCCAGGGAAGCGGAGCATACTCTCCTCCATAGTCTCCGATATCTCTCTCGGGTCAGCTCCTTCATAGAGTTGCTTGAACGTCCAGCCCATTGTGCTGAGATAGAAGTTGTTCGAGTTGATGACTTTTCGCGCGGCAGCCTCTAACCTCGGCGGACTCATACCAAGCTGCTGTCCCATGATGCGAGAGATCACGCCCGGCTGCTCACCTCGCCCAAAAGGTATCCCCTCATCCTCTGGGTTGACCTGCCCAGCCATCCTCGTGATAGGTCTACCAGTGAAGGCGTCGAAGTTCCCAAGGTATGTCTTGAACCCCTCGATAACTGGCGGCGCCTGAATCTCCAGCACAGGGTTGAGATTCATAATCGAGCGCTTGAGTATATCATCTGGAGCTTTCCCAAACTCAGCACTCTCCAGCCCTGCCACGATTAACGCTGCGAGTGGCCCGACAACAGCATCAAGCCTCACCCCTGGCATGTAGAAGTAACGCTTGTTCCCGTCAGGGTCAAGCACGTAGAGCTGATCGCCGAAGGTAATCGGCAGCGACCTGATCTTCTCGCTTGTTGGTATTTGCTGCCAGGTCTCAGGAGAGCTGATTATGTTCGCCATCACCCAAGCTGTAACTGCTGAGCCTCCCCATGCAAGCTTCGTTGCTAGGTCTGCTTTATCCTTTGCCCACGCCTGCACTACCTTCGACAGCGCGTTTACTGCGACGTTAGTGTAAGGCACGATAGTATCAATCGCCCTCGTCATCGGCCCACCGACAGAGTAGTCTAGCCTATCACGAGCGCGAGCGGTCGCTTGCCACGACTCCATACCCTGTCGAATAAGCCGCTCACGATGCGCCATCCTTACCCATATATCAGCGCTCTCATTCACGTAACTGAGCGCCTTCTTCACGCCTTCCCATCGCGGCATCATCTGGCGCTCAACGACATGTGTAGATTGATTGGTAATACCAGTGAGACCACGCCCCTCATGCGTCATGAACGCTGCTCCAATACCCTCACGGAGCGCTGCCTGATACTTTGGGCCTCTTCCCCAAGCGTCTCTCGTCGTGACAGACAAATCTCGCGCCATCTGGCCAGCGAACATAGGTAGGTGCGGGGAGTAATCGCGGCTGGTGGCAAGCCATGTGTGTAGTATATCCATCGGCAAGCCTGCGATGATAAAGGTAGGATTGTAAGTAGTAGCCGTCGCCTTGATCAGCGCTGTGCCAGAGAGCACCCTCGCGCTTGTAGCAACGAACTCTCGCATCGCTTCAGGCCGCTGCACAAACTGCTCGGCTAGGTCCTCCCTCATCAGCACAAAACTCTGCCCACCCTCATTCCTCACGCCTAGCCCTGTCCAGCCCTTCGGCGTGTGCTTGAGATAGGCCTCACCATCTTCTGTCTTGCCTAGCAACTCCTTCTTCGGTAGCCGCACAACTGCATTCTCCGGTGATTCCTTAGCTAGCTGAAATAGCGACTTGAGCGTGTTATTCTTGGCGATCAAGTTCTCTGACCGAGCCAGCGCCTCAGCTATCAACAGTTGGCTATCCATCAATACCTCTCCGCGCTTACCCCGCTCGAGGAATGGCACGCCGCTAGTGCGAACACTAATCGTGTGACCCTTGATATTGTAAGTCTGCATTGGGTCAATCAAGTTGATAAACTCCGTTGGGCTATAGTCGAAGTGCAACAGCCTGAGATAGCTCTCATCAGAGAGCAACCCACCAGCGTGCCGACGGTTGAGTATATCCTTATACTCCTTCATGATCTGGTTGGTAAAGCCATACACACGAGCGAACTGTTCCTTCCCTATCTCCTTCTGCATCCTCAGCGCCACGGCTTCAGCCTGTGGCCCAGTGATTCCTTCCGGGTGCTTGTGCTTGCCGACCCCCTTGTAGGAGTCAATCTCGATAATACGACGCAGGCGCATCAGTTCATCCACCTGGGTCTTTGTCATGGAGTCCATCTTCAGGAAGATGTTCTCGTTTACAGCATCAAGGAGCGTCTTCGCGCTCATAGTTGCACCGTTCTGCAACGCTAGCCTATCAAGCGCCTTCTGCCCATAAGGGCCAGCATGTTCTAGCTCCTTCCTCAGATCGTAATCATGAGCGACTATCTCCTTCCGTAGCCGCTTCAGCATCTCAGCCGTTGAGGTTTGGTGGCCCTCCAGCTCAGCCTGCCGAGAGCGCTCGAACGCGGCTTGCGTTTTCTTATACAGCACGTCATCAGCCGGCGCTGGCGCAGTCCAGCCCTTCGCTGTCGCATGGAGAGCAGCGTCCTCAGCACGGCGAGCACCACGCTCGACATCCTTATACTCTGGTATGTCTATTGCGCCTCGCTGCCTGCCGCCGAAGGCTGGTATCTTCGCGGTAGCATCCTCGCGAGATACGCCCCACTCCATCCATGTATTGCCTAACTCATCACCGACTTCTCGAGCGTTAAAGCGAGCGCGGGTGAAGCTAGCTATCTCTTGTTTGTAGAAGTTGTAGATGGTCTGATGCTTAGAAGATAGACCCTCTTTTGGCAGCCTCGCTACTATATCTAGTAGCTTCTTAGTTGGAAGCACGCTTACGTCCTCCCATCTATCTGTTCCAGTGCGACGAATCTGCTTCAATGTCGCGCCACTCTCCATCAACTCTACCCTACCCATATCATATCCATGTGCGGGCTCTGACATCTTCTTTAGACCAGGAGCAAGCCCACGAATCCAGCCCTGCG
>Ga0137443_1000102_pt1 | contig 11484 bp, 13 predicted proteins | sample EasRivERMGT300_2_FD_102324 | JGI IMG/M metagenome (GOLD analysis project Ga0137443, IMG submission 102324) | Soil microbial communities from meander-bound floodplain in the East River, Colorado, USA - East River MetaG ERMGT300_2 | ecosystem: Environmental > Terrestrial > Soil > Floodplain ... | reverse complement strand
GCGTTTTCTCGCCCCGGCCATAGTTCGTGTTCCTCGGTGTCAGGTATTCCAGCACCGAGTAGCAGCAGGCGTTGTTCGCCGCGGCTGGTGTTTATCAAATAAAGAGTTATTTCTGGGTGGCCGCGCAGATAGCCACGGATGGTTTCGGAATCCTTGAGTTCCCATCGGAGTAATTTCGTCTTCGGGTTCATTTTATGTTGTGTTTTTCGTCCGTTCGCCTCCGCGTCGGCGAGCTTCGCTGGCCTGCTACCTCTTTATCCATTAAATGGTATCCCAGCCCGCGTCCCACAAAAGAGACAGCCGGTCGAAATACCGCTGGTAGTCGTGCTTGAGGTTGTGCAAAGAATACTTCTCCACGGCTCTCTGTCGGATGTAAAACGGGTCTAGCTTCGGAGCGTTTTTAAGCCCGTTGACGAATTGTCCGAGGTAAGAACATCGAAACCCAGTTTTCCCGTGTTCGACCGTTTCTACAAATCCCCCAAAGTCCGTGCTTATTACCGGCGTGCCGCATAATTGGGCCTCCACAGCGACACTGCCAAACGGCTCAATGTAAATCGTGGGGCATAGCAGCGCAGAGGCGCGACTCATATGCGAATTCCTCTCCTTGTCGTTAAGCGCCCCGAGATACTCCGCCCCGTGAGTCACTAAAGAGGGGTCTCCGTGCCCGATGACCTTTAACGGAATACCCGCCGCTTGCGCCGCCTGACAGGCAATCGTGAGTCCCTTTTTTGGGATTAGCCGACCAACATACAGCGCAAAGGGTTCTTTGTGTGGCCGGAACTCAAACTCAGTTTCGTCGAAGAAAAGCGGGATAACTTCGTCGAAAAAACGACCATCCACGCCGCCCGTTGAAGCAGTGCTCCACGCCCGCCAACAATGCGACTCATAGACTCGATACTTTGCAAATTGCGACATGTATCCGATGGAGTATTCCACCGTCATCAAATCCGGGTGCGCGTTGGCGACGGGCTCTTGGGAGGTTCCGCCAATTGTAAGCAGGAAATCCCTCTTCCGTTTTCGTTTTCCGATTTCGACAATCGTCCGATTGTTGGACAGCGACCAAAGCGGAAGCCCCCGGTTGAACATGGCAGCGTATTGGTAGTCGATACCGTCCAAGAGAACTTTCTGCTCCTCTTTTGTAATTACCGTGACCAGTTCGTCGCAGGGCGCTTCGTTTTCCTCGCTCGCGTAGAGAATGACCTCGTGCCCCAGTTCCTTCAGCAGCTTCGCAAAGCGAATCGTTGCGACGCAGAATCCGCAAAGGCTATAGGCCATTGTGGTTTGAACATTGGGGAGTGCTAGGAGATGGATTCTGTATTTCATGTGATAGGGAGTCGAAGTCCGCGTGTATTGGTAGCAGCCCTGAGCCACGCGCGTTGTCTGCCAAGACTTCAACTCAAGTTGATTCAGCGTTTACACACTCCACAATTGCTGCCGTGGACACACTGGCTATTGTTGGCCGACCCGATGACGCCGGACCAGCTATCGGATTGCGAATAGGAGCCCGATTGCGCGCCTGCGGAACTGGTAGCCCCCGCAGAGCCGTAGCCCTGCCCGGAACCGCCTGCGCCGCCCGTAGCGGTCGAATAGCCGCCACTCCCGCCAGTCGCAACATTCGATGCGCCGCCCCCCGTGGCAACTCCGCCCGCCCCGTAGCCGCCCGAGGACGTGTTGTTTACACGGGTGGTTGACGGACGCAACGAGACGCCATTCAAAGCTGCCGCGCCTGCGCCGCCAGCCGCGCCAACCAATGCTGGCCCGAGGCCCGCGCCCGAGGCCGTCTCAAGAAACTCCACGCGGTTGTCTTGCACGTTGCGCGTGGCCAGCGCCGTGATGTTCGGACTATCAAGTCCACGGATGGAGATTTTGTAAACCTCCAAGTCGCCAATGCGTCCGATTTGCTTGGTGTGAGAGCATCCAGTGCCGAGGATAACCGCCGCCATCATGGCGAGCGCCAGCAGGTTTTTGATTTTGTGCATAGGTTGTAGTGTTCCCGTTTACGAAACGGGCAAAGACGAATTAGACGGGCCAAACTCCGACGAAATTAAGATACTGCTGCGGGAAGACCTCTGCAACAAAGCCCGTCGGCAAGTGAATTATCATCACCGCTCCCGACTCGTTCTCTCCTTTCTCCATCATCGGGAGAAGCTGGTGAAATTTCGGATTGGATAGATAGAACCGGTCTCCCGGTCGGAGGTCACAGAATCGCGGATTCGGATTGACCGAATGTGTGGTTTGTTTTTTGTTCTTGCTCATAGGTTGATGTATTGATGTGTTGATGTTGAAATTAGAAAACCCACGGATTGCCCCAGTCGCGGCGCACCCGGAAGAAAGATTTGGCGTAGCCAATCGGCACGCGGACCCAGTAGGAAGATACCCCATCCACTTCCCGCACTTCATAGGGGCCCGGGAGGTCCATCCAGACTGCGGCGTCAGGACGGTCCGACATTTCCAGCACATCCCGGGTTCCCGCGGTGACTTCCCACACGGCGACGACTGGCCGCGCAGGAATCCCGGGCGCATCGACCGGGGGACGGTTCGGCGCGACCGGAAGCGGAGGATACTCCCGGGCGTGGAGTTGGAAAGCTTGGAGGAGTCCGAGAACTAGAGCGATTTTGAGGGGCTTGTTCATTGCGGTTCCTAAATCAGAGGCGTAGTCGGACGAACCCTGTCCTCCCAATCGGCGGAGGAAATCATCCCGTTGCCATAAGTGCGTTCCCGACTCCACTTCATGCCAAGTTCCGCGCATACCTTGTCAAGCTGACGATTGTAAGCTCCCATGATGGAACCGCAGTAACAATTCCAAACCCGGATATAATCCTCTCGCTGACTGACGACACAGTCAAAAGGTTTCATCCCCAACTCAATTTTTTGCAGAATGTCTTTCATGTGTGAAGTGTAACGTCGAACAGTCGTTTGGTCAATACGACTCCGTAGACCCGGGAATTACTTAATGCGCCTCGGCCTCTTCGCGGGTGATGAAAAAGTGAATTCCGGCGGCGCACTCAACTAGCGGATTGTCGTCCCATTTATCGGGGCGGACGATTTCCCCGGCTTTATAGAAAAAAGACGAGGTATGTTTTGAGCTTCCCTCACCCGAAATCACCCGGGCAAACTCGGCCCGACACTTTCGTCCAGTTACGCCGCCGACTCGTTTGGCCTCTGCTGGAATTTCGAGTTCACAAATCACCTCGTTTGCGAGTTTCTTGAAAACCCGCAACGAACCGGCAACCAGAATCGTTCGGGTTGAAACGATTTTTACCACGTCGTCATCGCCGAGGTCCACACAGCGGAGGTCCGCATAGCGGAGGTCCGCCCCGCGGAGGTCCGCCCTGCGGAGGTTCGCACCGCTGAGGTTCGCACCGAGGAGATTCGCACTGAGGAGATTCGCCCCGCCGAGTTCCGTCCCGCGGAGGTTCGCCCCGCTGAGGTTCGCCCCGCTGAGGTTCGCCAAGCTGAGGTCCGCCCCGTGGAGGTTCGCCAAGCGGAGGTCCGCATAGCGGAGGTCCGCCCCGCGGAGGTCCGCCCTGCGGAGGTTCGCACCGCTGAGGTCCGCACCGCGGAGCGACTCAAAGTCTTTTTCTGTCCCGTTTAAGAATTTAATTCTCATGCTTGAAAGATAGATGAAGTTCGTCGGTTCGTCAATACGACTCAACGTCTAGGGGATTTACGGCACTTCGTCCAGACCAAATCCTCGGGCTTGATAAGCGAGTGGAGAACGTCCTTCAGGTTAGTTTCAACCGACGAGCCGCTCCACATGAATCCTCCGTAGTGAAGGCGCGAGCGGTCGATGCCGCCTTGCTCGACAATGTCATCCATTACGTCATTCACACAGTTGCGCGAGGCAGCGGTGCAAATGATGAGTTCCGTGCGAGGATATTCAGAGAGATACTTGGAAATCGGAGCCCATGCCCGGGCCACGTCGCCGCCCATCGGCGGAGCAACTGACGAAACGTCGATGAGCAGATAGTCGAAGCACCTGAGGTTATGATAGGCCGAAAAAATCGACTCGTAGAAGTAAATCGTCAGTGATGGAAACTCGGCGGCAATCAACTCGCGGTCCTGTTCGAGTTTCTGGGAGTCGTCATCGACCAGAGCAATCCGGGTGACGCGGGGAGGAGAGCTTTTCCAGTCTTTTTTCATCAATCAGCGCGGTTAGAATTTTTCTGGTCTGCCCATTGCAGGGGAACCTTTGCGGCTTCCACAGACATCACGGCGCACTGTGCCTCCACGCCCGCGTTCCATGCGATTGCGAGCAGGGGATGGTCACAAATCGGGGGAATACGATGGGCATGTCCCAACCATGCCGCTAATCGACCCATGTCTCTCGCAATCCGCCTTTGTTCGTATATTGTCATGCCATAAAGTAACTCGACCAACCACAATTGTCAAAGGAAAAAATACTCGACCTTGGGGTTTGGAGGAATCCGCCGGATAGTCTCTTGAATTCGTTCCTCGTCGGGGGACTCCCCGAAGAAATTCACCAGTCGCCGAAGGGAATCCGCGGGCCTCCCGACAAGGTCACGATAAGTGACAATCATTCGATTTGGGACGTTGTCCGAGAACACCCACTTTCCCAGAAACCCAGATAGATAAGCCATTTTTTCCCGAGCGATGCGACGAAAGGTCTCCTTGTCATTCGGAATGCCGTCCGAGCGCACCGTCATCTGGTGCCACGATAGCAGGGAATCGAATGGGTCACGAACTTGAACCAAATACTTCCGGTCCTCCAAAAACAGGACGTTCAAGTCGAAGTCGTGATTTTTCTGAAAGTGAACTCCCGGCTTCCACTCGGAACTGCGCCACTCGCCGTCATAGATGAACTCGGACCCAAAGTAATTTGTCAACCAGTCCGTCGTCAGTTTGTGCCCGCTACGCGGGAAGCTTACGCTCTCAACTGGAAACCATTTTCCGACCCGGTTCATGGTTGAATCTCGACGGCTCGAATGAGATAGACCCACCGATTTCGACACGCGCGCCAATATGAACGGGTCTCTGCCGTGCCCGAGAGCACGTCAACCAGAGCATGAAATGGCACCGTCAAAATCACGAAAGCAAGAAAGGCACGCGCCAACCATCGGCATTGATTTTTCATACGCAGGGAAACTCTCCGGGAATAGAAAACCCGTGGTGATTTCCAAACTTCAACTGGATGTCGTAAGTCGCCGTTTTGCCGAACTTCGGATGGACGAAGAAAAACAGTTGCGAGGGGTCCACGGGCGAAAAGCCATTGGTGAGCCCATAACCGTCTAGCCCGGGGAAGCCGCCGTTGACCAACACACTACCCCGAGCATGGGGAAGCTGAATCCCGCGGTGCATGTGGCCGAGCAAATAGTAGTGCGGACTCGGCTGGTCATGCTTTCCATAGAGTTGAGTCGTCGAGGAGACCATGCGCCCGACGGCATGATTCGGGATGCCCAGCGCCTTGTCGCCGCCGCGGAGATGGTCGCCGTGGCTGAGATGGAAGCGGAATCCTTTCACGTCGAACAGCGCAAAGGGTTGTTCGTTAAGTGTCCAATCGACGTGCGCAAATTCCCGAGTCAACGCTTGCACGTAGGCATAGAGAAACTGGTCCAGATTGGAATACCGATTGTCTGTCGGCATCTTGTGTTGATTCTGCCAACGCGGATGGTTTCCTACTGCGCAATAAATGCGAAGCCGGGGAACCAGCGGCGAGACATTACGAATGAACTGCGCCAGCGCGTGCCCGGCCCCGTAGAACTGGGAGAAGAGAGTGCTTTTTTGCTTGGCTTCCGCCCCGTGTTGCAGTGCGCCGTCAATCATGTCGCCGCCGAGGCAGAGAACCAATTCGTCAATTTTGGTCGTCGTGTGGTCCTGCATGATGGAGCGAACGCCGTCCTGCAAGAATTGCAGCCGATTGAGAAACATCGTAAAGTTATATCCGCCGAACCCGAGAGTTTGGTTGGGAGAAATCACCTGCCCGACGTGCGTGTCGCTAAGAATCAGGACCGCCGATTGCGGGGACCCTTCGCCGCATGGACGAGAGGTCATCACGGGATGCGGGTCGTAACTCTTCGGCGCGAGGGAACTGGCAAGAGCCACTAACGCATCCGTCACGGAGGACTGCTTCAGCGCCCGCTCATACTTCGTAAACAGCGCGTCGTATTCGCGCTTCCAGTAGTCGCCACCGACACGCTTTTGGTCGTCCTCGAAGGTGGTGGGAGAGGTGACTTGGCCGGTGACTTGGCCGGACGGTTCGGAAAGTCGCTGCCGTTTTCCACGAACGGCGGCTTCGCTACGACCGGTCGCGAAGGCAATTTCCTTATCGGTCATGTTTTGACGGAAAAGTTCGATTTCAATGGGGGTCCAAGAGGTGTTATTCATTGGGAGTTTCGGGTGTAGTTGGGTTCTCAGTTTCGAGTAAGAGATTGAGTTGGTCCTTCGGAGCGCGGTCAAAGGCGGCATCAAAATCAATCAGTGCGGCGTTGGGAGTCGCCCCCACGCCAATGATTGACCCGCCTGCTTTTGTGCTATCACCCCAGACGGCGTAAAAATGTGTCTCGTCGCGCATCAGCGTCGGACGATGAATGTAGGAAGGTCGCAGCACGAGCGAAGCCGCCGCAGTCTGCGTGGACAGGAACTCCCGTTGAGCTTTTTGGGTCTCCACCAGTTCGTCGTAAAAATTCGTGGTCGCTATCATGGACCAGCGCGCTTCATCAGCGATGATTTTGTCCAACCGGTCACAGAGCCCGAGGAAGGTCGCTTCCGCCGCGAGCTTTGCCTCCTTCGGGAACTCCTCGTTCATCAATCCGGGATATATCTCCCGAAGCGCAGAAAGAAGGATAACCACCTGTTGCTCGGTGATGTATTCTTGGGACGGGATGGCGACTTGCGCCGCTGCAAGGGCGTTATTTCGATGGGGGTTCATTCTTCAACGTTTTCTCTGCCCACAGTAAGAGATGTAGTGCGTCAGTCGCGTTGTCATCAAGAATCGCATTATTTTCGACAAAACGCAAGTGTCCATCGTAGAATCGAGCGATTTCGGGATGGTAGTGGACCAACCATGCCGCCATCATTTCCTTGGTGGCACTTCCGCAGCCGGTAGCCCATACCTTGAGTTTTCCCGTGGCCAAGCACTCCACGGTCTTCCCCTGAAGATAGGCATAGAGCCAAATCGTTGTGCGAAAGCTCGCCCAGAGATGAGCTTGCGCTGTGGACCGAACAAACTGCACGTCTTCAAAGACGATAGCGTCAAAGGGAGCCGCTTCGTCCATATCTTCGATGAACTCCCACAAAGCTTGGATGCGGGCGTCGCCCCGGCGGTCCCCGCGGAGCTTTCGTTGCTCCTTCAGTTGTCTTTCCGTCGCCAACAAAACGCTCCCCGCGCGGAGTTTTCCCTCCCGACGAATGGCCCAGCCCGTCGTAGTTCCCAAATCCAGAGACAAGATGTTCATCGGGTGTGTTCGATTCCCTTCGCCTTCATCGCCTTTTGGAGCTTCACCAGCGCGCGGTTGTGAGTCGCCCGGATAGCCTCACGGGTCACTCCGTTAGCCCGACCGATTTCCGCGAAGCTCTGTTCGTCTTCGTAAACCCGGCGAATGATGTCTTGCTCGTGCGTATTGAGCGAGAGCTTGGACTCGTTCAGCATCGCCTGAAGATGCCCGATGTGCTCCTTCTCTTCGGATTCCTGATGCGGATTCTCCACGGGGTCCCTGAGCATTTTGCGACATCCAGTCCCCGAGAGAGTCGGCTCTTCGGTCTCTGTCCCCGGCTTTTTGGTTGTTGAAAGACTGCGCCAGAGTCCCGCGATTTCTCCCTTGATGAAAAACTTCAGGTAGCTCGTGAATCGGTTCCCGAGCGTGTGGTCAAACTTCTCGAAGGCGCGCATGACGGCGAAGTTCGCGGCGGAGACCACGTCATCATCGGGGAGCTTTCCTTTGACCATCTGGCGGGCATGGCGCGCGGCGAACAGAAGGTGGTTCTTGATGAGAAACTCGCGCGCCGTGGCATCGCCTGCGCGAGCCTGAACGAATAGAGCGGTCTCTTGCTCCCGCGTCAGCATGGTGAATCGCAGGTCCGTGTCCTTGGGATAGTATCGGTTGTAGTCGGTCATTTTGAAAATTTGTCTGATTGCTGGACGATGCGGCTAGACCGCTTGATGGGATAACGATTGTCGCGATGGATGCGATACACGCGGCGGTGTTCGTCTCCCAAAACTTCGATTCGGAACACGCCCTTCGCCCCCAGCGTGGAGAGATTGCGCGCCGCGGTCTGGACGTTGTAGGGACGCATCGCCTCGGTGAGTGAAAGGTCCGAGTGAATCGTTTTGTGAAGCTGTAGAGCGGTGCCCTCCCAGAAAAGTGCCCCGGGCTGTTGATTAGTGAAGAACTCCCGCAAGGTCTCGTCTAGAATCTCTCCAAACGTCGCACTGGCGGATGAATGGTTCGCCGAGTTGCGCAACGACGGCTCGTGATACGCCGCGACGCCATAGCGGGCTTCCACCGCTTTACATTCCTCGGGGATTTGGAAGTCGAGCAGGTAGCGGGCGAAGTGGGGCAACTCTTCCGCGACCTGCTTCCGCATCTCTCCTTCGTCCGAAAATTTGAATCCATCTGTCCGGTCTGGGGCAACCCGAAAGAGCATGACCTTTTCCTTCATCGACAGGTCGAGGTTCGGGATTCTCCTTAAACTTTCTGCATCGTCGTTGCCCGAGCACATTACGCGCCCTTGCCAGAGCACCTGTCCGGCCTTGCGGAATTTTTCATTGGACCGGAAGGAGAAATTGGCGACACATCGCTTGACCATCTCGTCAAAGAGGTGCTGCGTCCGCATGTTCGCGCCCAAGGTGCCATCGTCCAGACTCCAAACGGGAACGTCAAAGAGTTCCGAGTTGAAGGTGTCTTCGCCCTGAAGCCACTCTTTCGCCTCGGCATGACCGCCCATGAGGTTTGCCCAAATGGCGGTGGTGTTGAAAGTTTTTCCGCGTCCCTGAAGTCCGAAGATGAACACCGCTTGACCCGAGCGAGGGTCACGGGCAAGAAAAGACCGGTAGAACCGGGCACCCCACGACAGAAAAAACTTGAGTTGTTCCGGCGAGGAGAAAAATCCGTCATAGAAATGAGAGATGAGCGGGAATCTCCCGGAGGCTCCCCAGACTGTCGGCTCCCCGGCGGGTTGAAGCACGTCCTGATTGTGGATGTTCAGGAACTTCTTGTGGTTGTAGAGCATGATGCCCTTGGCGTAGCCGCAGAAGCTCCCGGCGGATGTGACCACGGCAACATCCTTGATGAGTTGCAAGGCAGAGTCGATTTGAGAGTAGCTCGCGCCCTTCGCACGGCGGTCTGTCAGCCCCCGGCGCACTCGCAGGAAATTTCCGATTTGCGTCTGGTCTTCCCACAGCCATTGGTCCGCGGTGTTCTTTCGGATAAAGCTGCGACCGTCGTAGTAAATTCCGTCAACCGCCTTACCCAACTCTTCGAGCTTGTATTGCTTGACGAAATCATGCCCCAATAGTTCGCTCCAATCGTAGAACGGCTTCATCGAGTGCGCGGAGAAGGTCTGAATCCCCGTGGCGCGAACGATGGCAGATTTGGGCGAGGTGCTATCGTCAATCCAGAACGACGGGCCCATCGAATCAAGAGTAAACTCGCCTTCCCACTCCGCGAAGCGCGGATATTTTTTGGCAAGTTGTTCGGCGGCGACTTCGAGGGGAACCGAAAGTCCCGTGGACTGCCAGTCGAACTTGGAAGAGATTTCCTCAAGCAAACCCAGCAGCAGCGAATAAGGAACGATGTCATCCGAGATTTTTTCCCACACGCATCCATTTGTGTAGAGACGTTCCGGGGATTTGAGGGCGTTCTCGTCCAGCCCGGCTACTTGTCGAAAGGGGATGATGCTCTCTAATTTCGTCAACCAAACGATTGCGAACTCCATCGAAGGGAGGGACACGGGCTTCTCGAAAATCCAAACCATTCGCCAGTTGCCCGACAGGGACCGCTCCAACCATTGCGGCTTGAGCTTCATCCTCCCGAGAGCCGCGTCGATTTCGACTCGGGTCAGCGGATAGTCAATGTCGTAGGGTTGCGCGTGATGCTTGCGCGGGGGATTTCCGCCGCCGTCGCTTCGGTCTGCGGAGACCCGCTGATTGGGATTCACTCCCTCGAACCCCGTGTAGCAATGAAAATTTGTGTTCGGGTTCTGCATCCATATCGAACGCGCCGCCTTATCCTTGATGCACTTCTCGGGAACCCGGTCGAGGGCAGTGAACTCCCACGGGCGACACGGCTCCGCGGACTGGACACTCAAATTCTTAGTTGCGAAAAACATGGCCTATTCAAAGATGCCCCAGAAATCCCCGAAAGTCAACCACCTACTTTTTGTAGTGCGCTGATTCGCATCCTTCGGCAGCGATGGGGCAACCTTCCAACCACGGCGGAGCGACGGACATGATTTGTTCCACGTCTCGCACCTGAATATCGGGCTCGGCCTCGTTGATGGCTTCGTCGTGGGCGGTGAACAGCACGTCAAGCCCGGGAGTGTTATCTAACTCCAGCACATGATGGGCGAACACGTCGCGCGCGGTTGCCTGCACCAGATTCTCGGTCAGAGCCCCGCCATAAAACGGGAACCTTCGGTCTCCCACCATCGCTGTGTAAACAATCTTGCGCTCGAACCCCGGCAGACCATCTCGACGCGGAACGGACCTCGCTTCACGCCGAACCTGTGGATAACGCATCACCCGGCCCGAGGGAAGAGTTACTTCAAAATCTCCGCCGACACTTTCCTTGAAACCCGTGTCGAGTTGCTTCCACAGTCCGACAATCTTGGGATTGCTGGCCCGAAAATCGTTCACAATGCGACGCGAATTGTATCCGTAGCCAGAAACCATCTTCGGCTGTCCATCACTTCCAAAGCAGGGTTCTCCCTCAGAGTTGCACGCTTGAACGAACTCGGGGTCTCCAACTGTAATATCAATCCCGGCCATCGCCTGCGCGACGACGATGAATTTTTCCCAGCCACATCCGTAATCAAGCCCCAGCACGCGCGCCTTTGCGAGCGCGTATCCTTCCTTGTCCTCTTTCTTCATGTCACCGCCAGTGAACCCCATCGTCGCCCGGGCGTGCGCCTCGTAGGGCGATTGCCCGGCGCGCATCGGGTTCAGCATGGATTCATCTCCCACAATCCACGCCAGCACGCGCGGCTCAATCTGGGACAAGTCAGAGATGATGAGTTTCTTCCCGGGACGCGCGATAAAAAGCCTGCGAATGTCGAGGACTTCGGTGACATACCCCGGGAGTATCACTCCGCATTTTGCTCTTTCTGCATCGCTATACCGTGTTGCAATCTCCTTCAAGCGCGTGATGTCGGAAATTAGCCAGCGGCGGTCGTCGAGGAACAGCGGCTCTTTCCGCAAGTTCTGCATGTTGATGCCCGCGTCGCCGGACCAACGGCCCGTGTGCGCTCCAAAGTATTTCAGGGAAAAAGAGAGAACCCCTGTCGGGTCCAACCGGGTGCAAATGGTTT
>Ga0137443_1000100_pt1 | contig 11552 bp, 8 predicted proteins | sample EasRivERMGT300_2_FD_102324 | JGI IMG/M metagenome (GOLD analysis project Ga0137443, IMG submission 102324) | Soil microbial communities from meander-bound floodplain in the East River, Colorado, USA - East River MetaG ERMGT300_2 | ecosystem: Environmental > Terrestrial > Soil > Floodplain ... | reverse complement strand
TAGGCATTACTACGTTGCCTCCGGCTTTCTCAACTCTCGACAACGGAACATTTAAATCATCGCCGCCATTCAAATATATTTTTGAACCATCGGGTGTTGGTTTATAGCCCTTTCCCTGGCACAGTGAACCGCCGACACCCTCCCCATCCATCGGAAGAAAAGCCATTTTGATTCCCATCATTTCCATCGGCTGCATTTCACCTCCAAGCACTTTGGTGTAAAATTTTATTGCCCGATTTATGTCGTTGGCCGGAATTTCGAACCAGTTGATAACGTTACTCATATAACCTCCAATAATGTGTAGTGTTAAAAAATTTGTTGAAGTAGATAAAAAATAACTTCCCGAATTCAAAAAGAAGATTATGAAGCGGTATAATTATTTGATAAGCGGTTTATATTGACAAAGAATAATATTTGTTTTGGATTAATATTTTAATTTTTAAATTATTAACAGTTCTTTTTAACAGCTATCTGTAAGCACCGATTTCTCTGAAAGTATAATTTTCGAAATATGTCGACGTCAGAAAGATTTGAACACGAAAAATCATTTTAAGCTGATAAATAATCTTCCGGATTAACTCTCCGGCCTTCGTTTAACATAATTGAGTCTGTAAAACTTATAATCCAGTTTCCTTATCTAAGAGATTATATTAATTATCTGAAAGTATAAACCTAAAGGAGGCACAGCAATGAAAAGATTTACTCTCTTTTTCTCTTCATTATTTTTATTTCTTACTCTATTTATTAATTCCATCGCGCAAACCATACCTTCAACTACAATAGAAGCATTTTGGAATTCTGATGGAACCGCAGAAAATTATAAAAATGTTGACAGGATTGGTGCAGCCAAATGGGGAAATGGTCAGCCTCTGCCGTTTGCCAGTTATTACAGTACTGCATTTACTGATAATAACCAATTAATTATTGGAGGAGGGGATATCACCGGAGGTGGCTTTGCTACAAATATTGTTACAACATATAATGTTGAATCAAATACTTATGGTAACATTGCCAATTTGCCGCAACCACTCAGATTATCTGCCGGAATAAAATTTGGAAATTCATATCGTGTATTTGGCGGGTTTACAAACGGCAATAATGATCCCCTGGATGTGCACTATAAATACGACATTGGAACATCATCATGGAGTACGAGTGTTGCCATACCATTGGGTACTTTTTATACGCGTGCACTTAATAAAAATGATGAAGGGATTTATTTAATCGCCGGTTCGGATGCAAGCAATAACCTACTTGCTAATGTTCGCTTTTTCCGTGGATCTGATGAAACATGGCATAATGCTACTGACCTGCCATCACCAAGTGCAGATGGCGCAGCAGAATTTCTGAACGAAAGAACATTAATATATATCGGCGGGTTCAGACCGGGATTTGAATCAGCTTTACAGGTTGACACTGTTTTCATCGGTGAAATTGATCCAAATGATCCATTGGTTATAAACTGGACTATAGGTTTGAATTTTCCGGGAGGTCCTCGTGCAAGATTTCATGCTTATCGCTGGGGCTACAACCAGGTGATAGTTGTCGGCGGCAGCAACTCAGGTGCCTTTCCATCATTCAGCGATGCATGGGTTTATAATCACGATACCGAAACCTGGACGAGCTGGACACAGCAGGAAGATAAACCGACCCCAATTACAGCTTACCAGGGAGGAAGCTTTCAGCTTGCTGATGATGTTTGGAAACTTGTTATTGCCGGCGGTATAACAACGGGTCCGGCATTAACAGCAGTTAATGAAATATTTACAGATACTATTCCGGCACCGGCAAATGTTCAAACATTTGATGATGGAATACCTACCGAATATGTATTGTTTCAAAACTATCCCAACCCATTCAATCCAAGTACAACAATTCAGTTCTCAATTCCTGAAGAATCTTTTGTGAAATTAGAAGTTTTTAACGCGTTGGGAGAAAAGGTATCAACATTAGTTTCAGAAACACTTTCAGGAGGAAGGTATGAGTATGAATGGAGTGCAGCAAATCTGCCTGGGGGTATTTATTATTATAGATTGATTGCGAATGGTTTTGAAGCTACGAAGAAGCTTGTTCTGTTGAAGTAAAACAATTATTTAGGAACCCTGCTGGTTTTATATTGGCAGGGTTTTTTATTTTAAATAAAACCTGTCCTCCGAAGTTCCGCATTTTAATTAGCTTAACGAAGGAGGATCATCTTTTTTGTTTGAATAAAACTTTGTCCTGAGCTTGTCGAAGGATCCCCCGCCTGAATTCTGTAAAAATAAATTCCACTCATTAATCCTGCTGCATCAAACTTAATTTCATAAGTGCCCGCAGATTTTTCCTGATTCACTAATGTTGCAACTTCATTTCCTAAAACATCAAACACTTTTAAGATAGTTCGTAGAGACGCTTCGCGATGCGTCTCTGCAAATGGGATTGTAAATTTTATTTTTGTAATTGGATTAAACGGGTTCGGATAGTTTTGATACAAAATAAATTCATTTACCGGATAAATTTCATTTTCAACACGCACAGCATTTGGGTTTAATTTCAAAATTACACCGCTGTCGCCAACGGCATAACCTGTTCCCGTATCAAGAAACTGCATGTCGTATATAGTTGAAATACCGGGAACATCCTTTTCGATCCAGCTTTCTCCGCGATCAGAAGTAAACAGGAATTTATCACCGGACGCAGACCAGCCCTCACTTGCAGTTCTGAAATCAATTGCAAAAGAAAGTCCGGTTATTGCAAGCGAATCAACAGTCCAATTAATACCTGCATCTGATGTCTTGATATTTGCTATTCCGAATAGTCCTTCAGGATCACCGGACAAAGTAATTGCATTAAGTGAATCGAAAACAAAAATGTCAAAAATTTCATCTGGACTGGTACCAATGGCAGACCAGTTCAATCCATAATTAGTTGTACGCCAGATAACGCCGGCCAAATCTATTCGTCCACCGCATGCATACCCAAACTGACGATTGTAAAAGTTAAATTCATAGACAGGAAAATTGTAAACCATGTTTGAATCAATTTCCGGATTGAGCCAAGTGTTCCCTCCATCAAAAGTGTAAGCTATATTTCCCGGAGGAGAGGATAATCCCCTGCCTCCAATTATTCCATTTACGGAATCGAAAAAGAATATGGTATAGATTATTGAATTAACAACAGGGAAATCTTCTGCCACCCAGTCCGCCCCGCTATTTGTTGTTTTTAAAATGGATGTCCCGAATGGCGGAGTTTCTTTTAAAGTTATTGCCCATCCCAGGTCTTGATTCAGAAAAAAGATTTCTACTATAAATGTTTCAACCGTACTGTTTTGTACGACCCAGTTTTCACCACCATCCGTTGTATGAATTATTGTTCCGGCTGCACCTGCTGCCCATCCTTTTGTGCTGTCGATAAAATATAATTTTCTTAGGGTGTTATCGGTTGGAGATTGTAAAATCTGCCACTCTATTCCAACTGGCTGTGCAATGATGTTGATTTCAAAAAATAAAAATAAAATTAATATATTCAGCATCTTAATAAACATTGTGCCAGTTGAGAAAGATTTCTTATTGAATTAAAATCAAAATAAAGATAAAAAGAATTTTTTAATTATGATATGGATATTGATGGGTTGATTCCGGTTTAAAATAATGATTACTAATACTTGCCCTATATCAAGCTATATCCACTTTAATACTTTAAGTTCCGCTCCGACATTCGTTTCACCTCTGTTTTCAGCAACCAAGTTTTGTCCAAATAATACTTTTCCTCCGCTATTTCTAAATTTTGCCAGAGTAGTCAGCGGTTCCTTTCCTCTTTCCCCAGTGTTTTGATTCACTGTTGTTATAGTGCATCTTGCACAAGGCTTTACGACAGTGAACTCAACATCTCCGATTGCAATTCTTTTCCATTTATCTTCATCAAACGACTCACCACCACTGAATACAAAGTTTGGTCTGAATCTGTTCATTGGCAGGGGGTTTTCCAACCTGTTATTTAAATCTGAAACAGACGGTTCGCCTATAATTAAAAATGGATATGCATCAGCAAAACTCACAGTTTTATTTTTAACATAATCAGGATTTACTTCACGCCTTGTTGAGTCAGGCATGTAAACCAGTCTGCATTTCAACCCAAGTGCATCACTGAACCAATCATCAATTTCTTTTGAATAAGTTTTCGCAGCGCATTTATCATCCCACACAACAACTTCCAGATCAGCTGGACCGTCCGCATTTGCAGGGATTTTTAATACTTCAAGTTTAGAATGCTTATGTGAAATTTTCAAATTTCCGTTTTCAATTGCAGGCTGCAGCAAAGCCATATTCGGATGATCTCTTTGAGTGAAGAATATTCCGTTCTGATAAACCAGCATCCATCTTCTATCAAACTTTAATCCTCGCTCTTCAACGGAGGATGATTGCAGACTAATTCCGCCAAGAGATTTGATTGGATAGATATTTATTTCGGTTAGTTTGTACATTTATTATTTGGGAGATATTCAAAAAGAATTATTTATTCTTAAGCACAATTAAAGTTACCTCCGGAGTTGAATTATATCGAATCGGCGCCAGCGACATTCCCAATCCTCTCGTAACCACCATCAGCATATTTCCAAACCAAAAATCTCCGCGGATATACTTTGTTTCAAATAAAGTTGGAGTAAGCTGAATAAAGGGAAAAACAAATGTGATCTGTCCGCCGTGAGTATGTCCGGCAAGCAGCAGGTCAAAATTATTCTTCTGAGCCGCTGTAATAAGTTTGGCCCTGGGCTGATGAGTTAAAAATATTTTAAAATTGCCTGAGCTGTTTGTTGATAAACTATCAAGAACACTTTGTGAGACAGACTCAACATATGTATTCGTGATGAATGTAATTTCAATTTCAGCACTGTCAACTTTAATCTTCTTAATATCATTGTCAATCATTTGAACATTGTGATAATTCAATGCAGACTTTACTTCGGCAAGACTTCTCACATAATCTTTTCTATAAGCCCAGTTATCATGATCACCGACACAGGAATAAACTCCATACTCTGCTTTAAGTTTTCCAACTTCACGTGCACTCAGTTCAATATAATCTGGTCCAGTTGTTATCAAATCACCGGCTATTAATATTAAATCAGGATTTAAAGAATTCACAGTGTTTATAAATTTTTGCAGCCTTCTCTCATCGGTGTAGTGATCTGCCTGTATATCTGCGATGAAAGCAATTTTAAAATTTTCGAGCGATGCCGGTAGAATTTGTTTTTCATATTGAATGATTCTGACCGATACGCCAACGTAGTCGTAAATAATTCTGATCGGAATATAAAATAAGAAGAACCCGATTATCAGAAAAAGCAGAGACGAACGAATTTTTATAAGATTCAACCGGGTTTTTCTTAAAACCATATAGGAAATAAGTTTGAGGAAGTCCAGAGGTAAAAAGAAAAGGCAGCATTGGATGATTAGAATAAAGAAGGTCCAGAAAGGATAAATCAGCAGGTAATCAATTATCCGGCTCTGAGGTGCGGTTACGTATGCACCGGAAATGGCAAAATATGTGAAAATAATAATCAGCACTAGCGGATAAAGATTCATCCAGATAAGAAAGATTTTCCTAACCAGTTGAAATTTCTTTTCATAAAAGTTCGGGAAGAAAAGTTTGATTGCAAGGTTTACATGCTTAATAAAATAGAATTCTACAATTAAGAGTATTGCTATCCCTATAAGCAGACGAATTATGATCCACATAAATGTTACTGTTCTCTAAAAAGTTTATATAAGACTCTAAACAAAAATAAGCTAATTAAAATTCAATATTCTTTAGTGATTGGATAAATGAAAGCATTCTATGATAGTGGGTTTCTTTCCAATAGATTTTTTTGCAGGAAGGGCAACTGAAAAATTCATTTTGTAACTGCACAACTTTTGGCGGAAGGGTTGTGATTATTTTTTCTTTCATTACCGGTTTTAAGAATTCATTGCATTCAATACACCGGGAGAATTCTTTTACCTGGTTTTTAAGATCAAATCTTTTAAGAACTTCTATTGCCTGTTCTTTTACTTTTAAACTTCTAACCCAGTAACCGTGAGTTACTTCATTTCTTTTAAGAATTCCTCTGTCTCTTGTAAGTATTGCTCTTTTCTCTTTTCGTGAAAGTTTTACAATTTCCTCATCATTAAAATTATTTTCGTACAGAATATCAAATCCCATCATTCGCAAATAGCGGGCCAAACTTCCTAAGTGAACATCGCAGATAAATTTAGGCTGCCGTAAAGGTTTTGGTCTAAGATGCTGAACTTCTGAAATATCGAGCGATTCAAAAACCGGGTAAGCTGAAATATCATCCCCATTATTAATTAAATAATTAAAACCAACAGATTTTTGATTTGTTATAATCAAATCAATTTCTGTATGAGGAACTCCGAGAGATTCAATTAAATCCTTAACTGAAGTGCGGTCAATATATTGATGTGTAAATCGCTTCTTTCTTTTTTCCGCAGGAAGAAAATCATTCAGCTCTTCGTAAAACCTTATCGTTACTTTTTTGTTCAACCCTGGTTAATTTAAATATTGTTCTTCAGCGAACACTGTTTTTACAAATTCAAACTCATCAGCAGTCAAAGGTTTATCCATGGCAGATAAATTCACTTTTACCTGGTGAAGATTTCTGAAACCGGGAATAACAGCGCCCATAATTTTATAATGAAGAAGAAATTGCATGGCAACTCTTGCGAGCTCTTCCTGTGATGGTCCGAATTTGTCTTTTAATTTCTGCAGCTTAGGTTCCAGTTTTTCTAAATTTTCTTTTGAGAATCTTGAAAGACCTTTACGATGATCACCATCCTGAAACTGCGGCAGGTTGTCTTTGTTGTATTTCCCTAAAAGCAATCCCTGCCCGATCGGTCTGAATGCAACAAACGAAATTTTATTGTCATCCATAAGTTTTCTTGTCGGAGTTCCTTCATTGATAAATTTTCTTTCCATTGCATTTGCATAGCTTTGAATTACATCGGGTTTCACTTTCGGTATCAGCTTCTGAAAATCTTCGTGCGAATATGCTGACTGTCCGACCAATCTTACCTTTCCCTCATCTTTCAAACGGTACATCATTTCAACAGCGTCATCGAGATATTCATTCCTGTCACCAAAATGCCCGTGATGGAAATAGTATATATCGATGTATTCTCTTTTAAGATTTATTAATGATTGTTCGCATTGATGACGGATGTGTGCGGACTCAAAAGCATGAGCTGCAGTACCGGGGAACCAGCCAACTTTTGTGGCAATGATAAAATTGTTCGTTCTGTTCCCAAGAATTCTTGAAAGCATTCTTTCTGCTCTTCCATTTCCATAAACATCGGCATTGTCAAAATGTGTTACTCCGTGATCGATCGCATAATTTATTGCTTCACTGACTTCTCTTTCGTCAACATTTGCCCAGCCGTTTGGATCTCCGTTAACCCAGTTGAGTCCGCCCATTGTCCAGCAGCCAAGCGAGATTTCCGAGACTTCAATATTTGATTTTCCTAGTTTTCTGTATTTCATTGTTTTCTCTTTTAATTAAATTTTATGAAAAGAAAAAGTCAATAGAACGCTGATTACGCAGATTCGACTGATCAGCGCAGATCAGTTTAACCGGTGTTATTTGTGTGCTATTCATTGTCTTTTATTTTCTGATTTTATCTATGTACTTAGCAGCATCTTTCGCAAAGTAAGTTAAGATTATATCAGCACCAGCGCGTTTGATTGCTGTTAAAGATTCTATCATAACTCTTTCTTCATCAATCCAGCCATTCATTCCGGCAGCTTTTATCATAGAATATTCACCGCTGACCTGGTAAGCGGCAGTCGGCATTACGAATTTTTCTTTTACTTTTTTTATTACATCGAGATAAGGTCCTGCCGGTTTGACCATAACTATATCGGCTCCTTCTTCAATATCTGCTTCAACTTCGCGTAGTGCTTCATTAATATTTCCGGTATCCATCTGGTGAGATCTTCTGTCGCCAAATGCAGGAGTTGATTCAGCAGCATCTCTGAAAGGTCCGTAGTAACCTGAAGCATACTTTGCTGCATAACTCATTATCGGAGTTTTTGTATAACCTTTATCATCAAGTGCTTTGCGAATTGCAAGAACTCTTCCATCCATCATATCAGAAGGAGCAACCATATCTGCACCGGCTTCAACATGTGAGACAGCTTCTTTTGCAAGCAGAGCAATTGTTTCATCGTTCAAAATTTCTTCGCCGGACAAAACCCCGCAGTGTCCATGAGAAGTGTACTCGCACATACAAACATCGGTTATTATCAGCAGATCATTAACTTCTTTTTTAATTGCACGAATTGCTTTCTGAACTATCCCATCACTCGCATAAGCCTCAGAGCCAATTTCATCTTTGTGTTGGGGAATACCGAAAAGAATTACAGCTGGAATTCCGAGATCACGTACTTCTTTGCATTCTTTAACTAAATTCTCAACCGATAATTGAAAAACCCCAGGCATTGATTTAACCGGGTTCTTGATGTTTTTTCCCGGAACAACGAACAACGGATAAATCAAATCATTTTTAGTAAGAACAGTTTCCCGGATCATATCGCGTATGATCGGATTATATCGTAATCTTCTGAAACGTTTAAAGTTGAAGTTTTTGTCTGTCATTTTATTTCCTTTCTCTGCGACTTTGCGCCTTTGCGTGAAAATGATCACGCCAAGTTCAATTTAAATTTTTAATTTTATGTGCAACTAACTCTGCATTTTTTATACAATCCCCAACCGAAATTCCTCCACGGTAATTACCGCTCAAAAATATTCCTTTATTATCCTTTTCAAAATGATCGAAATAATTTTCGTGTTCAACGTAACCAAGCTTATACTGAGGAATAGCTTTTTCCCAGAATCGCTTTGATATCAGAACGGGCTTGCCATTTATTTTCATAATAGATTCAAACTCATCTCTGACCCTGTTAATAACATCATTCTCATTATCATAAACAAAACCAGGATCCCGGGAACCACCAATGAATAATGTAAATGATGCTCGTGTTTCAGCTGATCTGTTAGGAAATATTACAGAACTCCAGATCGCACCCAGAAAAGATTTTTCTTCTTTTGAAGGAATTAGAAATCCGAATCCATCCAAAGCCTGTCCAACATCTTTTTTATCATAAACAAAATATAAAACGAGTACAGGAGGATAATAAATTTCATTCAGATGTTTATCCAGTTCTTCATCAAAGTGGCCAAATACTTCTGCTGCTTTGTAGGCAGGTATTGTTGAAAGAACAACATCCGTCAGTAAAGTAATTTTCTGGTCACCATCATCGTAAGTTACACCGTATTTCCCTTCACTTGTTTTTCTGACCGATATAACTTTTGCAGAAAGTTTTACTCTTGTACCAAGATGTGCGGCGATAGCTTCAGGAAGGACTTTCATTCCGTTTTTAAATGAAAGCATTTTTGCACTTTGCTTTGATTGTTCAGTTCTTTTTTTTCTTTTCCGCATGCTTCTGATTGCACCCCAAATCAATCCGCCATATTCTTCTTCAAGAGCATAAAGTTTTGGGAATGCAGACTTAACACTCAGTTCTTCCGGCTTGCCGGCATAAACACCTGCCACAAAAGGATTAATTGCATAATCCAGAAATTCACTTCCAAGTCTTCTTGTAACAAATTCTGCAATACTTTGGTAATAACCATCAATCGATTTTCCAATAAATGGTTCAGCCAGTAATCTCAGCTTTGCTTTACCTGAAAAAAGTTTTGATTTTATAAATGCAGGCGGAGACATTGGCAAAGCGTGAAGTTCACCATTTCGCAAAATGTATCTTTTGTTTCCTTCCTTGTTCGCATAAACAAGCTCATCTTCAAGTTTGAGTTCATTTACAAGTTGTGAAATTATTGGAGTAGTTTCAAGTGCGCTGTTTGGTCCGCGATCAAAAAGAAAACCATCCTCCATTATTGTTTCTATCGAACCGCCGACTTTATCTTTTTCTTCCAGAACTGTCACATCAAAACCTTCTTTGTGAAGAAGATAACCAGAAGTTAACCCGGATATTCCGGCACCGATTACAACAATTTTTTTATCTGAAGGCATTTATGAAATTTTTTTTAATGATATTCAAATTTAGTGAAATATGATTGTTATTTGCAGGTGAATTTTAGTGACATTGTATATCAATAAATTTATAAATCATTAACAGTCCAATTGAATAAATTCATTTTATTAACTAAGTTTAATTCCACATTGAATAACAGAACTATTAATAAATTACAACCCGAGGGGGTAATGAGATGAAAAAACCGGATACCTTAATTCTACTTTTAGAATTTTATTTACTTTCATCAATCTGTTTTACTCTTGTTGCACAGACAGCGTCGGGTGGAAAACTTTGTTCGGAGGGGAAAATCCAGAATAATCAGATTCTTTCAGATGCCTCTCTCATTACTCCGCACAATCCATTTAATATTATTCATTACAAACTCGATTTTGATCTTTATAATAATTTTTTAACTCCTTTCCCAAGATCATTTAATGCATCCGAAGTTGTGACATTCAGAGTAGACACAGCTTTAAATTCAATTCATCTTGATGCTGTTAACTCATCATTAGTGATTGACTCGGTTTCAATGTCTGCAGTTTCATTCACACATTCTAATAATGTTTTAAATATTCAACTAGATAACACTTATCAGCCGGATGATACAGTAGATATTAAAATATATTATCATCATTTAAATGTTAATGACCAGGCTTTTTATGCGGCGAATGGATTTGTCTTTACAACAAATGCACCGGAAGGTGCCCGCAGGTGGTTACCTTCTGTTGATCACCCTTCCGATAAAGCAACTTTCGAACTTATCGCCAAAATGCCTTCAAATGTAAAATTCGGTTCAAACGGAAGGCTTGCAGATTCCACACTTGCTGCAGATACAATTTATCATCACTGGATCAGCCGCGATCCAATTGCGACATATCTTATGACACTTTCCGGAAAAGTAAATTATAACCTCGATATTATTCACTGGCAGAATCCATTTTCACAAGGTGATTCAATTCCTATAAGATTTTACTGGAACTCTGGCGAGAGTCTTGTTAATCTTAATAATATTAAAACAAAAATCATCCCGATGATGACTCATTTCTCAGAGCTGTTTGGAGAATATCCATTTGAGAAAAATGGTTTTGCTACTTTGAACAACCAGTTTCCGTGGTCAGGGATGGAAGATCAGACTCTTATTCATCTTTGCCCGAATTGCTGGAATGAAGATCTTGTGGCACATGAATTTGCACATCAATGGTTCGGAGATTTGATTTCACCCGCAACCTGGTCGGATGTCTGGCTGAATGAAGGATTTGCTACTTACTGTGAAGCTTTGTGGCTTGAATATACAAACGGGTATTCGGCTTACAAGCAGGAGATAAATATTCACGCGGGGAATTATTTGGGAAGTAATCCCGGCTGGCCAATATATAACCCGGTATGGGCTGAGGTGACTCCGGATATAAACACACTTTACAATTATGCGATAACTTATTTAAAGGGTTCCTGCGTGCTTCACATGTTGAGATACGTCGTCGGAG
>Ga0137443_1000096_pt1 | contig 11644 bp, 7 predicted proteins | sample EasRivERMGT300_2_FD_102324 | JGI IMG/M metagenome (GOLD analysis project Ga0137443, IMG submission 102324) | Soil microbial communities from meander-bound floodplain in the East River, Colorado, USA - East River MetaG ERMGT300_2 | ecosystem: Environmental > Terrestrial > Soil > Floodplain ... | reverse complement strand
TCATGAGCAAAGAACGGCAGCCCCTGACCCCAGGCCGCGGTCGAAGTTGATCATGCCGAAGCCGCTCACCAGCCCGATCTTCGCGTCCCTGACTTGCCGTGCGCCGGCTTCCCCGGTGAGCTGCCGAATCGCTTCCACCAGCCCAAGAAAGCCACCGGCCGCGCCAGCCTGCCCCACTGAGAGCTGCCCCCCGGAGGTGTTGTGCGGGATAGAGCCGTCGTGAGTAAAGGTGTTCTCCCGGATGAAGGCCGGGGCGGCGTTCTTGCCGCAGAAGCCGAGGTCCTCCAACTGCATCGCGACTATCACCGGGTAGTCATCGTAGGTTTGCACGAAGTCCATGTCGGCCGGGCCCGCGCCGGCCTGCGCGTAGAGGTCGTCGCGGTCGAGCGCCCAGCCGCCGCGGACCTGGATCGGGTCCTCGGGAAACGCATTATGTCTTTCGATGGTTCCCCGGATGCGGGCGTACTTCAACCTGAGCGATTTGGCTCTTTCTTCGGAAAGAACCAGAAAGCCTTCCGCGCCGGCGCAGGGCATGACGCAATCGAAGAGATGCAGCGGGTCTGCGATCGGACGGGCGGCGAGGTATTCCTGCATCGAGAGAGGCTTCTTGAACAGAGCGTGCGGGAACTTGAGCGCGTTGGCGCGCTGCGCGACGCACAGCTTGCCGAAGTCTTCGCGCGTCGCACCGCTTTCGCGCATGTAGTGCGCGGTGAGGAAGGCGAAGCTGGCGTTCGGCCCGCCGGCGCCGTAGGGGTACACGGCGTCGCGCGCGAACTGGCTGAAGTTGGCGAGGGTAAGGCGGAAGGAATCGACATGGTTGGTGTCGCCCGCGAGGCAGGCGACGACGCTGGCGTCGCCCGCCTGCACCGCGCGCGCGGCGCGGCGCAGCGCCGCCACGCCGCTCGCGCCGCCGAGGGGAATATGGTCCAGCCAGCGCGGGGTGATGCCGAGGTGCTGCGTCAGGCCGATGGCGGTGTCGGGCTGCAGCGTGAAGCTGGAAATAGTCAGCCCGTCCACATCGCTTTTCTTCAATCCCGAATCTTTCAACAACGAAGACAAGCATCGGGCCAGCCACCAGTGGGCCGAGCGGATCGAATAACGCACGTAGGGCACCGTGACCGGCACCGCTACCGCGACTCCCTCGTAGCCTTGTCTCGTCAAGAGCGCTTTTTCCGGTCTCGCAGGTCGAAGGAGTTCGACGGGTTCAGCGCGAAATCCGCCAGCTTCGCCTTCTGCACCTTGTTGGTCGAGGTGACCGGCAGCTGGTCGAGGAAGGCGACGTAGCCCGGCGCCTTGAAGTACGAGAGTCGCTCGAGGCACCAGTCCTGAATGGATTTTGCAGTAGCAAGATTCAAATCACTCTTGCTGGCGAGCACGACGCAGGCCATGACTTCCTCGTCCCGGATCGGGTCGGGGGCGGCGATGACGGCCACCTGCCGCACGGCGGGGTGGCCGGCGAGCGTTGCCTCGACCTCGAGCGCCGCGATGTTCTCGCCCGAGCGGCGGATGATGTTCTTGCGCCGGTCGACGAAGTGCAGCTGGCCGTCCGGCCCGCGCCGCACCGCGTCGCCGGTGTGGAACCAGCCGTCCCGCCACGCTTCCTCGGTGGCCGCCGCGTCCTTGTAGTAGCCCGAGAAGAAGCCTTTCCTGGGATCGGGTCCTTTCTGTCTTACCAGCAATTCCCCGGATTCCGCCTCGATTTGAACGTCGAGATTCTCTTGCGGAGACCCGATGCATCTGGTTCCGACATGCCGCGGCTCGCGGCTGGCGGCAATCAGCGCGCCGCCGCCGGTCTCGGTCATCGCCCAGGCCTCGACCAGGGGGAAGCCGAAGCGCTCCTCGAACGCGGCGTGGTCCTTCGGGTTGGCGTTGGCGCCGTAGCCGAAGCGCACCCGGTGCGCGCGGTCGTAAGGCCCCGGCGCCTGGCCGAGCAGGATGGCGGGCATCACGCCGAGATAGTGCACGATGGTGGCGTGGGAGCGGGCGACGTCTTCCCACCACGAGCGCGGGTGGAAGCGCTCGAGCTGCACCACGCAGCCGCCGGTGAGGATCATCGCCAGGGTAGATACCGCGAGCGCGTTCATGTGGAACAGCGGCAGCGGCGTGATGAGGCGCTCCTCGCCCTCGCGCACCTCGCACAGGCCGCCTTCGGCGAGGTAGCGGCGGGCGACGTTGAGGAAGTAGAAGTTGCCGAGCAGGCAGCCCTTCGGCTTGCCGGTCGTGCCCGAGGTGTAGAGCAGGGCGCACTCGGCGGAATCGCCCGCAGTGGGCGCTTTCGGCAGGTCCTGGTCCGCCTGGTCCACCACCAGGCAGGCCTCGCTGTGCTGCAGCACGTAGTCGAGCTCGGCCGTGCGGTAGTCCGGGTTGAGGGGAACGATGCTCGCGCCGAGGGAGTTCAGCGCCAGGAAGTGCAGGAGGAATTCCGGCCGGTTGCCCAGCTTGAGCGCGACCCGGTGCCCGGCGCCGTAGCCGCGCACGCGGTAGCGGGCGGCAAGCGCCTGGACCTTGTCGAGGCAATCGGCGTAGGTGAAGCCCGGCGGGTGCAGGAAGGGCTTGCTGCCGTGACGGCGCGCGGTGCGCTCGAACGCGGCGTAGACCGTTTCCACCCCGGAATTCTAGCTGCGGGTAAAAATGAGTAAGAAATACCCGCCCTTAGCGTAAGTTTCCGTAATCCCCGATGTATTTCTCCGGGATTACCGGATAACGTCCGATTTGCCGCGAGCATGCAGGAATAATGTATTATTCCACGTGAATATGTCGCGGTAATAGTCTGATCCGCAAACCTAATAACAAGATCGCGGGGCAGGCCAGGCACAACATCGGTGCAGCTAACCAAGAGGGGGAGAAGATCTCCGTGAGCACGACGAGTCCGACCAAGGTCCTCGTCATCGATGACAGCAACACGATCCGGCGCAGCGCGGAAATGTTTCTGCGCCAGGCCGGATACGAAGTCATTCTCGCGGAAGACGGATTCGACGCTTTGGCAAAGATCAGCGACCACCAGCCGCAAGTGATTTTCGTGGACATCATGATGCCGCGCCTCGACGGCTACCAGACCTGCGCGCTGATTAAGCAGAACACGCTGCTCAAGTCGACCCCGGTAATCATGCTGTCGAGCAAGGACGGCGTGTTCGACCGTGCGCGCGGCCGGCTCGCCGGCTCCGACCGCTATCTCACCAAACCCTTCACCAAGGAAGCGCTGATCGAGGCCGTCGAGCAGACCCTGAAGCTGGTCCTCAATCCTCCCGCCGCGGTGAGTTCCTAACTGATTCAAGAACGAAAGGCCCCTCATGGCAATCAAGCACATTCTCGTAGTCGATGATTCCCCGACCGACCGCCAGTACCTGAGCGACATCCTGACCAAGAGCGGCTACAAGGTCAGCACCGCCGAGAGCGCTGAAGACGCGCTCGCCAAGGTCAAGCAGTCGCCGCCCGACCTGGTCCTGATGGACGTGGTGATGCCCGGCCAGAACGGCTACCAGGCGACGCGCACGCTGACCAAGGACGAGGCCACCAAGCACATCCCGGTCATCATCTGCACCACCAAGGGCCAGGAGACCGACAAGCTCTGGGGCATGCGCCAGGGCGCGCGCGACTACATCGTCAAGCCGATCAGCCCGGCCGACCTGCTGGCCAAGATTTCGGCGCTCGGAAAGTAAGGAGAGCGCGAGCGTGGCCGAGCGGATATCCCTCAAGGATTACCAGCGCGAGCTGGTCAACCGGCTGAAAGAAGCCGGCGCGGGGCGCATGGCTTCGAAGCTCGGCATGCAGCTCGGCTCGGAGACCTGGCTGGTGGACCTGAGCGACGCGGGCGAGGTGATCCCGGTGCCGCCGGTGACGCCGGTGCCGCTGACCCGCCCCTGGTTAAGGGGCATCGCCAACGTGCGCGGCAACCTGTACAGCGTGGTCGACTTCCCGGCCTTCCTAGGCGTGGGCGCGGTCGCGGTCGGCGAGCAGTCCCGGCTGCTGCTGATCGGCGACCGGTTCCGCACCGCCGCGGCGCTGCTCATCGACCGCTCGCTCGGGCTGCGCAACCCCGACCAGCTCAAGCCGCGCGTCAGCGGGGCGAACGGCGAGGCGCCGGCCTGGCTGCGCGGCGAGTTCGAGGACGCGGAGGGCAGGAGCTGGAAGGAGCTCGATCTGCCGCAACTCGTGCGCCACCCGGATTTTCTGACGGTAAGTGTTTGAGGAGGATAGCCCCATGACAAGGAAAACCATCTTCGCAGTTCTCGCCCTGGCGGCCGTGCCGGCGGCGGCGCAGCAGCCGGGCGTCACCGCCGACAGGATCCTGCTCGGGCAGGCGGCGGTGTTCACCGGCCCGGCGGCGCAGCTCGGCATCCAGATGCGCAACGGCGTCAAGTCCTACATCGACTTCGTGAATGAGAAGGGCGGGGTGCACGGCCGCAAGATCGAGCTGGTCACCGAGGACGACAAGTACGAGTCCTCGGTGGCGCCGACCGCCAGCCAGGCGCTGATCGAGAAGCACAAGGTCTTCGCGCTGCTCGGCTACGTCGGCACCCCCACCGGGGTGGCGCACCTCAAGGTGACCACCGCGGCCAAGGTGCCGCTGGTGGGCATGTTCACCGGCGCCGAGGTGCTGCGCGTGCCGATGAACCGCTACGTGTTCCACGTGCGCGCCAGCTACTACGACGAGACCGACAAGATCGTCGAGCAGGTGGTGTCGACCGGCGGCAAGCGCATCTCGGTGTTCTACCAGGCCGACGCCTACGGCGAGGCCGGGCGCATGGGCACCGAGATCGCGCTGAAGAAGCGCGGCATGCAGATCCATTCCAACGGCACCGTGGAGCGCAACACGATCGCGGTCGAGAAGGCGGTGCAGGCGATCCACGCCTCGCAGCCCGACGCGGTGGTGATGGTCAGCGCCTACACGTCGTGCGCGGAATTCATCCGCCAGATGAAGAAGGCCGGCAGCGGCGCGCAGTTCTACAACGTCTCCTTCGTCGGCAGCAAGGCGCTGGCCGACGCGCTGGGCAAGGAAGGCGTCGGCGTCGCCATTTCCCAGGTGGTGCCCTTCCCCTGGGGAACCGGGGTGCCGATCGTCAAGGAATACCAGGCGCTGGCCAAGAAGGCCGGCTTCGCCGACTACAACTTCAGCGCGATCGAGGGCTTCCTCACCGCCAAGGTGATGGTCGAGGGCCTGCGACGCACCGGCAAGAACCTGACGCGCGAAGGGTTCGTCGACGCGATGGAAAAGATGCAGGACGTCGATGTCGGCGGTTTCTTCGTCAGCTATTCCCCCCAAAGCCACACCGGCTCCAAGTTCGTCGACCTGACGATCATCGGCCGCGACGGCAAGTTCTTGCGATAAAGAGGATCAGACCATGGCATTCGCTCTCAAGCTTCCATTCACCGGCCGCCGCGCAGACGCGGAGGAGGAGCAGGCGCCGGCCCCGGCCGAGCAGAAGCGCGCCGCCCCGGCCGGCATGAGCACCGGCCGCAAGCTGCAGTTCCTGATCGGGCTGCTGGTGGTGCTGCTCGCGGTCGACGGCTTCATCGTCTTCCTGGACGCGCGCCAGGGCACCTTCGGCACCCTCTACATCGCGAGCGTCGGCAAGATCCAGATGCTTTCGCAGCGCCTCGCCAAGGCGGCGCAGCAGGCCTCGCAGGGTAACGTCGAGGCCTTCAAGCAGCTGCGCGAGTCGCGCGAGGAGTTCGCCTCGCTGATGAAGCTGCTCGCCGAGGGCGGGCAAGCGGGCGGCACCAGCCTGCCGGCCACCTCGGCCGTGGCGCGCCCGGCGCTCGACGCGCTCGACAAGGAGTGGAAGAAGACCGAGAAGAACGCGGCGCTGGTTATCAACGAGCAGGCCAACCTGGTGGCGCTGGGCAACGCGGTGCGCTCGATCAACGCCTCCAACCCGACCCTGCTCGAGCTGGCCGACGAGATCTCGGCGATGAGCGTGCAGGCCGGCGGCTCGCTGCGCCAGAACTCGGTCACCTCGCAGCTGGTCATGCTGACCCAGCGCATGGCGAAGAACGCCAACACCATGCTGGCCGGCGACATCGTCGACCCGGAGGTCGCCTTCCTGCTCGGCAAGGACACCAACACCTTCCGCGACACGCTGCAGGGCCTGCTCTCGGGCAACGAGGCGCAGCGCATCGCGCGCGTCGGCGACGCCGAGATGCGCGGCAAGCTGTCCGAGCTGGAGGCGGGCTTCAAGGAGTACCAGCGCGCGGTGTCGGACATCCTCGGCAACATGCAGCGCCTGGTGAACGCCAAGCGCGCGACGCGCGACATCTTCAACGACAGCGAGGCGCTGCTGCGGGCCTCGGCAGGCCTCAACGAGCGCTACGAAGTCGAGCTCGGCGGCCGGCAGACGAACTTCATCGCTCTGGCGGTGGTCTCGCTGCTCGCCTTGGGCGTGCTGCTCCTGATCGGCAAGGTGTACGTCGACGACAGCCGGCGGCGCGCGGAGGAATCGGAGAAGATGAACCGCGGCAACCAGGAGGCGATTCTTCGCCTGCTGGACGAGATCGGCAACCTGGCGAACGGCGACCTCACGGTGCGCGCCAAGGTGACCGAGGACATCACCGGCGCCATAGCGGACTCGATCAACTACACGATCGACGAGCTGCGCCGCCTGGTGTCGGGCATCACCGAAGCCTCGGTGCAGGTGACGGCGGCGACGCAGGAAGCCTCCACGGTGACCGGGCAGCTCCTGCAGGCGACGCAGAAGCAGTCGACCGAGATCCAGGGCGCGGGCCAGTCGGTGACGCAGATGGCGCAGCAGATGACCGACGTGTCGGTCAAGGCGAACGACTCGGCGAAAGTCGCGGAATCGTCGCTGCATGCCGCGCAGAAGGGCACGCAGGCGGTGCAGAACGCGATCCGCGGCATGAACGACATCCGCGAGCAGATCCAGGAGACCTCCAAGCGCATCAAGCGACTGGGCGAGAGCTCGCAGGAGATCGGCGAGATCGTGCAGCTGATCTCGGACATTACCGAGCAGACCAACGTGCTGGCGCTGAACGCCGCCATTCAGGCGGCCTCCGCCGGCGAGGCGGGCCGCGGCTTCACGGTGGTCGCGGAGGAGGTGCAGCGCCTGGCGGAACGCTCGGGCGAGGCCACCAAGCACATCGGCGCGATCGTGAAGTCGATTCAGCGCGACACGCAGGACGCGGTCGAGGCCATGGAACGATCCACCGCTGGCGTGGTGCAGGGAACCAAGACCGCGGACGAAGCCGACCAGGCGCTGCGCGAGATCGGGTCGGTGTCGAACCAGCTTGCCGAGCTGATCCGCTCGATCTCCACTTCGACGCAGCAGCAGTCGGCATCGGCGACGCGCGTCGCGGCGAACATGAAGGTGATTCTCGGCATCACGCAGCTCACCACCGAGGGCACGAAGAAGACCGCCGGCTCCGCCGCGCGGCTGACGACGCTCGCCGACGGCCTGAAGAGCTCGGTGTCGGGCTTCAAGCTGGCCTGAGGCGGCGAAGGGAACGACAAAGCGCGACATGGCAAACGCCACGCTCCTGTCCTGGATCAACGCCGAGGTTGACCAGGCGCTGAAGCTCGTGCGGGACAACATCGCCAAGCTCTCGGGCAAGCCCGAGGACGACGCGATGCTGCGCGTGTGCCCAGATCACCTGCACCAGGTGAGCGGGGCGCTGCGCATGGTGGGCCTCGCCGGGGCGACGCGCTTCTGCGAGGCGATCGAGGGCAGCTTCTCGGGCCTGTCGCAGGCGCCGCGCAACGGCGCCGCCATCGGCACCATCGACCGCGCGGTGCTCGCGCTGAAGGAGTTCGTGGCGGACCTGGCGCGCGGGCAGGCGGACGTGCCGCTGCGCCTGTACCCCGTATACAAGGAACTGGCGACCCTCGCCGGCAAGAACGACGCCTCGGAGAAGGAGCTGTTCTTCCCCGACCTCGGCCTGCAGGCGCCGCCGCATCCGCAGGCGAAGGCCCTGCTGCAGGCGGAGCTGGTGCCTTTCCTGCAGGCGCAGCGCGCGATCTTCCAGCGCGGCATGCTCGCCGCGCTGCGCAAGCAGGCCGGCGGCCTGGAGGAGATGCGCCACGCGCTCGAAGCGCTGTACCAGGTCTCGGCGCAACTGCCCGAGCCGCGCGCCCTGTGGTGGGCGGCGCTCGGCCTGCTCGAGGGCATGGCCCAGTCGCAGGACGCCGAGTGGCAGACGAGCGCCAAGCCGCTGTGCAACAAGATCGACTTCCAGATGCGCGACTTGGCCGCCAACTCGGACAAGGTGCAGGAGAGCCTGCTGCGCGACGTGCTGTACGCGGTGGCCAAGTGCAAGCCGGTGACGCCGCGCATCAAGGAAATCCGCCAGCTCTACCAGCTCGAGAGCCTGTTCCCCGAGGCGCCAAAGCCGGCCGGGACGACCGAATTCGACATCGAGTTCCTCGAGGTGGCGCTTTACGACCTGCATTCGCGCCTGGAGGCGCTGAAGGGCGCCTGGGTGCAGTACGTCTCGGGCGAGCAGAAGAGCGCGGGGCGCTTCCGCGAGCTGGTGAGCGCGTTCAAGGACAAGGCGAGCCAGCTCGGCAACCAGCACCTGATCAAGATGCTCGACGCGGTGCGCCTGGTCGCCACCAAGCTGCCCGACCCGTACCCGCGGCAGAACCAGTTCATGGTGATCGAGATGGCCTCGGCGTTCCTGCTGGTCGAGCACGTCATCGACCACTTCACCACGCCGCCCCCCGACCTCGACCAGCAGATCGTGATCATGGGCGGCTGGCTGCTCGACGCGGCGAAAGGCAAGTCGACCGGCGAGCCGCCGGCCGGCCTGCGCCCCGACCTCACGCAGCAGATCGGCGCGCTGCAGCTGCGCGCCCAGGTGGCGAAGGAAATCATCGCCAACCTGCAGCATGTCGAGCAGGTGCTCGACTCCTACGTGCGCGACGCCTCCAAGCGCGACACGCTCGCAGCCCTGCCGCCGTACCTGCGCCAGATCCACGGCGCGCTGATGGTGCTGCGCTTCGACCGCGCCGCCGAGGCGCTCGCCATCTGCGAGAAAATGATCGGCGCCTGCGCCGAGAAGGAGCTCGCCGACTCCGCCGATGACATCGACTGGATCGCCGAGGGCCTTTCCAGCCTGGGCTTCTTCCTCGAGCCCTGCCTGCACGGGCGCGAGCCGGCCGAGCAGGCGATCCAGCTGTTCTTCGAGCGCTACGGCAAGCGGGGAACCGCGCCGGCGGCCCCGGCCGTGCCGGAGGTCGACCAGACCATCAAGTTCGATTTCCTCACGCCGCAGAGCGACGTCGACAAGACGCTGAAGATGGACGCCCCCACGGCCGCGCCGGCGCTGAAGCCGGTTGCGCCGCGCGTCGCGGTCGACGCCGAGCTGCTCGGCATCTTCCTCGACGAGGCGGGCGAGGTGCTGCAGACCATCAACGACACCGTGCCGGTGTGCCGCGCCGAGCCGGGCAACCTCGACGCGCTGACCACCATCCGCCGCGGCTTCCACACCCTCAAGGGCAGCGGCCGCATGGTCGGGCTGATGGACCTGGGCGAGGTGGCCTGGGAGATCGAGCGGATGATGAACGGCTGGCTGGAGCAGAAGCGGCCGGCGAACGCCGGACTGCTCGAGCTGATCAGCGCGGCGAGCGCGTCGTTCGCGACCTGGGTCGGCCAGCTGCGCGACAACAGCCTGCAGAGCGAGGTCGACGGCCAGGCGATCGTCGCCATGGTGAAGAGGCTCAAGGACGCCCCCGCTGACGCGCCGGCCCCTGCGGCGCCCGCGCCGGCCGAATTCGCGCTCGACCTCGAGCCCGCGACGCCGGGCCTGTCCGACATCTACCTGCGCGAGGCGGCGCAGCACGTCGCCGCGCTGCAGTCCGAGTTCGCCGCCTGGCGCGAGGCGCCGGCGAGCGCCTCGCACGAATTCATGCGCGCCGCGCACACGCTCGCCAGCAGCTCGTACACCGCGGGCTTCGGCGAGATCGCGGGCCTGGCCGACGCGGTTGAGGAATGGATGCCGTTCGCGGGGCAGGCGAGCAAGCCCGGCGACGCCCAGGTGCTGCAGGCCGCGCTCGCCAGGCTGGAACAGATGGTTGGCGCGGTCACCGGCGGCGCTGCGCAGGGTTCCGGGGCGCAGGAAGCGCGCCGGCTGCGCGAGCTGACCGGCCGCCTGAAGGCGGCGCCGCCCCCGCCGGTCGACGTAACGCAGCCGCGCTACGAGTCGCGAGGCGAGCCGCGCAGTGAGCCGAAAGCGGTGGCGCCCGTACCCGCGCCCGCTCCGGCGCCGGCGCTGTCGCCGGAAGCGATCGCCGCAGCCGCGGCGGCCGAGGCGGCGGGCAGGGCGAAGCGCATCATGCGGGACGACATCGATCCCCAGCTGCTGCCGATCTTCCTCGAGGAAGCGCAGGAGCTGGTGCCGCAGATCGGCGCGGACCTGCGCGACTTCAAGGCCAGTCCGGCCGACGAGAAGGTGATCGCGTCCCTGCGCCGCGGCCTGCACACCCTGAAGGGCAGCGCGCGGATGGCGGGTGCGATCCGCCTCGGCGAGTTGACCCACATTATGGAAAGCCGCATGGAAGCGGCGATCGAGGCAAACGAGCTCACGCCGGAGCTGTTCGCCGAGCTGGAAGACAAGATGGACCGCCTGAGCCTCGACGTCGAGCGCATGCAGGCGGGCCCGGCGAAGGCGGAAGCCGTTGCGGCGCCGCAGCCCGCGGCGGTCGCGGCGGCCGTGGTCAGCGCGCAAGCCCCGGCCCAGCAGGCCCAGCCGCAGCCGAGGGTCGAGGCGCCGCTGCCCAGCGCGGCGGCGATGCTGCGAGTCAACGCCGACACGCTGGATCAGCTGATCAACGAGTCGGGCGAAGTGGCGATCGCGCGCTCGCGCGTCGAGGCCGAGCTGCGCGGCGTCAAGCAGTCGCTCACCGACCTGGGCGAGTCGATCACGCGCCTGCGCGGCCAGCTGCGCGAGATCGAGGTCCAGGCCGACAGCCAGATGCAGTCGCGCCAGGCAGCGGTGAGCGACGCGATGAGCCGCGAGTACGATCCGCTGGAGTTCGACCGCTATACGCGGCTGCAGGAGCTGACGCGCCTGATGGCCGAGGGTCTGGGCGACGTGGTCTCGATCCAGCAGACGCTGCACAAGAACGTCGGCGAGACCGACGCCGCGCTGCTGGCGCAGGCGCGCATCAACCGCGACGTGCAGCAGGAGCTGATGCGCATGCGCGCGGTGCAGTTCTCCACGCTGAACGAGCGCCTCTACCGCATCGTGCGCCAGACGGCGCGCGAGCTCGACAAGAAGGCCGAGCTGAGCATCGAGGGCGACGAGGTCGAGCTCGACCGCTCGGTGCTCGAGCGCATCGGCGCGCCCCTCGAGCACATGATCCGCAACGCCATGGCCCACGGCCTGGAGATGCCCGCCGAGCGGGTCGCCGCCGGCAAGGAGGAGAGCGGGCGCCTGAGCATCGTGCTGCGCCAGGAGAGCAACGAAATGGCGCTGGTCATCTCCGACGACGGCGCCGGCCTGAATTTCGACCGCCTGCGGCAGAAGGGCCTCGACATGGGCCTGCTCCAGGCGGGCGACGATCCGAGCGAGGCGGAGCTGGCGCAGCTCATCTTCGCCTCCGGCCTGTCGACCGCCGAGTCGGTGACCGCGCTCTCCGGCCGGGGCGTCGGCATGGACGTGGTGAAGAACGAGATCTCGGCGATCGGCGGCC
>Ga0137443_1000094_pt1 | contig 11654 bp, 7 predicted proteins | sample EasRivERMGT300_2_FD_102324 | JGI IMG/M metagenome (GOLD analysis project Ga0137443, IMG submission 102324) | Soil microbial communities from meander-bound floodplain in the East River, Colorado, USA - East River MetaG ERMGT300_2 | ecosystem: Environmental > Terrestrial > Soil > Floodplain ... | reverse complement strand
TACCGGCGTTTACTTTTCCGAAAAAGGTGAAGAGTTAAAAAGATTTTCCATTCGTGACGGAATGGGTATTGAACGACTTAGAAAGCATGCAGGAATTGAAACTATCATTATAACAGGTGAAGAATCCGGTTCAGTGAAAGCAAGGGCAAAAAAATTAAAAATAAAAGAATATTATTTAGGCGTTCAGAAAAAGGCTGACGTTCTTGCCGATATAATGAAGAAAAATAATGTGAAGCCGGAAAATATCGCTTTCATCGGCGATGATGCTAATGATTTCGAATTAATGAAGATGATAGGATTCAAAGTTACTCCTGCAGATGGAATGAACTTCATCAAGGAAATTGCTGATTATATTTGCATAAACAAAAGTGGAAATGGTGCATTCAGAGAATTGGCAGAATTGATACTTGCATTTAAAGTCAAAATATAAATTATAGAATATTCCTACAGAAATTATGAGCAAGCACAGGGAAATTAAAGTTGGAACTAGGTTTTTGGGCGATCAGCATCCTGTGTTTATCATTGCTGAAATTGGAATTAACCACAATGGGTCTGTTGAGATTGCTAAAAAGCTGATTGAAGGAGCAAAAAATGCCGGTTGTGATGCAGTAAAATTTCAGAAAAGAACTCCTGAGATTTGTGTTCCGAAAGATCAATGGAATATTGAAAGAGATACTCCATGGGGACGAATGACTTATATCGACTACAGGCACAAAGTTGAGTTCGGTGAAAAAGAGTATTCAGAACTTGATAATTTTTGTAAGAAGCTCAATATAATTTGGTTTGCATCCTGCTGGGACATTCCTTCAGTTGATTTTATTGAAAAGTTCAATCCCCCGCTCTACAAAACTTCTTCCGCCTCATTGACTGATTTTGATTTACAGATGAGACACAAAAAATTAAAAAAACCAGTAATGATTTCTACCGGTATGTCTACTATGGAGGAAATAAATTCCGCAGTTGAAAATTTTGGTTTTGAAAATCTCATGATTGCTCATGCTACTTCAACTTATCCTTGCATAAATGAAGAATTGAATTTAAGAATGATCCTGACTTTAAAGAATTTATTTCCGAAAACTGTTATTGGATACTCGGGACATGAAACTGGTCTTGCACCAACCTGGGCAGCCGTTTCACTCGGTGCTTCATTTGTTGAAAGACACATTACACTTGATCGAGCTATGTGGGGTACTGACCAGGCAGCATCTGTTGAACTTTCAGGATTCAACAGACTTGTAAGAAATATCAGGGACATTGAAACTGCACTCGGTGATGGAATCAAAAAAGTTTACAATAGCGAGCTTGGTGCCCGAAAAAAACTAAGAAAAATAATATAAATAATTAATCAACGATGCCTGATTTTATTAATGATATCCTTGCTGCAGTTTATAATTATTTTGCTGATATGTCATCAGCGGAACTTACGGCTATGTTGATTATTGCCGGTTCTGCCTTTTTGTTCATCATACTCGAAAGATTATTTCCTTACACAAATAATCAGAAAGTTTTGAGAGAAGGATTTTTTGATGACCTTGCGTTATACACGATTGCACAGAGTTATATACTGGGAATTCTGATATTCACTTACATTATCGGATATATCGATTCAACTGCCGGATTATCAAGATTAAAACTTTTTGCAGAAGTACCTGTATGGTTACAGCTTATCATATTTACAATTACGCATGATTTTTACATTTACTGGATGCACCGCTGGCAGCATAAAAATAAATTTATGTGGCGAATACATGAAGCCCATCATTCACCAAAAAAAGTTGACTGGCTTTCCGGATCCAGATCTCACGCTGTTGAGATATTAATTAATCAGACAATCGAATTTCTGCCAATTGTTTTATTAGGTTCACCACCTGAAGTGATTGCATATAAAGGTGTTATCTCGGCTGTTTGGGGAATGTACATACATTCAAATCTGAACATAAAAACTGGAAACCTCCAGCAAATAATTAACGGACCTGAAATGCACCGCTGGCATCATTCAACCGGCAAAGGAAGAAACAGAAACTTTGCTACAAAGCTTGCGATCTGGGATTGGATTTTTGATACTGCTTACTTCCCTGCTGCCAAGCCAGATGAATACGGACTTAAAACTTACTTCCCAAATAATTATTTTATGCAGACATTATTCGCCTTCCGACCATTTAAGAAGTCCGGCAATTCTTCCGAAAATGTTACCAATTCTAATGTTGTTTTGGAAGACTCTGTTAAGCGTTAACAAATTCATCATTCTTTCTTAACGATTACATCATACTCTCTTTACAGTTTAGTAATAGTGCAATTTTATATTTCACCAGTAGTTTTGTACAATACTGTGAAATTAAAAATTGAAAATAGCCCACATTTCCGATTTGCACTTAAACAGCAAATCTCAATCCTCAAATTATTTGCGGATAAAAGCAATTTTAAAATACATTTCTAAAGAGCAATTCGACCATTTAGTAATAACCGGTGATCTGACTGATAACGCTTCAACTGAAGACTTCGTCATACTAAGAAATATATTTAAACGATTTGGATTTTTGAGCGGTGATAAACTTTCAATCGTTATTGGAAATCATGATATATTCGGCGGTGTTCAGAAAGCTGAGGACATATTCGAATTCCCTAAACGATGCAGCCAGGTTGATTACAATCAAAAGATAAATGAATTTATAAGCTTTTTTCCTGAATCGTTGGAAAATTGTTTTTACATCTCTCCCAACGGATTTTTCCCATATGCAAAAATAGTGGGCGACGTACTTCTGATTGGACTCAATTCGAATGCTAAATATTCTTCAATTAGTAATCCATTTGCTTCCAATGGTGAAATTTCTACATCCCAGTTCACAGAGATGCTTGAAATTTTAAAAATGCCGGTACACAGTAATCGACAGAAACTCATACTCATTCATCATCATTTTAATAAATTAAAAGCAGAATCGCGAAGCTCACTTGGAAGAATCTGGCAAAACATAGAAAAGCAGACTATGAAACTGAAAAATAAAAAACGATTGTTAAAATTGTTTAATGATTATCATATTGACCTGGTATTGCATGGACATATCCATCAGTCAAAAGAATATTTCAGGAAAGGTATTAGATTTTTAAATGCTGGAGGCAGCATTAAAAACAACAAATCAAAAGATCTTTTTATAAACTCTGTCAAAATTAATAAGACCGGTGTAAGCATCAGTATAGATCAAATTGAAAGTTCATCCATAATTCCTGAATCAAAAATTGCAATAAATAAGCATTCGTTTATAAAAAGAATAAACCGGGTAAGCAGTATTGATATCAAAAATAATTTGTTGTTGGCTAAGCAATCCTTACAGGTGAAGAGTTTGGAAAATATTAATTTTCCAAAATATAAGACTGGTAAATGATATTATATTCCTGGATCCATTCGTTCAAATGCACTTCAGTTATTTCCTCAGGAGAATTTTTCTCGATCACACTGTCAATATAGATTTCCGCATCGAAAAAAAACTTTTTATCCCGCGAATCAGAATTCAATAATTCTTCAATACTCATAAATTACATTCCTTTAAATTTTTGTTTGAAAAATAATTAATTACTAAATCCCGGATGTTTAGAAATTATTAATTTTACATTAAATAATTGTAAACCTTACCCTGACAAATCGGGTTACTGTTTGTAAATCTCTCCGTTTTGAATTACAGAAAAAATAAAAAGGGCACCTTGAAAGGCACCCTTTTAGTCGAAGGAGAGAGCGAGAGAGAGAATTTTATTTAAGCAGGGTCATCTTCTTTGTTATTCTTGTTGATCCGGCTTCAAAAGTGTAGAGATACAATCCGCTTGTCAGATCTTCTGCATCGAACGAAACTTCATACATCCCGGCATTCCTAAAACCATTTACAAGCACTGCAACTTCCTGACCAAGTATATTATAAACAGTTAATTTGATATTTGCTGCTTCAGAGACTGAATAAACAATTTTAGTTGAAGGATTAAATGGATTCGGATAATTCTGGCTTATACTAAAATCAGTAGGGATTCCGGGCAGTTCGTTTTCATCAACTGAAACAGGATATCCAGACGGATTAAAGTTAGTCCAGCTAGTCATCCAGTTTTCAGTTCCGAATGCACCCACAAAATTTGCTCCGCTATCGAAGAAGCCATCGTTCGGAGGAGTTGCAGCTCCAGTTAATGCTGGCGAACCGCCCATAGGCATATAATCCGGATTACTTAAATTAAATGGATCTTGAAGCATAACCAGATCGTTTGTTGCAAAAGTTCTTCCACCATTGTTTGTGAACCAGGTATTGATATTAAAATTTAATCCAGCAGCACCGACTGTATCCATTGATGCTGAAGTCCAACCAGAAACGATACTGTTATCAATCCACATTGTACCATCGATCGCTGCTTGAATAGTATTTACACCATCTAATCTTATACCTGTTGGCCAGCCCATAATAAGAGCGTTTGATATTTTATTTCTTGATGATCTTCGTAAGTGCATTCCTCTTCTGTAAAGAGAATTAATCGGAGTTGAAGATGTTTCAAGCGGACCGATGAGTGTAACATTCCACCAGGTTGGTGAAGTTATTGGTTGATTCAAAGAACCTGAGCCATCATTATCAGATTCAAATCCATTGGAACTTGATTGATCAGCAACTTCAGGATTTCTGACACCGAGCAGATACTGAAGTTTTCCTGTATAACCGAAATCGGTATCGAAATCATCATCCCATCCACGGAATGCAACTAGATATTTTGCATTAACAGTCCCGCCGAACCATTCAAAAGAATCATCACCACTAAAACTGATTTGAACGTATTCGATTGTTGTTCCGCTTCCAACTCCGCCCATTGTTAAACCATTAATTTCATTGTTCAATGAAAATGGAATACCTGGATATTCAATTCTAACATATCTCAAAACACCGCTGTTATCGCTGTCATCATTTCCACCATATGAATCACCAGGTCCTTCAATGCTAGCTGTTCCTCCGGGAACATTAATAATTGCATTTCCAAGTATGATTATTCCACCCCAATCACCATAAGTTGGTGTTGAACCGGAACCTGCAAGAGCAAATTCACTTGTAAAGACAATCGGTGCATTCACTGTACCATTTGCATTTATTTTTCCTCCCGGCTTGATGATTAATGTACCTTGTGATGCATTATCACCTACTATTAAAGTTCCCGGTTCAATTGTTAAGGTTGCCGGAGGTTGAACTCTTACGAATCCAATTAGTTTATAAGTTCGGTTGTTTGTTAGTGTCATATCTGATGTAATGTCACCAGAGATTTCTACCAGTTGAGCGAAACCGATACTTATCATCATCATTGAAAAAATTATTGTAAGCAATGTTTTTTTCATTTCTTCTCCTTGTTATTTGTTTTTTATTATAGTTGATAATTAATACTAAACTTGATTGTTCTTCCGTTGTTCAATGACAGCGCAATTTTATCTCCTTCAAGAGTTCTTTGATTGAAGATTTTATCCTGATTCAAAATATCCATCACACTTAATCTCAAACTGAAATTTTCAAATACTTTTTTCGAAATATTGAAGTCAACTAAATCTGCTGGCTCTTCAACTATGTCTCCAAGGTCTGCGTAGCCAACCTGAGATATTCTTTCACCAACTTTGTTGTAGGTTATTGCAGTATTTAAACCCAATTCGAAATTATCATAGTAGAGTCCAATGTTAAGAATATATTTCGCTTGTCCTTGTAGCGGTCTTTCATTTTCCTGGAAAGCATTTCCATTTCCTTCTTCAAGAGTAATTTTTGAATCGATGAAACTGATGTTTGATATCAATGAAAAATCAGAAAACATTGAACCGATAAAAGAAAGATTTTTTCTCAACTCTAATTCGATTCCAATATTTCTTGCACTTTCAGCATTCTGATATGTACGTGTCGGTTCGTTACTTGATGAAGCAACTAAAACCAACTCAATTGGGTTTTTGAAGTTTTTATAAAACAAACTTAAAGCAACCAGTTCTCCTGAACCCGGGAACAATTCAAATCTCAGATCATAATTATTTATTAACGCTCTGATTAAATCGGGATTACCCTGGACAAGTTCATTCGCAAGAAAATCGAAATAAGTAAAAGGAGCTTTCTCCCTGAACTCAGGCCGTGCAAGAGTTTTACTGTAAGCGAATCTTAAATTTATTTCCTCATTTAACAGGTAGGTAAGATTTATGCTTGGAAGCCAATCACGGTAAAAATCTTTTACGTTAATTGCTTCATTAGTGATAGTATATGAATCAAGATTTTGTTCAGAATATTCAAACCTGGCACCTGCAACCAATCTGAAAGAGTTAAATACGTTTGCATCAAACATCATGTAACCGGCTGCAATTTTCTGATAAGATGAATAACTGTCTGATGGCCTGGTGATCTCTGTTATCGAAATGAAAGTAGGATTTATATTTTCGGGCTGGAATATATTTTCAACTGAAAGCTGGAGTATGCTGTCCTTCTCTAAAAAATTACCGCCTGGATTATTTTTGAATCCGAATATTCGTGCATCAAATACCCGATCTTTTTTATTGTACAATCCTCCAAATGAAAATTTTGGAAGTTGAGGATTTACGAACGGTTTAATAGAAAAGTTTGTGACGAAATTATAATCATTATCTTCAAGCTCACTGAAAAATCTTGTAGTGTTGGATTGATCCAGTTGAAAGTACAATGGTTCTTCAGGTTGATCAAGAGCTCTTGAATAAATATATCTTCTTGCATCGGGCTCATTTCTGATCGATCTGGAATAGCTCACACCCCAATCTGACATCAAACCGTTCATTACATCAAAAAAGTGATTTCCTACAAGCTGATGAGATTGCAGGTTTCTTGACACAAAACGAAGAGAAGTTATTTCTCTGTATTGGTCTGCATATCTGTAATCGCCTTTATAGATTGTAGTTTCATCGTCCGAATTCTGGTTGTATAAATTTTTAAAACTGATCTTATTGTTCGCACCGATTCTGTAACTAAGATTTAACAAACCGCTAAGCATAACACTATTAACATTAGAAACGCCATCATATAAATATCTCGCACCTGAGAAATCATAAAAGTTCTTTTGCCTGTCAATAATTCCTGTAGTGCTTGTGTAATCAAAAGAAGCAATATATCCTAACAGGTCTTCACCAAAATCAAATTTATCACCGACAGCTAATTTTATATTTCCATTGATAGGTGCATCTGAACCATTATTTGTGTTCCAGTTATTTTTAAATGATAAACCAATATTCTGTAAGTCCTGATCCGAATAATTGCCACGGACAACCCTTGTCCCGTTAATACTTGCCGGTATGTTTCTCGTTCCATCATCATATCCCAGGAAATCTCTTGCACCACCGCTGTATGTTGTGAATGGATTGAAAGTAGAGTTCGAGTTGTATCCCGCAGTTGAGCTAAGGTTTAAAGTAAATTTTGATGGGAATTCAACAGTGCTGATCTGGATCAAACCACCGGTAAAATCACCAGGTTTATCAGGTGTAAAAGTTTTTGCAGTGATCAGATTCTCAACCATTCCTGCCGGAATAATATCGTAAGAGAAACTTTTCTTTTCAGGATCTGTACTTGGAAGGCTTGCACCGTTAAGTAAAGTATTATTATAGCGATCACCCACTCCCCTTACATAAGCATATTTACCTTCAGAAATTGTAATTCCAGTCATTCGCTTTAAGATATCTGTACCATCAGAGCTGTTGTTTTTGGAGATTAATTCAGAACTTACACCATCAACAATGTTTGCAGAATTTTTTTGAATTTTAAGAACTGACGCTTCAGTATTTTTTAATGCTTCGGCAGTAACAACTACTTCTTCAGTTTCATAAGCTTCGGAAACAAGTGCAAGATCAAGATTCTTTTGATCACCAGGTTTGAGTTCTAATTCAGTAACTGTAATCTTCGAATAGCCAATCATAGATGCTATAAGTGAATAAGTTCCCGGAGGAATGTTATTTATTTTAAAATTTCCTTCAATGTCACTTGCAATTCCAATTGTTGTACCCTCCAGTAAAATATTTGCACCGATAAGGTCTTCACCTGTAGATGAGTCGACTATTTTACCGAACAGGGATGCATTTTCTTGTGCGAAAGTGCTGCTCATAATTGTCAAATACATTAATATTAAAACTGTTGATAAATATTTCACTTTGGTTCTTAGACTTCTCTCTCTTCCTGTGATAATTTTGATAAACTGAGTTATCATTTCACTACTCCAAAAAATTAAATGTTATAGTTGCCTTCGACGGAAGCAAACTTACAATCGCAATGTTAAGTGAATGTTAAGTGAGTGTTACGAGTTTGTTAAGTAATCTGGAATGTATTTCCAGGAAGGAAAAAAGAACTGGTCGGAAATATAGAATTAGTAAAATAATATTATGCTGGCAGAAATTGGTTCTTTAGAATTTTAGCGCCAAAACATTCAAGCACTCTTTACCCAGTCACAGATAAGTTCTATAGCTTTTAACATCTCTCCGCAATGAACCCTGATGAACTCTTCATTAATATCTTCTTTATTTTTCAGATGAAGTGCAGCACTCATTGTTTTCACTCCATCGAAATCCACGTAAGCAATGCGTGCTGTTAATTCATTTACCGGTCTTCCGAAGGCTTCGCCGGGAAGAATTGCGACACCAGTATCTTCTAATAATTTAGTACAGAGATCGGAGCTGGTTTTAATTGCTTTCTTTTCAAGAATTGAACTAAGATCACTGAAATCCGGGAAACAATAAAATGTACCGTCAGGAATTGGAGTGTAGATTCCGTTTTTGTTAAGCACCTCTGAAATTTTTTTCCCAAGAGCTTCAAGTATCCATCGGCTTCTCCAGAGATATTCTTCAATCTCGTTCCCTCTCTTGAAAGCCCGAACAGCTGCATATTGGATAGGTGCACATGTCGAAGTAAATGTTTCACTTGCCATAACAGACATGGAATCCAAAAGCCAATTTAAAGTTGAAGGAAAAGTAAAAGTTCCCAGCCGCCAACCGCCGGCTCCACACCACTTGCTTAAGCCGCCGCTTATTATTGTTCCTTCAGGATAAAATCTGGAGATAGAAACATGCTTGCCCTGGTGATGTATCTCGCCGTAAATTTCATCTGAGAGCAAAATTATTTTATGATTCTTAGCGACTTCTGCAATTGCTTTTAGTTCATTTTCTGAATAGGTAGCACCGGTTGGATTCGACGGATAATTTAAAATTACAATTCTTGGCTTGCTATGATCATGATTGCAGTGGGCTTCAAGTTCTTCCGCAGTCAATCTCCATTTATTCTCTCTTTGAGTTCTTACCCATCTTACATGTCTGCCGATGATTTGTGCTTGCGGTGCATAAGAAACCCAGCTTGGTGTCGGGATTACAAGATCGCCATAATAAACATATTGTAGCATGAACATTAATTCCTTTGAACCCGGACCAATCAATACATTTTCTGCTGTTGCGTTAATTCCCTGCATTCTTGAGTGATACTCTGCAACTGCTTCTCTCAACTGTGGAAGTCCTTTAACAGGCAAATATTCTTTTTGATGTGCATTTACTTTTAACTCATCAACAACCGGCTGCGGCACAGGAAACGGTGATTGTCCAAGTCCAAGTTTGTACACCTTTCTTCCTTGCTTTTTAAGTTCGTTACTTTTTTCATTAATGGCGAGAGTCGCTGATTGCGGTAATCCTCTTACATTAAGATTGAGGTTTATGTTATGGAAGTTTGCCTGCATAAAAAATATTTTTCCAATTGATAAAAATTATTTCAGGTAAACTTAAAGAAATATTTAAGAATAATAAGTAAACAAAAAGCCCCGATTCTCCCGGGGCTTAATCTGAAATAATTATTTCGAACTGATTATTTAAGCATAGTCATCTTCCTATTAACCAGCCTATCCCCTACTCTCAAAGAATAAATATAAATGCCCGAGCTCACACTTATTCCTTTATCATTATCCGCATTCCATTTGCTTAAATAATTTCCTGCTGGAAGGTTTCCATTCACGAGCTGTTTTATTAATCTTCCCTGCACATCATAAATTTTTAATTCAACAATTGAATTAGTTAAATCGTGAGGAACTGTAAACGCAATTACTGTTGAAGGATTAAATGGATTTGGATAGTTGCTTAGAAGTATTTGTGACTGAGGAATAAAATCATTTTCATCGTATTCAACAGAAGTAATTAAAGTAGGTCCGCTTCCTCTTGTTTCACCGAGCGAATCAGCGAGATAGATATTTACCCATTCCGGTCTTAATGCTAACCTTTGATAAGTTTCATCCCATTCGTCATCATTTAATCTTAAGAAGTTCAGTGTTCTGTATTCATAGTAGCTCATAACAGGACCGACAAACGCAGTTATATCTCCAAGATGATTTTCAGTTATAAATACACCAAGATTAACCGGACCGGTTCCCACGTGCGAAATAGCACCAATCACTTCTCCACCACACGTAGTCGGAGTGGTGTGGATATCGGCTACAATGTGATCGCTTTCCATTAATCCTTTGTATCCAAATTCTCCGGTGAATGGATCATCATAAAAAAGATTCGGATACCATCCATCAAGACTAATTCCGCTTTGACCGGTTTCATAAATCATTCCTTGTAAGAATGCAATCTCTGCAGGTGTAAATTCCGTTCCGGCAAGTTCCTTTTCACAAATAGTCTGAAGTGTATCCGATATTCCATCCAACCTGTTAAAATAATTAATGATCATTATTTTTCTACCCGGATCTGGAAAATTCAAACTGGTAAAGTACGAGATTGCTTCTGCTGCAAGTGCATTCAGGTTTGAATAAAATTCAGGAAATGGTTCAACAAAACTGAAAGGATATGAACAGATCGTTCCGCCTGTATATGATTGTTTAGCATACAGAAGATTATCGTGACGGAGTTCTGTCCAGGATGAAAGCTGTGTGTTCATTTTTTGCTGCCAGAATGCTGCTGTCTGCATAAATTCCGGAAATATATTTCTGTCTTCGGGAGGATTTAATTGTCTGATTGAGTTTAACCAATAATTATAAATTGAACTCTCCCAAAATTCCGGATTGTAATGATCAATTAAATACCGGAGTGCAGCAAGATTTGAAGAGTAATGATATTCATCCAATTCATCAATTAATAATTGAGCAGAAGCGCTGTTTCCTAAGGAGAATAAAACATCAAGTGTAGATGGGAATAGTCTGCAGATATCTTCACCCATATATTTAATTCTGTCGAAGACAACTGAAGCAGTAACATAAGAATCAATTACAAATCTTTGCCCGAATAAAAGAAAAGCAGATGCAGGTATAATTGAATCAGGATCCATCGGATCGCTGTAAAGAATTTGGGATAAGATTAATTGATAAGCAAATGCCTGGTTCTTTAATGTATCCTGAAATTCAACAAGTTTCAAGCTGTCCAATAGCTGACTCGCACTATCAATTGAAACGGCATTCTTTAAATAATCAAGATTAGCAAGAGTTACATTATCAGATTCGCCGACAAAGAATTTAATTACATTATCTATTTCCTGGTGAATTGGTTCAACTGCAGCAAGATCAAAAAGTTCATCAATTAACATTGCATCAATTACCTGCCTTTGAACGTCTTCAAAAGTCTGAGCCGGACAGGGATATGGTGCCGCTGATGGTTTCATTAAATACAACTCTATCCTGCCGAACCACATCATAGT
>Ga0137443_1000092_pt1 | contig 11694 bp, 9 predicted proteins | sample EasRivERMGT300_2_FD_102324 | JGI IMG/M metagenome (GOLD analysis project Ga0137443, IMG submission 102324) | Soil microbial communities from meander-bound floodplain in the East River, Colorado, USA - East River MetaG ERMGT300_2 | ecosystem: Environmental > Terrestrial > Soil > Floodplain ... | reverse complement strand
TGTGTGATACACGACGCCGTTGTCAAAGTAGATGGCCGAGGCGCCGCCGTCCTCCTTCGGGTAAATCCAGACCGAATAGACCCGGTTGTTCTGCACCACCTGCTTGATCCAGTCCTCGCGGGGCAGGCCTACCATCCGGCGGACGTCGTCCTCTTTCATGCCGTTCTTCACCGCCACGAATGACGACATCAGGATGAAGCGCCGGGACTCGGCCATGGCGATGCGCTGTTTGATGTCGGCGTTCTGGGGATCGATGGTCAGGGCGGTGCGGTACTCCTGCAGCGCGCGGTCGTAGCGCGAGAGGATGCCAAAGTAGTGGTCGCCCATGATGACCTTCTCGCGTGCCAGCACTTGCGCCGCGCGCGGGTCGCGGGTCCGCTCGTAGTACTCGGAGCTCTTGGCGATGAAGGTGTTGAGCGCCGGCTCGATCCTCTGCAGGTTTGCCAGGGTGATCTCGATCGTCTGCTTGCGCGACGCGTTCGCCGGCGCCGCCGGCTGCCCCTTGCGCAGCGACTCGATCCAGGTGTAGTCGGCGGAGAGCAGCCCCCACTCGCGATCGTTCGGCTGGGTGGGAATGGCGGGCGTGGAGGCGCAGGCGGCGAGGGCGAGGATCAGGAGGATGGCGAGGGGGCGAGGCATCTTAGTTATTGTACGGGCGATTGAGGTTCGAAGTTCGAGGTGCGAATGAAGAATGAAGAAGAGGCTGGAACCACCTCTTCATTCTTCATTCGCACCTCGAACCTCGAACCTCTCCCGTAGAATTGCCCGCATGTCCGACGACCTCAGCATCCAGGGAACGCTGGCCGAGACCACCGTCCCCGATCTCTTCCGCTCGCTTCTGCGCAGCAGCGAGACGGGCATCGTGTCGCTGGACGCCATCGGACGCACCGACGCCGTCTACTTCAAGGAGGGGAAGATCATCTACGCCTCCAGCTCCGATCCCGACATGGGCCTGGGCGAGATCCTGCTGCGCACCGGCGAGCTCGATCTGCAGCAGTACAACCACGCCATGGAGCGGCTGGTGGTGTCGCGGCGCATCGGCGCGCTGCTGGTGGAGCTCGGCTACCTGCAGCCGGACGAGTTGATGCGCGCCGCCGAGCGGCAGGCCAGCGCCATCGTGCTCAACGCCATGTCGTATCGCACCGGCAGCTACACCATCGAGTTCACCGGCGAGTTTCCGGACGAGATCATCTCCCTGCCGTTGTCGACCGAGCGGCTGGTGCTGGACGGCGTGCACCGCATCGAGTACTGGTCGCTCATCACCCGCGGGCTGGGACGGATGACGCGCATCTTCGAACAGAGCGCCGGCGCCGACACCCGCGGCTACACCATCGAGCTCTCCGACGACGAATGGCACGTGCTCAACCTCCTGGCCCAGCCGGGGACGGTGGAGGAGCTCTGCGGGCGCAGCTACCTGCCGAACTTCGTCACCTGCCGCACGCTGTGGGCGCTGCTGACCGTGGACCTCATTCACGACGCGGAGAGCGAGGCGGTCGACGAGCGCCGAGGCGCCGAGGAGTCGGAGTACGAGCTGGCGGCGCTGGTGGAGCGCTACAACAGCGGCTTCCAGAAGCTCTTCGCACTCATGTTCAAGAAGATCGGCGACCACGCCTACGACTTCATCGACCGCGTGGTGCTGCGCGTCTCGCCGGAGACCATGCCGTATCTCAGCGGGATGAATCTGGTGGTCAACGAGGCCCGCGTCGACTTCGACCAGCTCCTGAACAACCTGATCTCCTCAGGCTCGCAGGACCACTCCGGCATCGTGCACAACGTGCTCAACGAGCTGCTCTACGGCTGGATCGTGGAGGTGCGCGAGTTCGGGCCGGAGATGGAGAACGAGGTCACGCGCGTGGCGAAATCGGTCGGGACGCGGTGAGCCGCAGGCGGGTCATCACCCTGGCCGGCGCGGCATTGGTGCTGTCCTCGCTGATCGCCGCGGCGCCGGCGCTGGTCAGCGAGACGCGGCGGGCGGCCGCGCTCGCCCGCATGCCCTACAAAGAGCGCCGCCATCGCGTGCTCGGTCCGCTTTGGGACTCCATCGACGCGGTGAAGCGGATTCCCGGCACCGGGGCGATCCCCATCGTCATGCGACGTCCGGAGGACATCGACCCGACGCTTCTGGTCAGCTCCTACCTCTACCCGCGCGCGACGAAGCACTTCTGGAGTCTCGAATTTTACCGCTCAGAGCCGATCTCGCTCACCGCGCCGGCGGTGTACATCGACACCTCGCGTACCAATGCGGCGCGCGTCATGACATACCTCGATATCCGAGCGGAACAGATCCGCGACCGGCCGCTTCCCGTTCATCCGCTGCCTTCGTTCACGGGCACTGATTTCATGGTGCCGTTCGCCGCCGCGGTGGAGGGTGGGCCGCCGGACGCCTACATGACGGAAGTGGTGTTCGTACCGGAGAACGCCGGCTCGATCAGCATGACCTTCGAGCCGGCCGGAGAACGCATAGCCTTCGCCGCGCGGCCGGGTGAGAGAATCGTGTACCGCGATGTGGTCTACGAGGCCTACCATCACCTCGGTATCGGCTGGCTGCGGGTCTCGGCCACGACGCCGGTCCACGCCGCGGCCTGGCTCGTCAACCGCGGCCGCGAGCAACGGGCGGAGATCGCCCTCTTCGCCGCCGCTCCCCCCTTGCCGCAACGCCTCGGCAGCGGCGACCGTCTTTGGTTGCTGAACTCGAACGGCCGCGCGACGAGGGTCATGGTGAACGGAACCGAAATGCGCTTGCCGTCGCACGCGCTGACGAGCGTTCCCTCGCTTGCGTCGAACAATCTGGACGAAGGTCCGGGCGTGCTGGCGTTCACCTCGCGCAAGCTGCCAAACGGCAACACGGAGTTCGCGTGGCCCTGATGGGGATGCTCTTCACGGTGGTGTTCTTCCCGCTCCTCGGCGCGGCGGTGGGGCGCTGCGTCGGGCGTATGCAGCCGTTTCTGGCCGGCGCGGGAATCGCCGGAAGCGTGCTGTTTCTCACCAGCCTTGCGCATGTTCCGCTGCCTTTCACTGCCGGCGCGATGGTCGTTCTGTCGCTCGTCGTCGTGTGGCGGAAAAGGAAGCCCATCGCCACCCCGATCCGCTATCCGCGGTTGCCGACGATGATCGCCGCAGGATTCGCGATCTGGCTCCTCGCCTTCACCGCGATCGTCCCCCTCGACGATTACGACGGCCGCGCCGTCTGGCTCTTCAAGGCGAAGGCCATCGCGCACGAAGGCGGCGTCGACGGTCCGCTTTTTCGTCTGCAGACGGGGGTGAGCCCGCGGAATCAGTACCCGCTGCTGCTGCCGATCGACGCAGCGCTGACCATGATTGCCGGGCGCGAGCTGGATGATCGTCATGCCAGATGGCTCTACGCCTGTTTGGCCATCGGCTTCGCGCTGGAAGTGCGCCGCCGCTTCGCCAGCCTCTTCTCGCCAGAGGTCGGGGCGTGGCTGGCCGCTGCGTTGATCTGCCTGCCGGCGATCCTCTCGCCGGCCATCGGCGCGGCCTCGGCCGGCTGCGACGTAGCCCTAGGCGCGTTCGCCGCCTGCGCATTTTTCGAGCTGATCGAGGGGGAGTCGCCGCTTCGCTTCGGCGTGTGGCTGTCGTTCATGACCCTGACGAAGAGAGAAGGCCTCCCGCTCGCCGCCCTGCTCCTGGCCATCGGCGTCGTCGCGTTTGGCCAGCGAATCGCGGTCGCCCTGATGCCGCTCGCCGCGGCGCTGGCCGGCCTGTTTTACTGGCGCTCATACGTGAAGCCGACCGATGAGCCGGCGTTTGGCGGCCTGATTCTCGACCTCCCGCGGCATGGCCGGAGATTCGCGGAGTTTCTCGTCGCATTCGCGCGCGAGCCGCTGCGGTTCAGCATGTGGGGCATGTTGTGGCTCGCGGTCTTTGTGGCCATCGTCGTGCTGCTGCTGCGCCGTCGATGGAAGCCGGTTGTCGTGACGCTGGCGATCATTCTTCCCATGATTGCGCTCTACGCCGCCGTTGTCGCCGTCACGAATTGGGAGCCCGATGTCATGTACGGCCTTGCTCCGCGACTGCTGATCCATCTGCTCGGACCCGGGTTGTACGCGCTGGCGGCGGCGCTGCATGTGACGGCGGCACGCTGATGACACGCCGCCTGGCCCTCGACGCCCTCCTCGCCTTCGCCCTCAGCCGCGCTCTCTTCTTCGCCCTGGTCATCGCCGGATCGCAGATCGCCTTTCTGCAGAAGACGTATTCGGGCTCGGTGTGGGAGACGCGCATCGACCTGCAGGCGGCGCGCGTGCGACCGGAGCTGGAGCGCGTGGCCATGGTCGGCGACGCCTGGTTCTACCGGTCGATCGCCATGGAGGGCTACGACCGCTCCGAGCGCGTGGCGTTCTTCCCGCTCTTTCCGTTGCTGGTCCGCCTCACGCACCTCTCCTTCCCGCTCGGCGGAATGATCGTCTCCAACATCGCCTTCGCCTGCGCCCTGCTCCTGCTCGGCGCCGTGGCGATGAAGAGCGGCGCGAGCGAGGAGGACGCCCGCCGCGCCATGTTCTACCTCGCCTTCTTCCCCACCAGCTACTTTCTCTCTCTCCCGGTGACCGAGGCCGTGTTTCTGGCGGCATCGCTGGCGGCGGTGCTCTGCGCGCTCGACGGGCGGTGGTGGGCGGCGGGGCTCTTCGGCGCGCTGGCCACCGGCACGCGCGTCGCCGGAATCCTCCTGATCCCGCTGCTGGCGATCATCTTCTTCCAGCGCGACGACCGCCCGCGCGCCCGGCTGCTGTTCCTGGCCCTCGTGCCCGTGGGCCTCGTGGCCTTCATGTGGCACCTGCGGCGCGTCACCGGCGACGCCTTCGCCTTCATGCACGTGCAGACGCGCTGGGGCCGCACGTTCTCGCTGCAGACGCTGCTCGCGCAACTCCAGAATTTCTCGGAGCCATGGAACTTCGTCGCCCTCAACCTCGCCGCCGCGCTGCTGCTCATCGGCGTCGGCGTCCATCTCCTGGTACGCCGCGAATGGGCCTTCGGCGTCTACACCCTCACCACCGCCCTCCTCCCCCTGAGCAGCGGATCGCTGCAATCGATGGCCCGCTACGCCGTCGTGGCCTTCCCGCTGTTCCTCTGGCTCGCGGTGCGCGGCCGGCAGCCGGGGTGGGACCGCGCGATCGTCGGCGCGAGCATCACGCTCTTTGGATGGCTGATCGCGCTGCTGACGCTGCGAGTGGATTTCGCGCTGGCGTGATCAGCGCTGCATGGCGGGATAGGCGGACGGCGGCAGAACGACGCGCGGCGAGGCCGCTGCGGTGCCACGTACGCGCGCCGCGACCAGATCGATCGCCGCTCCCGCGGTGGGCGGCACGATGACGGTTGCCGCCAGCTCTCCCCGATTGACCATGCGCTGGCCGCCATCGGGAAGTCCGTCGCAGCCGGTGAACGGCAGCCGCATCCACGCCGGACGGCGCGCCGTCGCGGCCTTCCGTGCGCCGACGGCCATCGCGTCGTTCTGGGCGGCGATCAGGTCGACGGCAAAATCCTCGGAGCTCGGCCGGCCGAGCCACCACAGCACCGCTTCCTCGCCGCTCGCCTCGGTCCACTCCCCGGTCAGCACCTTGACCTTGATGTTCGCTCCGGCGATGGTCTCCTCCATCCCCTCCAGGCGCTGTCGTGCCGCCGAGGTGTCGGAGGGACCCTGGATGTAGAGGACGCTGCCGCCGTTTGGCAGCAGCGCGCGGAACTGCCGTCCTTGAATGTGACCGACGCCGCGCTGGTCAGCGGTGACGATGGCGATCGGCAGTTTCGGGTATTCGGCGGCCAGCGCGTCGATGTAGGCCACGTCACGGTTCAGCAGGATCCAGCCGATCCCTTCCTTGACCGCGTCGCGCGCCACGCGCGGCAGCCCCTCGCCGCCGACGCTCTGGACAACGATGGCGGCCGGCCGCGCGTCCTCGGGTCCGTAGATGATCTTGTAGATCTGCTCCACCTGAAGCATGGAGTTGTTGCTGGCGTAGTGAATCTCGACCTCCAGCCCGTTGCGCGCCGCCGCCTGCCGGGCGTCTGAGGCCTGAAGGATCTGAAAGTCCTGATCGGAGCTCAGAAGAGAGAGGACGATCGAGGGCTTCACGGTTAAAGGCCCTACCGCCGCACGGCGCGCGCGTCCTGCACTACCGCCACCCCCACGGCATTCTTGGTCGTCGACTTCACGCGGTACATCGCGGCGTCGGCCTGGCGGATCAGGTCGTCTTTCGAGATGCCGTGGTTCGGGTAGGTGGCGATGCCGAAGCTGGCGCTGATGGAGACGTCGATGTTGTCGGCGAGATGGAAGGGCGCGCTGATGAGGGCCTTGCGCACGCGGTCGGCGACGGCGATGGCCTGCTCCTGATCGGTCTGCGGCAGGATGATGCAGAACTCGTCGCCGCCGAAGCGCACCACTTTGTCGATGCCGCGCACCGCGCCGAGGATCCGCTTGGCCACTTCCTGCAGGGTGCGCGAGCCGCTGAGATGCCCATGCTGGTTGTTGACCATCTTCAGATCGTCGAGATCGAGAAAGATGATGCTGAAGAGCGACCCGTAGCGCCGCGCGCGCTCGATCTCCTCGTCGAGGTAGGCCTCGAAAAAGCGGCGGTTGAAGGCCTTGGTCAGATCGTCGCGCATGGCCAGGTCGCGGCTGCGGGTGAGCTGATAGATGTTGCCGACCACCGACGAGACCGCGCCGAGGTATTGCGTGACGTGCTGAATGGCCTGCTCTTCGATGCTGTCGTCGCGCGAGAGGCCGACGCGGAGGACGCCGATCAGATCGTGCTCGATCTGCATGGGCATGACGATCATTCCCGCGTCGCGGTCGGCGGCGAAGGCCCGCCCCGAGGCCAGAGCCCGCTGCAGGACGTCCGGCGGGATGCCGGGCAGGAACTCGCCGGTCTCGCGGACCTCGGAGTCGTTGGTGAAGCTGACCACGTAGCGCTCCAGCCGCGGGTCGTGCAGGAAGAGCGTACCGAGGGGGAGGTCGAGGATCTGGAGCACGGTGCGGGTGATGCGCTCGGAGACCGCCGCCGCATCGGTCATCTGCATCAGCTCGTGGATCTGCGCCAGGTACGCGACTTCCATCTCCAGCCGCGCGGCGTGAATGACCGTCTCCGCCAGATCGTTGGCCGCCTCGAGGAACTCCATCGGATCGGCGATGAACGCGGCGCGGGCGACGCGGATGTCGCCGGTGCGGCGAGGCTCGGCGGCCGCGGACTGGTAGAGGATGATGCGCGCCACGGCCTTGCGCGGAGCGTCGTCGAGCGGGCCGACGTCGGCATCGATCACCACAACGCGGCATCCATCCGCCTCGGCGGCGGACGTCGCAATCGAACATTCCGGACAGCGCTCGCGGAGTATGCCGGCGAGGTCCGGGCTGCCGCTGTACAAGCCGATCGTTTGCCGCATCGTTGGCCCGAGGCTGCTCATTCTACACAACTTGGCGGCGGAAACCGCTTACAAGGAGAAGGAGCGCCACTGCAACCGAAATTGTGCGCCCGGCAACGAACGACTGCGGCAGGTAGCGGAGGCGGATCTGGTGGCGCCCCGCCGGGACGTAGACCGCGAGAAACGCATGGTTTGCGCGGAGGGTGCGGACGCGCCTCCCATCGACGTACGCGCGCCAGCCGGGCCACGCGGTCTGGCTGATGACGACGTAGCCGGCGGCGTCCATGACGGCGGTCATGAGGAGGCCCGAGCCGTCGCGGACCACGCCGACGACGCCGGGGCCGTTGGGGACGTCCCTCACCCGGCCCTTCGCTTCGCGCAGGGCCACCCTCTCCCGCTCACGCGGGAGAGGGGCCAGATTGTCCTTCTCCCGCGTACGGGAGAAGGTGCCGCGAAGCGGCGGATGAGGGTTGATCCACGCGCGCTCCAAGAAATCGGTCTCCCCTTTCATCTCCTCAAGCACATTTCCCCCGTCGCGAACGTTGCGCGGCACGAACGCCCGCGGCTGTACGCGCCCGTTTTCGATCAGGCGCGACTGGTGATCGACGGTCACCTCGCGCCAGCCGGGCGGGATGGGCTCCCACGTCCCCTGGACGGCGTAGCGGACGTTCATCATCGACAGCATCGGCCGCGTCAGGTCGGCGGTGGGCCAGAGCGGGAAGGTCTCGGCCAGCGGGGCGAAGGTCATGGCCGTCGCGCCGCGCACGTCCTCGAGCCCGTACATGGTGGCGATGTCGGGGACCAGCGTCGCGCCGGAGGCCACGACGCGGAACGGCTCGGGGACGTTCTTCAGAGGCGCGAAGAGCGCGATCGGCGGATAGGCGGCCTGGGGGCGGTGGGTGGGGACGAGGGCGCCGTCGGCGACGACGCGCTGGGCGAGGATCAGGCCGAGGAGCAGCCGGCCGCGGACGAAGGGCAGCGCCGCGAGGGGGACGAGCTCCGCGATGAGGCGGATGCGATCGAGCGGCGCGCCGAGCCATACAGCCGCACCGGCCAAGAGGGCGAGAAGTCCGATGGCCGTCCACCGCCACCCGCCGGCATCGACGGCGAAGGCCGCGAGCACGGCGAGGCAGAACGGCACGAGCGACACCAGACGGTCGTTGATGGTGACGTCGAACAGCGGCAGGCGGTGGAGGAGTTGCGCCACGGGCCAGGCGTCAATGCCGGCGAGGAAGGCGAAGACGAGCAGCCCGGCGAAAAACCACGTCTCGCGCGACCGCACCCGCGCGATGGCCATCAGAGCGAGAGCCAGCGCGATGCTCCCCGCCTCGGCGCGCGGAAGCGGGAGAGCGGCAAAGCGGACGCGGAGGAAGGGAAAGAGATCGGTGAGCGCCGCCGCCTTCACCATCCCGGGGGCGACTTTCAGCGGCGCGCGGGCGTAAATCTCCGAGCGCACCAGATGCTCGCCAGCGTGCGGCGCGACTTCGAAGAACGGGAGGAGTGCGACCGTCGTCAGCAGCAGCGCCACGACCCCCGCCCCCACCACCGCCACCGCCCCTCGCCAGGTTCGCAGCAGAAAGAGCCCGTAGAGCGAGGCGGCCATCACCGAATGCAGAAGCGTCTCCGGATGCCCGGCGACGATCTGCAGCGCGAACACCACCATCAGTAAAACGCCCGACCGCACGCTGGGGACCATCACCGCCCGCCGCATTCCGACGAACAGTAGTGGGGTCTGACTCCACGCAAAGCCCAGCGGCCAGAGGATTTGCAGGGCGAGCGGAGCGGAGAACATGAAAATCGCCGCCGCGATCAGCGACGCGGTCTCCGTCCTTCCCAGCTCGCGGGCGAAGAGAAACGCGCCGAGGGCGGCGAGGAAGAAGGCCATCGAAGCGGTGTAGGTGAAGCTCACGGCGGTGGGCAAGAGCAGCGCGATCCAGGTGAAGGGGCTGTAGACGGCGGGCTGCATCGCCGCCGCCAGCGGGTCGCCGCACAACTCGAAGCGGTTGAGGTGCGGCCACTCCCGCTCCCCCACCGCCCGCCGCACCGCCTCCCGCCACGGAATCATGATGAAGGCGATGTCGGTCAGCATTGGGTTCCGCGGCGGCCCGACCCGCATCTCCTGCCGGTAGTCGGAAAGGGGCAGCACCTCGTACGGCAGCTCCACCGGCGCGTAGACCCCGCCGGTAAAGACCGCGCGTCCGGTGAACAGCAGCGGCAACAGCAGCAGCACCAGCGCCGCGCCGCGGGAGATCGATCCGATGTACCGGTCGGCGAGAAGCAGCAGCGCCAGGGCGGTGGCGGCGTAGAGCAGTGCGATCATGCGCGTCGATGAAGATCGCGCAGATCGTCGTTCCCGGCGCGAGCGAGTACGAGCGGAAATCGCAACGGATCGATTTCGCGGCGCTGTCGGAGGCTCAGCACGAGGTGGGAGTGTATGCCGACCCGCGCGAGGTCCGCGACGCCGACATCGCGCATGTCTACGGCCGGGCGAAGGTGCGGATCCGGCACGTTATCGATGCGGAGGTGGTCCTACCCGAGGCGGTCGAGGAGCCCTGGTGGACGACGAACGACCAACGACGAACAACCAACCTCGGCACTTTCCTCCGCAAACCCATCCAGAATCTCATTCACCAAACCTACGCCCGCCTCCACCGCACCCGCGACGACATCGAGTGGCGTCTTTTCGAGCGCCCGCCGACACCGGAGGAGATGGCCACCATCGCGGTGTGGGTCGACCCCGCCCTCGGCGACGACGATCGCGACGGCTTCGTAGCCGAGGCGCTGGTGGCGGGAAACGTTGTCGTCGCCTCCCGCACTACCATCAATGTGCAGCGGCTGGAAAAAGGGCGCACCGGATTGCTCGTCCCGTCCAACGATGCGAACGAGCTCGCTCATGCGATACTGGCCGCCCTGTTCAAGCCGGAATTGGGTCAAGCGAAAACTTCGGCTGCCAGACAAACGATCTCCAAATACCGCCAGCGGCAGCGCTTCCGTGCGCTGACGCAGCTCTACGACTCCCGAATCCGATGATCCGCCTCGACGACCTCCCCAACCCCCAGCGCCGCGCCGTGGAAATGGTCCGCGAAGTCGCGGCGGACAAGAACTGCCGCCCATTCCTGGTCGGCGGCCCAGTCCGCGACGTCCTGCTCGACCGCCACGACGTCCTCGACGTCGACCTCACTCTGGAGGACGACAGCTCGAGCTTCTCCCGCGCCCTGGCCAAGCGCACCGGCGGGCGGGTGCGGTCGTTCCCGCAGTTCCTGACGTACAAAGTGACCGCCGAGGGGCTGCCGGAGATCGACGTGGCCACGGCGCGGAAGGAGAGGTACCGCGCTCCCGGGGCTTTACCGACCGTGGAACAGGGGCGGTTGAGGGACGATCTGCTCCGCCGCGACTTCTCCGTCAACGCCATCGCCATCGACATCCTCAGCGGCGAGGTGCACGATCCGACCAACGGCGTCCGGGACATCGAGTCCAGGCAGATCCGCGTGCTGCACGATCAGAGCTTCATCGACGACCCGACACGCATCTATCGCGCGCTGCGCCTCGCCGCGCGCCTCGGATTCAGCCTCGAGCACCAAACCGGCGAGTTGCTGCGCGACGCCGTCGCCGGCGGCGCACTGACGACGGTGTCGCGGGAGCGCATCTGGCGCGAGCTGTTCCTGGCGATGGATGAGGCCGAGGCGCCGACGGTGCTCGCGGCGCTGGCCGCGGCCGGCGCGCTCGACGTGCTGTTCGACCAGCGCGGCGGCGACTCGTCCTCACACTTCGACGTCATGAAGCGGCAGGCCGAGGCTGACCCGCAGCTCGACCGCTACGTCCTATTCACCGCGGCGCTGATGCACGGGAACGCGTCGCCGGTCGATCTCGAGGGCTCCGGCTTCTCGCAGAAGCGCGCCCGCAACGTGATGCAGGTGGCCAACGAGCTGCCGCGCTTCGCCGACGCGCTGGCGGAGGCGACGACCGACCGGCAGCTCTTCCGGGCGCTCAAAAGCGCCACGCCCGAAACGCTGAGCGTCCTGTCCGAGACGCACGGCCCGCAGGTCGCGCGCTATCGCGACTACGTCAGCTTCACCCTCCCCCTGCGCGGCAACGACCTCGACGTCGAGCCCGGCCCGCACGTGGCCAGGGCGCTGGAGCGGACGCGGGAGGCGGTCTTCACCGGCGAGGTCACGCCCGACGACGCGCGCGCTTTTGCGCGGGAAATGGCGATGAAGTACCTTAGTCGGGAATGAGGTGGATGATCCCGCTCGCCTTCACCGCGACCATCGCATTCGCCCAATCCCAACCGCCTCCCACCAACGATCCCCCTCACGACATCAGCCAGGT
>Ga0137443_1000091_pt1 | contig 11757 bp, 11 predicted proteins | sample EasRivERMGT300_2_FD_102324 | JGI IMG/M metagenome (GOLD analysis project Ga0137443, IMG submission 102324) | Soil microbial communities from meander-bound floodplain in the East River, Colorado, USA - East River MetaG ERMGT300_2 | ecosystem: Environmental > Terrestrial > Soil > Floodplain ... | reverse complement strand
CCGGCGAGCGGCCCGACGTGATCGTCTACTTGTGGGGCGAGCCCGGCAGCGGCCGCACCCACCTCCTGCGCGCCGCGACGCGCGTCAACCCGGGCCTGGTCGCCGCCGACGACGTCGAGACGCTCGACGCCACCGCCCAGCAGGCCCTGTTCAACGCGATCAACGCCGCGCGCGACGGCCAGGCGGCCGTCCTCGCTGCCGGCGGAGCGCCGCCGGCGGCCCTGTCGCTGCGCGAGGACCTGCGCACGCGGCTCGCCTGGGGCCTGGTCTACCAGCTGCGCGCGCCCAGCGACACCGACAAGGCCGCCCACCTGCGCGCCGAGGCGGCGCGCCGCGGGCTGCGCCTGCCCGAAGAGGTGCTCGCCTACCTCCTCAGCCACCTGCCGCGCGACCTCGCCAGCCTGAACGCGGTCCTCGACGCCCTCGACCGCTATTCCCTGGCCAGCCGGCGGCCCCTCACCCTGCCCCTGGTGCGGGAAGCACTTCAGAAGTCACTTTAAGAAACGGCGTGGCGGCTGCGCCACAAGGACGGTCAGGGACTGCAAGGAAGGCGCAGAACTGCCTCGACAAGCGCGGCGGGCGGAGAGTATGTTGGACAGAACCCATATGTACCCGAAGGCCACCCTCGCAACGTTCTCCCTGCTCGCGGCGCTCGGCGCCGGGCAGGCGCTCGCCCAGGCCGGGCTGCGCGTCCCGGAGCGCGCCGAGCCGGGCCTCGACCCGGCCTTCGCGCGCGGCTGGCTGGCCCCCGAGTACGACCGCTTCGGCTTCACCGCGTACCAGTGGCGCGAGGCGACCGGCTTCGCGTCCGCGCCGGCGCGCATGAGCTGGGCCTATTCCTTCGGCTCGCGCGCCGACGTCAGCCTGTCCTACAACAGCAACTACGACTCCAGCCAGGTGTCGGTCTACGGCCGCTGGTGGTTCTCGCCCGAGTGGGCGCTGAGCGCCGAGACCGTGTCGCGCGACCAGCCCGGCTACCTGCCGCGCATCCAGGACTTCCGCTTCGGCGTGCAGCGCCGCTTCTAAGCGGCGCTCCGGTAGTTTTTCCATTCGAAGTTAAACTCGCGGGCCATGCGCTTGGCCCTGTTCGACCTCGACAACACGCTGCTCGCCGGCGACAGCGACTACGAATGGGGCCAGTTCCTGGTCGACCGCGGCGTGCTGGAGCGCGCGGAATACGAGGAGCAGAACCGCGCCTACTACGAGCAGTACGTCGCCGGCACCCTCGACATCCACGAGTTCCTCGGCTTCGCGCTGCGCCCGCTCGCGGCGCACCCGCCCGCCGACCTCGCGCGCTGGCACGGCGAGTTCATGGCGGCGCGCATCCGGCCGATGATCGGCCAGCCGGCGCGCGCGCTGGTGCGCAAGCACCAGCAGGCGGGCGACCTGTGCGCCATCATCACCGCCACCAACAGCTTCGTCACCGGGCCGATCGCGCGCGAGTTCGGCGTCGAGCACCTGATCGCCACCGAGCCCGAGTCGCGCGACGGGCGCTTCACCGGCCGGGTCGCCGGCATACCCTGCTTCCGCGAGGGCAAGATCAGGCGCCTGGACGAGTGGCTCGCCGGGCGCGGCAGGCGCCTGGGCGAGTTCGCCGAATCGACCCTGTACAGCGACTCGCACAACGACCTGCCGCTGCTCGAGCGGGTCAGCCGGCCGGTCGCCGTGGACCCTGACGAGAAGCTAGCTGCCGTAGCAAGAAAAAGAGGCTGGGCCATGATTTCGTTGCACAGCTAGAATCCCGGCCGGAATGATCAAGCGGTTCATCCGTCGCGTGCTCGGCCTGCCCACCGAGGCCATGGTGCGCGTGCCACGCGAGAAGCACGGCCTGCGGCGCGATTCCCTCACCCCTGCCGCCGCCAAGGTCTGCGCCGTGCTGCGCGACGCCGGCTTCCAGGCCTACGTGGTGGGCGGCGCGGTGCGCGACCTGCTCCTGGGCATCGAGCCCAAGGACTTCGACATCGCCACCGACGCGCGCCCCGAGCAGGTGAAGCCGCTGTTCCGCCGCGCCATCATCATCGGCCGGCGCTTCCGCCTGGTGCACGTGATGATGGGCGCGGACACGGTGGAAGTCTCGACCTTCCGCGCCGCCGACCCCGAGACCGCGGAGAAAGACGAGCACGGCCGGGTGCTGCGCGACAACGTCTTCGGCACGCAGGAAGAGGACGCGCGGCGCCGCGACTTCACGGTGAACGCGCTCTACTACGACCCCGCCACCGAGGAGGTGGTCGACTTCCACGGCGGCCTCGTTGACCTGAAGAAGCGGGTGATGCGCGTCATCGGCGATCCCGAGACGCGCTACCGCGAGGACCCGGTGAGGATGCTGCGCGCCGTGCGCCTGGGGGCCAAGCTCGGCCTGCGGCTGGACGCCGCGACGCGCGAGCCGATCCGCGAAATGGCGGAGCTCATGGAGCGCGTGCCGCCGGCGCGCCTGTTCGACGAGATGCTGAAGCTGCTGCTGTCGGGCCACGCCAGCGCCTGCCTGCGGCAGCTGCGCGAAGTCGGCCTGAGCAAGGGGCTGCTGCCGCTGCTCGACGTGATCCTCGAGCAGCCGCTCGGCGAGCGCTTCGTCACCCTCGCGCTCCTGCAGACCGACGAGCGCGTGCTGACCGAGCGCCCGGTGTCGCCGGCCTTCCTCTTCGCCGCGCTGCTCTGGCACGAGGTGCTCGCCGCCTCCAAGGCCCGGCAGGCGCGCGGCGAGCGGCCGGTTCCGGCGCTCGAAAACGCGATGGACGAGGTGCTCGACACGCAGTGCGCGAAGCTCGCCATCACGCGCAAGCTCACCGCGACCATGCGCGAGGTGTGGGCGATGCAGCCGCGCTTCGAGAACCGCTCGGGCAACCGCGCCTACCGCCTGCTCGAGGCGCCGCGCTTCCGCATGGCCTACGACTTCCTCGCGCTGCGCGCGGCGAGCGGCGAGGTGCAGGCGGAGCTCGAGGCCTGGTGGCGCGCCTTCCAGAGCGCCGACGACGAGACGCGCAAGGCCATGCTGCTGCCCGACACCGGCCCGCACAAGCGGCGCCGCCGGCGCCGGCGCAAGGGCGGCGCCCCCGCGCAAGGCCCCGAGCCCGCGTGACCGTCGCCTACGTCGGCATCGGGTCGAATCTCGACGAGCCGAGGAGCCACGTCCAGCTCGCGTTCGAGGACCTCGATCGGATCCCGGGCACCGGCGTGGTGAAGCGGTCTTCCCTGTACCGGTCCGGCCCGGTGGGCTACGCGGACCAGCCCGATTTCGTCAACGCCGTGGCCGAGATCCAGACCAGCCTGCCGGCCAGCCGCCTGCTCGCCGAGCTGAAGGAAATCGAGGCGCGGCACGGCCGCCGGCGCAGCTTCAAGAATGCCCCGCGTACCCTCGACCTGGACATCCTCCTGTACGGAGAGGTCACGCTGAGCCTCGCGCACCTGACGCTGCCGCATCCGCGCATGCACGAGCGGGCGTTCGTCCTGAAGCCCCTCTACGAGGTCGCTCCGCACGCTTCCATACCGGGCGTCGGAACGGTAAAGGATTGCCTGGAGAAGACCAGCGAGCAAAAAGCGGAAAGGATCGATTGATGCAGCTCTCCACCATCGCCACTTGTGGATAAGGTGGAGAAATTCCGCTACCTGGTGGTCGAGGGGCCGATCGGCGCCGGCAAGACCAGCCTGGCGCGGCGCCTGGCGGCGCGCCTGTCCGCCGACCTGATGCTCGAGCAGCCCGCGGAGAACCCGTTCCTCGAGCGCTTCTACGACGACATGGCGCGCTACGCGCTGCCGGCGCAGCTCTTCTTCCTGTTCCAGCGCGTGCGCATGCTCGAGCCGCTCGCCCAGCCCGACATGTTCGGCCGCGCCACGGTGGCCGACTTCCTGCTCGACAAGGACCCGCTGTTCGCGCGCATCACGCTGTCGGCCGACGAGCTCGCGCTGTACGAGAAGATCTACGCCGCGCTGCGGCCGCGCGCGCCGGCGCCCGACCTGGTGATCTACCTGCAGGCGCAGCCGGCGACGCTCATCGAGCGGGTGCGCCGGCGCGGCGCGGGCTACGAGCGCGCCATCAGCGAGGAATACCTGGCGCTGCTCACCGAGGGCTATGCGCGCTTCTTCTACCACTACGCCGGCTCGCCGGTGCTGATCGTCAACTCCGAGAACCTCAACTTCGTCGAGCGCGACGCCGACTTCGAGCTGCTGGTGTCGCGCATGCGCGCCATGCGCAGCCGGCGCGAGTTCTTCAACCTCGGCTGATGCGCGTCGTGCGCGAGACAGCGGAACTGCGCGCTGCGCTGCGCGCCGCCCCGGCAGGCGGCGTCGCGTTCGTGCCGACCATGGGCAACCTGCACGCAGGCCACCTTTCGCTGATGCGCATGGCGCGCGGTTACGGCCGGAGCGTAGTCGTCAGCATCTTCGTCAACCGCCTGCAGTTCCAGCCGCACGAGGACTTCGACACCTACCCGCGCACCTTCGAGCGCGACTGCGCGCTGCTCGAGGGCCAGGGCGTCGATCTGCTGTTCGCGCCCGACGAGGCGGTCCTGTACCCGGAACAGCAGCAGTTCACGCTCCACCCCGGGCCGCTGGGCGAGGAGCTGGAGGGGCGCTTTCGCGCCGGCTTCTTCCAGGGCGTGGCGACGGTGGTGCTGAAGCTGCTGAACTGCGTGCAGCCGGCCGCGGCGGTGTTCGGCAAGAAGGACTACCAGCAGCTGATGGTCGTGCGCCGCATGGTGCGCCAGCTCGACCTGCCGGTCGAAATCGTCGCCGGCGAGACGGTGCGCGAGGCCGACGGCCTGGCGATGAGCTCGCGCAACGCCTACCTCGGCGCCGCCGAGCGCGCCGAGGCGCCGCGGCTGCATCGGGTACTCCGGATGGTGAAACAGGGAACGCACCCGGATCAGGCGATGCGGGAGCTGGCGGCGGCCGGCTGGCAGCCCGACTACGTCGAAGTCAGGCGCCGGTCAGACCTGGGGGTGCCCGCCGCCGGAGACAGGGAAATGGTGGTGCTGGGCGCCGCGCGGCTCGGCCAGACCAGGCTGATCGACAACCTGGAGTTCTAGCTTGCCCCTATCCGGGGTAGGGCTCGAAGGTCATCGCCTCGACCGCGCAGCCCATTGCTTTTGCCAGCTTGTCCATCGAGTCGTCGGTGATCTCGACCGGCTGGAAATCGGCGTCGCCGGCCTTCGAGGAGATGAAGGCCTTCGCGGCGTCCGCGGTGTTCCAGGTCACCACCGGGTCGGGGGTCACCCCGGCCACCTGGCGGCAGATCGGAAACCCGTCGGACTTGTAAACGATGGCGTACATTCCGGCCCCCCTGCCGCCCTACTCTACCCGATGTGGCGGTGCGGCAACAAGACGCGCCAACTAGGGGACTCCCTGATTGCGACTTTTTGCACACGTGGCATTAAATGGACGCGAAGGCCCCGGTGACGCAGCCGGGGCCGGGTTGAAGCCCCCGCCTAGGGGGGCTATTTCGGGGAAGGAGAACAGGACAATGAGCAACATGAGAGACGCGGTGGGACTTTGCGTGCCTTACGGCAAGCCCAATTCCCAGTACGAAACCGAGTTCGAGCCCGCCACCGGCACGGCGTGGGGATACTTCAAGCCGAAGGGGGTGGCCTGCTACAGCCTCTCGATGCTGAAGGATCTGTTCGCGCACGACGAGCGGCTGGCCGCCAATCGCGGCCGCATCGAGATCGAGGGCGACTCGCAGCAGGTGAGCTACTACGTCACCGGCTCGCGCACGCCGCGGGTGTTCAACCTGGGCGGCGACCTGGCCTTGTTCGTCCTGCTGATCAAGGCGCGCGACCGCGAGGCGCTGGCGCACTACGCCAAGCTGTGCATCGACATCGTCTACCCGTGCAGCCAGAGCTTCTTCAGCCCGACCCTGACCAAGATCGCCATGGTGCAGGGCGACGCGCTGGGCGGCGGCTTCGAGCACGCCCTCGCCTCGGACCTGATCGTGGCCGAGGAGAGCGCGCAGCTCGGCTTCCCGGAGATCCTGTTCAACCTGTTCCCCGGCATGGGCGCCTACAGCCTGCTGTCGCGCCGCATCGGCATGCGCGCGGCCGAGGAGCTGATCCTGTCCGGCCGCGTGCTGCCGGCGGCGAAGCTGCACGAGATGGGCGTGGTCGACGTGCTGGCGAAGGACGGCGAGGCGCCCAACGCGGTGCGCGCCTGGATCGCGCAGAACGCGAAGCACCGCAACGGCCTGCAGGCGGCGTATGCCGCCCGGCGGCGCGTGAACCAGGTGACGCGCGAGGAGCTCGACGACATCACCGACGTGTGGGTCGACGCCGCCTTCAGGCTCGGCGACCGCGACCTGCGGATGATGAGCCGGATCGTGCGCGCGCAGATGCGGCGCATGGAAGCGGGCGACGTGACCGACGTCGCGGCGGCGGCGATCGAGGAGGAGCGGCTGGCGGCGGTGGGGTGAGTCCGGCCCGCCGCCTCAGCGCGCGTTCAGTCAGCGACCAGGGAAGTGAAGCCGCCGTCGTAGAACATGCGGCCGAACTGGTAGAAGTTGACGCGTGTCGCGTTGATGATCGCCTCCTGCGCAACGGGGTCGTCGATCGTCTTGACGAGAACGTTCAGCTTCGCCACATGCTCCTGGTCCATGGCCGAATGCGACAGTAGGAACTTGAAGCCCGGGCCGTCCATGTCCTTGCCGAGGGACTGGGCGATCGACTGGGCCAGCGTGGCGGCGTAGGCGGAGGCGATCACCTCGAGCGAGTAGAGCATGCCGAGGACCGCGCAAGGATGCGAGCGCTCGGCGCAGTAGTAGTTGAACGCGATCATGCATTGCACCGGGTCACTAGGCACCCGGGAGCGAACCCGGGCGACGTCGCCTCCCACCGCGGCGACGTCCTCGAGCACCCATGTTTCGTGGTTCTTCTCCTCCTCGATGCGCTCGTACAGCTCGTAGCGCACGTTGCGGAACCGGTCGTCGATGCGCGAGGCGGCCGCCCCCATGGTCGGGCAGAAGTGCCAGACGATGTAGTAGAGGTCGTGCAGGAACGCGCGGTATTCGACCGCCGTCAGCCCCTTGTGCAGCATCGAGTTCATCCTCGGGATGTCCTCGAGGCCGCGGCGCGAGAGATCCGTCATCTCGAGCAGCGTGAGGAAGAACGATGCGGGTTTCGATTCCCTGACAGCTATGCCGGCCAAGCTTGCTCTCCTTTCGGTAGATTGTATTGCAGATCGAGGGCCGCTAGCCCGCCGACTGCCTGCGATCCTGCAGGTAGCGCTCGAGCTCGCCGCGCGCCGCGGCGAACTGCGCGCTTAGCGATTGCGCCAGCCCGGCCGCCTGCAGCCGCAGCTCCGAGTCGGACAGCTTGCCGAGCTGCGTGCAGGCCTGCGTCAGCTGGTCGGTGCCCATGCTGGCCGAGGAGCCTTTCATCGCGTGCAGCAGCGCGCGGAACTCGCCGTAGTTGCGGCCGGCGATCGCCTGCTCGATGCGCTGGAGCAGCGCCAGGTTGTCGGCGATGAACACGCCGACCAGCTTCTCGACGAACGCGCTCGACGAGCCGAGCTCCTCGAGGTGGCCGAGCGTCTCGGTGTTGACCACCCGGACCGGGCCTTCGGCGGCGCGCGGCGCCAGGGGCACGGGTGCCTCGGCGCGGCGCGGCGCCTGCTGCTGCTGCTCGCGGCCGCTCACCAGCGCCTGGATCTCGTCGAGCAGGCGCACCGCCTCGATCGGCTTGGAGAGGAAGGCGTCGGCCCCCGCCTCCAGCGCCTCGCGCTTCGCCTCGGGCGTGACGTCGGCCGACAGCATGATCACCGGCAGGCGCTTGCGCCCGCGCATCATCAGGCGCAGCGCCTGCAGCGCCTCCATGCCGCCCATTCCCGGCATGTTGCGGTCGAGCAGCACCACGTCGTAGGCATCGCGCTCGATCGCGTCGAGCGCCTGCTCGCCGTCGGTCACCAGCGTGACGGCGTGGCCGCCGCGCTCGAGGATCTTGCCGACCACCTCGCGGTTGGTCGGGTTGTCGTCGGCCAGCAGCAGGCGCGCCTTCTTCATCGCCGGGCTGCGCCGCACGTAGTCGCGCAGCCGCACCACGCCTTCGCGCACCTCTTCGCCCGCCGATACCGAGTGCAGCACGTTGAACAGGCGCCGCTTGTCGAACGGCAGCTCGAGCACCGACGAGAAGCCGGAGGAAAGCACCTCGAAGCGGCGCACGGCGGCGTCGCCCGGCACGGCGAGCACCGTCGGCGGCGCCGGGTCGGGCGCGGCGCGGCGGAAGCGCTGCGCCAGCGTCAGGTCCTCGCCCGAGGCGTACAGCAGGGCGCTGTGGTAGGGCTTCGCCAGGCTGATCTCGGAGACCAGCCGCGCCACGCCCTCCTCCACGCTGGCGACGGCGACCGCGGTCGCGCCCCAGGAGGAAAGCGCCTCTTCCAGCGCGGCGCGATACGGCGCCGGCAGGCCGACCAGCATGATGCGCGCGCCGGCCACTTCGCCGCTGCCGACCTCGACCCGCTCGGGCTGCTTCGCCAGCTCGACCTCGACCCAGAAGGTGCTGCCCAGGCCGACCGCGCTCTCGACGCCGATGCGCCCGCCCATCAGGCCGACCAGCTGCTTGGCGATGGTGGTGCCCAGGCCGGTGCCGCCGAAGCGGCGCGCGGTCGAGTCGTCGGCCTGCGTGAAGCTCTCGAAGATCCTCGCCTGCGCCTCGGGCGGGATGCCGATGCCGGTGTCGCGGATGGAGAACTTGAGCCGCACCGTCGCCTCGGTCTCGGCCTGCACCGAGACGTGCACCGTGACGCTGCCGGCCTCGGTGAACTTCACCGCGTTGCCGGCCAGGTTGATCAGCACCTGGCGCAGGTGGTGCGGGTCGCCGCGCACCCCCGGCGGCACCTCCGGCATGATCGAGACCACGAACTCGACGCCCTTCGCCGCGGCCTGCGCCGAGACGATGCGGCAGGTGCTGTTGACCAGCGCGTGCAGGTCGAAGTCGATGCGCTCCAGCGTGACCTTGCCGGACTCGATCTTGGAGAAGTCGAGCACGTCCTCCACCAGGCCGAGCATCACGCGCGACGAGCCGCGCAGCGTCTGCAGCATGTCGGCCTGCTCGCGGTTGAGCGGCGAGTCGCGCAGCAGGTCGGCCATGCCGATGATGGCGTTGAGCGGCGTGCGCAGCTCGTGGCTCACCATCGAGATGAAGCGGCGCTTGGCCTGGTTGGCCGCCTCGGCGCGCGCGATGGCGTCGAACAGCTTGGTCACCAGCGACTGCACGTAGACGCTGAGCGCGACGAACGCGCCGAGCAGGCCGTAGCCCATGTAGCGGTGGGCCAGCCAGAAGTCGCTGTACCAGAGCACCGCGCCGAAGCCCGCGGCGCCGAAGCCGAGCGAGATCAGCAGGTATTGCTTGCCGAAGCGGAAGCCGTTGGCCAGCGTCATCCACACGTAGAGCAGGAACAGCGGCGCGGCCGCCTCGCCGAAGAACGCCATGTAGCAGGTGACGGTGGAGAAGTCGGCGGACATGGCGACCGCCCGGCGCAGCGGCGACTTCTCGTTGGAGGCGAAGATGCGCAGCAGGACCAGCAGGCCGATGGCGAAGTGGGCGCAGCCGATGTACAGGATCAGGCCGAGCCCCGGCTGCTCGCTGCCGGGCAGCAGGTAGAGCACCAGCAGCGCGCTGATCACCAGCCGCACCACCGCCTGCTCGTGCTCGGTGTCGGGCCGCGCCGCGAGGCGGGCGCGCAGCCGCGCCCGCAGGCCGCTCGGCGCCTTCAGCTCGCTGTCTGCGGGTCGCGCCATTCGTTCTGCACTTCCAGGATCTCGCGCTGCACGCCGGCGAAAGCGTCCACCAGGCCCGGGTCGAAGTGCCTGCCGCGCTGCGCGGTGAGGTACTCGTAGGCCTTCTCGCTCGCCCAGGCCTGCTTGTAGGGCCGCAGCGAGGTGAGCGCGTCGTAGACGTCGGCCACCGCGACGATGCGCGCGCACAGCGGGATGTGGTCGCCGACCAGGCCGTTGGGATAGCCCGAGCCGTCGTACTTCTCGTGGTGGCCGAGGGCGATCAGCGCCCCCATGCGCACGTATTTCGAGGCGCTGCCCTTGAGGATCTCGTGGCCGATCACCGGGTGGCGGCGCATCACCTTCCACTCGGCGTCGTCGAGCCGCTGCGGCTTGAGCAGGATGTGGTCGGGGATGCCGATCTTGCCGATGTCGTGCAGCGGGGCGGCCAGCTCGACGGTCTCGGCCTCGTCGCGCTCCAGGCCGATGGCGCTCGCGATCAGGCGCGAGTAGCGCGACATGCGGATCAGGTGAAAGCCCGTCTCCTCGTCGCGGAACTCGCCGGCGCGCGCCAGGCGCAGCAGGGTTTCCTTCTCGCGCTCGCGCACCTCGCGCGTCGCGTCCTCGACCATGTGCTCGAGCAGGCGGCGCCGGTCCTCCAGCGCGAGCTGCTGGCGGCGCAGCGTGAGCAGGTTGCGGCAGCGCGCCAGGCACTCGCGCGCGTCCACCGGCTTGGTCAGGAAATCGGTGATGCCGGCGTCGAGCGCGGCGTAGCGCACCTTGCGGTCGTCGTGCACCGTGACCATCACGATCGGCACGTGCTCGTAGCCCGGCAGCGCGCGCAGGCGCTTGACGAACTCGATGCCGTCCATGTCCGGCATCATGTAGTCGACCAGCACCAGGTCGGAGACGTGGCGCGTCGCCCACACCACCGCGTCCACCGGGCGCGCGAAGCTCTCGACGTGCACCCGCTCGTCCAGGCTCCTCACCACCTGCTCGAGAATGGCGCGGCCGGTCGACTGGTCGTCGACCACCATCACGGTGTTGCGCGCCGAAGGCAAAGCCCTTATCTGCGCCTGCGCCATAGCCCTCCCCCGAGGAGATTTCCCCCAGTGGAGCCTACGCCCGGGCGCCCCGCCAGTCCAGCAGGGAATCCCCGGTCCGCGACGATCTTTTACCTGGTGCCTTTACCTTACCTGGTGCCGGAAGAGAGACTCGAACTCTCATGGCCTTGCGGCCGGCGGATTTTGAGTCCGCTGCGTCTACCGGTTCCGCCATTCCGGCCGGAGCATCGGATAAAGAGGCAAAAATTATAATCTGCCCGTGAAAGTCGCCGAGTTCGACTATGCGCTGCCGCCCGGGCTGATCGCCCAGCACCCCGCCCGCCGGCGCGCGGACAGCCGGCTGCTGCACCTCGATGCGGCGGGGAACCTGCGCGACCTGCGCTTCGCCGACCTGCCGGGCCTGCTCGGCGCGGGCGACGCGCTGGTCCTCAACGACACCCGCGTCATCAAGGCGCGCCTCGCCGGCCGCAAGGCGAGCGGCGGGCGCATCGAGCTGTTCGTCGAGCGCCTGCTCGGGCCGCGCGAGGCGCTGGTCCTGATCCGCGCCAGCCACCCGCCGCGCGCCGGAGCCGAGCTGTTGGTCGAAAAAGTGTCCGTGAAGGTGCTTGCCCGCCACGATGACCTGTTCCAGGTCTCGTTTTCGGAAGATGTAGAAAGCACTCTCGAGCGCCACGGCGCAGTTCCGCTGCCCCCCTATATCGTGCACGAGCCGCAGGCCGAGGACGCCGAGCGCTACCAGACCGTCTACGCCGCGCGTCCGGGCGCCGTCGCCGCGCCCACCGCTGGACTGCACTTCGACGCTTCCATGCTGAAAGCCATTCTCGAAACAGGGGCAAGCATAGAGAAGGTCACGCTGCACGTCGGCGCGGGGACTTTCCAGCCGGTTCGCGTCGACGAAGTCGAGAAGCACAGGATGCACAAGGAACGCTACGCGATACCTCCGGACGCTTTCAGGCGACTCTCCGGGAAAAGAGTCCTCGCGGTCGGAACTACTACCCT